>ERZ1031347.709-NODE-709-length-14286-cov-8.721383_pt1 | contig 14286 bp, 23 predicted proteins | sample MGYA00517106_ERZ1031347 | MGnify/ENA primary metagenome ERZ1031347 (study PRJEB33719, sample SAMN04261392) | wastewater metagenome | biome: periurban shantytown; feature: human; material: feces | host: Homo sapiens | place: Peru: Lima | collected 2012-07-19 ...
GACGAGTGATGGAGCATAGCCAAGTATGGGTTCCTGACTTGTCGGTTTGCTGTGGGCGCGGCACAATATGAGGTAGTCATCCGAAAAGAGGCCGTCATGAAGTGCGGAATGAGGAAACCCAGTTGGAAGAAAAGCCTGTCCGCGCGTACGAAGGGCCGCGCCACCCGCGCGATCAAGCGGGCGTTGATTCCCGGCTACGGCAAGAAGGGCATGGGCTGGCTGCACCCCAAGCGCAAGCTGTACAACACCGTCTACAAGAAGACCACGTTCAGCCTGTTCAACCTGTTCAAGCAACTAGGGCTAAAGGGGGAAATCACATGTGTTCCAATCCAGAAACGTACGAGTTCCGACTTTCATTAGACCTTCCTCAACAGAGCGCCGTTCCTACTGATACGTTTTCTGCCTTGCGGGAAGTCCATGAATATTCAGCGGAGAACGGCCCGCGTTTCCATACGGCTGCTGAGATGTTTGATTCTCTGGGAATATGACAGATCCCGCCATGCGAACATTGCGCATGGCGGGATCTGGTTTTTCCGTTATTGCTCAGCTGGCAGCGCTCAGACGAGCATGGCCTCGATGTTGTTGTCTTCCGGATCGTGCACGAAGGCGGCGTAGTAGGTCGGACCGTAGTTCAGACGCGGGCCGGGCTGTCCACCGACTTCGTTCGTATCCTCGTTATCCTCGGCACTTTCGTCGTATTCTTCGCTGAACGAGTATCCCAGATTGCGCGTCATCGCATTCTCGATCACGTCATAGGCCCACATGCGTTTGTCATCATATCGAGCGAAAGCGAGCGTGCTGGAAATCAACAGCATGCTGTTCAGTGGTTCCCATTGCCGCATGTCCTTGTCGTTCTCGGCCTGTGCAATGGCGTCCAACGGCACGTAGCGTTTGAGCAGACCGTAGACGGAGAAACTGGCGGCGAGCACGATTGCCATCCACGGGAACGTCGGTGACTGCGCAGTGAACATGCCCACGCCCAGCGCCACGTTGAGCAGAGGCGTAGTCAGGTACGCGATTGAGGTCTGCATCGCCTGGCCGTTGACCACCAGATATATGTACAGCAACCAATTCACGCTGATAGCCGTGGTGGCGGCGAGTTCCAGCGCGAACAGCCTTTTGCTCCGCTGTGCGCGTCAAAGCGCGGCGATCGCGCGATGATATGCGCGATAGCGGCGGAACGCCATCAGCAGCGCAATCATGACCACCAGCGTGGCGATCAGCCGATACGCCAGCACGCTGATGGCATTCATGCCGGACAGCGCGTGCCAGTACAGCGGCAGCACGCCCCAGCCGATATTGGAAACGAGCAGCGCGGCAATCCCCATCCGCGTCTGCTCGACAGCACGAACCGAAGTCATACCCGCCACCATAGTGCCTGATGTGCCACTGCCGTGCGTGTGCTCACACGGCATTTGTTAGAAGCTTTTCCGGGAATCGAATACAAGTTATCCCCGACCCAATACGGTCTGATTATCTCAGCACCGCTCCCGAATGAAATCGAAGATCATATCGAACACCTGCGGGCTCCAGAAGTCGTGCTCGTGTTCTGCGCCGTCGACCAGCACCAGCCGCGAGTCCACGCCGTGTTCGACAAGCCTCTTGTGCATCTTGACCGACTGCCGGTAGGGGACCACGGTGTCGGCGGTGCCGTGCAGCAGCATCGTCGGCGGATAGGTCACCCCGTCACGCACCTGCAGGTACGGGCTCATGTCGGCCGCCCGGCGGCGCACGTCGTCGCTCAATCCGGTTTCATGGGTCGCCCCGACCACTGCGGCGAACGGGCCGAAATAGTACAGCCGGAACGGGTCGTCTTCGTTGCCGAACGCGTCGATCGCCTCCATCATGTCGGTGGGCGGGAAGCAGCTGACCACGAAGCTCACCGCGTCGCTTTCGGTGGCATAACTGCCGTCTTCATACCGCGGGTCGTCGGCAGTGAGCCCCACCAGCAGAGACGTGTTGCCGCCGGACGACGTGCCCCAGATGCCCAGCCGCTCAGGGTCGACGTGCCACTGCCGCGCGTTCGCCCGCAAGTACCGGATCGCCGCCTTGACATCCTTCAGATAGGCAGGGAACACGGCACTGGCGTCACGCGAGGCGTTGCGATGGTTCACCGTCGCCACCACGAATCCCTCTCGCGCCAGTTCGGATAGCTGCGGGATCTCGTAATCACGGTCCGGTGTGGTCCACGCGCTGCCCTGCACGAACACCACGGTGGGGTAGCGGCGGTCATCATCGTCGCCGGTGGATTGCGGCGCGATGATGTCCATCACCAGATCATCGGCCCCGGTGCGATACGCCACGTTGCGGGTGAGCCGGGCCAAGCCGGTGAGCGTGGGATTATTCGGTACGTGGACGGTTTCGACGGTTCGGTCTTCTGACGGCGTGATATTCGGCATGAGGCAATGTTACAGCGAATGGTTCTCAATAAGAAAGGTGCGAGTCCGTTATGTGAGGAAACGAACACGGATTACTTCATAAGCCCGGTATTTTGCCGGTCTCTGAAATGTTCGATTGTGCGGAAATGTTCGGAATCCTCGCACTTTTCTTATTGAGAACGATTCGCTGCTACATCCGGAACGCAGCGCGCGGGTACGCTAAACTGTGTACAGCTCAGAAACTCACCCCAAGGAGATGCCATGAACCCGAGACGCGGGCCGATCGTCGCAGGCGAGAAGATCCAATTCACCGACCGCAAGGGCAAGAAGATCACCGACCAGCTGACCGCCGGTGGCGTCACCCAGACCGAGCACGGGATCATTCTGCACGACGACGTGATAGGCCGCACCGAGGGCGTGGTCGTCACCACCGTCACCGCCAAGCGCGAGGCTCAGGTCAATGCGGACCATCCCGAACGCGACCGGAACAAGCCGTGGAAGGCGACCCGTGCGATCGGCGGCTGGCAGTATGCGGTCATGCGCCCCCGTCTCGCCGACTACGTGCTCTCCATGCCGCGCGGCGCCCAGATCATGTACCCGAAGGACATCGCGCAGGTCATCCAGCTCGGCGACATCCGAAGCGGCCTCAACGTGCTCGAATCTGGTGCCGGATCGGGCGCGATGAGCGTCAACCTGCTGGATGCGGTGGGGGAGTCCGGCCACCTGACCACCATCGAGCTGCGACCCGAATTCGCCCGTGTGGCCGACGCGAACGCCACGCTGTATTACGGCGAACGCCCGCGGTGGTGGGATCTCAAGACCGGCGACTTCGACTCGGTCGCGGCCGGCCTGCCGGAGCACTCCTTCGACCGCATCGTGCTCGACATGCTCGACCCGTGGAACAGGCTCGAACAGGCGTACCGGGTCATCGCGCCCGGCGGCGTCCTCATCGCCTACATCACCACCACCACGCAAATGAGCCGACTCGTCGAGGCTCTGCGCGAAGCCGGCCATTGGACCGATCCCGCCATCCAGGAGACGCTGGAACGCACGTGGAAGGCGCAGGGGCTCGCCGTGCGGCCGGACCATGCGATGATCGGCCACACCGGCTTCCTTGTGGTCTCCCGCGCGATGGCGGAGGGGTTCGCGGCCCTGCGCAAACGCGACCGCGCCACCAAGGATACGACCACTGACATCGATTCGCTCACCCCCGAACAGCGCGAGGCCCAGCTGGACGATCTGGAGCTGCGCGACATTTCGGACCACAAGCTGCGCAAGGTGCTGCGCGACCTCGACCTGCAGACGTCCCGACTGTCGCAGGACGACCAGGCCTGCAAGCAAGGCGAGGCGACGGCGATCTGACAGCCCAATCAGGCGCGGCGAATCTTAACGGCAGGCAATGATTTGGTGATGACGGGAAGTCGAGCGCCCCTCGTCTGCCACAATGGAGGCAGTGACGTCGTACGGAAAGGTCCTGAAGAATGGGCGTGAATCTCAGCAAGGTCGAGAAAAAGGCGAAGAACTATTCCCACGTGCTGCTGGTCATGCGGCACGCGAAGGCGGAACCGTTCAACGACAAGGGCGACCATGACCGCGAGATAACCGACAAAGGCGAGAAGCAGGCGAAGATCGTCGCCAAGGGGCTCGTCGGCATGAAACTGCTACCCGACCGCGTCGCGTGCTCCGGCGCGGTCCGCGCCCGGCAGACGCTGGAGAGAATGCTCAAGGTGTTCGGCGACCATCCCAAGGTCGAATACCGCCAGGCCCTGTACGACGGCGGCATGCAGTCCGTATTCGACGAGCTCGCCAACGCCAAGGACAAGACCCGGGTCCTGATGGTCCTCGGCCATGAGCCGACCGTTTCGGTGAGCTGCCAGTGGCTCGCCTCCTCGGATTCGGACATGGTCAAGCTGGATCTGCTCAACCTGGGCATGTCCACCGCCTCCGTGGTGGTGTTCGGCTCCGATCAGCCGTTCAGCCGCTGGCAGGTACACGACGCCGAGCTGCTCGCCGTGCTCAGTCCCAAGGACTTCGACTAGGGATGACGCCTTTTTGCCGGCCGGTCTCTCTCGCGAACGGTGGCAGCCGGCTTGTGTTATAACCACCGTTGATACGCGCCACCTTGCGCAGGAGTGGCGCTGAACCGTTGGAATACTGCGGAAACGTAGACGGCGGAATGGTTTTCATGGTGTCGTACAGGCGTAACGCTGATACTAGTTTTCCGGCTGGAAACGTCGTTTTACGCCCACTTAGAGTATGATTTAGAGTGGACTCCCTGACACGGGAGGACAGTCATGGCGGGCAAGACGAAAAACAGGAGGACCGGGGGATCCGGAAGCGTGTTCCAGGACTCCAAAGGACGATGGCACTTCCGCAAGGACATGGGAACCGACCCGACGACCGGACGCAGACGCCCGCCGATCGAAGCCACGGGCATGGTGAAAAGCGAGGCACGCGCCCGCTTCCAGGCGAAGATAGCGGAATGGGAACGGGACGGAAGACTCCCCAGCAAGGACGGCCCCAAGACCGCTGACTACTTCGAACGGTGGATGGAGGAGCACCGGGCGGCCATCAATCCCACCACATGGCGCAACGAATCCAGCTGGATGCGCACCATGAACGCGATCATCGGCGACATACGCCTCAACCGGCTCACCGCCAACGACATCAACGGAATGTGCAGGAGACTGCGCCGCACACGCAAAAGCAAGACCGTCAACACCTATCTCGCAGTCCTCGGCGCCATGCTCCGAACCGCGAAACGGGACGGACTCATCGCCGACGACCCGATGGAAAACGTCGGACGAATGCCGGAGGACCGGTACGAACGCCCCATCCTCGACGTCGCCGACCCGGCGAAGGTCATCGAGGCCGCGCTCGCCGAGCCCGATCCGGCGGTCGCCGTGTTCGACAGCCCGGACGAGCGTGAGAAGTGGGCACTCATGTTCGAACTCGCCTTCACCACGGGCATGCGGCCGGGGGAGAGGTATGGCCTGATGCCCTACCAGCTGGAACTGCATCATGGGATTCCCGTCATCAACGTGTGCCAGCAGGCCAAGCCGATACCAGCCGGCGCCACGATCCCGGATTGGATGGAAGCCGAGCATCTGGATGGGGCGATCTGGCTGACCAAACCGAAGACCGCCAAAGGCGTGCGGACGGTTCCCATTCCGCAGGGGCTTTGGGACCGGCTTTGGGCGCATATCGTCAAATGGGGCGTGCCGTCCCATGGACTGGTGTTCACCAATCTTTACGGCCATCCCATCAGACGGGACAACGAGGAGAAGCGTTGGCGCCGCGCCCTGAAGATGGCGGGACTGCCGTACGTCGACATCTACAGCGCGCGGCACTGGCTCGCCACCGAACTCGCCGCCGCCGGCGCGAGCGACGAGGAGCGCACCGCCATCATGGGCCACACCGACATCCACACCACCAGCGTGTACACGCATTGGAGGGAGCAGCGGCTCGCCGAGACGCTCGAATCGGCCATACCAGACCTCCGCGACGGCCAGTGACGGACGGCGACGGCTTTTCCGCAACACGAAAGAGTATTGACACACCCCGCGCTCGCCGGTAGATTGAAGACTGAAGCGAGGAGGTGCCGTGGACGATGAGCATGAAGACGATGATGAGAATGATGACGATTCCAGGACTGAGCGGGACGCATCAGCTGGAGAACCGTCGCATGGAGTCGATGAGGAACGCGCAGGCGAACCTGTCCCGGCAGACGAGAAGCCGTCTCGTGACGTCGGCGATCAGCCGGATGAGAGTGGAGAAAGACAAGGCGAGATAACGCAGCCGAACGACGAGGAGCTGGTCCGCGCCATATCCATGCTGGTGCAATCCGGAATCTCGGAATCCTACTCAGGCATGCTCCCGCGGCCCAGCGATTTCAACAAGTATCCGGCTGACGTCCAGGAACGTATGTGCAGATGGAACGACGCCTTCACGGTCGACGAATCAAACCGGCAGAACCAGCTCGTCAAGGCGGAGATAGATCAGAGCCGCAAAGGCATGTGGGTCAGCGCAGGTTTGTTCGCGGTCGCATTGCTGATGAGCTTCATATCGTTCTTGGCCACGTCGAGTCCATGGTCGTTTGGTTTCCTGGCGGTTCCAGTGGCGACCATAATCGCCAACCTGTTCGAGCCGATCGCGTCAAGAAGCAGCCGAGACAAGGAAAAACGCACCGAACGCGAACCGGGGAAAGAAGACCGACAAAACGCGCGACGTTCACTTCATGAATGAGACAGAAGACCCCGGCGCTCGCGGTATGTGGGCGGCCGGGGTATGTTGTTATTCGTTCTTGTTTTTGCGTGGACGTCCGCCGCCGACGCCTCGGCCGGGGCGGCTGGCGTTCCACCGGTCGATGGTCTCTGGCAGCCAGCCGCGCGTGCGGCCGATCGTGGCGTCTGGCTGGGGTAGTTTGTAGGCGCTGGCCGCGGCGGTGCTGATGCCGAGCCGTTTGGCCACGTCGGTGACGCTCATGTATTCGATGCCCATGTCATCCCTTTCTTCCGGCGATGAGCGCGAAGACGGCGCTGACGGCGGCGCATCCGGCGGTGAGCGCGAACGGCCAGCCGAACCATGCGCTGGCGGCGGTTCCGAGCGCGAACACCGCGCTGACTATCGATTCCGTTCTCATGATGTCCCATGGCATAATCGGAGATATGGGGTTCCGGCCCCTAGGTCTGGCCGGAACCCTTGCTCACTTCCTCTTCTTCGGTTTCCGTCTCATCTCCTTGATGAGTCCGGTCACTGCTTTGATGAGGGCCGCGATGCTCGCGACGAGAAGCGAGATGCTGGTGATCATCTCCGATGGTGTCATGTTCACCTCCTTTCCTTGATATAAACTATATTAGCACAGTCAATAAAGTAATGCAAGTCGGGATATGGGTCAAATCACGTGATTTCCCTTGATTTTCCAACGTTTTCGAAGAGTAGAATATTGAATATGAACCTGCTGAAGAGAAAAACACGCGAATCGTCGGAAACGCAGTCCACGACCATGGAGGTTTACTTCTCCGGACCGTCGGTCGACGAGCACTCCATGAGCGTCCGCGACCTCGCGCCGGCTCTTATCGGACTGGCTGACGCCATAGATAGGTACAAGGAGCTTTCCTGCCCGTTCGCCGACCTCGACGTGCGCATCACCGCCACCAAGGCTGGCTCCTTCGACGTGATACTGCAGATACTCGGAACCGTCGTCAGCCTCGGACAGGGCGCGGAGGCCGCCGACGTGGTAAACCTCGCATCCGGCATCATGGACGTGCTCAAGATCCTCCTCACCAGATACGAGCAGACCGGAACCGTCAAACCAGGCGAACACGAGGTGGTGGAGCGGCACGAGACTAGGGTCGCCTTGCGAATCGGCAAGACCGCGAAACTGAACGTCAGCCGCAAAAGCTACCGCGCCTCATGCGATGGGAAAATCATCAACGACCTCGGCACCGCAACGAAACCGGCGTCCGAGGATGGATACAACCCCGTGCGCTTCATCCACAAGGACAGCGGAAGCGACGCCGCGATACCCGGAGATGTATCCGAATCGATGAGCGTCCTGACCCTCTCCGACCAGCCCATAGAACCATCCGTCGAAACCACTACGCTGCAGATAGACACCATCCAATTCCAGTCACGAAAATGGAAGTTCTCCAAAGGCGACGAGAAATTCTGGTGCGAGATCGCCGACGAGGCATTCCTGGCAAGACTCAACCGCCACGAAGTGTCGTTCTGCAGCGGAGACCTGCTCAAAGTGAAACTGGAAACGGAACAATACGTGCGCGACGGACGACTCGAAACCGGATCCAGAAGAATAACCAAAGTGATAGAGCACATCCCAATCGAACGGCAACAGACGCTCGATATATGACACGAAACCCCGGCGCTCGCGGCCATGCGGACGCCGGGGCCTTTCTCTACTGCACGCACACGCCGGAATCGTACAATAACTGCCGGTAGTCGTTCAACACCTGGATGGTGACTCCCAATTCCACGGCCATCATCCACGTATTGCCCTCGTACACCGTCTCGGCCATGCCGTAATCCACCGGCGATATCAACGCCAACGCCGTCTCCCTACGGCAACGGCGCTCGCATCTGACTCCGTATTGGCTGCCGCATCCGGGGTCGTGGTGTCTGGCATGGATGAGCTCGTGGCACAATGTGCAGCGGCGCTGGCGCTGGTTGAGCCTGTCGTGGAGGAATATCGTGCGGCTCGCCTCATGCCATGCGCCGCACAGCCCATTCGGCAGCGGCTGCTCGATGACGCGGATATGCTCCCTCCCTGCACGGTCGAGGAAGGAATCCAGGCTGCATCCGCCGGTGATATGAAACGACCCAGCCTGGTTCGCCGCGCCGAAGGCGCTCGCGTGCTGGGTACTGCCGATGCTCAGACTACCCGTTTGCCGTGACCCCTTTTGCATGGCGTAGGCTGTTGTGCGCAGGGCCGTCCTATGTGGATGACGGCTGGGTTCCCGAATGGGAGTAAGACTTCGGGTCGAGAATTCCTTTGCCCCTGGGGCCGGACTTGCCTCCTCGCCGGCTGTCTCATCTGCCGATTCCGTCGTGGCGGCCTCCGTCGATGCCCTTGGCGAATTCCTCGAAGTCGTATGGTTGCGCCGCGTTGAACTTCGCATATTCCTCGGCGGCCTTCCTGTCCGCCTGCTTGCGGGTCACGGTGCCTTTGCCGGTGAGCGTCGCGCCTCCCGAAAGCTGGATGTATTGGCTTACGAGTTGGATGAATTCCGGCATGGTGGTGGTCAGTCGCGCCGCGACCCTGTTCTCGATCATGTCGAGGAAGCCGCTGGTGAGACGGTTGAGCCGCGTCAGCTCGTTCTCGTCCAGGTAGTTCTTGGCGACGGTCACATCGGATTTGTGGATTCGCCCGTTGGGGGAGCCATGCCATGTGGTCAGTCCCATGTGCGGTTTCGTGGCGTCGACGCGTTGGGTGATGATCTCCGGCGCGGTGTGCCCGTGGGCGGCGTAGTGGAACCTGTTCTGCATGTTCTGGTAGAACTCGCGCGCGATGCCGCTGTCCTTGTCGTAGTCGGTGCAGATCTCCTGGAATATGGCGAGCACCTGCTGGTAGAGGCGTTTCTCGCTGGTGCGGATCTCCCGTACTCGGGCGAGGAGCTCCTTGAAGTAGTCCTCGCCGAACGTGTTGCCGTTCTTGAGCATGTCGTCGTTGAGAGCGAAGCCCTTGATCATGTATTCGTGCAGCACGCTGGTCGCCCATTGGCGGAAGGCCGTGGCCTGCGGGCTGCTGACCCTGTATCCGACGGCGATGATCGCGTCCAGGCTGTAGAAGCGGATGGTGCGGCGAACCGTTCTGCCGCCTTCGTTTCGAACTATTTCCATTTCCGACATAGTTGCCGATTCGGCCAACTCGCCTTCAGCGTAGATGTTCGCCAGATGTTTGGATACCGCGGGCACGTTCACGCCGAATAGTCGCGCGATGTTCTTCTGCGGCATCCAGAACGTCCGCCGCCAGTACGTGACCTCGACCGGCACGTTCACCCCATTGGCGCGGTAGAGGATCACCTGCCCTCTGTTATCAGGGTCGAATTCCTCGCTCATGACTTTGATTCCTTTCCTTTCGGTTCACCCAACTCTATAGACCGTCACTCGTCCGGGGTCTCGGACTCCATGTCACGGTTCCTGTCAGTGCTGGCAGCAAGCTCCTGAGGTGGCAGGTCCTCGAATCTCGGTTCGACCAGATCATCGGTGATCTGGGATTGGCGCTCGCGGGCGGCGTAGGCGCGGGCGGCATCGCTGCCCAGGGCGCGTGTGTAGATGTCGAGGCTGGTGAGCCCGAATGTGGAGGCGATGTGCTCCACGTCGGACGTCGTGAGCGGCGCTTCGTATCGGAGCCTTACGTGCCAGTAGTTGTTTCTCATACCGCTCTTTTTGTAGAACTCGGCATTTGTTATTCCGCTTCGTTTAACGAGATCTCGACATATGTCGATGATTCTCTTGCTGTCTTCGGTGACTTCATTTTTGGCAATGCTTCCCATGCCCAACATGGTACCCAATTGAGAAGGATTTGTAAAGAATACTTAATTGAGTAACAATAAACTTACTCAATTAAGTACGGTAAGAATTACCGCAAGGCATCGCAATGAACAAAGAAAGGAGCGGCAAGACAGATGAGTGAGACGGAAACCATCGCAAGGAATCTCAGCGGCGAGCTCGCACGACACCGCAAGACGCAGGCCGCGCTCGCCAGAGAACTTGGCGTGAGCGAGAAAACCGTCAGCGAACGTCTGGGAGGCAAGGGGTCGTTTAACACCGAACAACTCGAAAAGACGGCGACGATGCTCGGCATGAGCCTCTACCAGCTCATGATCAAGCTCCTACAACCAATCGACGGCATCAAACAGATCAAGCCATGAGCAGCGCTCGCCGACGCATGAATCGAAAGGAGAACGCGAAATGAGGAAGATGAAGAGATCTGATGTTCGCGAGTGGACACCAGGCGAACCTATCGAACGGGTCGACTTCGGCGACGGTTGCACGGGGATGAACAAGAGCATTCCCAGAGAACCCGGTCAGGTGGGCGATTTCAAGCGTCTCATCTGGAAATGTCGAGCCATTGAAGCGGATGGAGGGCCATGCCTTGATGTGCTTCCATCCGAATATTGGATTGACGACGTGAAGCAGGGCGACTACTTCGATGTGGTCACCGACGGATCAAGTTACGGCCCATGCAGCTTTGGTGGTGCGTGGACTTATCTCGCTGGCGTTGATGCGGGATGGCATCTCGTGCGAAAGGGACATCATGCAGGCTTGTACGAGACCCTTCGAAGCCTTCTCAAAGACATGTTTGGCTCGTCGGCCCACCGCCAAAACAATTCAACGGGACCTGGACTACTGATGACGTATTCGATGGTCTCGGTTGGCGCGAAATCGTCAGGCAGATGCGTGTTCAAATGAAACATATAGGTATCCGTCGGAGGCGTGACTGACTCCACATGCACGTCGCGTGATCCTTCGATGCGGATGCGGCGTAGCGATCCGCGAATACATTCTGCGTCGGAGAACGGCGGCTTGTCATGATCGGCACGCTGCATGGCGGTCTGCTCCTCCAGAGTGGCCGCTTGTCTCTGAAGACTGTCCAATTGCTCACGCAGGAGCCTGATGTCACCCTCGCGCTTGCGGTTCTGCTCCTTCGAGCTTCTGTGCTCGAGAACCCATCCAACGATCGTCACGACGAGCGTGAGGACAAATGCGGCGAGTTCGATGCCGTGCTGTGAAAACCAATCAGTCATGAAAACGATTCTAAGGAGAATCCAATGAACAATGAAATCCAACGATTCGATTTTAGGGGCGCATCATTGCGCACCTTGACCGATGAGGAGGGGGAGCCTTGGTTCGTACTCAAGGATTGCATGAGCATCCTTGACCTCGGTAATCCAACCGAGACTGTCAAAATGTTTGATGATGACGAGTTCAGTACTACTGAAGTCATCGATTCGATTGGCCGTCGGCAGCAGGCGTACATCATCAGTGAGCCTGGCCTATATCGTCTGGTCATGCGCTCGCGGAAGCCGGAGGCGAAGGAGTTCCAGCGTTGGGTGACTCACGAGGTGCTTCCCCAGATCCGCAAAACCGGCGGCTACATCCCGACGTCCGAGTCGGATTCGGATGAGGACATCATGGCCAGGGCCGTGCTCGTCGCGCGGAAGACCATCGAGCGCAAGAACCAGCAGATCGCCGCGCAGCAGTCGCGCATCGTGGAACTGGAGCCGAAAGCGCGGTTCGCGGACGCCGTGGCCGCGTCCGACGGTACGTGCCTGGTCGGCGAGTTGGCGAAGATGCTCCGGCAGAACGGGATGGACATCGGCCAGAACCGGCTGTTCCGTCTTCTTCAGGCTGACGGGTATCTCGGCAAGACGGGTTCGAACCGCAACGTGCCGACCCAGCGTGCGATGGACCTCGGCCTGTTCCGCATCAAGGAGACCACCGTCACCCATGCGGATGGGCATACCACGGTCAGCCGTACTCCGAAGGTAACGGGCAAGGGGCAGCGCTACTTCATCGACCGGTACTGGGGTCGCACCCAGCCGACGTTGGAAGCGGGTGCGTGATGAGCGTCAGTCAATTCGCGTGCCTATCGGGTCAGCTGCTGTGCGTGGTCGTGTTGCTTTGCGCGATTCTCTTGAAACTTCTGACCGTAGTCAAGGTGCTTCATGACATTCTCTGTGCGATTCGTTCAGCCCAGACGCAGATCGAACTTAGTCCCCTTGCGAGAAATCGTGGGGAATTTTGGACAAGGGCCAGGTCTTTGTTTTCCCGTGGCCGATGAACGGCTGCTGCCGCCAGGTGATCGTCACCGAAGCGCCTTCGGGAGGTGTGTAGTGCAGGTACTTATGGCCATTTTCCTCGATCTCCGATTCCTTCACCTTGATTCGCGCGTACACGCAGCCGCCAGTGGCGACAAGAGAGTTGAAGCCTTTCCGCCGTGATCCATAAGGGGTTTCGGGACTGTGGGTGGCCGTTGCATGCACGTCGGTGGCGGCTCCGTTGCCCACATTGACGATCTTGACCAGAAGGCACGGAGGATTTCCGTATCCGCATTCGACCACATAGGGCTGCCACTTCGGCCTACTTCGATATGCGAAGTTCCAAGCCATAGCTCCTCCGGTAAACAACGCGGTCAAGCCTTCCAAACCATAACTGATCCAATCCATAGTTCTTCTCCTAACTGTTCGGCCCGCACGTCGCATATGCGGGGTGACACCGATTTTAGGAGGGGGCCGGGCGGTTCTCCTAACGCCGCCCGGCATTACACACGCAAAGGAGGCGCGTGATGGGAAACCTCAACATTGAGATTCCTGACGAGGAATGCGTCAAACTGTTCCGCTACGAGGACGGCGACGGTGTCGCGGCATACCTTCTGCTGTTCCCGGAACACGACATGAAAGCGGTCAAGCCGCGTATCGACGCGCAGCTTGACCACGAGACGGCGATGTCAGTAAAGGCGTCCGACGGTCTGCCTGGGGGCGTCGTCGATCGCCCACCACAGCGCGTTGGACGGATTGATGTGGATGGTGTCCGAGCTGGTGCCCTTGACGGATCCTTTGACGGTCACGACCGTACCGTTCCTGGCCGCTTCCATCAGATCCTCCTCAAGGCTCGCTCGATCCTGTCCCTCGGCAAGCTTCACATGGACCGGTTCGCCGGTTCCTGTGTCGAGCGTGAGTCTGTCACTCATAATTCTTCTCCTAACTGTTCGGCCCGCACGTCGGAAATGCGGGGTGACGCCGATTTTAGGAGAGGGCCGGGCGGTTCTCCTAACGCCGCCCGGCATCACACACGCAAAGGAGGCGCGTGATGGTCCCGCAATACGAGCTCAAGGACGCGAGCCGCATCCCGTTGAAGGACAGGCTTGCATGGACGATCCCGCAGGCCGCGAGCCTGTACGGGATCGACTACGACGGCCTGCGACAGGCTGTCAACCAGGGCGACATAGACACGTTCCGCCCGCCAAGCAAACGAGGAACGCCTTCCCGCCGTCACATCAGGCGCGAGGAAATGGACCGATACGTCAAATCGTTGGAGGAGTAAGCATGAACGACATTCGCAAGGAGCTGTGATGGCACTCAGGAGAATCGACGCGGAAACGCTGCTGACACCACCCGCACCGCCGAGGGACACGGTGATCATGTTCGGCTTGACCGGCTACGCGATTCGCGTCACGGGCAAGGGCGCCAGCCTCATGGAACTCGACGTCGACGGAAGCCAGGAGCTGGCGAGCATCGGAAAAGACCAGGCAAGGACATTCATTCAAAGCATAGGAGGCGCAAGATGACCGACAACGACTATCGCATCGAGGACGGGTCCGAAAAGGGGAGGCCGAACTACACGCTGCGTCGTGTGAAGTTCACGGCCGCCGTGGTCGGCCTGATCG
>ERZ1031347.712-NODE-712-length-14265-cov-9.746517_pt1 | contig 14265 bp, 10 predicted proteins | sample MGYA00517106_ERZ1031347 | MGnify/ENA primary metagenome ERZ1031347 (study PRJEB33719, sample SAMN04261392) | wastewater metagenome | biome: periurban shantytown; feature: human; material: feces | host: Homo sapiens | place: Peru: Lima | collected 2012-07-19 ...
TTTGGGCCTGGGGGGGTGGTGCCCGTCGACGAAGGGACAAGGGTTTGCGGGGAGTGAAGCACCACGCCGGATTGGAGGAAGGCCGGTTCGGGCCCGGGGGCGTGGTGCCTGTTGACGAAGGAACAAGGGTTTGCGGGGAGGTGAAGCACCACGCCGGATTGGAGGAAGGCCGGTTCGAGCCTAGGGGCGTGGTGCCTGTTGACGAAGGAACAAGGGTTTGCGGGGAGAGAAGCACCACGCCGGATTGGAGGAAGGCCGGTTCGAGCCCGGAACCGGCCCGCTCCGCCGCCGGATGGCATCAAAAAGCGGAGCTGCTACAGCAGCTCCGCGACATCATACTCCTTTCCGATGAAAACCGGGATTTGATCTCGAAAAATCCTTCCCGAATAGGCCTCGTGAGGGAAATCCACGAAGGTGTTTTGTGTGGAATCGTGGGGGGTGGTTCGGTATAACGGATCCCCGATGATATATCGGGATTTTCGAATCAGTTCCGCCAGCACATCCTCCGGGAAACCGTGGTCCACGTCCGGCCAGACGGCGAAGGCCTGAAGCCCGTGGCGGCAATCCGGCGCCAATTGGTTGATTGCGGTGGCCAGGGACTGGGCGAATACCTCTTCGCCGATAATCAGAACTTGACCGTCCGGGACGTCCCAACGATCGTGTGCCGGATTGCCCTTCCAGAGACGGATTCCTTCAGAATCTTCTTTTTTCTTTGCCAGGAGCATCCGAAGGGAGCCGAGACGGGCAGCGGTTTCTTTGTCCGCGGTGTCGGAGGCTCCTTCCAAGGCTCCCGACAAAGAAGCCCGCTTCTTCTCATACGCTTCTTTTGCCAGTTCCGGAAGACGGGTGGCGCCATAGGCGCCGATGGGCGTGCCTTCCACATATGGAATTCCGGCGGTCTGTTCCATGTAGCGGGCGAGGCGCCGACCGCAGGAGGAAACCACCACGTTCACCGAAGCGCGGAAGATGTGTCGAAGGGAATCAAAGGATTCTCCCATGGCGGCACAGCAGTTCACCGGAATGCCGGCATCTTCGAAGACTTTGCGCATGGCGTCCACATTTCCGTTAATGGAGAAATCCAGCGGCGTTACGCCCAGCAGGTTCACCGAGAAGGATTCATTTCCACAGGCTCCCGGGTCGGCAGCGCCCTCTAAAGTATTCGCGGAGCAATCCGGGCTTCCCGAGGAGCCGACGCGATACGGGCTTTCCAACGGGCCGGCGAAGCGTTTGACCCATTCCGTCAGGGCGGCGCCCACACCGGCCACGTAAGAACGGTTTCCCGTAGTGGCTACCGGGAGCATGGGAACGCCGGTGCGTTTTTCCAGCAGGTGGGCCACGCCCTTGCAGTCAAAGGCGATGATGTGGGGAATGGAGCCGCTGCACAGAGTGACGAAGCGGGGCTTCAGATCCCGAACGGCGTGTGTCACGTCGTCAATCAACACGTTGTCGTCCCCCAGGACCGCCGTCATTTCATCCAGCCCCGAGACGAACATCAGGCTGTCGGTATCAAACCACCGCGGCTCGTCGTGGGTGGAGTAGGTGGAGTTGCATCCCGAAGGATCGTGGATGACGGTCATTCCACCCAGCTCGTAGAGTGCCGAGCAGACACCGGAAACGTCCGCCGTATATGTACTGGTAAAAACATGTGTCTGATAATCACTCACCGCATTCACACTCCCATCCTTTTACTTGAACCAGATCCCGCATCGGCTTCGGGTTCCGGAAGGCATCGGAAATCAGATCCATCAGCCGGCGGAGGCCCCGATAGCCGTACATTCCGGCGTTTTCCACCTCGTTGACGAAGTAATCCGAGTCCATAAAATAAGCGCTCTTTTGCCCGATGCACAGGATTTTGCCCGCGTGGTCCCGCTGCATCTGCCGGATATTCCAGCCGTAGGTTTCATAGATGTGAAGGGTCGGCTTAGTGCCCCGAAGCTTCCGGAACACATCCTCCGACTCGGTGAAGTTGTCCACCATCACGGATTCCACGTTGAACCCGTGATCTAGAAGGAACTGAGCTAGCTCCAGCGGGCAATCCACCGCCGTGTAATCGATGGAAATCGGCGTGTCTTCCAGCAGGGATTGGGTTTCCCGGATGCGCTCCTCCGTCCGCGCCTTCTCCGAATCCAGGAAGGACTGTTCCGGTTCCGGAATGCCCAGCATGGACGCTGCTTTCCGCAGGTCTTCGTCGTATTCGTCGTAGGCGTAGCCCGGGCGCATCCGGTACCACGGCTGCTTCTGGCGAATCTCCAGATCTTTGGCGGCAGCGATGCCGCTCTTGTGGAACAGGAAATTGCAAGTGGATTCCGCCATGGTCAGGTATTCATCGTAATCCTTGCAGCTGCAAGCTTCCAAGACCTTAATGTCGTTGGTCTCCAGCAGGGAGACCAGGTCGCAGTACGTTCCTTCGTGGGGGAAACAGTTGCCCAGAAGGGTGACCTGCTTCGGATTTTTCTCTTCGGTATAGCGGAGCACTCGGTGCATCTGCCGCCACAGGGACGGAACCACCGGATTGGTGCGGCGCATAATCGGGTCCATGTAACAGTCCACGAAATCGATTTCCGGAAATTCTTTTGCCAGAATCTTGTATACCCGCTGGTAGTTGACCGCCATAAAATGATGGATGCAGCTGGTAAAAATCATCATCATGCGGGGTTTTTCCGGCAGCTCCCGGATGACCCGTTCCACCCCGTGCTGCAGCATTTCTTCCATGTCCCCTTCTAGGATGTTCTCTTCGCCTACGGTGATGGTGGACATTTTGTCCATGCGGCCCAGCTCTGCGGTGGTGAGCACCACACCCCGGAGGCAGCTGGTAGGGCAGACGAAAATCTGGTGACCTTGAGGTACCAGGGTGGCGATGTGGACGATGTTCCACACGCCCCGAACCGGGGAGGCGTAGGCCAGCCCGATGTCGGCGGAATATTCGTAATCCATATCCCGAATCTCACGAAATGCTCCTTCCATACGGGTGCTGTGGAGGGCGTAATTTCTTTTTGTGAGATTGTCCTTCTGAATATCACTGAGCTTCTGAATCATGGGTGTTCTCCTTGTCATAATCCGCCAGCATTTTGCGCGACAGATCCCGAACGGCATTGGCGTAATCCGAATCCGGTGCGGTCTCGAACACCGGCAGGCCTTGAACTTCCGCATCGGAAATGGCATTCTCTCGAGGCAGATCGGCGGCGATGTCCGTGTGAATGTCCGCCGCCAGAGTTTCCACTTTGGCACGCTCGTCCGGCACATCTCGGCGGTTCAGAATCAGGCCGCCCAGGGACGCGTACCCCCGCTCCCGGAAGTTCTCCACCGCCATGGCGATGTTGGCTGCCGCGTAGATGGCCATGTTCTCGCCGGAGGTGACGATGTAGACCCGGTGGGCATAGCCCTCCCGAATGGGCATGGCGAAGCCGCCGCACACCACATCCCCCAGCACATCGTAGAGTACTACGTCCGGTTGGATGATGTCGAAGGCATCTCGGGCTTCCAGCGCCTCGAAGGCGGCGGCGATGCCCCGCCCGGCACAGCCCAGCCCCGGTGTGGGACCGCCGGCTTCCGCACAGACGATATCCTTATATCCTACGTGTACCAGATCCGCCAGCTCTGCCGAATCCCGCTTCTGCCGAAGCACGTCCAGCATGGTGTCGATGCGCTGACCGCCGTGAAGGTATAGGGTGGAGTCCGCTTTCGGGTCGCAGCCCACCTGCAGCACCCGCAGCCCCATTTCCGCAAAGGCACAGGACAGGGCGGTGGTAACCGTGGACTTTCCGATGCCTCCTTTTCCGTATATTGCAAAACGATACATTGTTTTTCTCCTTCCGATTCCGGTACAAGATCGGTTTTTTCAATCTGTAAAATCATCCTAATCATAGCACAAACGGACTTCCGATACCATGGGGGCCAAACATGAAGAAGTGTTGGGGCAAACATCTTTTATTCTTCACATTGATGTGATATTATGTCAATCTATGATTATAGAAAGGGAGAAAATGGTTAAACAGAAAAAAAGCAAGAGGAAAATAGCTTTGATGATAATAAAGATTCTGGTGATTTTGGGCATTCTGGGACTTCTAATCGTCCTGGGAATGGACCGGCAGGTGAAAAAGGAAGGCGGCAAGCACCTCACCACTTTGGAGGAGAGCCGATATACGAAGGCCAAGCCGGCAGACTGTGCGCTGGTGCTGGGGGCTTCGGTGTACGTGGACCGGAAGCCGTCGCCGATGCTGAAGGACCGGCTGGACCGGGGAATTGAGCTGTACAAGGCCGGAATCGTGAAGAAACTTCTGTTCAGCGGCGACAACGGTCAGGTGGAATACAATGAAGTGGAAGCCATGAAGGAATACGCCTTGAAGGCGGGAGTGAAGAAGAAGGACATATTCCTGGATCACGCGGGCTTCTCCACCTACGAATCCCTTTACCGGGCGAAGAGCGTTTTTGCGGTGAAAAGCATGATTGTGGTGACGCAGCAGTACCACGAGTATCGGGCGCTGTACACCGGCGCGAAGTTGGGCCTGGAGGTAGAAGGCATTCCGGCAGAGGATGTGACCTACCGCGGGCAGACCATGAGAGATCTGCGAGAGGTGCTGGCTCGGGCCAAGGATATGGGCAAGTGCATGTACGAACCGGAACCCACCTTCCTGGGAGACGTGATTCCCATCAGCGGAGACGGACGGAAAACCTGGTAGTGCCGGAATACTTTGCAATACGATAGGGGGCTTCGGGAAAGCCCCTTTTGTTTTACTGAAAAAACAAAATGACGGAGCGAAAAACAATTGCGAGGACGGCCGAATTTTGGTATAATAACTGCGTATTATTTTTAAATATATTTGCGCGAATATAAGGAATTTTCGAGAAGGTGGCGATGAAACGGGACCTGGGTTCTTCATCACTCTCCGGACGGAAAAACCTTATCTTTTTTATTTTTTGGAAGTTTTTTAGGCACCCGCGGGGAGCGGGGAAAGAAAGGGAGGGCATGATGAAAAAGTACATTTTTGTAACAGGAGGTGTTATTTCCGGACTGGGCAAGGGCATTACGGCGGCAGCGTTGGGGCGGCTGCTGAAGTCCCGGGGGTACAAGGTGGCCTCTCAGAAATTGGATCCGTACATCAATATCGATCCGGGAACCATGAGTCCGTATCAGCACGGCGAGGTGTTCGTCACGGAGGACGGTGCGGAGACGGACCTGGACCTGGGCCATTACGAGCGCTTTATCGATGAGAATCTGAATCGCTATTCCAACCTCACCACGGGAAAAGTGTACTGGAACATCCTGAACAAGGAGCGGAACGGGGAATATCTGGGCAGCACCGTGCAGGTGATTCCGCACGTGACGGATGAAATTAAATCCTTTATCTACACGGTGGGCCGCACCACGGATGCGGATGTGATCATCACGGAAATCGGCGGCACCGTGGGAGATATCGAGAGCCAGCCGTTCCTGGAGGCCATCCGTCAGGTGGCCATCGAAGTGGGCCGGGAGAACAGCATGTTCATCCACGTTACCCCTCTTCTGCATGTAACGAGCAGCGGGGAGTACAAGACGAAGCCGACCCAGCATTCGGTGAAAGAGCTGCGAGGTCTGGGCATTGCGCCGGACGTGCTGGTGCTTCGTGCCGAGGGAGATATCGACGATGAAATCCGTGAGAAAATCGCCATGTTCTGCAACGTGAAGCCGGATTGCGTCATCTGCAACAAAGACGTGCCGGAGCTGTACTACGCACCGGTAATGCTGGAAGAATCCCGCTTCAGTGAAATCGTGTGCCGAGAACTGGGACTGGATCCGGGGGTATTGGATCTGCACGAATGGAACGAAATGCTGCAGCGGATTGAATCCCGCCGGGGTCATGTGACCATCGGACTGATCGGAAAATACACCAAGCTCCACGACGCTTACCTTTCCGTGGCCGAGGCGCTGCACCACGGAGGCTACGAGAATGGTGTGCACGTGGACATCCGCTGGATCGAATCGGAGGATCTGGAGGAACAGGATCCGGAAACCGTTCTGGGGGATGTGGACGGCATTCTGGTGCCGGGCGGCTTCGGCGTCCGGGGCGTGGAAGGTAAAATGCAGGCGGCTCGATATGCCCGGGAGCACGATGTGCCGTATCTGGGAATCTGCCTGGGCATGCAGACCGCAGTGATGGAATTTGCCCGGGATGTGCTGGGCTATGAGGATGCGGATTCCGCCGAGTTCAACGAGGAGAGCACCCACAAGGTCATCGATTTCATGCCGGATCAGCGAGGCAACATCCCAAAGGGCGGCACCATGCGGCTGGGGGCATATCCTTGTGCCATTCGAAGCGGAAGCATTCTGGAACGAGCATACGGGAAAAAAGAAATTCAGGAACGCCACCGTCACCGGTACGAATTCAACAACGAGTATCGGGAGGCGATTCAGCTGGCGGGAATGGACGTGACAGGCACATCGCCGGACGGTCGTCTGGTGGAAGCGGTGGAAATTCCGGCCTTGAGGTTCTTCGTGGGCGTGCAGTATCATCCGGAATTCAAATCCCGCCCGAATGCCGCGCATCCGCTGTTCCGGGAGCTGGTTCGGGCGGCCATGCAGAAGTAGAAAAAAGCAATTTCCTTTTCGGTTTGACGCCATAGAAGTATTGAATAACCGGGGATTCTAGACTACAATAGAAGTCTGAAAAGGAAGCAATTCCGGAATCAATAATGAAAGCAAAGGAGTGGGAAGAATGGAAATTAGAATTGAGGAAATCATCAATGCAATCGCCACTTCGGCGAAGGATACAGAATACTACTACGACACCGAAACCGGAGATCTGGAAATGACCATCGACGGGGAGATTCTGGGAAACCGGGATATCGATCTGACCGATGATGAACGGTACATCCGCCTGCCGGATCGGTATGAACTGGATGAAAAGAAGATGGTGACGGATTTCGCCCGCCATGCGGACGATCCGGTGCTTCGGGCAAAGCTGCTCCAGGCGATTTCCCGGGATGACAGCCTGAACCTGTTCCGGGAGACGGTGCAGGATTTGAACGTCTCCGTTCACTGGGACCACTACCGGGAAGCGGCCTTCCGCAAAGTGGCGATGGAATGGTGCGACTACAACGATATCGATTACGTGGATGAGAATCGGGATCGGGTCATTGAAGGTGCGGTATACCGCCACTTCAAGGGAAAGAAGTACCGTGTTCTGGGCGTGGCAAAGCACAGCGAGACTCTGGAGGAGCTGGTGATCTACCAATCCATGGATTCGGACAAGGTGCTGTGGGCGCGCCCGAAGAAAATGTTCTGCAGTAAAGTGACCGTGGACGGCGAAGAGAAGGAGCGGTTCGAACTGGTTGAAAGGCCTTAAAACATTGACATTTCGGCGTTTTGGTGATAAAATACTATGCTACAACGAAGCCTTTGGCAGGGAATCTGCTGCGGGCTTCGTCCTTTGACTGCTTAAAGATATTCACCGGCGAACCGAAGGGTAGAGGGACAATATATGAACAACAAGAAGTATGACGGCGTTTATTATGAAGGGCCGTATGTGGAGACACTGAAGGAAGTTATTGAGAACACGGTGGCGGAATATCCGGACCGCACGGCCTACATGTACAAGGACGTGCATAAGGATCCTTTCCAATCCATCACCTATAAGGAATTTGACGTGCAGCGCCGGGCGCTGGGAACCGCGCTTCTCGGCATGGGCCTCAAGGACAGCAAGATTGCGGTGACCGGAGAGAACTCCCATCGCTGGGCGCTCTCATATTTTACCGTTGTGACAGGTGTGGGCGTCATCGTTCCGATCGACAAGAGCCTCCAGATAGGAGAAATTGAAAACCTGCTGCGCCGTGCCGATGTGGAGCTGCTGTTCGTCTCCCCGAAGATGGTGGACTCTCTGATTCCGTGCCTGGATGCGGTGGAGTCCCTTCGGTATCTGGTAATTACGGATTCTCCGGAAAAGGATTATTCCAAGTATCGAGAGGATTCCCGAATTCTGCTTCAGTCCGAATTGGTCAAAGTGGGTAAAAGAAAACTCCGGGAAGGTCACTGCGAGTACGAGGAGGCGGAAGTAAACGCGGACGATTTGTCCACGATTCTGTTCACCTCCGGCACCACCGGCCTGGCCAAGGGGGTAATGCTTTCCCATCGGAACCTGGCACAGAACGTGTACAACATGTCCAAGTTCTTCCGTATTCCGGATGGTGGTCGGGTGCTGTCGGTACTGCCGATTCACCATGCTTACGAAATGAGCTGCACCGTGATGACCAGTTTTTACCAAGGTGCCACGGTGGTGGTCTGCGAAGGCCTGAAACACATTCAGTCCAACTTTGCCGAGGCGGAGTGTAGCGTTATGCTGGGCGTTCCCCTGATCTTTGAGAATATGCACCGGAAGGTATGGAAGCAGGCGGAGAAGAGCGGTTCTCTTTCCAAACTTCAGAGAGGAATCGCCCTGTCCAAGAAGATGAAGTTCCAGAACCATCCGAGGGCGACCCGGAAGATGTTCCGGACCATTCACGAGCTGTTCGGCAAGAACCATTACATGTTCATTGCCGGCGGTGCGGCAATCGATCCGGCGGTTATCGATGATTTTGAAGCCATGGGATTCCCGATGTTCCAGGGATACGGAATGACGGAATGCTCCCCAATCATTGCCATGAACTCGGATCGGTACCGGAAATCCGCGGCGGCAGGCAAACCGCTGCCGGGTACCGAAGTTCGAATCGTGGATGAGAATGAGGAAGGCATCGGCGAGATTATCGCAAAAGGACCGTCGGTGATGCAGGGATATTACAAGGATCCGGAGAACACGGCGAAAACCTTGAGGGACGGATGGCTGTACACCGGCGATTACGGATACTTCGATGAAGACGGCTTCCTGTTCATTACCGGACGGAAGAAGAATGTCATCGTCACCAAGGGCGGAAAGAATATTTTCCCGGAAGAGGTAGAATACTACCTGCAGCTGGATGAGCGGATTCAGGAAGTCATCGTCTACGGCAAGCATGACGATACAAAGGACGACCTGATCTGCACGGCAATCATCTATCCGAACTACAGCGTTCTTCGGGAACAGGGTGTTCAGGAAGATGGAGAGATTTACCGCGTCCTTCGAAAAATCGTGGACGACGCCAACGACAAGATGCCGCCGTACAAGAGGGTAAAGCGGATTGAGGTTCGAGACGAAGAATTCATCAAGACCACCACCCTGAAGATAAAGAGATTTGAGGAACAGAACTATGAATACAAATTTGATGATCGGTCGATCCATTCCGGCAGAAGAGTATAAGGAAATCCGCAGGCAGGAACGGGCGGAAATGGACCGGATTCAGGAACAGATTGACAACTGGTCCAACCCCCGCGTACAGTACCGGGGACACCATATTCCGGTGGACCTAAAGGATATGCTGGAGACCACGGTGGCACGTTTTCCGGAGCGGGCCCTGTTCAAGCAGAAGTTCAACCGAAACGAGCCTTTCCGGGAAATCACATTCCGCCAAGTGCTGGACGATGTGTATGCGCTGGGAACCGCATTTCTGGATCTGGGACTGCGGGAGAAGAAAATCGGCGTTATCGGAAAGAACAGCTATCAGTGGTGTGAAACATACTTGGCGGTAACCGGCGGCGTGGGCGTCATCGTTCCGCTGGACAAGGAACTCCACGAAGAGGAATTAAAGCAACTCACCGTTAAGGGCGAGCTCAGCGCCGTCATTACGGTGGAAAACAAATATTACGAGACATTCAAAGCCATCAAGGAAAGCGGAGAATCTCAGCTGGAATACGTGATTAACGTGGCCATGGAAGAAGATGAGTCGCCGAAGGACGGATACATCTCCTGGAATAAGCTTCGGGAGACAGGCCGGAAAGCGGTGCACAACGGCGATCGAAAATACATCGATGCCCCGGTAGTCAATACGGACCTGTCGGTCATTCTTTTTACCTCCGGCACCACCGACGTATCCAAAGGCGTAATGCTGAACCAGAAGAATCTGGTGCTGGACACCTATCTGGCGCAGACCCTTCTGGAAGTGCGTCAGGGAGAGGATACCTTCTTCTCCATCCTGCCGCTGCACCACACCTATGAGTGTACGGCCACCTTCCTGGAGTGCGTGTACAACGGAACCACCATGGCGATTTGCCAGGGTCTGAAATATATCGTAAAGGATATGCAGGAAACCCGGCCGAACCTGTTGCTGGGCGTTCCGGTTATCTTCGAAAATCTGTACAACAAGATTACGAGAAACGTTCGGAAGAGCGGCAAGGAAAAACAGCTGAATACCCTGTTCCGAATCAACCGGGTGACGAAGAAAATCGGTCTGGATATTTCCAAGCAGGCCACCAAGCAGATTACGGAGCTCTTTGGCGGAGAGCTTCGCACGGTCATCTGCGGCGGTGCGGCGGTGGACGGCGACATCCTGGATTACTTCGGCGATTTGGGATTCCGGAGCGCGCAGGGATACGGCCTGACGGAGTGCTCCCCGGTTATCGCCCTGAACCCGGACAACGCCAAATTCATCAACAACAAGTCCGCCGGATACCTTTTCCCGCTGAGCGAATGCAAGATTGTGGATAAGGATGAGGACGGCTTCGGCGAGATCTGCTTCCGCGGTCCGACGGTGATGATGGGATATTACAAGGATCCGGAGCGAACGGCACAGGCCATCGATTCCGACGGATGGTATCACACCGGTGACCTGGGATACATCGATGAACAGGAATACGTCTACATCACCGGCCGGAAGAAGAGCATTATCATCACCGGGAACGGTAAGAACGTGTACCCGGAGGAGCTGGAGTTCTACCTCCAGAAGAGCGAATACATCAGCGAGAGCATGGTGTGGGGCGATGAAACCAATGCAGACCCGACTCGCCGCGGCATATATGCTACCATCCGGGTGAACAAGGAGGCCATCGAGGATAAGTTCGGTGCGGATTACTCCAAAGAGCAGGTGACGGAATTTATCAACCGAGAGGTGGATAAAGCCAACGAGAAATTGCCGTTGTTCAAGAAAATCACCCACGTAATCATTCGGGAGCGAGAATTCAACAAGACCACGACGCATAAAATCCTGCGCCGGGACGAAGATAACAAATGGGCATAGGAGGTACGGGGATGACAGAGAGAAGATATCCCGCGATTGTGATCGACCACGAGAGCCTGAGACATAATGTAAAAACAATTTGCGATTGGTGCGAGGATACCGGGATTTTTGTGGCCGGCGTCATCAAAGGGGCCAACGGCATTTTGTCGGTGGCGGAAGATTACGTGGCCGGCGGCGCAAAGATGATTGCCTCCTCTCGCATGGAGCAGCTGAAGCGCTGCCGCGAGGGAAACATCGGGGTTCCTCTGCTGATGATTCGGGTGCCGATGCTTTCGGAATTGGACGAGCTGGTGCAGGTGACGGATTGCAGCCTGAACAGTGAACTGGTTACCCTGCGGGCGCTGGACAAGGCGGCTGAAGCCCACGGCGTGGTGCATAACGTGGTGCTGATGGCGGATTTGGGCGACCTGAGGGAAGGCTACTTCAACTACGATGCGCTGGTGGAAACCGCAGAAACCGTGGAACGGGAACTGCCGCACCTCCACCTGGCAGGAATCGGAACCAATCTGGGCTGCTACGGCTCGGTAATGGCTACGGAGGATAAAATGCAGGAGCTGGCGGACCTGGCGATTCGGGTGGAGAAATCCATCGGCCGGGAGCTGGAAATCGTGTCCGGCGGAGCCACATCCAGCCTGATGGGCGTGTTCGGCGGATACATGCCGGAGAAAATCAACATGCTGCGCATTGGCGCGGCCGCTCTGGCGGGATCGCTGGAGGACATGAAGACTTGCTACGGATATTCGGAAATGGATGCATTGAGAGATGATGCTTTTACCCTGGAAGCCCAGGTAGTTGAAGTCAAAAAGAAGGCCTCTCATCCAATCGGGCAGCTGGGCGTGGATGCCTTCGGCAAGAAACAGACCTATGTGGACCGGGGCGAGCGAACCCGGGCGCTGGTGGCCGTGGGCCGCGCCGACTACGGAGAAATTTCGGATCTGGTGCCGACGATAGAGGGCATGGAAGTCATTGGGGCTTCGGGCGACCACACCATTCTGGATATTGAAGATGTTAAAGAGCCGATTGAAATCGGAGATATAATTACGTTTAAACTGAAGTATTCCGCGATTCTGAGAATTACCGGAAGCGAAAATGTTCGAAGATATGAAAGGAGCAACTAGAACATGGCGAATGCAATGCATGAAATGACGAAGGTCGGTTACGATAATCTGGTGAAGGAACTGGAGAACTGCACCGGCCCGATGCGGCTGGAGATTGCGGCAAGACTGAAGGAAGCGATTTCCTACGGAGATATTTCCGAGAACTCGGAATACGATGCAGCGAAGGAAGCGCAGGCAGAGAACGAAGACCGCATCAAGGAAATCGAGGAAATTCTGAGAACCGCAAAGGTTGTGGATGCCGATGACCTGGAATCCGAGGGAACCGTGCAGACCGGTGTTACGGTTCGCGTAAAGGACCTGGTATACGATGAAGAGATGACATACCAGATTGTAGGAAACACCGAGGCGGATCCGTTCAACGGAAAGCTGTCCAACGTATCCCTGGTAGGCGAGCACCTGATTGGCACAAAGCAGGGCGACGTTGTGGAATTCTCCGTACCGGAGGGAACCGCAAAATACGAGATTTTGGAAGTTTTATAGGAAGTTTGTACGCGCAGCACATTACAGAAAGGAAAAGAAAAAGGAAACGACATGAGTAACGATAATCACAATGCTCCCGAGACCGTGGAACTGACCGCAGAAGAAGTCAGCGAACAGAGAAAAATCCGCAGAGAGAAATTGCAGGAACTTCGTGATATGGGAAGGGACCCATTTGTACAGGAGAAGTACAACGTAACTGCACACAGCAAGGACATCAAGGACAACTTCGAAGCCATGGAGGGCGAAGAGGTTGCCATTGCCGGCCGTATTATGAGAAAAAGAATTATGGGTAAAGCGGCGTTCTTCGATGTACAGGATAAGCAGGGCAGAATTCAGTGCTATATCAAGAGAGATGATATCGGCGTCGATGAGTACAAGATCTTCAAGACTTACGACATCGGTGATATCGTGGGCCTGCGCGGTTTTGTCTTCAAGACCCGTACCGACGAGGTATCCGTTCATACGCAGGAGCTGACCCTTCTGGCAAAATCCCTGCAGGTGCTGCCGGATAAGTGGAGCGGCCTTCAGGACATCGATTTGAGATATCGTCAGCGTTATGTAGACCTGATCATGAACGAAGATGTTCGGGAAACCTTCTACAACCGTGCGAAGATTGTAAAGACCGTTCGGGAAGTATTGGAAGAGGATTACGGATTCCTGGAAGTAGAGACCCCGGTTCTGCAGACCATCGCCGGCGGTGCAAACGCTCGTCCGTTCAACACCCACCACAACGCCCTGGACTTCGACCTGAAGCTGAGAATCTCCCTGGAGCTTCCGCTGAAGAGACTGATTGTCGGCGGACTGGACAGAGTATACGAGCTGGGCAAGGTATTCCGGAACGAAGGTATGGACAAGAACCACAGCCCGGAATTCACCTCCATGGAAGCGTATATGGCATACGGCAACCTGGAAGATATGATGGACCTGATGGAACAGGTTGTATATAAGTGCGCGATGGCGGTAAACGGTTCTCCGATTATCACCTACGAAGGAAAGAGCTTTGATGTCACTCCGCCGTGGAACAAGATCGATATGACGGAGACCGTTATCAAGGTCACCGGAATTCCGTTCGACAAAATCGACGATGATGAAGAAGCTCGTGCCGCAGCAATCAAGTACGGCATGAACGAGGAAGATGTAAAGAACTGGACGCGCGGCAAAATCATCGCCGAGATGTTCGAAGAATACTGCGAGGATCTTCCGGGCCTGCTGGACGGACCGGTATTCCTCACCGGACATCCGGTAGACGTATCCCCGCTGTCCAAGAGAGACCCGAAAGACCCGAGAATCACTCGTCGTTTCGAGGCATACATCAACGGATGGGAACTGTCCAACGCCTTCTCCGAGCTGAATGACCCAATCGACCAGTACGAGAGATTTGCAGAGCAGCAGAGAGAACTGGACCTGGGTATCGACGACGAAGCACACCCGATGGACACCGACTACGTCAATGCACTGGAAATCGGTCTGCCTCCAACAGGCGGCATCGGAATCGGTATTGACCGCCTGGTAATGCTCATCACAGATTCCACAACCATCCGGGACGTACAGCTCTTCCCGACAATGAAGTCCTTAGATGGTGTAAATAAGAAAAATGATGTAAATAATA
>ERZ1031347.714-NODE-714-length-14232-cov-41.604289_pt1 | contig 14232 bp, 9 predicted proteins | sample MGYA00517106_ERZ1031347 | MGnify/ENA primary metagenome ERZ1031347 (study PRJEB33719, sample SAMN04261392) | wastewater metagenome | biome: periurban shantytown; feature: human; material: feces | host: Homo sapiens | place: Peru: Lima | collected 2012-07-19 ...
CCAAAATCAAAGTCGTGCGACGACATGACGGCTCTTAAGCGGGAACGTTCCTGTCGCCCCTGCTATCAGAGCGCGGCGTTGAAGTCGCGCACTTTCAGCGTGCGGTGAGAAGCCTCGACGTTGCCACGCACAATGCGCTGCAAGGCGTTGTCCGCGCCCTTATGGGAGGCGAGCCAGGCGTCGCCCAGCTCCACGAGCTTCGCCGGATCGGCATAGCCCGGATACAGGCCTTCGAGCAGCGCTTCAGCCATGTGGAAGGTCTTGTGCTCCCAAATCCAGTCGGCGACCTCGAAATACTTCTCGGCGTACGGTTCGGCCAAGTCGGCGCGCGGGGTGGCCGCGAAGCCACCGGCCACAGCCTCAAGCTGCATGTTGGTCAGCTCGTCGTTGTGCAGGGCCTCGTTCCAAGCCCATGCCTTCGCTTCGGCGGTACCGGCCACGGCGCGTGCGCCATAGGCGAACTCACGGTTCTCGGTGGTTTCGCGCTTGGCCAGTTCGGCGTCGATTCCCGCCTGGTCGATCGCGTTGACGGTGCTCAGCGCGTTGATGATGGTCCAGCGGAAGTTGTTGTCGATTTCCAGACCGTCGAATGCCACGGAACCGTCGAGCAGGCCCTTCGCGTTGGCGACGAACGCCTCGTCGCCCGGCTCGCCGTAGCCCAGGTAGGCGGTGACGAGCTGGAACTGTTCGTCGGAGCCGGCCTTGGCCTGACCCGCCAGCTTGAACAGTTCGGCGGCCACATGCTTCACGATCTCGGCACGCTCTGCCGGAGCGGTGTAATGCCATGCGGTGGTGCTGACCTGTGCCAGCGCGTAACGGAAGGTGGTGGACTCGTGTTCGGTGGCGAGCGCGGCCAGCGAGGTGTCGATGAACTGGCGTGCCGGCAGTTCGCCGTCGCGGGTCATGTCCCACAGGGCGAGCCAGATCACGGAACGGGCGAGCGCGTCGTCGAAGCGGTACAGGTTGCTTGTCGCGAATGCGAGGCTCTTGTCGTCGAAACGCAGCTTCGTGTAGGTCAGGTCGTCGTCGTTCACCAGAATCAGCGACGGACGTGCCTTGCCGGCGGCAGCGTCGACGACCGTCAGTTCGCCGTCGACGTCCAGTTCGAAACGGTCGGTGCGCACGATCTTGCCGGTTTCCGGATCCTCGTTGTAGAAGCCGACGGCGAGACGGTGGGCGCGCAGCACGGGATGCTCGGCCGGAGCGGTCTGGCGCAGGGCGAGACGCTTGATGGTGCCGTCCTCGTTCTCTTCGACTTCGGTGGCGATGGTGTTGATGCCGGATTCCTCAAGCCACTGGGCGCTCCACGCCTTCAGGTCGCGGCCGGAAGTGAGTTCCAGTTCGGCGAGCAGGTCGGCGAGGGTGGCGTTGGAGTAGGCGTGCTTGTTGAGGTAGTTGTTGATGCCCTTGAAGAACTTCTCACGGCCCACGTAGTACACGAGCTGCTTCAGCACGGAGGCGCCCTTGGCGTAGGTGATGCCGTCGAAGTTGACGTAGGTGTCGTTGAGGTCGTTGATCGGGGCGACGATCGGGTGGGTGGTGCTCAGCTGGTCCTGATTCAACGCCCAGCTCTTTTCGCCGGAGCTGAAGGTTGCCCAGGCGTCCTTCCATTCGGTGGCTTCGGCGGTGGCGAGGGTGGACGTGAACTCGGCGAAGGATTCGTTGAGCCACAGGTCGTTCCACCACTTCATGGTCACGTAGTCGCCGAACCACATGTGGGCGAGCTCGTGCAGCACGGTGACCACACGGCGTTCCGCGTAGGCGTCGGTGACCTTGGATTCGAACACGTACTGGTCGCGGATGGTGACCATGCCGATGTTCTCCATGGCGCCGGCGTTGTATTCCGGCACGTAGATCTGGTCGAACTTGGCGTACGGGTACGGCACGCCCCAGGTCTTGGCGTAGAAGGCGAAGCCTTTCTTGGTGATGTCGAACAGGTAGTCGACGTCCTTGCTGAAGGCCTTGGCGAGCGCCTGGCGGCAGTACATGGCCATCGGCACGGTGCGGCCGTCCTCATTGGCGTATTCGGTGTGCCATTCGGCGTACGGTCCGGCGCAGATGGCGGTGAGGTAGGAGCTCATGGTTGGGGTCGGTTCGAACACCCACAGCTTGGTGGTTTCGGCGGCGTGATCGCCGAGCGTGCCTTCCTCGGTGACGGTTTCGTTGTCGGTCACGGAGGCGGTGGGCATGTTGGACGTGACGATCCAGGATTTGGCTGCGAGCACGGAGAAGTCGAACACGGCCTTCAGATCAGGCTGGTCGAACACGGCGTAGACGCGACGGGCGTCCGGCACTTCGAACTGGGTGTACAGGTAGACGTTGCCGTCGGACGGGTCGACGCTGCGGTGCAGGCCTTCGCCGGTGTTGGAGTACTGGCACATCGCCTTGACGGTGACCTCGTTGTGCTCCTTGAGGCCCTTCAGCTCGATGCGGCTGTCCGCGTATGCTTCGGCCGGGTCGAGGGTTTCGCCGTTGAGGGTGATCTCGCTGACTTCGTTGGCGATGAGGTCAAGGAAGCTTGACTCCCCCGGCTTCGCGTCGAAGGTGATGGTGGTTTCGGAGCCGAAATCCTTGGCTCCGCGGGTCAGGTCAAGCTTGACCGTGTAATGGATTGGCGCGGCGATGATGCTTTTGCGTTCTTCCGCTTCGATTCGGGTGAGGTTTGCTCCTGGCATGTCACTCCTTCTTTCTGGTAACAGAAGGCGGCGCGATCAGTTGTGCCGATCACGTCGCCTTGATTCAATTTATGGTAAATTTACGGCTTATTTCGCGGCGTTCAGTCCCATCGCGTCATCCACGTCCTGCGCGATGTCGGCGACGACGGGGACGATCATCGGCTTGCGGTGCAGCTGTCGTGCCACCCAGCCGCCGAGCGTGCGTCGCATGATCTGCTGCAGCTTGTAGGTGTCGCGCGTGCCCTGCATCATCGCGTCCTGCAGCTGCTCGACAATCTGGTGACGGACCTTGTCGAACTCGCTTTCGTCTTCCGCGACCGCGTTGAGGTAGATCTTCGGACCGGTGATGACATCCGCGGTCTCGGTGTCGACGACCACGAAGCTGGACACGAAGCCTTCGGTGCCGAGGATGCGGCGCTTCTCGAGTTCTTCGTCGGTCAGTTCGCCGACGGAATCGCCATCGACGTAGACGTAGCCGCACGGCACGGAGCCGACGACCGCGGCCTGGCCGTGGTACAGGTCGACGACGTCGCCGTCTTCGGCCAGCACGACGTTCTGCGGATCGACGCCGGTCTTGACGGCGATCATGCCGTTGGCCACCAAGTGGCGGTTTTCGCCGTGGATAGGCATGGCGCACTTCGGCTTGACGATGTTGTACATGTACAGCAGCTCGCCTTCGTTGCAGTGGCCGGAGACGTGCACGGCGGCGTTGTCTCGGTTGACCACGCGGGCTCCGAGCTGCACGAGCTTGTTGATGACCTTGTAGACGCCATGCTCGTTGCCTGGGATCAGGGAGCTGGCGAGGATCACCGTGTCGAACTCGTTGATGGTGATGTCGCGGTGGTTGCCGTCGGCGATGCGGCCGAGCGCGGCCATCGGCTCGCCCTGGGAGCCGGTGCACATGTAGACGAGCTTGTCGTCCTGCACGTCATGGGCCTGCTTCAGGTCGATGACGGTGTCCTCGGGCAGACGCAGGTAGCCCAGATCTGCTGCGATGGACATGTTGCGGACCATGGAACGTCCGACGAACACGACCTTGCGGCCGTACTTGTGGGCCGCGTCGACGACCTGCTGCACGCGGTGCACGTGGCTGGAGAAGCTGGCCACGATGATCTTGCGCGTGGCCTGTGCGAACGCCTGGTCGAGCGCCGGACCGATGGAGGTTTCCGGCTTGACGAAGCCCGGGACCTCGGCGTTGGTGGAGTCCATCATCAGGAGGTCCACGCCCTTTTCGCCGAGCTTGCCGAATTCCACCAGATCGGTGATGCGGTGGTCGAGCGGCAGCTGGTCGAGCTTGATGTCGCCGGTGTCGATAAGCGAGCCGGCGGGGGTCTGCACGAACACGGCGAGCGCGTCCGGAATGGAGTGCGTGACGTTCACAAATTCCAGGTTGAACGGGCCGACCTTGAGCTTGTCGCGTCCCTTGACCTCGACGAGCGTCGGGTTGATGCGGTGTTCCTTGCACTTGGCCTCAACGAAGGCGAGGGTGAGCTTGGAACCGATCAGCGGAATGTCCGGGCGGAGCTTGAGCAGGTACGGCACGCCACCGATGTGGTCTTCGTGGCCGTGGGTGAGCACGAGCGCCTCGACCTTGTCGAGACGGTCCTTGATGTAGTGGAAGTCAGGCAGGATGAGGTCCACGCCCGGCTGCTCCTCTTCCGGGAAGAGCACGCCGCAGTCGATGAGCAGGATATGCCCGTTGTATTCGACCACGTTCATGTTGCGGCCGATCTCACCCAGACCGCCGAGCGGCACGATGCGCATGGAGCCCTTGCGGTACTTCGGCGGGGCGATCAGCACCTCGTCCTGCTGGGGCGCGGTGGATTGCGGCGCGGAATGCGACGGGCGACGGTTCGAACCGTTGCCGCCACGGGATCCACGGGAGCCGCCGTTGCGCGAGCCACCGTTGCCACGGCTGCGGGTGGAGGACTTGGCCTTCTTGGTGGCGGTCTTCTCGGACTTCGCGGCCTTGGTGGTCTTGGATGCCTTGACTGCGGTTTCAGTGCGCTTGGCAGCCTTGCTGCCGCGCTTGTGTGTTGTTGTCTTTGTGGTTTCTTCTGTAGCCATTTCCTAGTTGGATTTCTATTACTAATTGTCTCCGCCTATGCGGAAACGAGGAATTTGGGTGCCTGCCGGCGTTCATGCGCGACAGGCCAGTCGCATCATGCGATTCGGTTCACAGCAGTCCCGCGGCGCGCATGCCCTTTTCCGCGCGCACGAGTTCCGCTTCGCCCGGACCGACGTTCGGCAGGCGCATTTCGGTGGAGTCGAGGATTCCACGCACCTTCAGCGAGGCCTTGGCCATCACGGCCTGGAAGCCATTGCCGTTCATCGCTTCGACGAGCGGCGCCAGCTGCACGGAGATGCGCTGCGCTTCGTGGATATCGCCACGATCGAACGCGTTGGCGAGGTCACGCATCGGACCGGCGGCCGCGTGTGCGATCACAGAGATGATGCCGACGGCGCCGACGGACAGGAACGGCAGGAACAGGCCGTCATCGCCCGAATACCAGGTCAGACCGGTCTCCATGCGCTTGCGCACCGCGCCTGCGATGTCGCCGGTGGCGTCCTTGACGGCCTTGACGTGGTCGAGTTCGGCCATACGACGGTAGGTTTCCAGCTGGATGTGCAGTCCGGTACGGCCAGGCACATCGTAGACGATGATCGGCTTGTCCGCGGAATCGTTGACCGCCTTGTAGTGGCGGAACACGCCCTCCTGCGACGGACGGGAGTAATACGGGGCGACCACGAGCACCGCGTCGGCGCCCGCCTCCTGGGTCTGCTCCACCATGCGCACGGTGTGCGCGGTGTCGTTGGAACCGGCGCCGGAAATGACCGGCACGTCCACGACTTCCTTGACGGCCTGAACCAGCTCGACCTTCTCCTCCATGTGGGTGGTCGGCGATTCGCCGGTGGTGCCGTTGACCACAAGACCGTCGGCACCATCCGCCACGAGCTGCCTCGCCAGCTGTTGCGCGGCTTCGAAATCTACGGCTCCGTCGGCCTTCATGGGGGTGACCATGGCCGGAAGGATACGTCCGAAGGGAGCAGGATCGAGCAGATGCATTGTACCGTCGTCAGTCTTAGGGCTTGTCATACGGCTAACGGTACTTCCCTCTGCGGACGCTTTCGATTTCGCGAGATGCGAAAAGTCACATTTTGGAAGGCCTGCCGACGATGACCGCGACGACGCACTGCAGGAAAGCGACGAACGTGAACACCATCAGCGGCACATGGTGGCCGCCGGTGGCCTGGACCAGCACGCCGAACATAAGCGGGCCGAGCGACGCGATCAGATAGCCGAACGACTGCGCGACGCCCGACAGCACCACGGTTTCGGCGCTGTCATGCCCGCGCAGCGCGATCAATGCGAGCGCCACCACCAGGGACGCGCCTTGCGCGCAGCCGCCGACGAACGCCCATACCGGCATGAGATGCGGCAGCAGCAGCATGCCAAGGCCGGCGATCAGCATGGGAGCGCTGGCGGTGAGCGCCGCGCAGACCTGGTTGCCGCGCACGTTCATGAGCTTAGGAATGACCAAGCCGGAAAGGATGCCGATGCCTTGGAAGATGAACAGATGCACGCCGGCGGTGGAGGCATCGTAGCCGATGGACGCCGAGATGGACGGCATCCAGTTGGACATGGTGTAGAAGGCGGATGATTGCAGCCCCATGAAGGCCGTCACGTACCACGTCATCGGACGGCGCAGCACGCGGGTGAACACGCCATGCGACGATTGCGTGGAACATGCCGGTCGCTGTGCGGAATGCGGGTTTTGTGCGTTGGCCGTCGTGCTGCGATCGCCAATATCATCGATATCGCCAGTATCGCTGGTTTCGATGGTGCCGCCGGCGGAAGCGATAACGACTTTGCGATTGTGCAGGATACGCAACGCCCACAGCGCGGCGACAACCAGCGGAGGCACACTCCAGAAGGCGAGCGACGCGCGCCAACCGCCCCACATCTGCGCAAGCGGCGCGGACAGCAAACCTGCGGTGGCGCTGCCGGCGGTGATGCAACCGGAGTAGACGCCGGTCGCCATCGCGACATGGCCGGCATAGTCGCGTTTCGCGATCACCGGAACCAGAACGTTGCCGACGGCGATGGCGGAGGCGAACACCACCGTGCCCAGCCAGATGCCAACGCCGCCGCCGAACGAGCGGATGGCGTCGCCCGCCGCGATGCACAGCAGGGCCAGCAGAATCGACATGTCGATGCCGATGCGGCGTGCAAGGAACGTGACCAGCGGGCTGACCGCGGCGAAGGCGATCAGCGGAATCGCCGTCAATACGCCCTGCACGCCCTCACCCCACGCAAGGTCGGTTCCCATTTGGGCGAGGACCGGCCCGACGGCGGCGATGGCGGGCCGCAGATTCAGCGATACGAGGAAGATCAAAGCCACCCACAATCCGGTGGAGGACCGGTCGTACGCCAGCATGTTTCGTTTTGAATTCATTCCGTTCCCATTCCCGCTTCCACTTCCGTTTACCGCCGTTCCAACGGGACGTGCCGCGCCTAGATTTTCCCTATCAATCTTCAAGCTCATTGAGCGCATCGAAGCAATCGTTGATGCCTTCGATACGCGCGTGCACCTCGTCTTCGGTATCGACGAGGCATTTTCCGACTTCGTCCACCATCAGGGCGATCAGGGCGAACGCCGCGGTGAAGCTCGTCAGCACGTGGGAGTTCAGCACCACTTTGAAGAAGGCGACGTTACGGCCGATGACGGCGTTGCGCGCCGAAATGTCGCCAATCACCACCACGGTCAGGCCGCGCTCAAGCATCACGTCGATGAGCCGCGAGAAGAAGGGAAGACGCCGGCCCACGCCGATGATGACGATTACGTCGCCTGCCGCATAATCAACCAGATCTTCGGCTATGGACTGGCCTGGATTCGGCAGAATATCAACGTTTCCGCGTAGCCGCATCAGCTGTTCGCGCATGTGCAGCGCCACGGGATAGCTGCTGCGGTACCCGACCACCGCCACATGCGGGGCCGTGGCCATGGCTTGGCATGCGGATGACAGTTGCGCGCGGTCGATGCCTTCAAACGTGCGTTTCAGGCTTTCCTCGTCACGGCGCAGATGGTCGGCGACCAAATCGTCGCACTGGGTGTGCCGTGAAAGCTCCGGAGAGCCAGGACGATGGACGCGACGCACGTCACGTCTGAATTCGCCCGCGTTCGCATAGCCGAGCTTGCGGTACAGGCGGCTGAGCGTCGGCTGCGAGATGCCGCTCAACTGCGACAGCTCCACGGAATTGCAGACCAACACATCGGTCAGATGGCCCAGAATGAACTGCGCGGCCTCACGTTCCGTCGCAGTCAGCGAATCGAAGGATTCCCGGATGCGCGCCACCAAGCCGAGGTCCGCGGCAGCATTGCCTTCCTCGTCCATGGCGTCCTTCGAAGCCCCCATATTGTCTGAAAGCATAATTCCAGAAGTCACGCTCATCGCCCTTCCCTGCAGTACATTCTCACGCGGCGCATCCGCTCTCTTGACGATGCTACCCCTTGCTTTCCGGGTTTCACCAGGTTTGGCCGCCGACAACTGTCACGACGAATGAAGAATTTCAGATGCCGTAAGCACTGAAATGCATCCATCACAGGCAGTGGCGGCGCCTCTTGGCAACGCGACCCACCATCAGGAGATGACCGACCATGGCAAAAACAGCTTACCCCACACAATCAACATCGCATATCGGGCGGATTCGGCATAGAAGAAACGGTGCCAAACCAGCGAAATGGGCGACTAACGCGGCAACAAAATCCCCGACTGTTGCGAACACTGTTGAACCGGCATCGCGCCCGGCCGAATGCGAGGCGAACGCGGTGCGCAAGATCGTACGGCTGGTGGCACGCACCGGCTGCCGCACGCATATTCTGCACGTGTCCAGCGGTCTGAGCGTGGACGTGCTGCGGCGGGCGAAGGCCGAAGGACTGCCGGTCAGCGCGGAGACCTGTCCGCATTACCTCACGTTGGATTGCGACCATATTCCCGACAACGCCACCGCGGTCAAATGCTGTCCGCCGATTCGTGATCTGCATGAGCAGGACGCGCTATGGGCGGGGCTTGCCGACGGCACGTTGGATGGTGTCGTCACCGATCATTCCCCGGCCAGCGCGGATATGAAAGCCGGCACGCTCGCCACCGCGTGGGGTGGCGTTTCCAGTCTGCAGGTCGGATTCCGCGCGGTGTTGACGGGTGCGATGCGGCGCGGCTTGAGTTTGGCCGACGTCGTGCGGTGGATGTCGTGCAACACCGCACGGCTTGTGGGACTTGACGATCGTGGCGATATAACGCCGGTATTGCGGGCCGATTTGGCGATTATTCGCCCGTACGAACGGTTTGTTGTGGATGCTACCGCTTTGGAAAGCCGCAATCCGATCTGCGCCTGCGATGGCATGACGCTTAACGGCGTCGTCACGCGCACGTTTGTAGCGGGGCGGGACGCGCTCTCCGGAGTGCGGGAGGGGAATCTTATCGTTCGTCCGTGAATCGGAATCCGTAAATCAACCATTCAACAAAAATCCCCAACCCGCCGACGGCCGGATGTCATTCGATGTCGGCAGATTGGGGACGGACGAGAATCAGGTCTCAGCCCAGGTAGGCGGCCGGGTTCTGGGCGAACTTGTCGGCGCAACCGGGGTTGCAGAAGTAGTAGGTGACGCCGCCGTATTCGCGGGTGGCCGCAGCGGTGGACGGGTCGATGGTCATGCCGCAGACCGGGTCCTTCGCAACGTTCGCCGCGGAATCGCCCATATTCGAAGCCATGCCGTGGCCGTCATGACCGCCGCAGCAGTGTCCGGCGCCCATCGCGCCCATGTTCTCGGCTTCCTTCTTGGCCTTGTGATCGCTGAACAGTCCCATGATCGTTCCTTTCCGACTGTGCTGGTTGCCATTATTTTTGCTCGGATCGGGCTTGCGTACCCGATACGTCTTGTTTTTCGCCGCCTCCGCGTCCGGATCGAACAGGCGCAGCCGGCTTGCGTTCGTCACCACGCACAACGACGAGAACGCCATCGCGGCGCCGGCGATCATCGGATTCAGCAGCGTTCCGGTGAACGGATACAGCACGCCGGCCGCGATCGCGATGCCGATGCTGTTGTAGCCGAGTGCGAAGCCGAGGTTTTGCGCGATGTTGCGCATGGCGGCGTGCGTCAGGTCGAGCGCATGCACGAGCCCCATGAGCGAGCCGCGCATCAGTGTCACATCCGCGGATTGGATGGCCACGTCGGTGCCGGTGCCGATGGCGAAACCGACGTCGGCTCGGGCGAGGGCGGGCGCGTCGTTGATGCCGTCGCCGACCATCGCCACCGTATAGCCTTGCGATTGGAGTTTTGCGATTTCGTCGGCCTTGCGTTCCGGCCGCACGCCGGCGATCACATGACGTTCGTCGATACCGACCTGGCTTGCGATGGCGCGTGCGGTGGTCGGATTGTCTCCCGTGAGCATGACGGCTTCGACGCCACGTTTGCGGAGCAGTTCGATGGCTTGGCGCGAGTCGGCTTTCGGCACGTCGGCGACGGCGACGATGCCGGCGAGATGGCCGTCGATGGCCGCTAGGATCGGCGTTTTGCCTTGCTGCGACAGGAGTTCCATGTCGGCGATGATGGCGTCGAGGTTCGTATCGTGGATGGTCTCGGAGGCAATTTCGGAGGTATCGGACGTAATGTCGGGCATGTCGACGTCAAGGTCGTCGATCAGGTCGGTGTTGCCGACGGCGACGGTGTGCGGCAGACCGCGGAAGGTGACGCGCGCGGTGACGCCACGGCCGGCAATCGCCTGAAAATCGGTGGTTTGCGCGAGTTCCGCAACGTCCGCGACGTCGGCTTTTTCCGCAGCTGCGGCAACGATCGCAGCAGCGAGCGGATGCTCGGAATCACGTTCGGCGGCGGCGACAATCGTCAGCAAATCATCGGGACGCCGATGCCACACGCCCAACGGCAGCACATCGGTAAGGGTGGGTTTGCCGGCGGTGATCGTGCCGGTCTTATCCAATACGACGGCATTGACTTTGCCGCATGTTTCCAACGCTTCGGCGGAACGGACCAGCACCCCCATGCGAGCCGCGCGGCCAGTCGAGACCGTCACCGACAACGGAGTCGCCAGTCCGAGCGCGCACGGGCAGGCGATCAGCAGCACCGATACCGCGGCGACCAGCGCGTGCGTGACACGCGGTTCGGGGCCGAACGCGAACCACAGCGCGCACGACCATACGGCGATGAGTACCACGGCCGGCACGAAAACGCCGGAGATACGGTCCGCCAATCGTTGCACGGGGGCTTTCGAGCTTTGTGCGGCGGCCACCATGCCGATGATCTGCGCGAGCACGGTGTCCTTGCCGACTTTCGTGGCGCGGTACCGCAGCGAGCCACCACCGTTGATGGTGACGCCCGTCACTTCGCTGCCCTCGGTTTTGGCGACCGGCATGGCTTCGCCGGTGATCATCGATTCGTCCACGGTGGAGCTGCCGGATATGACGATGCCGTCGACCGGCAGCTGCTCGCCGGGACGGATGGCGATGATGTCGCCGACGCGCACGTCATCGATGGCGATGCTGGTTTCCTTGCCGTCTCGCACCACGCGGGCGGTTTTCGGTTGCAGACCCGCCAATGCGCGCATGGCTTCACCGGTGCCTTTGCGGGCGCGCGCTTCGAGCAGCTGGCCGACAAGCATAAGCGTGACGACCACACCGACCGCTTCGAAATACGGTTCGCGCGCGTTCTCGGGCAGGACGTTCGGTGCGAAGGTGACCACGCAGGAGTAGGCGAATGCGGCCAGCGCACCAAGGCTGACGAGCGCGTTCATCTCCGGCGAGCGGTGGGCGATCGCGGCGAAACCGCTGCGGAAAATCGGCAATGCCGCATAGCCGACAATCGGCAGCATCAGCAGGAATTGCAGCCAGTTCGGCATCGGATACAGCATGAGCATGGTGGAGCCGAACACGGGAATCGTGCAGACGGCCGCCACGATAAGACGGGTGATGAGGGCGCGAATTTCCGATTCCGATCCGCGCGATTTGCCCGAATCACCCGAACCGGACGTTTGGACGGCGCCTTTTTGCGCGCATTGCACGCCTGTTTCCGCGGAACCGGATGCGTGGGCACCGTCAGCAGTCGCGCGAATGTCCGAATCGCCGGAATCGGACATACTGGCGCCGACGGAACCAACCGCGGAACCGGCGGCGGCACCGACACTTGCATGCTTTCCCGGCAGTATGCGCAACGTGCCGTGCAGCATGTTCATACCGCATGCGAAGGGATACTCGCCCGGCTGGTCGGGATGAAGCGTCAGCGTGGTCGTGCGGAAGGCGGGCAACGCAAGATCGACCCCGAAATCGGAGAACACGACATGCGACGAGCATTCGCCGTCTTCCTTGCGATCGAAGATCAGCCGCAACGGCATGCCCGCTTCAGCTTCGATGACGGCTGGGTTATACCCGCCTTTGACTTCGACGACCGCTTCCTGCACGCCGTCGCGCAACGGCGCACGATACGCTTTGCGCGGTGCGAAGAAGAACCACAGCACGCCCGCCGTGACGAGCAGCGCCATAATAAGCGCGATTGCGATGTGCATATTCCAGCCGCCTTCCGTCCGTAATTGGCTTTCGATTTCGGCAAACACCATCACAATATACCCCTATAGGGTATATTGGCAAGAAGGACGAGCAAACTTCAGCCGTAGATAAAATTTTCAGCGCAGCGAGGAGGACGATATGAACGCCACACAGCACGGGTACGCAAGCGACCAGAAGAGGATCATCGCACGATTGAATCGCATCGAAGGGCAGGTGCGCGGCATTCGGCAGATGACGGAAAACGGCGAATACTGCATCGACATTCTGACGCAGATTTCCGCAGCGGACAGCGCGCTGAAGTCGGTGGCGCTACTGCTGCTCGACGACCATCTGCACCATTGCGTCGCCAAAGCCGCGGCGGAGGGCGGTACCGTCGCCGACGAAAAGCTGGCGGAAGTCAGCGCCGCCATCGCACGCCTTGCCAAATAATCGGAACAGATCCGCCATAAAAAAACTGCCGACGGGAGACACATGCACCCGTCGGCAGTTTGAAAAAAGAATTACGATTACAGGTCGAGGAAGTGGTCGAGACCGACGGTCAGACCCGGGTAGGTTCCGGTGGAGACCTTGCGCACGGCCAGCAGCACGCCCGGCATGAAGGAGATGCGGTCGAAGCTGTCGGCGCGGATGGTCAGCTGTTCGCCGGAGTTGCCGAACAGCACCTCCTCATGGGCGTTGAGGCCACGCAGACGCACGGCGTGCACGTGGATGCCGTCCACCACCTGGCCGCGGGAACCGCCATCGGTTTCGGTGGCGTCCGGAACCGGACCCAAGCCGGCCGCCTTGCGCGCTTCGGCGATGCCCTGCGCGGTATGGAAAGCGGTGCCGGACGGAGCGTCCACCTTGGTCGGGTGGTGCAGTTCGATGACTTCCGCGGATTCGAAATACGGCGCCGCGACCTTTGCGAAATGGTCGGCGAGCACCGCGGAAATGGCGAAGTTCGGCGCGATGAACACGCTCTGGCCCTCACGCAGGGCCGCGGCGAGCGCGGCACGCACCTGGTCGAGCTTCTCTTCGGTCCAGCCGGTGGTGCCCACCACCACGTCGACGCCCTGCTTGACGAGCGCGAGCACATTGCCCAGCGACACGCTCGGCACGGTGAACTCCACCACGACGTCGGTGTTTTCGGGGGTGATGGCGGCCAGGTCGTCGCCTGCGTCGAGCGCGAGCGCGAGTTCGGTGTCGGCGGCGGCATTGACGGCGTCGACCACGTGCGAGCCCATACGGCCCTTGGCGCCGACTACGGAAACCTTGATCATTGCAGCTCCTTGATGCTTTCGTGGGCGCGCGCATGTTGCGCATGTCGTACGTTTGCCGTGCGCATGTGTTCGAAATCGCGTGTCCGCGTCCATAACGTGTTCCACTTATGAATCTAAAGAGACGCTTCGACGCGGAGGCAGGCGGCTATGACGCTTGACGATCGAACGTCGGTCAGCCGCGGCGGCGCGCCAGCAGCCAGCCAATCAGCGCGAACGGAATCGAACAGCCCACGAACACGGCGGGCAGGCTCAATCCCACGCCTGGATTGAAATGGTCGAGCACGATGCCGGTGATCATGGAGCCGAACGACGCGCCCATCGTGCCGGCGGTGCTCACCCAGGACAGGCCTTCGGTGAGCGATTCCTCGGGCACGGTCTCCTTGACGACGAGGTTGCCGGAGGCGAACACCGGCGAAATGGTCAGGCCGGTGAGGATCTCCACCAGTCCCATCACGATCAGGTTGCCCTGGCACAGGTGGATCACCACGAAGCCGACGGTCATCAACGCGAGGAACATGATCATGTGACGCCAGCGGGAGCCTTTGAGCTCGCGCGAGCCGAAGACCAGCGCGCCCATGCAGGAGCCGACGGCCAGCATGGCCAGCTGCACGCCCAGCACGGAGTCGAGGTGCAGCGATTTCATGACGGCGGTCATGGACGTGTCGAACGCGGTGAACGCCATGTTGAACACGATGAACACGGCGAGGAGCGGCAGCAC
>ERZ1031347.715-NODE-715-length-14200-cov-15.949664_pt1 | contig 14200 bp, 10 predicted proteins | sample MGYA00517106_ERZ1031347 | MGnify/ENA primary metagenome ERZ1031347 (study PRJEB33719, sample SAMN04261392) | wastewater metagenome | biome: periurban shantytown; feature: human; material: feces | host: Homo sapiens | place: Peru: Lima | collected 2012-07-19 ...
GTGACAAAGGGGACGGCTCGGTAAGAGCTGGCAGCCGTAGGCTGACTGAGGGATTATTGCATGAATCTTTTACACCAAGCAAAAGATTTCACAGAAGAACCCCTCCACCAGCTTCGCTGGTCCCCCTCCCCTTTCAGGGGAGGCTGATAAGGGAAGCTAAATGAATCAAAAAATCAAGGAGATGAAAAATCATATGGCATTACCTGTTGTAGCGGTGGTGGGACGACCGAATGTGGGAAAGTCCACGCTGTTTAATAAGCTGATCGGACAGCGGCTGTCGATCGTCGAGGATACCCCCGGCGTGACTCGCGACCGGATCTATGCCAAGGGCGAATGGCGGAACCGTTCGTTCATGCTGGTGGATACCGGCGGTATCGAAACGGTGACCGATGACGTGATTCTGAAGCAGATGCGGCGGCAGGCGGAACTGGCGATCGAACGGGCGGACGTGATCGTGCTGGTGACTGACGTTCGCTGCGGCGTGACGGCTGATGACAGTGCCGTGGCAAGCATGCTCCAGAAAAGCGGCAAGCCGGTGGTTCTGGCTGTCAACAAGTGCGATTCTATCGGGGAACCGCCGATGGAACTGTATGAGTTCTACAATCTGGGCATCGGCGACCCGTTTCCGATCTCCGCGGCACACGGTCACGGCACCGGCGATATGCTGGACGCTGTTTACGATCTGCTGCCGCCGGAGGATCAGCTGGAGGACGACGAAGATGCCATTCATGTGGCAATTATCGGCAAGCCCAATGTGGGCAAGTCCTCGCTGGTGAACCGTATCGCCGGCGAAGAACGGGCGATCGTGTCCAATGTTGCCGGCACCACCCGTGATGCGACGGATACGACTGTGGAAAACGAGGACGGCAAGTTCGTGTTGATCGACACTGCCGGTATCCGGAAAAAAGCCCGCGTTACCGAGCGAATCGAACACTACAGCGTGCTGCGTGCCTATATGGCGGTAGACCGTGCGGACGTGTGCCTGATTCTGATCGATGCCACAGAGGGCTTCACGGAACAGGATTCCAAGGTTGCCGGCTATGCCCACGAACAGGGCAAGGCTTCCATTATCGTGGTCAACAAGTGGGATCTGATTGAAAAGGACAACACCACCATGAAGGAGTTCGAGGAAAAATTGCAGCGGGATTTCAGCTTCATGTCCTACGCTCCGTTCGTGTTCATTTCTGCAAAGACGGGGCAGCGTGTGCCCAAGCTGTTCGCAAAGATTCGCGAAGTCTACGAGCAGAACGCTATGCGGATCTCCACAGGCATGCTGAACGATGTGCTGGCATATGCTACCACACGGGTGCAGCCGCCCTCGGATAAAGGCCGCCGCCTGAAGATCTATTATATGACGCAGGCAAGCACCAAGCCGCCGACGTTTGTCATTTTTGTCAACCGTGCAGATCTGTTCCACTTCTCCTATCAGCGGTATATCGAGAACCAGATCCGTTCCACCTTCGGACTGACCGGAACGCCGGTGCGGTTTGTGGTGCGGGAACGGGCGAGAGATGAAAAATAACGGGAGAGAATATCATGCTGATTCTTGCAATACTCATTTCTGCGGTGCTGTCCTATCTGCTGGGCAGTTTCAACAGTTCCATTCTGGTGGTGCGGCTGCTGAAGCATCAGGATATTCGGGAGTTCGGCAGCCATAACGCCGGTCTGACCAACACGCTCCGCTGCTTCGGCAAGGGCTGTGCCGCGTTGACGCTGGTGGGCGATCTGGCAAAGGGCATTGTTGCCGTGCTGCTGTCCAAGGGCATCTGCGAACTGCTGGGCACAGGGCTGACGGCACAGAACGATGTGCATTTCATCGGCTATATTGCCGGTATTTTCGCAATTCTGGGACACGTGTTCCCGATCTATTACCACTTCAAAGGCGGAAAAGGTGTGCTGGTGGGCGTGTCGGTCTTTCTGGGCATTGACTGGAAAGTGTTCCTCTGCCTGATCGTCATTTTCGCTGTGGTGCTGGCAATCTCGAAGTACGTTTCCCTTGGCTCGATCATCGCGGCGGCATGCTGTCCGGTGGTGACGTTTTTGTTCCAGTTCTGGCAGCGGGGCGACCTGCCCATGTGGTACCTCTGGCTCAATACCGGACTGGCGGCACTGATGGGGGCGTGGGTCATCTATATGCACCGCACCAATATCCAGCGGCTCAAAGCCGGCAATGAAAACAAGTTTTCGTTCCATTCGAAAAAGGCGTAGGGGTTCCTTGTGGAATCTTTTGCTTGGTGTAAAGGATTTACGTAATAATCCCTCAGTCAGCCTGCGGCTGCCAGCTCCCTTTTCAAGGGAGCCTGAATGTAAAAGCCTCCCTTGAAAAGTGAGGGAAACCGTCGCAGACGGTGGAGGGGTTCCACGATGTTCAGTAGGGTGCGATGTCCACATCGTCCCGCGTACCAGTAAAATTCACGAAAAAATCCAACACACGCCCAAAAACCCGAAATTGTAAAGGAGGTTCATATGGCAAAAATCACGATTCTTGGTGCAGGCGGCTTCGGTGTCAGCCTTGCCATTGCAGCATTTCAGAACGGGCATACCGTTACGGTCTGGGATATTTCCCAGCAGATCGTAGATGCAATTCTGCGGGACGGAGAGCACAAGACCAAGCTTCCGGGGGTAAAGATCCCGAAAGGCATCGGATTCACCACAGACCCTGTCTGTATGGAACACAGCGACATGGTGGTTTTTGTGGTGCCGTCCTTGTATATCCGTTCCGTGGCACAGCGTGTGAAGCCCTATCTTGACGAAAATGTCATTCTGGTCAACGCCAGCAAGGGTCTGGAGGAAAAGACGTTCCTCACCATGAGCCAGGTCATTCAGTCGGAATATCCCGACAATGCGGTGGGCGTTATCACTGGCCCGTCCCACGCCGAAGAAGTGGGCAGAGGTGTGCCCACCACCGTGGTGGCTGCGTCCAAAAATGAAGCCGCTGCGGTGCAGATCCAGGAAACGTTCTCCAGTCACACCCTGCGGATCTACATCAACACAGACCCCGTGGGCTGCGAGATCGGCGGGGCATTGAAGAATATCATTGCACTGGCGGCAGGCATCTGCGACGGGCTGCACTGCGGCGACAACACCAAGGCGGCTCTGATGACACGGGGCATTCACGAGATCACCAATCTGGGTGTCAAAATGGGCGGCAGGGCGGAAACCTTCGGCGGGCTGTCCGGTATCGGTGACCTGATCGTCACCTGTTGCAGCATGCACAGCCGCAACCGCCGTGCCGGAATCCTGATCGGCGAGGGAACTTCTCCCGAAGATGCAGTCAAGCAGGTGGGTACGGTAGAGGGCTATTACTGCTGCCACGCCGCGTGGGAACTGGCACAGCAGCACGGCGTTTCTATGCCAATTACGGAACAGCTGTACCATATTCTGTTCGACGGTGCTGAGCCGCAGCAGGCACTGAACAATCTCATGAACCGCCCGAAAAAACATGAGTATGAGGAGTTCTGATTTTCGCTCCTTTTCAAAAATGTGCTTTCTCTTTAGGGGAGAGTTTGTCGCAGGCGGTGGAGGGGTTCAGTGAAATCTTTTACATGATGTTTCAGATTACGCTGAAAAACCGCCGAGATTACCCCACGTCCGCTTTCCAATCCACATTGCAGCGAGGTGCAGCATTATGCTAGATTATCGAATGGACACGTTTTTGTCCCTGTGTGAAACCAAAAGCTATACCAAGACGGCTGCGATCCTCCACCTGACACAGCCCTCTGTGACCCAGCATATCAAGTATCTGGAGCACTTCTACCAGTGCCCGCTGTTTCACTACGACGGCAAACAGGTGGAAATGACGGAGGCGGGGCAGTATCTGCGGGACAAGGTGATTCTCCAGCGTGCCCAGAATGTGGAAATTCGCAAACGGCTCCAGCAGATGCAGGAACCGATCTCCTTTGACATCGGGCTGACTCCGTCTGCCACATTTTCCTTTGCACTGCCGCGGCTTTGTACCTATGTCAACCGCAATGCAGAACCGCGGATACAGTTTCATGTGAGCAACACCCGCCGGCTGCTGCGGGGCATGCAGAACGGCATGCTGGACGCGATCATCATGGAGGGCGAAATTCCTGATATGCTGGTAGAAGCGACGGAATTGTGTCGGGAAAATATCATTGCCGCCGCCAGTCCGGAACTTTCGGAAGAACTATACGGCTGTACATGGAGCACTCTGCTGAAACAGCCCCTGATCGTGCTGGAAACCGGCTGCGGAATCCGGACGCTGGTACAGCGGCACCTGAGCCGCAGCGGCATTTCGCTCTACGATTTTCGGGAAGTCATTGAGGTGGACTCCTTTATTGTGCTGAAAGAACTGCTCCGGCAGGGGCTGGGAATCGCCTTTGTGCTGGAACCCACCATTCAGCAGGAACGGGACGAAAAACGGCTGGGAAGAATCTATGTGGACACCATGCCCATGTATGGCTCTCTCTATTTTGTCACCATGCGGGATCGTGCCGACAATGAACAGCTGTGGAAAATTCGCGACGTGCTGCTGCAAAAGACGTTTTCGGCGGGGAATTGATATTTAATATAAGCCTCCCCCTTTAGGGAAGGGGGACCGGCAAAGCTGGTGGAGGGGTTCCGTGGAATCTTTTGCTTAATGTGTGAGGCTTTACGGAAGCACCCCTCAGTCACCTGCGGTGACAGCTCCCCTAAAGGGGAGCCTATATACAAATAAGCCTCCCTTGAAAAGGGAGGGGGACCAGCGAAGCTGGTGGAGGGGTTCTTTCCACCCGCATCTCACTGCCTCTTTTCCGGAGGCTCATTTCCACACATACCAATTCATAAGGAGGTACTGTCCATGCAGGGAAACTATTTGGAACAAGCACTAGGCATGATTCACTCGCGGCGGCTCGCTGCGGAACAGCAGAATCGGGAACGCATTATGGAAATTGAAAGCCGCATTCCGGAGGTGTCGGAGGTCAACTACCAGATGTTCCGCACCAGCCGCGACCTGATGCAGATCATTGTCAAGGGCGAAAACACGAAAGAACGGGTGGCAGCCCTGCGGCAGCAGAACCTACAGGCTCAGGAGATGATCCGCCGGCTTCTGAAAGAACACGGCTATCCGGAGGACTATCTGGAACTCCACTACACCTGCGAAAAATGTCATGACACCGGTTATTTTCAGCAGAAATACTGCACCTGTCTGACCGATCTGATCGCCAAGCTGTCCGCCAGGGAACTGAACAAGAGCGTTCAGTTTGAGCAGTGCAGCTTCGAGAATTTCGACCTGAACTATTATCGGGGCTTCCAGACCGAAAACGGCGGCAGCTGCTATCAGGCAATGGAAAAGGTCTACTTCTTCTGTCAGGAATACGCCCGCCAGTTCACCAACCACTCCAGCAGCATTTTGATGTTCGGGAAGACCGGCCGTGGAAAAACCCACCTCTCTCTCGCCATTGCCAATCGGGTGCTGCAAAACGGATACAATGTTCTCTATGATTCGGCGATCAACTTTCTGCGGCAGGTGGAAAAGGAACACTTCGGCAGAGGCGGCAGCAATGACGACACGCTGGACACGCTGCTGTCCTGCGATCTGCTGATTCTGGACGACCTCGGCACGGAGTTCCACAAGCAGTTCTACCAGTCCACCGTTTACAACATCATCAACACCCGCATGAATCGGGATCTCCCCACCATCATCAGCACCAACCTGAATCACAACGAAATTTCCGCCCTCTACGACGAGCGAATCACTTCCCGCATTTACACCACCTACACCTGCCTGCACTTCGTGGGACAGGATGTGCGGGTGCTGAAAAAGTCGAGAATGCAGAACGGGTGAGTGTAGAAAAAAAGCCTCCCTTTTAGGCGGTGGAGGGGTTTTTTGTGAAGTCTTTTGCTTGGTGAAAAAGATTGATGTAGCAACCCCTCAGTCAAGCCTGCGGCTTGCCAGCTCCCCTTTCAGGGGAGCCTAAAATGAAAGAGGAAGCCTGAATGTAAAAGAGCCTCCCCTGAAAGGGGAGGGGGACCAGCGAAGCTGGTGGAGGGGTTCTTTGTGGAATCTTTTGCTTAATGTGTGAGGTTTTACGGAAGTACCCCTCAGTCACCTGCGGTGACAGCTCAGCACAAGGCACGCCCTGCGGGTGCCCTTTCAAGGGAGGCTAATGTTAGAGATTTTTTCACCGGAAACGCCACAGAAATTTGACAAATTATCCAACATATGCTATACTATTGTTGACTGGAGAAGGGGGCTTTGAACGTGGGCGAATATTTCTTCTGTCCCAGATGCGGGCAGGCTTTGCAAAATGGTATGGCCTACTGTCCTGCCTGCGGGCTGCCGCTGACATTTCCGGCGGGAGATCTGCCGCCCTGTCCGCCGCCCCCAAAAAACAGCAGCAATTGTCTGGCAATCACTTCGCTGGTGCTGGGCATCTGTTCGATATTGTCCTGCCTGCTGCTCCTGATCGATTCGGTGGGAGGCTTCTTCTGTTTCAACAGCATTCCGCTGGGGGCTGCCGGCGTGGCGTTGGGCATCATTGCCCGCGGAGAAATCCGCAGCCGTGACCCCCGCGGCAGCACGGCTCTGGCGACCGGCGGCATGGTCTGCTCGATCATCGGGCTTTGCATCGGCGTGCTGCTGGTGCTTCTCTCCATAGCGACTTTGGCAGTACTGATTCGGCTGCTGTTTTCTTACATTTAAAACGAGTAAAAAATTCAATTACGGAGGTAAACCCTATGTTGACTTGTGAAACCTGCGGCGAGATCGTGCCGGAGGGCACCCAATACTGTCCCAACTGCGGGGCACGGCTTTCCGGCGGAGAGCCGCCTGTGCCGGACGCACCGGATTCCTTTGCACCGGATACGGCAGATGTTCCGGAAGATTTCGGCACACCGGACAGCACCGCAGATTCCGCGGAAAGCACTGCCGCACCGACACCGGAAACACCGGACGCTGCCGGCGTGACCGGTGACACGAACCCCTATTCCATGCCGTCCGGCGGTGCGGTTCCCCAGCAGGCACCGAGCCAGTCCGGCGGCACCTATCCGCCCACTGGCAGCGGGCAGAACTACGGGCAGACACCGCCCGAGATTCCCTATTCCCAGCAGCCCTACGGACAGGCGGGATACGGGCAGCAGTGCAATCCGCAGCCGAACAGCTACGGACAACAGGGCTACGGGCAGACAAACAGCTACGGGCAGCAGGGTTATGGGCAGCCGAACGGCTACGGACAGCAGGGCTATTCCCAGAACAACTACTATCCGCCCCAGTACAATCCGCCCAAGAAGAACGACGGCAAGGCAGTCGCCGGACTGATCCTCGGCATCGTTTCTATTGTATCTTCCTGCTCCGGTTCCGGCGTTCTGTTCGGCATTCTGGGCATCGTCTTTTCCTGCATGTCCCGCAAGGAAGCCAAGAACAACCCCAACGGCACAACCGGCAACTCCGGCTTGTCCACCGGCGGTCTGATCTGCTCCATTATCGGCATCGTGATCTCGGTTATCGTGATCCTGTCTACAGTGGTGGGCATGGTCAGTGGCATGCTGGACAGCGGCAGCACCTTCGATTCCTCCTACGACAGCTATGAGTACTACGGAGATTTTGAAGATGCCTGCCGGTATTTCTTCGGACTTTGGTGATTCTGGTAAATTTGTACACCTGCACGCATGGACGAATGGGTCTGTGCGTGCTTTTTTTGTGAATTTTTTTCAGTTGTGCTGTTTTTGAAAAACTGGTTTGGTATGATGGTGGGGTGGTGAGGGAATGTAATAGATTTAGGGGTAACCCCTCAGTCAGTGCTACGCACTGCCAGCTCCCCTTTCAGGGGAGCCTGAATGTAAAAAGCCTCCCTTGAAAAGGGAGGGGGACCAGCGAAGCTGGTGGAGGGGTTCTTCTGTGGAATCTTTTGCTAAATGTGTGAGGTTACACGGAAGCACCCCTCAGTCACCTGCGGTGCCAGCTCCCCTAAAGGGGAGCCTATTACAAATAAGCCTCCCTTGAAAAGGGAGGGGAACCGCCGTCAGGCGGTGGAGGGGTTCTACGGATACAGCACAACGATTCAGACAACTTCATATCTCCATAAACGCACAGACCGGCTCTCCAGTCTGTGCGTTCTGATTGTTGAGCCAAACATTTTCAAATTATTCCTTGACACACATTCTGCAATATGGTACACTAAATTTAACCGAAAAGGCAATTCAGCGAAAGGAATGAACAACACGATGTTTCGAAGTTATGACCTCAGCGGCGTGTGGGACTTTTCCATGGCACAGATGGCAAAGGGCACTTTCCCCACGGCGTTTTCCGATACCATTTCACTCCCCAATACCACCTCTCTCGCCAAAAAAGGCACCCCCAATCCCAGACGGGAAACTGGTTTTCTCACCGATGCCTACGCTTTTGAGGGGCAGGCGTGGTTCCGCAAAAAAATCTATATCGATCCGGAACTGATCGATTCTGACATGGGCTGCTGCCCCATGAAGCTGACGCTGGAACGCACCCGCATGACAACCCTCTGGATCGACGGCAGGCGGGTGGGCAGCTGTGACAGTTTGTGCACACCTCACGTCTATGACATCACCGCCTATGTGACAAAGCCGCTGGTGGAGATTCTGGTGCTGGTGGAGAACACCGGCTATCCCACCAAGGGCGGCCACCTCACCTCGCCGGACACCCAGTCCAACTGGAACGGCATCACCGGTCAGATGACGCTGGAAGTGTTTCCGGATGTCTATGCAGACCATGTGCAGGCGTATCCGAATCCGGCGGAAAAAAATGTCACCCTCACCATGCAGCTTCACGGGGCATCGACGGCAAGCTTTACCGCCACTGGCAGCGTCATGGAGGACGATGAGGAGGACAGCATTCCGCTGTTTCAGGCACAGCTGACGGCGGACGAAAACGGCATGGCTTCGGTGACGATCCCGCTGGACGAGGCGTACTATGCGTGGAGCGAATACCACCCCGCCATGTATTATCTGGTCTACAACATCGACGAGGCGGACTGCGGCTATGTCAGCTTCGGCATGCGGGAGTTCTGTGCTGACGGCAGCCAGTTCACGATCAACGGTCAGCCCACTATGCTCCGCGGCAAACACGACGGACTGATCTTCCCGAAAACCGGCTACGCTCCCACAGATGTGAACGAGTGGCTGCGGGTGCTGGGCATCGCCAAAAGCTACGGCATCAACCACTACCGCTTCCACACCTGCTGCCCGCCGGACGCTGCCTTTACCGCGGCAGATCTGCTGGGCATCTACATGGAGCCGGAACTGCCGTTCTGGGGCACTATTGCGGCTCCCGGTGAGGAGGGCTACAACGAAGCCGAACAGAACTACCTCATTGCACTGGGGGACAAGATGCTGGAAACCTTCGGCAATCACCCCTCGTTTGTGATGTTCTCGCTGGGGAACGAACTGTGGGGCAGTCCGGAACGGCTGGGGGAGATCCTGCGGCACTACAAGGAAAAGGACAGCCGGCATCTGTACACACAGGGCTGCAACAACTTCCAGCACTTCCCGCTGATGGTGCCGGAGGACGACTATTTTGTCGGCGTGCGGCTGAGCAAGGAACGGCTGCTCCGCGGCTCTTTCGGCATGTGTGATGCTCCGCTGGGACACGTCCAGACCGACCGTCCCAGCACCATGCACCAGTATGACGACGTGATCTTTCCCCAGCAGACCGCCGGAGAGGACAGCGGCGACACGGAGGAGATCGAGATCCAGTACGGCACCGGCGTGAAGAAAGTGCAGGTCAGCAAGACTGCCGGCGGACTGATCCCCACCAAGCCGGTCATCACCCACGAGATCGGACAGTACGAGGTCTATCCGGATTTTCGGGAGATCGAGAAGTACACGGGGCCTTTGAAGGCACGGAATTTCGAAGTCTTTCGGGAACGCCTTGCTGCAAAGGGCATGCTGCATCAGGCGAATCAGTTCTTCCGGTGCAGCGGGGCACTGGCGGCTGCCTGCTACAAGGAGGAGATCGAAGCCGCCATGCGTTCCCGCTATATTGCCGGCTTCCAGCTGCTGGATTTGCAGGACTTTTCCGGACAGGGCACGGCTCTGGTGGGCATGCTGGACGCATTTCTGGACAGCAAGGGGCTGATCTCGCCGGAGGAATGGCGAATGTTCTGCTCCGACTGTGTACTACTGGCACAGTTCCCGTCCTACGTGCTGATTACCGGCGAGATGTTTGCGGCAAAGGTTTCTCTGCGGACAGTGCTGCCCCAGTCCGGCACGGCGGAATGGATGCTGATTCGGGAAAACGGCGACAAGCTGGGCGAGGGGAGATTTTCGGTACAGGCGGAATCCGGTCTGACGGAGATCGGCAGCATCTTCTGCCGCATGCCGGAGGAGTTGCAGCAGCCGGAACGGGTGCACCTCATTCTGTCGCTGGCGGACACCGATGTCTGCAACGTCTATGACCTGATGCTCTATCCGGCGATCGCCATGCCGGCACTGGAAGATCAGGGGGAACTGTGTGTCACGGAGCAGCTGGAAACGGCTCTGGCGGCTCTGGCGGCAGGGAAAAAGACGGTCTTTTTCCCCAGGGAAACGGCGGAGAGCATACAGGGCTTTTACTGCACGGATTTCTGGTGCTATCCCATGTTCCGCGACATCTGCAACTGGATGAAAAAGCCGGTTGCCGTGGGGACAATGGGGCTTTGCATTCAGGACGACCACCCCGCACTGGAACTGTTCCCCACGCAGGAGTACAGCACACCCCAGTGGTATGACATTGTGACCGCGGCGGACTGCACCATTCTGGACGACACGCCGGCGGAGTTCACGCCCATTGTACAGATGATCGACAACTTCGAACGCAACCACAAGCTGGGCATTCTCTGGGAAGCCAAGGTGGGCAGCGGCAGCCTGCTGGTCTGCACCAGCCGCCTGTCCGAGATTGCCACCCGTCCGGAAGTGCGTTGGCTGGCAAAGAGCCTGCTGCACTACGCGGCATCAGAGGCATTCGCCCCGCAGCAGAGCGTGACGGCGGAACAGCTGCGGAAGTGGTTTGGGGTGTGAGGGATTTTATTTAGGCTTCCTTATTAAGCAAGAGGTTTCACGAAAGAACCCCTCCACCAGCTACGCTGGTTCCCCTCCCCTTTCAGGGGAGGCTATTCTTCCAGCGGGGACACGGTGCAATCTGTCGTTACGATGTGAAAACGATTTACGAGAGAATCCCTCCACCGCCTGCGGCGGTCCCCCTCCCTTTTCAAGGGAGGCTAGTTATTTTAGGCTCCCTTGAAAAGGGAGCTGGCAGCCGTAGGCTGACTGAGGGATTTTACTGTGAAACCTAGCACATCAAGCAAGAGGCTTCACGAGAACCCCTCCACCGCCTAACGGCGTTCCCCCACCCTTTTCAAGGGAAGGCTAATCCGATCTCAAAGGAGTATACACATGGAAAAATTATTACTCATTGCAATTCCCGACACGGACGGCGTGGAGCAGGTCGCACGTCGGCTGCGGCTGCGGACGGTGCTGGTACAGCCGGAACAGTATGCCCGCAGTCTGGGGCAGCTTGCCGGTTATCCTGCTGCCGCGGCAGAGGAAACACCGGCGTTGCCCCTGCCGGAAACGGGGCTGCTGGTGATGTGCGGGCTGAAAAATTCCCACATGGACAAGCTGCTGGCTGCTCTCCGGAACGCCGGCATCGTCATTCCCCACAAGGCGGTGCTGACCCCTACCAACCAGAACTGGAACGTCTGCCGGCTGGCACAGGAACTGGAACGGGAACGGCAGGCGATGGGGGAAAAGTGATAGTTGCCCGCGGTTCGATTAAAATAGGTGCGGCGGGAGAAGATGTTACGAAAAAACCCCTCCACCGCCTAACGGCGGTTCCCCTGAAAGGGCACCCGTAGGGCGTGCCTTGTGCTGAGCTGGCACCGCAGGTGACTGAGGGGTGCTTTCGTAAACCTTTTACACCAAGCAAAAGACTTCACAGAAGAACCCCACCAACGCAAAAACACGGCACACCCAAAGCGGGCGGTGCCGTGTTTTTGCATATAATGGAAGTTAAAAAAATGAAATTGGGAAATGTCGTAATTTTACGGGCTTTATGCAGCGTTTCCTTAACCCAGCAGGAACTTCATCAATGTGACAGCGTCCTGAATGTTGAAACTGCCGTCAGCGTTCATGTCAGCACGCTGGAAATTCGGATCAGTTTCCGACGGTACAAGTGCAACTTCTTTGAACAGCATATCCCGCATGATCGCCAGATCGAATCCGTTCAGCATGCCGTCCTCGTTGACATCGCCGCGAATGACATTGCCGACCGGTTCAGTGACAGTGGTAGTGGTAGTGGTGGTAGTTTCCGCAGTGGTTTCTGTGGTGCTTGTAGTGGTGACTACCGGATCCTTGCCCTCTACGATGGCGTAGAACGACGGCTTTGCGGTGTAGTTCTCATTGAACAGCAGCGGGGTTTTTGCGGCTCTCCAACTCTTGTCGTCGGTGGTGCCCCAGAATACCACTGCGGAAATGCTGTCTGCATACTCTACGCATGCGTCCATGATGCCCTTGTACATCTCTGCCTGTTTCTCAAAGCCGGCTTCCGAGGTGTCAGAGGTGGTGATGTCCAACTCGGTGACCTGAATGTCCAGACCGGTTTCGACAAACTTTTCCAGAGCCTTCTTATAGGTGGAAACGTTGGGGAATCCAACGTCCAGATGGGACTGCATGCCGATACCGTCGATCAGTCCCTTGTCTTTCAGCTCCAGAGCCATTTTGCAGATCGCATCGGTTTTCTGCGGCATGTATTCGTTGAAGTCGTTGTAGTACAGCTTGGTGTTTGCCGGAGCGTACTTTCTGGCATACTCAAATGCCGGTTCGATAAAGGAGTTGTCGCCGAATACCTTGACCCAGCCGGAATATTCGGCATTCTCGGACTGTCCGCCGCCGGTGCGGGGAACGCCGTTGTCCAGCCATGCTTCGTTGACCACGTCCCATGCGTAGAAGTTTACCGTCGGGTATTCTTCTTCCAGAGCCGCGAAAACGTTCTTGATGTAGTTCTCCATACGCTGGAGCATCACGTCCTTGGATACCCAGTCGCCGTCGTCCTGAAAGCCTTCCTTAAAGAACCAGTCCGGTGTCTGGCTGTGCCATACCAGCACGTGTCCGCGAACCGGAATGTTGTTATCACGGCAGTAATTCAGAATGGTTCTGGCACTTGCCAGATTGATGACCGGATCGGTGTTGCTGCCGGAAGCGAGGGTAGCGGCTTTGTTCAGAATGGATTCCGGCTTCAGTTCGTTGCCCAGCGTGATGCTGTTGAAATGCTTGGCGATCAGATCCTTGGTGGACTGGGGAGCCAGTTCCGCAGTGGTCACTGCGGTGCCGATCTTGAAATCGTTGGCATACACGTCCTTGAGGGACGGAATGTCTTTCTGAATGGGGTATACCGGAGCCGTGCGTACTTCGAAATCGTCGATGTACATGGTGGCTTTGTCGTTGCACTCAAAGTACAGGTATACCTTGGAAACGTCCTCGGAGAAGCTGAACTTCACGTTGGAGAATGTTGCCCAGTCGCCGTTGCTGGTCTGTGCCTGCAAATTGCTGTAGTGGCGTTCGCCGCTGGCATCGGTGTATTCCATGCTCAGATTGATCGAGTTGTACCACTCGGTCTTTGCTGCGGCACTGACAGTGTACTGCACGCCGGCTTCGCACCTGTCGTCCAGCAGGAACTGCGGGCCGTTCCAGTTTTTCTCTCTGTCGCTGATGCACATGGAGTAAGAGCCGCTGTATGCCTGCGAATCGGTTGCGGTAATGGTTTCTACGCCGCCTCTGCCGGTGAATGCCGAAACATCGCCGTCCTCGAAGCCGCTGCTGTAGATCTCTGTGGTGCCGTCGTCCTCTGCCGCACTGACAATGCCGGCAGAACTGCTGCTGAACGCTGTCGTTACCGGAACTGCTGCACAGAGCATCACGGCACTCAGCACGCCGGCAGTTACACGAGTTCTGATTTCTTTTTTCATGAATGTGTTCCTCCCTGTCACAAAAATATTCTATTTTATTGTAGCATGTGAAGCAGAAAAAGTCAACCAACCACACGAATATTTGTATGAAATCACAAAAAAGCACGCCTTATTTTGTGCAAAAGACGTGCTTTCCGGTTGGGGGAAGTGGCGGCTGCCACTTATATAGGTATTGTAATTTGTTGTTTGACATTTTTTGCAAAGTGTGGTATACTAAATTTTGAGGGCATACCTGAAACGGTAGGCGGTCAAGTCTTTTTCTGATTTTTGCTCCCACTGCT
>ERZ1031347.719-NODE-719-length-14165-cov-9.090149_pt1 | contig 14165 bp, 10 predicted proteins | sample MGYA00517106_ERZ1031347 | MGnify/ENA primary metagenome ERZ1031347 (study PRJEB33719, sample SAMN04261392) | wastewater metagenome | biome: periurban shantytown; feature: human; material: feces | host: Homo sapiens | place: Peru: Lima | collected 2012-07-19 ...
GATAGGTATCCGTATTGACAAACATTCTGGCAGTCTCTTCATCCATTAACGCTCCATGTTCCATACCTGTTATTCCGTGCTTGATAAGCTTCTGCATCAATTTAGGAGCATAAACATGTGCTGTTGATGGCTTTTTCAAGGCATTTGCGGTATCCAGAAAAGCTTTGATTTCATCATCATCTACCTGCTGGTCTTCCGGTCCGTCATTTGGTGAAGAAAAACCGCCGGAAACGAACAATTTTACGAAATCAGCCCCGTATTTAACATCGTCACGAACGGCATTTCTGAAAAAGTCCGGGCCGGATCCAATATTGGATTTTTGAAGCTGCATACCCACGCTCGGGTTTCTGGAATAGTCCTGTCCCAAGTCGATGTGGCTCCCCGGTGTTCCGAGAAGTCGAACGGCAACGTTCATACGAGCGCCCGGAAATACATTGTTATCAATCATTCTTTTTACGTCAACGGCAGAAAAATTAGGAGCAATAGAATGTACTCGGATTGTTGTAAATCCACGTTCCAATTCTTTCTGGGCTGTGTTCAAATGTGACAATGTAAAGAATGCATCAGAACAGAATGGTTTTTGCTGCCAATAAGTACGCCAATCAAGAATATCGGAATGGACATGCGCGTCTATCATTCCGGGTGTTACGGTAAGTCCCGACAAATCAATATATTCGACATCACTTGCCTTTGGTAGATTTTTTCCAACCTCCTTAATGACATTTCCTTCGATGAGAATATCCATGTTTTCAAACAGTTCCTCATGGATACCATCAAACAGTTTTCCACAATGCAACAATTTCTTAACTTTCATATTTGGCTCCTTTCCCTCGCGGTACAAACTACAGTTTGTACTCTATAGCGCTATTATAACAAAGTGTCTATTTTTGTCAATATTCTATATTCTTGAGTTTCCGTACTTTTATCCACAAAGTCTCGTTTTCATAATCATCGTCATAAACAACGAAAGCGGAAATAAATGCACTTGAAGTCATTCATTTTTAAATTCCATTTTACGGAAACTCAAGTATATATTTGTATATATCCAACATCTGGATAAGTTATACAATAGATGTTACAATAGGTAGAAAGATTAGCATTCTAGGAGAAAAACCCCATGAAGAAAACAGTGAAAGAACGAATCATTGAAGCAGCCTCTGAATTATTTCAGAAAAAGGGTTACAACAATGTTTCGATAGATGAAATAATAGAAAAAGCGGGAACCTCCAAAGGGGGATTTTATTATTACTTTGACTCGAAAGATCAACTTTTATCCGGTTGGATTCCGCAAATAGATCAGGTTTATAAAGAATGGTTTGAAAATGCAGACGCATCAAAAAGCTATAAAGAGTTATTACAGGAATTTAATCACTTGGTTTTAAGAAAGATAGAAATGGGAATGCCGCCGGAAATGGTCAGTGTGATCTATAGCACGCAGCTTTCCATGATGCCTGAAAAGAAAATCAATGACACAGATCGTGCACTTTTTCGAAGTCTGCATGAACTGATCAAGGGTGGACAGAAGAACGGTGAATTCAAACAAGACCATTCCTTTCGTGAGTACACGCGGATGTTGATTACCATTCAGCGTGGAATCATTTATGAGTGGTGTATAAACGATGGGATGTATGGACTCGAACAAGTCGGAGGAGATATTTTGGATATGTTTGTAGATGCCATGTGTGTGTAAAAAGGACAACCTGTGTGTCATAGAATTCACTCGAAAGGAAAACAAGCGAGTCGATACAAATGCTTGTGGAAACCATAAGAGGTTCGCTTTTACAGATTTTTTCTCACACGCTCAAAAGCCGAGGGTGGATCTAAATTTCGAAAATCTATTTAATAAGTATTGAGGTTATTTGTGAAGAACCGAACTGTATTTTTTTTGCTTGCGCTGATTATGGTATTCGGCCTTATGCCGATATCGGCAAATGCGACAGAATCCACCGTTATTTCCGTATCGAACAAAACAGAGTTCGAGGAAGCAATCGATCGAGTCAACAAGGATTCCGGCAACGACTATACCATCGAATTGACCGACGATATTCAGATTGACGGAGCGGCCATTCAGAAATCCCGTAAGGCGACCATTCTGGGCAACGGCCATACGCTGACAACGAGCGTCTACAGTTCTATCCACGTGAACAAGGGGGCGGAATTGACGTTGGGCGCGGCGAACGAGAACCTCCTGAACATCCGCAGTGCAGAGGGCACGAGCAACGATGCGCCGGGCATGCTGAATATTGAGGGCACCTGCAATATGTACTCGGGTGTGACTCTTTCGGGAAGAGAAGGAAACAACTACTTCGGCGGCGGCGTTACCGTTTCCGGCGGCACCTTCCACATGTACGGCGGGACCATTGAAAAATGCGGCATTAAAGGCGGCTCCGTTTGCTACGGCGGCGGTGTTGCGGTGGTCTACGGCGGTCAATTTATCATGGACAGCGGCACAATCAAGGATTGCTATGCAGAGTCCGATTACATTGATTATTGGGATCCCAACACATGCTTTACGGCCATGGGCGGCGGGGTATTCGTCTCCGGCGGATCGTACTTCCGCATGAACGGCGGATTCGTTTCCAACAACCGCGCCACCAACATGGGAGGCGGCGTTTCCGTTGCGATATCCTACGACGAGATAGCCAACAGCGGCAGTTACGGAACGCTCAAGAGCTCCGCTGAAATTCTGGGCGGAAAAGTGGAAGAGAACCAGGCCAAGAAGGGCGCCGGAGTTTTTGCATCCGGTTATTACTATGCGTTTGCGGCTGCGATTTGCGCCGATACCCCTGCCGCAGGGGCCACGGAAAATCCGGGACTGCATATTAAAGATACCCAGATACTGAACAACACCTCCACCGACACCGCAGACGGAATGGGGGGCGGCGTGCTGGCGGTCGCATTGAAATCGCCTGCAGCAGCTTCTCTTGAAAACACGACGGTCAAAGGGAACAAGGCGACAACCGGTGCCGGAATTGCATCCTATGAGTCCTGGACGAATCTGAGTATCAAGGGGTGCACCGTCACGGAGAATACCGCGAACAAATACGGCGGCGGCTTTTCCGTAGAAAGCAATACGGGTGGCGGAAAAACAACGATTACCGATACGGTCCTGTGCAACAACATTGCCGACACCGCCGGATCTGATGTGTATCTCAAAAAGTCACCATTAGTGCTGCCGTCCGCTCCCAGCATGAATTCCATCTATCTCGGGGCGCCGGAAGATGTTCGCAATCAGAAGATTGACGGCTGGTATGAAGATAAAACAGATTCTCGGTACACCGAGCAAGAGAAGGCGGCGCGCAAAGAATACACCGGCTATGCCAGCATTAACGGCTCCGGAGAGGTGGCTTTAATTGCCGCCGCAAATCCGTCTCTGGTACACATCAAATTCACCAATGAAGACGGATCCACGGTGTATAAAGAATCGTACTACCCGCTGGGCACCGCCGCCAAAGATATCATCTTGCCGGACGCCACTAAAGCATCGAATGAGAAATACGATTATATTTTCAAAGGCTGGAGTCCGGCCATCAAAGATGCCACGGAAGATGCGGTGTACACCGCCGTGTTCGAGAAGGTATTTAAACAGTTTACGGTTCAATACGAGTTCAAAAGTATTACCGCCGACAAGGAACTGCCGGAAGAAGTGACGGCTTTGCTTCCGAAGGATTCCGCCGGCTACGGACGGGGCACCGACATCAAGGCCATCGCGCCGGCCAAAACCGAGGTAAAGGTGGACGGCGGCACCTGGACTTTCAAGGGATTTGACAAGGACTCGAAAAAAGCCACGATGGAAAATGCCGACGGCGACGGAAATGTGAAGTTCACCGGAACCTGGGAATTTACCCCAAAGGATCCGGACCCGCTTCCATCCACCGGCGGCATGGGAACGCACCTCTTCATCATTGTGGGCGCCGCCCTCATGGCAGCTGCGGCAATTGCACTTGTAAGAAATTCCAAGAATTCCAATAAAACCAAATAGCATGTTCAAGAAAAAACAGATGTGTGCCAACGGGCATCTCGCCCTGCAGCACACATCTGTTTTCAATCTTCTTTTTTCAGGTCTTTCCTTTTTTCTTCAGTGTGGCCGACCGCTTCTACGGCTCGGCCGCGCCCCACTTAATTTCTTCAGCCGGCACCGCCGGACAACCTCATTGAGTCCACAGCGCCCCCTGTTTTTCTAGAACGTGGCCACTTCCGGATCCGCCGGCGCACATGCTTTTACCGACTTGGCGTAAAGCACCGGGCCCTTCTCACCGTAGGCTTCCTCGTATTCCACCCGGACTTTGGCGGTGATTTCCACCCAATCGCCGGTTTTGAAATCATCCGCATTGGCGTAAATGCACATCAATCCGGCGAACTGAATATCCTCCACGCAGCAGGTCATCACGTGACGGCCGAAGGCGAAACGCCCTTTCGTGCTCAGGTCCTCCGCCATGGCCACGCGGCCCTTCAGGGTTAGGGTTTTGCCCTCGTAATCGTCCTCGTTCTCGTTGATATCCCGGTACCACTCCGCGTAATCATCATCGGAAATGGTGATTTTAGACTGGGTCTTATCGAACGGCAGCGGATCCTCGATATCATCCGGCTCCACATCGTACGGACCGTACTCGTAAAGAATTTGAGATCTCCGGTTCGCCACCCGCACTTCCTTGTGGAACGGCATTTTGTCAAAACCCTTGGTGCAGCGGTTGAACACCACCAACTCCGCAGTCTGCATTTTGTCAAAGCACAGCTGACGCATGTTCTGGTTGTACATCAGGAACGTGGTGGCGTCCACGAACAGCATCTCCTGCGCCACAATCCAGTTCGGCGGCAGGCTGGCAAACAGGGACTGGAGCATCCACATGCCGTTGTACTCCACCAAAATCCGGTCGAACCGGTACTTGCTCTCCAGCTTCTGCAATGCCATACGGGTCAAATCCGCCTCGTCATCGATGTATTCCACGAAAACGTTTTCCGGACTTGCGAATGCGCTGATGTCGTACTCCACCTCGCCCTCTTCGCAGACCAACAACAGCGTCGGCACCTCCGGATCGAAGTCCGGGCTGTTCAGTGTATCTTGAATAAAAGTAGTTTTACCGCCGCCCAGGAATCCGGTAAAAAGATATACCGGTAATTCTCGAGCTTGACGATCTTCCAATCTTACTGCCATAATTCTCCTCTGCTATTATAATCCGAACAATTCTTTGATGTGATCCTGTGCCAGGCCCACGCCGATGACGCAAATCATGCCGGTGGCTTCCGGCTCACCCTCACGTACTTCCGGCTCGCCCGGAACGTAATCGAACTGGTACCACTTGCCGTCGGTGCCTTCCAGGATACCCTTGGAACGGAGCACCTGTCCGCATTCCGCTTCGTTCTGGATGGCTTCCAGAGCAGATTCAATCTGCTCTCTGCTGTATTTGTGAGCGGTGGTAATACCGAATTCATCGAACACTTCGTCCGCATCGTGGCCGTGGTGGTGATGATGGTGGTGACCGCAGCTGCATTCGTGGTCATGGTCGTGATCGTGATGATGCTCGTGCTCTTCGTGGTCATGGTCGTGGTGATGTTCGTGATGGCCGCAGCAGCCGTGTTCTTCATGGTCGTGATCATGCTCCTCATGGTCATGGTGGTGCTCGCAGCCGCACTCGTGATCATGGTCCTCATGGTCATGGTGATGCTCGCAACCGCACTCGTGATCATGGTCCTCATGGTCATGATGGTGATGGTGCTCCGCCTCGTGCTCTTCCTGCTCCCGATGCGCTTCCTCTCTCAGATGATCCAGCTCCGCGGACAAAGTCTTCTTCTGTTCCATGGTTTCCAGGATCTTCTTACCGCTGATTTCCTTCCAATCCGTGGTCACGATGGATGCCTCGGTATTGTGTTCTCTCAGCAAACCGATGACCTGATCGATTTTCTCCTGGCTCAATCCCTGCACGTGGCTCAGGATAATGGAGCTGGCGTGTTCCACCTGGTTCACGTAGAATTCGCCGAAGTTCTTCAGATACATCTTCGCCTTCTTGGCATCCACCACGGTGGTAAAGCCGTTCAGCTGAATCTCCTTATTCTCCAGATCCTGCACGGCGATGATAACGTCGGACAATTTGCCCACGCCGGACGGTTCGATGAGAATCCGATCCGGATGGTACTGCTCGATAACCTCGTTCAGTGCCTTTCCGAAATCCCCTACCAGGGTGCAGCAAATGCATCCGGCATTCATCTGGTTGATCTGAATTCCGGTATTCTTCAGGAATCCCTTGTCTACACCGATTTCTCCGAATTCGTTCTCGATCAGAACGATTTTCTCGTCCCCATAAGCTTCCTCAATCAGCTTCCGAATCAGCGTCGTCTTTCCGGCTCCCAGGAATCCGGAAAAAATATCTACTTTCGTCATTTCTATCCCTTCTTTCTTGTATATCTTACCCCTGCGGGGTTTTGGTTCAACGTATTTAATTTTATCAGAGTCCTAGCACTCGTTCAAGGAAGTGGATGGGAATTCCTGTGTTTTTTGCTTCACACAATCCGAGCCGAAGCCTTCCCTCGCCCAGGCCGGTGGTTCGCGCACGAAAACCGAATTCATTGGCTTTGCCGGCCGGCGGGCGCGAACCGGGAAGGCCCCGCGGCCGCCCGGAATAGAAAAAGAGCTGCCGCAGCAGCTCTTTTCGTCTTATTGACTTCGGTCGTCCTATTCCGCCAAAAATGCAGTTTTCAATAGGCAGCCTGTGAAAAACAGGTTTTTTGTTTAAAACATTCCCAGGCTCTTGAACAGGAACAGCCACAGGAAGATGGTCACACAGGACAGCGGCGTTGCAAAAATCACCGCATTTCCCGCCAGCTCGCCGTCGGAGTCCATCGCCTCCGCCATGGTATAGGAGGAAACCGCCGGCGGCGCCGCCATCATGGCAATCAGGGAAACCAACGCCACGTCTCGGACGCCCAGCATCGCCGCAAGACCCAAGCCAATCGCCGGTACGATGACCAGCCGGGACAGAACGCATATCGTAAGATTTTTTTTGCCCGCATGAACGCTGCTCTTGTTGAAGGATGCGCCCAGCAGAATCATGGCAATCGGCGTGGTGGCATCGCACATTCCGGAGATGGTTTTGTTCACCGCAGACGGCACCGAAATGTTCAGCGCCAGCGCCAGAATCGCCGCCACCGCACCCAGGATGATCGGGTTTGTCAGGATTTTTTTCAGCACGGACTTCAAATTCGCACGGCCGCCCCGGAAGTATTCCAGCACGATGACCGCCAGGAAGTTGTACAGCGGCACCACGAACATAATTAGCGCCGCCGTCACCGACACGCAGCCCTTGCCGTAGATGTTCTCCGCCACCGGAAGCCCCATGAGGATGAAGTTGCTCCGGTACACCGCCTGGATCATGGCGCCCCGGGTTCGGTCCGGTATATCCATGCGAACTACGATTCCCCAGGTGATTCCGCACACTGCCAGCACGAAGAGGCAGGCAAAAAGAATCAGCCGCCCGTCGAAGGCTTCCGAAATATCCGCCGAATAGAGATTTTCAAACATCAGTGCCGGAAAAAACACCGCGAATACCATCTTGTTGAATTTCCGCACGTCCTTTTCCGTCAGCACGCTGTATTTTCGCACCAGCATTCCCACTACCAGGTACAGCACCAGCGGGATGACCGCATTTAGGCATACTAAAAAATTATGTATCATCAATTGCCCCCATTCCTCTTTCATTCACGAGGAATATTGTACCACAAAAAGAGGTTTTGGGAAGGCGAACATTTCCGACACCTTTCCTACAGCGCCGCCAGCACCTCGTCCGCAAACTCCCGGCAAGTTCCGCCGCCCGGAAGTCCGGTCATCTTCGGTCCCAGCTTCGCATCTGCCGCATCCAAAGCTTTTTCCAGACGTTCCGCTTTTTCCACATATCCCACGTGGGCCAGCATCATCGCCGTCGCCTTCATCAGGCTGGCCGGATTGGCGTAGCCTTCGATGCCCTCTTCCACCATGCGCGGAGCGCTTCCGTGAATGGCTTCGAACAGGGCGTAATCCCGTCCGATGTTGGCGCTTCCGGCGGTGCCTACGCCTCCCTGAATCTGCGCGGCTTCATCGGTGATGATGTCCCCGTACAAGTTCGGCAGCAGGAACACCTGGAATTGGTTTCGAATATCCTTGTTCACCAGGTTGGCCGCCATGATGTCCACGAACCAGTTGTCCGTCTCGATTTCCGGATATTCCTCCGCCACCTCCCGGCAAATCTGAAGGAAGTCACCGTCGGTCTTCTTCATGATATTGGCCTTCGTCACGATGGACACCCGTTTCTTTCCGTTGGCCCGGGCGAAATCGAAGGCAGCCCGAGCGATTCGCAGGGTTCCTTCCCGTGTGGTCACCTTGAAATCCACATCCAAGGAGTCGCCGATTCGGATGCCGCGGCTTCCCAACGCGTATTCCCCTTCCGTGTTTTCCCGGAAGAAGGTCCAGTCGATGCCCTCCTCCGGAATGGAAACCGGGCGCACGTTGGCATACAGGTCAAAGGTTTTCCGCAGGTACACGTTGGCGCTTTCCAGATTCTTGGTATTCATGGATGCGTTTGGTGTGGTGGTGGGTCCTTTCAGCAGTACGTCGCACTGCCGCATCTCCGCCAGCACTTCGTCCGGAACGGTCTGTCCCTTCTCCAGCCGATTTTCCAGGGTAAAGCCATCGATTTCCCGAAGGCGCACCTCTCCCGATGCCAGCTCCTCTGCCAGCAGTTTTTCCAGCACCGCCCGGGCTTCTTTCATGATGACCGGACCGATGCCGTCTCCCGCCGTCAGACCGATGGTCACGCCCCGGCCTTCTTCTTTGCCGCTTCCGGCGGATTCCCGGCTCTTCCGAATCCGTTCATTTCGCGCTACCTGTTCCCGCAGCAGCACTTCAAATTCCGCTACTGCTTTCTGAATATCCTTTTCAACTCCGCAGTCCACTGTCTTTCCTTCTTTCTTTTATTTTCCCGTTGCCGCTGCGTATTTCAGCAATCCGCCGGCCAGGAGCATTTCCTTCTGTCTTTCCGCCAGCTCCATTCGCAGCGGAATTTCTTTTTCCCCGGCGTGAAGAATCACCCGGTTCTCCTTCAATCCCTCAAAGATATCCGAAAGGGTCAGCACATCGCCTTGCTGAATCCGATCGTAGTCCGCCGGATCCTCAAATACCAGCGGCAAAATTCCTGCATTCACCAGGTTGGCCATGTGAATACGGGCAAAGCTCTTCACGATGACCGCCCGAATGCCCAGGTAGAGCGGCGCCAATGCCGCATGTTCCCGGGAAGATCCCTGGCCGTAGTTGGATCCGCCCACGATGATTCCCTTGCCCGCTGCTTTGGCCCGTTCCGGGAAGGTTTCGTCCACCACGCCAAAGCAGAAAGTGGAAATCTTCGGAATATTGGAACGGTACGGCAGCACTTTGGCGCCCGCCGGCATGATGTGATCCGTGGTGATGTTGTCGCCCACCTTCAGGAGAACCTCCGCCTGAATTTCATTTTCCAGCGGGTGGGTTTCCGGGAACGGCTTGATGTTCGGTCCCCGAAGCACTTCCGCATCCTTTGCCTCTTCCGGCGGCAGCGGCGGAATAAAACCACTGTCGTTAATCCGAAACTTTTCCGGAATCTCTACCTTTCCGACGGATTCCAGGGTCGTCGGATCCGTGATATATCCCGTTAAAGCGGATGCCGCTGCGGTTTCCGGGCTCACCAGGTACACCTGTCCGTCCTTGGTTCCGGAGCGGCCCAGGAAGTTTCGGTTAAAGGTCCGCAGACTCACGCCGCCGGAATTCGGGGAAAAGCCCATTCCGATGCATGGACCGCAGGTGCATTCCAGAATCCGGGCACCGGCATCAATCATATCCGTCAAAGCGCCGCACTCCGCCAGCATGGAAAGCACCTGGCGGGATCCCGGGGAAATCCCCAGGCTGACGCCGTCGGCGATTTTCTTTCCCTTCAGCATTCTGGCTACCTTCAGCATATCCGCATAGGAGGAATTGGTGCAGGATCCGATGGCAATCTGATTCACCTTGATTTTCTTCAATTCATCCACCGGCTTCACATTGTCCGGGCTGTGAGGGCATGCCGCCAGCGGCTTCAGCTCGCTCAAATCGATGGTGTACTCCTCTGCGTATACCGCATCTTCATCGCTGGCCAGCGGAATCCAATCCTCTTCCCGGTTCTGAGCCTTGAGGAACTTTCGAGTCTCCTCATCCGACGGAAAAATCGAGGTGGTGGCACCCAGCTCCGCACCCATATTGGTGATGGTGCACCGTTCCGGCACGCTGAGGGACTGAATTCCTTCCCCGCCGTACTCCACGATGGCACCCACGCCGCCCTTTACGGACAGCTGTCTCAGCACTTCCAGAATCACATCCTTGGCGCTCACATTGTCGCCCAGCCGATTCTTCAGGTTCACCCGAATCATACGAGGCATCGGAATGTAATACGCACCGCCGCCCATGGCAACCGCCACGTCCATTCCGCCGGCACCCATGGCCAGCATCCCCAGACCGCCGCCGGTTGGAGTGTGGGAATCGGACCCGATCAGCGTCTTTCCCGGTTTTCCGATGCGTTCATACTGCAGCTGATGGCAGATGCCGTTTCCCGGACGGGAGAACCAGATGCCGTGCTTTGCCGCAACGCTCTGGATGTACCGGTGGTCGTCTGCATTCTCGAAGCCGGACTGCAATGTATTGTGATCGATATAGGCCACGGACCGCTCCGTCCGAACTTGATCCACGCCCATGGACTCAAACTCCAGATACGCCATGGTTCCGGTGGCATCCTGGGTCAGCGTCTGATCGATTCGAAGACCGATCTCCTCCCCGGTCTTCATTTCCCCGGAAAGCAGATGCTGCTCAATAATCTTCTCTGCAATTGTCTTACCCATTTTTACTACTCTCCTTCTGTCCCCATATCGGAGGCGATAAATTCATCAATCTTCTTGTCCACTTCTTTTCCGCTGATGATGGACATTCTGCCGTTGGCGTACTGCTCATCGATCCAGCTCTTCACGTATTTCACCACCGGACTGTGCTTGCCGACCCGGTGTTCTCCCTCCAGTCCGTAGGATTCGTTAATCCACAGCGCAACGCCGGCCGCACCGGAATTCTGGTTCAAGGAAACCAGCGGCGGACGCTTCAGGAATTTCTTGGTGTCGAAAATATTATAGATTTCTTCGTTCTTCAACAATCCGTCTGCGTGAATGCCCGCTTTGGTCACGTTGAAATTCTCTCCCACAAAAGGAGTCTGCGGCGGCACCTTGAATCCGATCTTCTTCTCATAGTATCTCGCCAGGTCGGTGATTACCGTGGTATCCATCCCATCCAGGGTTCCCTTCAGCTGTGCATACTCGAATACCATGGCTTCCATCGGGACATTTCCCGTACGCTCTCCAATGCCGAACAGTGTGGTGTTCACCGAAGCGCATCCGTACAGCCATGCGCTGGCCGCGTTGGCTACGGCCTTGTAGAAGTCGTTGTGGCCGTGCCACTCCAGCATCTCGCTGGGCACATCGCAGTAATTCTGCATGCCGTAGACGATGCCCGGCACGCTTCGCGGAAGCGCCGTTCCCACATACGGAATTCCGTATCCCAAAGTATCGCACATGCGGAATTTCACCGGAATCTTCGCCTGTTCCGACATCTTCTGAATGGCTCTCACGAACGGCACCACGAATCCGTAGAAGTCCGCCCGCGTAATATCCTCCAGGTGGCACCGCGGCACCACGCCGGCCTCAAAGGCATCGTTGATTACGGAAAGGTAATGTTCCATGGCTTGCCGTCTTGTCATACCCAGCTTCGTAAAAATGTGGTAGTCTGAGCAGCTTACCAGGATGCCCGTCTCCTTTACGCCGATATCGTGCACCAGCTTAAAGTCCTCCTTCTTCGCCCGAATCCACGTGGTAATCTCCGGAAACTTCAATCCCAGGTCCATGCACTTCTCGATGGCCTCCCGGTCCCGGTCGCTGTATACAAAAAACTCCGTCTGCCGGATAATTCCATTCGGCCCGGACAGTTTGGAAATCATTTTGTAGATATCCACAATCTGCTTCACGGTATACGGCTCCCGAGACTGCTGTCCGTCCCGGAAAGTGGTATCCGTAATCCATATATTCTCCGGCATGTTGTACGGGCTCCGCCGGAAGTTGAACGAAACTTTCGGAATCTCCGTATATTCGAAGAACTCCCGCATCAAATTCGGCTCTTCCACATCCTGCAGCTGATAGCTGTACGGCTCTTCCTGCAAAAGATGGGTCCGCTCGTTCAGTTTAATTTCATTCATATCTCTTACCTCTTACGCTGTTCGGGCACCATGCGCCCCCTTCTTTTAAAATTGTATACTTGTATTCTAAACCCCCGTTTTTCTCCTGTCAATGGTTTTTTAAACAATGCTTTATGTTTATTTTTGTAAAAAAATGAATAAAAAAATAGATCCGCAGCACCGGAGGTTTCCGGTTGCCGCAGATTGTATTCAATGTTTACAAGAACCACTCCGGGTCCTTTCTTTTGCTGTACAGCTTCTCCAGCGCCAGGCCGGAAGCCGCACACATCGGTCCGTGAAAATCCCGCGCCCCTTCCGGACATGCCCGGATGCAGGCGGTGCAGGAAATGCACTTCCGCACATCCACCTTCCGCACGTCCCTCAGATTAATGGCCCCCATGGGGCAAATCTGTGCACAGGCTCCGCAGTTGGTGCAGTGCTTGTTGGGCGTCGGGTGCAACGGCAAGCGCAGCGGGGCTTTGTGGGGAATGGATCCCTTGATGTCCAGCGGTGCCGGCTTCGCCCGCAGCTCTTGAATCATGGTGCCGCAGAATCGGTGCAGCTTGCGGGAGGTAAGCTCGCAGAATTCCTTTACCTTCTGGAGATCTCGGACGTCCGGACGGCACGCCGCTATTTTTTTGAAAATCACGTGCTGGGAGACGAATGCTCCGGCGCTGAGCACGGAAAATCCCTGGTCCTCCATAAAGGTATACAACTCGTACAGCGCATCTCCGTAGGAGCTGTTGCCGTAATCCACCAAGCAGACGGTCATGGTGTTCTTGCCGTGCATTTTCTGAATCATCTTAACACAAGGCAGGGGCACCCGTCCGGTAAACGCCGGAATCCCCATCACCACAATTGTTTCCTCATCAAAAGTACAGTCCTCCATCAGAGGATTGCGCAGCAAATCGATATATGATACAGAGAGGTTCTCAATGCAGGCGTCGTCCATGCGCGTCGCGATTTCCTCTGCTACTCTTTTGGTCAGCCTCGCGGTGTCGCCGGAGGGGCTGAAATACAATCCCACAACTTTGTTAATCATGGATTCTCCCTATAAAAAATCAATACTCTACATTTCTATACACTAGAATTTTACCACATCCCGCGTTTTGTAAATGGTCGCATTGTGAAGAAATGATGTGACGAACAGAAATAGTTTTCCACAGAAATGTGTCGGTCGCCTCCGCACTTTTCGTCCCTTTTTTTACAGAAATTTTTCCACAAAAATACAATTTCGAGATATTACATTTTCCGAATAGTGCTATACTGAACGCATACAAGGAGGTGAAAAAATATGGCGGATATTACAAGAACACTCGGCCTGCAGAAGCGGATTGCACTGATCGCTCACGACCACAAGAAGGAAGCGTTAATTCGGTGGTGTCAGAAGAATCAGGACATCCTGGGACAGCATTTCCTCTGCGGAACCGGAACCACCGCGCGGCTGATTTCCGAGAACACGGGACTTCCGGTAGAAGCGCTGAAGAGCGGTCCTTTGGGCGGCGACCAGGAGGTGGGGGCCCGCATTGCGGAAGGGAAAATCGACATGGTGATTTTCTTCAGCGACCCGCTGGAAGCCCAGCCTCACGATCCGGATATCAAGGCGCTGCTTCGAATTGCAAATGTGTACGATGTGCCTTTTGCCAACAACCGGTCCACGGCGGATTTTATGATTCACAGTGATTTCTTCAACCGAGAATACACCTGCATCAGCGAGGATTACACCGATATGAATCAGCGCAGGGTTCAGGACATCCAGGAAGAAATCGACAGTTCCGGGAAATAGGATGAACCGGCGAATTTAAACCCATCAAAACCGAGGAAATATTGACTGGCGGCTAGACCCGACAAAAGCGGAACGGACCCGGAGGCTCCGGGGGTTTTCACGCTTTTTGTTATTTTTTGGCGCGGCCGGCGCAGGGCTTT
>ERZ1031347.723-NODE-723-length-14111-cov-7.656944_pt1 | contig 14111 bp, 10 predicted proteins | sample MGYA00517106_ERZ1031347 | MGnify/ENA primary metagenome ERZ1031347 (study PRJEB33719, sample SAMN04261392) | wastewater metagenome | biome: periurban shantytown; feature: human; material: feces | host: Homo sapiens | place: Peru: Lima | collected 2012-07-19 ...
CATGTTCCCCAGACGGTGCTGCTTGATGCGGACTCGGACCTCTCGCCCTATGCCGAGAAGGACCGCTGGATCGTGAAGCCTGCAGGCGGCTACAACGCCGTGGGCGTGGTGGCCGGCCTTGACTGCAAGACGCAGGAGGAGTGGGAGAGCGCGCTTGCCACCTGCGCAAAGAGCGGAGGCGTTGTGCAGGCGTATGCGCCGCAGTATCGCACGCCCACCCTGCGCGGCGGCGTGCTTAAGCCCGGCGAAGACCCGCTCGATGCCCCCGAGATGAGCAACATGGAGGGGCTCTTCCTCTTCAACGGGAAGTTCGGCGGAGTCTTTACTCGCTGTGGCATGGATAACGTCATTGGTGAGTGGACACACCGCCTCAACATGGGCTGCCTCGTCGTCGAATGAGACAAAGGGAGTTTCCCTTTGTCTCATTTTCTGCCGGCGCTGTCGCTGCAGGCAGATAACTGCGCCTTAATAGCAGTCCTCCAATAAGCCGCAGGCCGTTTGCCTGCGGCTTTTCTGATAAGGGCCCTCTGCAGACTGCTATTAAGTCGCAGCTTTCTAGGAGCAGCGTTCGACCTCCAGGCTGCCCGACGTCCTTCTTGCGTCCTAATTACTGTCGCGCGGCCTTGCTAGAATCTGCCTCGATAAACAACTCGCAGGAGGCAGCCATGGAAGTCACCAACAAGCTCGCGCCCCACCTCACGGGGCAGCTCTCGCTCCAGGCGCAGCGGGCAATTGCAGACAGTCGCGCAAGCGGGGCCCTCTCGCCGTTTTCTACGCCCAATGCAGCCGCGCTTCGTCGCGACAAGACCGAGCGTGACCAGGAGAGCGTCCTGCGTCCGGCCTTTGTGCGCGATGCCGAGAAGATCATGCACATGTCCGCGTACAACCGCCTTGCCGGAAAGACCCAGGTCTTCTCGTTTCGCGCGGATGATGACCTTGCCCGTCGCGGCCTGCATGTGCAGCTCGTCGCGCGCGTGGCTAGAGACATTGGCGCCGCGCTTGGCCTCAACCTTGACCTCATCGAGGCAATCGCCTTGGGGCACGACATTGGCCACACGCCGTTTGGCCACGCAGGCGAGCGCTTTCTAAACGACGTCTACCATGTCCGCACCGGCCGCTTCTTTGCGCACAACGTGCAGAGCGTTCGCGTGCTCGACGTCACCTATGGCAGGAACCTCGCACTCCAGACGCTGGATGGCGTGATCTGCCATAACGGCGAGTTCGAACAGCAGGTCTTTGCGACAAGCGACCTTGCCAGCTTCGAGGAGTTCGACCGCGGCGTGGAGGAGTGCTGGGAGAAGGGTGGGCCCGCCATCGTTCGCCTGCGCCCCATGACACTCGAGGGCTGCGTGGTGCGCGTCTCGGACATCATCGCCTACGTGGGCAAGGACCGCCAGGACGCCATCCGCGCGGGCCTCTGCACCGAGAATAGCTTCGACGACGGTCTTGGCGGTGCGTACAACGCCTGGGCGCTTGGCGCCTTTGTCGCGGACGTGGTCGAGAACAGCCTGGGCAAGCCGCGCATCGAGATGAGCGAGGAAGGCTTTGCCGAGATGCGCCGAGCAAAGCGCGAGAACTACGAGAAGATCTATGGCGCCTCGGAGGTCAACGGGGACTTCTCACGCGGCGTCTCGGAGCTCTTCTCGCTGCTCTATGATCACGAGCTCGAGGCTCTTCGCGCGGGTGACGAGTCTGCCGCCATCTTCCGCCACCACATCGAGCCGCTGGGGCGCCACCTCGCTCCCTATGGCCGCATGTATGACTGGGAGTCGGACCCAGACCTTGCGGTGGTGGACTTCATCTCGTCGATGACGGACGACTACTTCATGGCTACGTGCTCGGAGCTCTTCCCCAAGGCGCGCGAGCTCTTCCCTCGCCGCGGGTACTTCGAGGGCGTGCGCCCGTAGGCGTGGGCGGCTGCGGGGCAAAAGTCTTCACTACAGAGAAGATAATGCCTGCAGAGAGCCCTAAACCCTCACTACAGCGAAGACTCCTGCGCCTCGCGCTCCGCCGCGCCGTGTTCGCGTGCGGCGTCGACGAAGGCACTGAAGAGCTGCGGCTGTGTACGGAGCTTCTCGGGATGCCACTGCACGCCCAAAAAGAAGGTCTTCTCGCTAAACTCCAGGCCCTCCGGCGTGCCGTCCTCGGCCCACGCCACCACGTGGCCCTCGGGTGCCTGCTTGCAGATTGCCTCGTGGTGCAGCGAGTTCACCTCACCCGAGGTGAACCCCAGGATCTTTGCCAGGCGGCTCGTCTCGGCAACGCGCACATGATGAACGGGGGTATCTGGCTGGTCGAGCCTGCTGTGGACGATGGTCTTGGTGGGATAGTCGCTGATGTCGCGCACAAGCGTGCCACCAAGGGTCACGTTCATGACCTGCATGCCGCGGCAGATGCCCAGCACCGGCACGTCGGCGTCCCAGCATGCGCGCATGAGCGCCCACTCAAAGGCGTCGCGCGCGGCGCAGGTGAGCGAAATCGGGGAATGGCTCTCTGGTGCGTAGGCGTTGCCTCCAAAGGAGCAGTCGGCAATGTCGCCGCCGCCCGTGAAGAGAATGCCGTCAAGACGTCGCACTATATCGGGGACCAGGCTGGTTGCGTCAAAGCCAAAGGGGATAGTGAAGGGGAGGGCCACCGGGATGCCACCCGCATCTGCCACCGAGGCAGCGTAGTGGTCATCCGTCATGGTCCAGTTTGGGTTCTCGGGGTCCTCCCGGGGCCTAGACGTGATGCCGATGAGCGGCCTGGTGGCTGCGATTGTCATGTTTCCTCCCCTGTGCAACGTCCCGGGGGATACCTTAGCCGACCAGAGTCGGCTCAACCTGTTTGGGTGGCCAATACAGAAAAAACGAACGTGCGGAGCGAAACAGCCAGCACGAGAAGAACTAGGTGAGAAAGAAGGTTTGTCCCGTCGCAACACATTCGCACCCGAATGCGTTGCGTCTCGGCGGTCATTTCTCAGTGGCGATGTACGAGAGAAGAGCCCCGCCTACGCCCCTGGGCTACAATCGCTTGCATGGACAACCTCTTCACCAACATAGAGCGCTACAAGCGCACGATGAACGCCCCGCTCGCCGCGCGCATGCGTCCGCAGACCCTCGAGGAATACGTGGGCCAGACCGAGGCCGTTGGTCCCGGCAGCTGGCTTCGCACGGCAATCGAGCACGACACGCTCTCCTCGGTGATTCTCTACGGCCCGGCCGGCACGGGCAAGACCACGCTTGCGCGCATCATCGCTAACTCGACGCACGCGGAGTTTGTCGAGGTCTCGGCCGTCACGGGCACTGTGAAGGACCTCCGGCGCGAGATAGAGGCTGCCGAGAGTCGCCTGCTCTCCCTGGGCCGTCGCACAATCCTCTTTGTGGACGAGATACACCGCTTCAACCGCTCGCAGCAGGACGCGCTACTGCACGCTGTGGAGGACCGGACCGTGGTCCTGGTGGGTGCCACAACAGAGAACCCCTACTTCGAGGTGAACTCCGCACTGCTCTCACGCTCGCGCGTGGTGGAGCTCGAGCCGCTCGATGATGACTCCATCCGCACCATCGTGCGCCGCGCAGTCACCTCGGAGTATGGCCTCAAGGGCGCCTTCACCCTCGATGACGACGCGCTCGAGGAGATCGTCACCCTTGCCGGTGGCGACGGTCGGGCGTCTCTCACCTCGCTTGAGCTGGCGAGCCAGATGGCCGCGCCAGCCGGTACCGCCACGCCGGAGGAGCCCGTGCGCATCACGCGAGCCCACGTGCTTGAGGCCAACCCACGCCACGGTCTGTCCTACGACAAGTCCGGCGACATGCACTACGACATCATCTCCGCCTTCATCAAGTCCATGCGTGGAAGCGACCCTGACGCGGCGCTCTACTGGCTGGCGCGCATGCTCGACGCGGGGGAGGACCCCAAGTTCATCGCGCGGCGCATCTTCATCCTGGCCTCCGAGGACATTGGCAATGCGGATCCGCAGGCGCTTCTCGTTGCTGAGGCGGCGTTCAAGGCAACCGAGGTCATCGGCCTTCCGGAGTGCCGCATCAACCTCGCGCAGGCCGTGGAGTACATGGCGCTCGCGCCCAAGTCCAATGCCGCCGAGGCGGGGATTGACGCTGCGCTGAAGGAGGTCCGCGAGGGGCCGCGCCGAGAGGTACCCAGCTACCTGCGTGACAGGCATCGCCCCGGCTCCGACGAGTACGGTCCCTACCTCTACCCCCACAACTATCCCGCCGGCTGGGTGGAGCAGCGCTACCTGCCCGAGGGCCTCGAGCGCGGTGAGTTCTATCACCCCAGCCCCCGCGGCTGGGAAGCCTGGCGCATCGAGGCCACGGCGCGCGACCGGGCAGGGCTGCAACCCAAGCCGGTGAATGACGGCGAGAGGGGCACCGCAGGTGCTGCCGGCGCGGACGCTGCCGCGAACGGCGCCAATCCTGCCAAAAACGACGCTGCCAGCAAGGCGTAGTTGCCGAGAAATACCGCTCGCCGCCTCTCGCACCACCGCTTGGCCCTTCCGTCTGCCGTTTCAGGATGCAGGACACGCCAGAAATTCGACAGGTTAGTACGGTTCCCCTCATTCGAGGCTTCATCGATTTGTAATGACTCTCGAGCAAGGCGCACCGAATACCGATGCGCGGGATGGCCGGGATGGTCCCGGCCAGAGGGGAAGGAACCTAGCATGAAGAAGCAGGTACTGGTTGCGGGTCTGCTTGCCGCAACGCTCTGCATGCCGCTCGCGGCCTGCGGTGGCTCGTCGACCTCGTCTACCAGCCCGTCGTCCTCCACGACCACGAGCAGCACGAGCACCACCTCCAGCTCGTCAAAGGACAGCTCCAGCTCCGAGTTTGACGCCAACAAGGCCTATGCGGGCCAGTGGCGCGGCTCCGTCGAGATCACCGGCCAGACCGTCTACGGCACCGCTGGCGGCAGCGAGCCAATGCTCGACGTGAACCTGTCCGATGACGGCACCTGCGAGGTCAAGCCTCTCGAGGCGCACGCCGACCTCCTCACTGATACGGGCACCTGGGAGGGCACGAAGGACGACATTACGCTGCACCTCTCGTCCAAGGACATCACGCTCAAGGTTGTCGACAAGAACACGCTTGAGGGCAACGCTGCCGACTTCGACATTGCCGACTTCGACACCATCAACTTCGACTTCTACGGCTAACGGCCAGGGGGAATTTCCCCCTTGCCTTAAGTGGGTCACGCGGGTGGGCGTTGGGAGCGCCGTGCCCGTAGGCCCTGGCTTCACGCGGGAATTGCCACGGCCACATGGCCGTGCGGAGGGAAGGCTGCGGCCCCCTGTGGGAGGGGGACCGCACGACAAGAGGAGAAGAAATGGGAAACAACCTGACGCGCAGGAACTTCCTTGCTGGGTCGGCTGCCGCGGCGGCGCTCGCAGGGCTTGCTGGCTGCTCGACCGGCGGAACCGCGGCAACTGATGCAGCGGCGTCGCTGCCCACGGCCGACAAGTACCCCATCGACCCGGACGGCTCCGACGTCCAGGCTAAGTGGACGAGCGAGGAGGTCCGCGACGGCTGGACCCGCTACACCAACCCGGATGGTGGCGCCGAGCTGGGCGTCATGGACACCTCGAAGATCATCCAGGTGGACGGCCTGGCCTTCAAGGACATGAATGGCAACGGCAAGCTGGACTTCTACGAGGACTGGCGCCAGAGCGTGGACGACCGCGCGAAGTCGCTGGCAGACATGATGAGTGCCGAGGAGATTTTCCCCCTGCTGTGGGCAGGTGCAGCGGCGGCTGGAGGTATGGGCACCGATACGGACGACCTGGGCCTCATCAAGGAGGGCTCACGTGCGGGCGTCTCGCGTCTCATGTCTGACGCAGACTCCTACGCAACCGATATCGCATGGATTAACAAGGTCCAGGAGACCTGCGAGAAGGACTCGTATGGCATTCCGTACTTCAACTACTCCGACCCCTACTCGCTCTTCAACGTGCCCTCCAGCGCCGGACTCGCCGCGTGCATGGACAAGGACATCTGGCGCAAGGCTGGCATGTGGCAGTCTCGCGCCTGGCGCGCCACGGGAGTGCGCTGCGACCTTGGTCCCCAGATTGACGTGTACTCCAACCCCATCGGATGCCGACTGAATGGCTCCGTCTCCGAAGATCCCGCGCTGAACCGCGACTTTGCTGCGGCATTTGGCGGCGGCATGCAGTCCACCTGGGGCGATGACGAGGCGACCGACGACCAGGGCTGGGGCAAGGACTCCTGCGGTGTCATGCTCAAGCACTTCGTAGGCGAGGGCTGCCCCGAGGGCGGTCGAAACGACCACACCGACTCGGGCAAGTGGAGCGTCTTCCCTGGTGGCAACTTCAATGCGCACCTGGTGCCGTTCCTCGACGGTGGCATGCGCCTCGACTCCAAGACCGAGCAGGCAGTTGCCATCATGCCCTGCTACGGAATTGAGTACGACCCCAATGATCCCGAGGGCCTGGGCGAGCACGTAGGCTCCGCGTACAGCGAGCACAATATCAGCATCCTGCGTAACGCCGGATGGGACGGCATGCTCTGCACCGACTGGATGATCCTCGAGCACATTCCCTGGGGCGTCAAGAACCTCACGGTGGCCGAGCGCTTCGAGAAGCTCATGAAGAACTCCATCAGCCAGCACGGCGGATCCTTCCAGCCTGACGTTGCGAGTGAGGCGTACGACCTCATGGTCAAGGACATGGGTGAGGACGAGGCTCTAGCACAGCTCCGCGAGAATGCCCGCAGGATCTTTAAGGCTGAGATGCTCGTCCAGCTCTTCGAGAACCCCTACTCCGACCGTGAGACGGCGAAGGCTGTTTTTGCCAATGAGAAGGCTACCGAGTTTGGCACTGATGCAGCAGACAAGTGCGTCATTATGCTTAAGAACAGCGGGAATGCCATCTCCAAGGATGGAATTGGCTCGTCCGACAAGGTCTACATTCCGCGCAAGTACACCCCTGCGCAGAAGGGCTTCTTCGGTCCCGGCGCTCCCGCAAAAGTCGACCCGTGCTTCGGGGCGGACTTCGCCGACAAGTACTTCACTGTGGTCACGGACGGCGTAGGCGACCCAACGGGAGAGGCTGGAGATGACGGGAACGCGACGTACCAGGCAAGCGATATCCAGAAGCTGAGCGCCGAGGACCTTGCGGACGTGAAGTATGCCATCGTCTACATCGATAGCCCGACGGATGCGTACCAGGGCGTCGAGGGTGGTCAGCAGTTCAACCCCATGGGCTCGCCTGATGACCCCTATGACCCACCTGTCTGGAAGCCCATATCTCTGCAGTACCGTCCGTTCACGGCTGATGGAGACTACGTACGCAAGGAGTCCCTCAACCCCGCCGACGAGTTTGGCAACTACGAGAACCGCTCCGTCTACGGCCAGTCGACCTACGCCACCAATGAGAGCGACCTTGACCTCGTTATCGACGTCAAGAACCGTCTTCCGAAGGACGCGAAGCTCATCCTCCTCGTGAACGTCAACAGGCCCATGGTGTTCTCCGAGGTGGAGCCCTACGCCGACGCGATTCTCGTCTACTTTAGCAACGTCTATCCTGAGTCCTTTGCGCACGTCATTTCCGGTAAGGTCGAGCCCTCCGGCCTGCTGCCCTACCAGATGCCCAAGGACATGGAGACGGTCTTCACGCAGGACGAGGACGTGCCCCGCGACATGGAACCCTACGTGGACTCCGAGGGCAACACATACGACTTCTGCTTCGGCCTCGACTGGTCCGGCGTGATCGACGACGACCGCACCAAGACCTACAAGGCGGCTCCGCTCACCAAGCCCGAGACCGAGGTGAAGGCCGACTAGTCCCACCCTCCCTGCTCGACCGCACTCTCCCGGCGGTCGAGCAGGTCCCCTTGAAGGGCCAATGAGACAATGGAACTGTCCCTTTGCCTCATTCCTAGTGGGACGCGTCACACTTCCTCCTTTATCCCAGCGCGTCCCAGTGATCGGGGTCGGCACTGCGCCGGCCCCGGTTCGTGTATCTCTGCGTGCTGCGTCAGCATATTGAATGGGGGTTACGTGTCGCCGGAAGGGCGCTTTTGGCGAAGAGTGTCGCCAGAACTCACTCTTCGGCGACATCTTGTCGCCGGAAGGCCGATTTTGGCGAGATTTGCAACATCCGGCGCTCTCCGGAGACAGCGTGCGTCTCCCGCCACCCCGCAGCCCCACCCTGTCCCCATCCGCTATGATGTCGCGCGGACAACATTCGCGTCACACGTAGGGATCACTCATGAGTACCGTTTCACCCAAGCCCACGGCACAGCGCCGCCGCGGACTCTTCGCTAGTTTTCTCGGCTACTACGCAGGTCAGATGCACCTCTTTATCGCAGACATCGTCTGCGCCATCGTCGTCGCCGGCATCGACCTCGCCTTCCCGCAGATCCTCCGCACGCTCACGGGCGGCCTCTTCCGCCAGGGCTCGGATGCCATCACGTCCGCCCTCGTCTACCTTCTCGTGGGCTTTGTCGTCATGTACGCCGTGCGCTTTGGTTGCCGCTACTTTGTGGCCTACTGGGGCCACGTCATGGGTGCGCGCATGGAGAGCCGCATGCGCGCGGACCTCTTTGACGCCTACGAGCGCATGAGCCTCTCGTTCTTCGACCGCAACAAGTCCGGCGACCTTATGAGCCGCCTGGTGAGCGACCTCTTCGACATCTCCGAGGCTGCCCACCACGGCCCCGAGTTCTTGCTCATTGGTTTCATCGAGGTCGTGGGCTCGTTTGTGATCCTCTCGTTCATCAACGTGCCGCTCACCGCCTGCCTGGGCGTTGTTCTCGCCATTCTCGTCATCTACAACCTGAGGGCAAACCTCCAGATGAAGGCCGTCTTCCGCGAGAACCGCGTGCGCATCTCCAACGTGAACTCGCGCCTGGAGGACAGCCTTGCCGGCGTCCGTGTGGTCAAGAGCTTTGCCGCCGAGGACGTTGAGCGCGAGAAGTTCCGCGAGAGCAACGAGGCATACCTCGACTCCAAGGTGCGCATGTATCGCGCAATGGGCCGCTACCAGGCAGGCATCGCCGCGCTCATGGGCATCCTCTATACGCTCATCGTGGTCATGGGCGGCTGGCTCATCGCCCAGGGGCAGATGGAGGCCGCAGACCTTGCCACCTACGCCCTCTACATCTCGCTCTTTACCACGCCCATCGAGAACATCCTCAACTTCACCGAGACCTTCCAGAAGGCCATCGCCGGCTTCCGCCGTTTCAAGGAGATGGTCGACTCCCAGCCCGAGATTGAGGACGCCCCCGGCGCGCCGGCGCTCAAGGTGACCAAGGGCGCCATCTCCTACCACGACGTCCACTTTTCGTACGACAGCGGGGACGGCGAGGGCACGGGCGAGAACCCCGAGGTCATCCGTGGCCTTAACCTGGATATTCGCCCCGGCGAGACCATTGCCCTGGTGGGTGCGTCCGGCGGCGGCAAGTCCACCACCTGTGCGCTGCTCCCGCGCTTCTATGACGTGGACTCCGGCTCCATCACCATTGACGGGCAGGACGTGCGCTCGGTCACGCAGCGAAGCCTGCGCGAGGCAATTGGCATAGTTCAGCAGGAGGTCTACCTCTTTGACGGGACCATCGCCGAGAACATCGCCTACGGTAACCCGCGCGCGACCATGGCCCAGATAGAGCAGGCAGCCGAGAAGGCCAACATCGCCGCGTTCATCGAGACGTTGTCTGACGGTTACGAGACCCAGGCGGGGGAGAGGGGCACGCGCCTCTCGGGCGGGCAGAAGCAGCGCATTGCCATCGCGCGCGTCTTTCTCAAGGACCCGAAGATCCTCATCCTGGACGAGGCGACCTCTGCCCTGGACAACGAGTCTGAACACGCGGTGCAGGAGTCGCTCGCCGAGCTCTCGCGCGGGCGCACGACCATCGTGATTGCGCACCGTCTGTCGACCATCAAGGACGCCGACGAAATCGCGACAATCGACGCCGGGCGCGTGGTTGAGCGCGGGACGCATGAGGAACTTCTCGCACGTGGCGGCACGTACGCGCGGTACTACCGCATGCAGTTTGAGGGCACGCGCGCATAGGGCCGCATGAGGAGCGGCGGCGAGTGGCGCCTGGGCGGCGAGCGGCGCCGGCCCTCTCGGCCATGCCGCGGGATTTCGCCGGTTAGGAAAAATTCCGAACGGTTAGGGTCCTTTAAATGGCAAAATGGCGCGACATCGTGGAAATGCCGCGGATTCCGAACGGTTAAGCCGCCCTAACCGTTCGAGTAATTCCTAAATGGCGAAATGGCGCGGCATTGAAGCGCGGATGACGGCAGCCGGCCTCCCGGCGCCACTCCGGCAACGGTGCCCAGTCCCTCTCCTCCCCAGCTTGTCCAACCCCCAGAGCCTTTGGCGTCCAACAGGTGTCTGGCATGCGACCAAGTTCACCCAAACGGGTAGAATGTCGGCGTACGTGTGGTGCGTCGTGCCCCAGGCCTTCCCGAGGGACGTCGCAAGAGAAGGGACACAAGATGAGTCCTCTGGACATCGCCCTCGTCGTGCTTGTCATCGTGGCCATCTGGGCCGTGGTCGAGCTCGCGCTTACCATCCGCAAGGCGCGCGCCTCTGTCGACGAGGTCACTACCTCGGCAAACGAGACCATCGCGCAGGTGCAGCCCATCATCGCCAAGGTCGACGGCATGGTTGACGACCTCGACCCCGCCATGAAGCAGGTCAACCCGCTCCTTGTCAAGGCCGGCGAGACCATCGATGGCGCTACCCAGAGCCTCGACAGCCTCAACAACATCTTGGGCGACGTCTCCACGGTCACGGGCACGGCCTCTGTCGTGACGGACACCGTGAGCAAGGGCGTTGCCGGTGCTGCCGGTGCCGTTGCCGGCGCAGTCTCCAAGCTCGTTGGCAAGGGCGAGGCGCCCCAGGCTCGTCTGGAGGATGCCGCAGGCAAGGACGGCGAGAAGGGCGAGGGGAACCCTGCATCCGCACAGCAGCGCACCACCGCGTATGTGACCTATGCGCCGGTTGAGGCTGAGAAGCCCGCGCCCGCCACAGACCCTGCGCCCTCCGCGGAATCCGATTCCGCTGCGGAGAAGCAGCCCCACAAGCCCAAGCACGCTGCGCCCGTCTCCACCCCAGAGACCGCGGCAGATGGCGAGGAGAACAATGCCTAGCACCAGTATCGTCAAGCTCAGCGTGCCCGCGGAGGCGCGCTTCGCCCGGGCGGTCCGCATGACCGCCTCCAACCTCGCCGTCTGCTGCGACATGAGCGTGGACGACGTCGAGGACGTACGCATGGCCGCCGAGGAGGGCTTTGTCTACGCCTGCGCGACCAGGCCAACTACCTGCGACATCGTCTTTGGCCTTGCTCCAGATGGTATGACTGCAGACTTCTCCCTGGGTGACGAGGACCCGGACGAGGCCACTGACCCCTCCGGCGAGCCCCAGCCTATCGACCTCGTTGAGGTGCTTCTCGGCGCCGTATGCGACGACTTTAGCATCTCGGAGGACGGTCGTACGCTGCACCTCTCCAAGCGGATGGACGTGCAGAATGCCTAGCGCTAGCACCACGAACGCGCAGGAGACCGCGAACACACCAAACGTCGCAACCCAAGAGACCGAGGAGGCGCGCACTGCGCGCGAGGCCTCTGAGGCGCGTGCCGAGAGGGCCCGCCACCGCTCGCTCCACCGCACGCCAAAGGGCAAGGCGGCCTGGGACAAGGACCGCACACGCGAGCTCTTCCGCCAGTACAAGGCTACGGGAGACCCCGAGGTCCGCGACCAGCTCATCGTGAGCCACCTCAACCTGGTTCGCTTCCTCGCTTCCAAGTTCAAGAACAGGGGAGAACCCCTGGACGACCTCATTCAGGTGGGCACCATCGGCCTCATCAAGGCCATCGATCGCTTCGACCCGTCGCGAGGCCTTGAGTTCACCACGTATGCCACACCCACCATCCTGGGAGAGATTAAGCGTCACTTCCGCGACAAGGGCTGGTCGGTCCGCGTGCCCAGGCGCCTGCAGGAACTCTCGGCCAAGGTCAACCAGGCAAACGACGAGCTCACCAACGAGCTCTCGCGCAGTCCCTCCGTCGAGGAGATTGCCAAGCGCGTGGGCGCGAGCGTCGACGACGTCCTCGAGGCCATGGAGTCCTCAAGTGCGTACAGCTCCGTGCCGCTCGAGGGCGGCGGCTCCTCGGATGACGATGACGCTCCCTCGGTCATCGACCACTACGCCACCGAGGACGAGAACCTTGCCGCCTCGGACGACCGCATCGTTCTCGAGGATGTCATCAGGGACTTCTCGCCGCGCGAGAAGGACGTCATCCGCATGCGCTTCTTCGAGGGCATGACGCAGGTCGAGATCGCCGAGCGCCTGGGCATCTCTCAGGTGCAGGTCTCTCGACTCCTGCGCCGCACGCTACGCCGCGTGCAGGACAAGATCGACCCAGAGGGTCTCATGAGCAAGTAGCGCCACAGGCGGCGCCGGGGCTGCGGCTCCGGCGCCGCTTTTGTGTGCGGGAGGCGCAACTGCCGCACATCCCCTGCCGCCAACGGCCAATGCCCCCGCCTTGCTACAATGAGGTGCCTTTCAACGAGGGGAGTTGCCGGTGGGGAACAAGGACGCTGACGAGAAGTACGTCACCTGGCGCAAGCGCCTGGTGGTCGCCTGGGCAATCGTAGGCGCCATTGCGCTCTTCGTCCTTGCGGTGCGGGGCCTCTCGATGATTGGCGCTGCCGTCGAGCTGCTGCTCATGGGTATCATCATCGGCTTCATCTGCAGCCCCATCACCAACGCGCTCGAGGACCGCCGCGTTCCCCGTGCGCTTGCCGCGCTTGTCTCGCTACTTGTGGTGCTGGCGGTTCTCGCCGCCGTCATCGTGGTTCTCGGCGGAACCTTCGCGCAGCAGTCCGTCGAGGTGCTTCGCCAGGTGCCCACCTACGTGCGCAGCGTGCAGGACGCCCTCTCCAGCTTCTGGGAGAGCTACGGCACCTCTGATAACGAGCAGCTGCAGAATATGGTCAACTCCATTGTCCAGACCGTCTCGTCTGCCGGCAGCTCCATGGCCTCAGACACCGTGCGCCAGCTCTCGAACGGCGCCGTCTCGGGGCTCTTCGACACCGTTGACAACCTCGTAAACTTCTTCCTGGCGCTCATCCTTGCGTACTGGTTTGCCAAGGACTATCCCGTGATTGTGCGCGAGCTTGCCACGATTGCCGGTCCTACTCGGAAGGACGACATTACGCTGCTCCTCGCCGTCATGAGCCGCTCCATGGGCGGCTACATGCGCGGGCAGCTCATCTGCTCGTTCATCAACGGCATTGCCGTGTGGCTGGGACTGGCGCTTCTCGGCCACCCCTACGCGGGCCTCATTGCCATCATCACGTTCTTCATGCACTTTGTGCCCGTGATCGGCCCGTTTGTCTCGGCGGCGCTCGCCACGCTGCTCGCCCTCTTCGAGAGCCCCTGGCTCGCGCTCTGGTCGCTCGTGGTGATGGTGGTCGCGGCCAACGTGACGGACAACGTCATCTCACCGCTCATCATGCGCTCCGCCGTCAAGATCCATCCCGTCCTCTCCATTGTGGGCATCGTGATTGGCAACTGCCTGGGCGGGATCGTGGGCATGGTACTCGCCATCCCGCTCACGGCGGCCATCCGCGGCGTTTTTGTCTACTACTTCGAGACGCGCGCCAAGCGTCAGCTGGTCTCCGAAGACGGCGCGCTCTTCCAGAGCACACCGCACCAAGACGCCCAGGGCAATGTGGAGGCTGTCTATGACGCCCTAGATGACGAGAAGTTCTTCGAGAGCACGCGCCTTGTGACCTCCTCTGCGTGGTCTCGTGCGCGCAAGGCCACAAATACCGCAAGTAATGACGATGAAAACGCTGTGTACACGGCCGATATGAGTAAAAATAGGAACGTTGCAACCAACAAGCAGGACGGCGACGACACCAGCCCGGCGGCCAAGGCTTCGGCGTCGTCCACAGACGAGGAGAAACATGAGCGCGTCTGACTACAAGACCATGACCACGGCAGAGATTCGTGAGGACTTCCTCAAGTTCTTCGAGGGCAAGGGCTGCAAGCTCTACCCGTCCTCCTCGCTCGTGCCGGATGACCCGTCGCTGCTTCTTGCCAACGCCGGCATGAACCAGTTCAAGGAGTACTACCAGGGCA
>ERZ1031347.725-NODE-725-length-14101-cov-5.283212_pt1 | contig 14101 bp, 6 predicted proteins | sample MGYA00517106_ERZ1031347 | MGnify/ENA primary metagenome ERZ1031347 (study PRJEB33719, sample SAMN04261392) | wastewater metagenome | biome: periurban shantytown; feature: human; material: feces | host: Homo sapiens | place: Peru: Lima | collected 2012-07-19 ...
GCCGCAATCCGGCCCTCTGTCACTTCCACAGGTTCCATGCCCCCAGTGGATCTATCCACGTCCATCTCGCCGGCCACGACCCAGGCTCATGGCACTACGGCCCCCAGTCCGGTCTCTTCGCAGACCGCCGGATCTGTTTCGCCATCTGCCGCAGGATTACAGCAATCGCCTGCCACGGCACCAGAGCAGGGCTCTGACAATGTTTCGGACAAGACCATACGGAGTGGCCCCAATGCACAGCTGGTAGACACCGAGCAGGAGCGGGCGGCCGAATCCGCCGCCACCGAACATGAGGCACCAGCCAAACCGGCCAAGCGTAAATCAGGACGTTCGGCCGTACCAAGCTGGGACGAGATTCTGTTCGGAGACTGAATTTCCGAATCAGGCCATATCGATCAGGCAGGGAATATCCATTTCCAATGCTGTTTGGGAACCATGCACGCTCGGCAGGTGGGTGGCCTTGTCTCCTTGCGTACGCGAATCGACGAGGGTCACGGCTCCCGCTGCCTGCACGACCACATCGCCGAGCATTGGCCGGACTCGCTCGCAGACCGGTCCAAACAATCCGTCCGCGATGGCCTCATCCCTGGTCCGCACCAAGGCTCGGTCTTGCAGGTAATCGCGCCACCGGCAAGCTATATCCTCAGGTCGTTCATCCGGCTCGGCATACAGCATCAGCGAGCGCGGCTCTCCCCCGACCAGTGACACGCCTCGGGTGAGCTGCGGTTCAACGGCGATGTCAATCCGCTGGTCCATGTCGGTTTGCACCATGCCGTGGTCGGCTACGATGACGATCAGCGTGCCTTTGGGTGCGCTGCGTTTCAGGAGCGCGAGCTGGGCGTCGATATGTTCGAATGCGGCCACCCAGTGTTCGGAATCCCACCCGTAATTGTGGCCGACTTTGTCGGCGTCACGGATGTACAGGTAGGTCAGGCCGGGGGTGCGGGAGGCGCGTGCGGCGGCCAGCACACGATCGCGTGGGGTGACGTTGCCTTGATAGTCGGTGCCTCGCAATGCGGCTTCGGTCAATGGCGATTTGGAGAACTTGGGCAACCCCGAGCTCGTGACGCGCACCTCTTGAGCCGCAAGTTTCTCGAACACCGTCTCCTCGCGCTGCAGGTCGAGCGGATCGACCATGGGCGGCACAGGAATGTGCGGATTGGCTGGTTTGGGTGCCAGCGCGTCTTTGAACTGGATGAGTTGGATGAGCTTATGGCTGGCGGGTTCGAGCTGCGTATAGCCCGCCATTGCGGTCAGTCCCGGGCAGGTTCCGGTACCGAATGCGGCCATGGCCGCCACAGTGGTGCTTGGAGCGCAGGTAGCGATGGGACGCTGATTGGCGCTTTCGTTCATCAGCGAACGCAGATAGGGCGCGTGGCCGAGGCGCATGGCGAGGTTCCAGTAGCCCAGGCCGTCCACGAGCACCACGATGGCCGATTCGGCATCGGGCAGCCCCAACGCGCGCTGGCATGCCTTGGGATCGGCGTGGACCTTGGTGGGGGCCGGATGTCCGATGGCGGCGGACAAGGCGGGCAGCACGGCGGACAGGTGCAGTGCTCCCCCACGCCGATCGGCCGGGGCGTCGTCCCCATAGCCCACTGTGGGCACCAGCCGCAGCAACTCGTCCATATCCGGCGTCTCAACACTCATAGTTGCCCATTCAAGTAGCACCCCTCCCCTTGGCTCAGTGCGCAGAGAACGGTTCTCAATAACAACTGTGCGCTCCAACGCACATAATCAAACAAACGCACATCGACTGAAACACTGGAATCACGCCGTTTTATCGGCAAACATGTGCGATTGGCGCACCGAAACCAGCGCACAGTTGTTATCGAGAACCGTTCTCTGCGCACTGTTTCGCGCCCTCCCGCTAATATGGGGGCGTTCGAAAGGGAGTTTCATGGCATCACACCGCAAACCGTCCGCGCAAACCTATGATCCGCGCACGGTCAAGGAGCATATCGTCGAGACGCCGCTGAACGAGGAGATGAGCAAGTCCTTCCTCGAGTATGCGTATTCGGTGATTTACGCACGCGCACTGCCCGATGCGCGCGATGGCTTGAAGCCGGTGCAGCGCCGCATCGTCTACCAGATGGGCGAGATGAATCTGACTCCCGACCGCCCGTATATGAAGTCCGCCCGCGTGGTGGGCGAGGTGATGGGCAAGCTCCACCCGCACGGTGATTCCGCGATCTACGAGGCCATGGTGCGTTTGGCACAGCCGTTCGCGATGCGTCTGCCGCTGGTAGACGGCCACGGCAACTTCGGCTCGCTGGATGACGGCCCTGCGGCCTCCCGTTACACCGAGGCCAGGCTTGGCCCGGCCGCTCTCGGCATGAACGCGGATATCGATGAGGACACCGTCGACTTCACGCCGAACTATGACAACAAGCTCAAGGAACCGACCGTGCTGCCGGCCGCCATCCCGAATCTGCTGGTCAACGGCGGCTCGGGCATCGCCGTGGGCATGGCCACGAACCTGGCCACCCACAATCTGGGCGAGGTGGTAAACGCCGCCAAGTTCCTCATGGCGCATTCGGACGCCACCCTGGAACAGCTGATGCGTTACGTGCCCGGCCCCGACTGGCCCACCGGCGGCACGATCATCGGCCGCGACGGCATCCGTGAGGCCTATGCCACTGGCCGTGGTACGCTCACCACGCGCGCCGCCACGCATATCGAGCATGTCACGGCCCGCAAGCAGGCCATCGTGGTCACCGAGCTGCCGTACATGGTGGGCCCGGAGAAGGTAATCGAACGTATTTCCGACGGTGTGAAGAACCGCAAGCTGGAGGGGATTTCCGGCGCGTTCGATCTGACCGATCGTCATAACGGCACGCGTATCGTCATCGAGATCAAGACTGGTTTCGACCCGCATGCGGTTCTGGTGCAGTTGTTCAAGCACACACCGTTGCAAGACAACTTCGCCATGAACAACGTGGCGTTGGTGGAGGGCCGCCCGCACACGATGGGTCTGAAGGAGATGCTTCAGGTGTGGGTGGACCACCGCCGTGTGGTGATTCGCCGCCGCAGTGAATATCGCAAGAAGAAGGCGCTGGAGCGCCTGCACCTGGTCGAGGGCCTGCTGCTGGCCATGTTGGACATCGACGAGGTGATTCAGGTAATCCGCACCTCGGATGATGCGGATGCCGCGAAGAGCCGTTTGATGGTCGTTTTCGATTTGGACGAGGTCCAGGCTCAGTACATCCTCGACCTGCGTCTGCGCCGACTGACCAAGATGAACCGTATCGAGCTTGAGGCCGAACGCGATGATCTGAAGAAGCGTATCGAGGAGCTGACCCGGATCCTGGCCTCCGCCGAGGCGCTCGACCAGGTGGTCACCGACGAGATGGACGAAGCGGTCGCCAAGTGGGGCTCGCCGCGCCGTACCGTGCTGCTGGATGCCGACCCGGATGGCACGTTGACGCCGGTCGTGGCGCAGGGTGCCGGGGCTTCGGGCGTGTCCAAGTCCGCGCTCGAAGCGGTGAAGGCCGCCACTACGATCTCCTCCGCCGAAGCCGGTGTGGCCGCAGCCGCAGCTGCGGCCAAGAAGACCGGCGAACAGTCCACGCTGACCGGAGCCTTGAAGATCGAGGACGAGCCGTGCGTGGTGATGATGAGCGCTACCGGTTTGATTGCCCGTACCACGCCAAGCGCGATGGACGTGTTCAATGCACGATCCACTTCCGATGAGCGTTTGAGAGACGATCAGATCACCACAATCTTCGAGACTTCCACGCGCGCTACGTATGGGCTGGTCACGTCGGCCGGCCGCCTGGTGCTCGCGCATGTGGTTGATTTGCCTGCCTTGCCCGCTGCCGCTACATTGTCGCTGAAGGGAGGAGTTCAGGCCGACGAACTGATCGGCATGACCGAATCCACCGATCCGATTCGCGGTGAGCGTGTGATTACGGCGATTGCCATGGAGCAGCCGACGTCCGGCAAGACCAGTGCCAAGGACGAGAGCGAGGATGGCGGGGCCGCCGAGGCCAAGCCGTTGCCGTCGCTGGCTATCGGTACCCGTAACGGTGTCATCAAGCGTTGGAATCGTGAGGCACCCACCACCATGGATTCTTGGCCCGTCATTGATCTGAAAGATGGCGACGAAGTGGTATTCGCCGCCGTGGCCGAGGATGACGACCGTCTGGTGTTCATCTCCTCCGATTCCTCGCTACTGACCTTTGAGGCGAAGAACGTGCGCCCGCAGGGTCGTACTGCGGGCGGTATGGCCGGCATCAAGCTGGCCGAGGGCGCCCGTGTGGCGGCCTTCAACGTGGTTCCCGCCGGCAAGGTGGCATGGACCTATGAAGAGGGCGAGAACGGCTTGACTTCCGGATCCGGTGCAGTGGTGCTCACCGTGGCCGGCGATTCCGATGCACTGCCCGGCACCGAAAACGGCGCGGCGAAGGTCACTCCGCTGGAAATGTACCCCACCAAGGGTCGCGCTACCGGCGGCGTGCGTTCCCAGCGATTCCTGAAGGGCCAGAACACGCTGATTCTTGCCTGGGTGGGCCTCTACCCGTTGCACGCCTCTACATCCGCAGGCTCTCCGGTCGAGCTTCCCAAGCCCGATATGCGCCGAGACGGTTCCGGAGTAGACCTCGCCTCCCCCATCGCCTTCATTGCGTAACCTCAATTAAGCTCCCTCTGATGGGCCGAGCCGTAAAGCAAACACCCCAGTGGGGTGTTTGTAGGCGAGGAGCGAACGATAGTGAGCCAAACAATAGAGAAGAGACCCTAAACCCGGCCTACACTAAGCATTAAGGAGGTGGCGATGAGACTACTGGTTGCCGTATCCAATGAACCGTTGGCCCACGCCATTCATGGTGCCCTGCTTGCCGGTCGTCATGAGGTGTCTTTGGCAAGCACCGGTAGTATCGCGCTCGCCGCTGTCGCCAAGGAGTCATTTGACGCAGTGATTCTTGATGAATCCCTGCTCGGCATTTCCACCGAGCAGCTCATCGAATCCCTACGCAATGCCCGTGCCTCCGTCAAGATTCTGCTGCTGACTTCGACGCCACTCAGCAAAACCATTGGTGAAGGCAGCCGCTGGCGAGCGCTGCCTGACGAGTACGCCCCTATCGAAGAGACGCCCTACAGCTCCTTCAGCGCGAATTCACGCGCAAACAACTCAGATGCCGAAGCCGAACAACGCTCGGACAATGCTGCCTCTAGCGCACAAGCTAACGTACGACGCCCAGATGCCGCGCTGAGCAAACCATTCTCCGATGGCGAACTGCTCTCATACGTCGGCTCGCTTGCCACCGACTCCCCCGCCATGATCATTCGTGGCAATCTCACGTTGGACACCACGAATCACAAGGCCTACTACGCATCCACTCACAGCGCAATCTCACTGTCCCGTCTGGAATACAGTTTGCTTGAAGCGCTGGTCAAGGCTGATGGCCAGTTCGTCAACACCAGCGAGTTGGTCAAACTTATCGGCGGCCCATTCTTCGAGCAACAGGGCTTACTCAAGAACGCCCTCTACACACTGGATAAGAAGCTCACCCGCGCCGGCCTCATCATGACCCAACGAGGCTCCAACTACCGCATTCGATAGCTGGGCTCAATCAGTACAGCCGCATGCCTTGGGGAACGGGGGTGAAGCCGGACTGGTGGAGGATGCGGGCGAAGGGGTGACGGGCGTTGAGGGGTTCGCCATTGATGTCGCTGAATGTCACGGAGCCGGTGCCATTGCGTTTGAGGGCGTAGGCCAGTTCTGTGGCGGCCTTGCGCATTTGTTCGTCGGAATCATTGACAGCGGCTTCATGGCCGACCGATTGATCGAACGCTGTCAGGTGCTTGGCTTTGGCGGCCGCGTATAGTAGCGCGCCTTGCGCATTGAGCACGACCGTGGCTCCGATACGGCGTGCCGGTTTACCCGCACCGGCAGGCGCGTCCGGCCACGCGATGGCGGAGCCACTGAGATTTGCGGGGTCGAGCACACTCAATGCCACCACGGACTGGCCGCGATGCTCTGACGGATGACGCAACGCATCCACGGTGTCGCGCTCGGCAAATTGGGCCGCGCCGAAACCACGGACGAACATGCCTCGTACCAGTCGACCATGCTCCTCCATGCGATTCAATACCGGATACAACGCTGAGTAGCCACCCGGGATATTTTCCTTGTCAATCACCGGCTGCGCGATGACGCCATACCTGTCCAGCAACGTCTCGACCAGTGCGAGTGCCCGTTCGGTCTGGTCGGTGTCTTCGGCTTCAGCTTGCCCGATTACGGCGGACCACAAACCTCCTAACGTCATATCCGTAGTGGCTCGGCGAATCGGAGCGACACGCCCACGACGACGTGATGTAGTGGATTTACGCGGGCTTGCTGCGCCTGCGGTTAATGCACGCACCGGCGCGAAGCTGGAATTGGTGACCTTACCTTGCCAGACCAAGCTCCACAAGGCATCCTTGAACTGCTGTTCGCTCCACTCTTGCGGAATGATTTCGCCGGTGTTTGGATTGATGTCCGGCTCCGCGGTCTCATTCCACGCACGTTTGGCGGCATCCATCAGTTGACGGGCATGGAACGCTCCCCCTGAGTCCAGTGCGGTCAGAATCGCTTCCGGCATGGTGGCGTCTGAGGCGTTCGATGTCGTACCATGTTCCACACCGCTGAACAATATTGAATCCGCCGGATAGAAAGCAACCTCACCGGGGTCCATCGCACTGGTTCCCCCGGTTTTTGAGCCGACCCAGACCACATCGCCGCTGGTCAGCAACTCATCCAGCAATGCAGGTTGGTAGTCTCGTACTCGTGCGGGGAATACTGCCGACTCCCAGAGTGCAGTGGGCAGTGATATGCCCTCCAGCTGCTCGATAACGCGCATGAGCCCGTCAGCACCTTCATATCGTTCGCCGCCGACCGGCCCGATACCTTGTCGGTCGATAAGAAACATCTGGAACGCCTCTGATTCTACTGGCTTGACTGCTTTACGCGCCTTGGCCAATGAGCGAGACCGAATACGGCGGAATACGTCCTTATGGAGCCACTGTTGGCCTTGCTCGTCATCATCTACAAAGTGGCCTTGCAGCAACTCGCCTTTGGCAGCCAGCACATCCAGAGTGTGCACGGCATCCGTAGCATCGAGGTGTAGATCGGCTATGAGCTGATCGGCGGTGAAAGGACCATGGGTTTTGGCGTAACGGGTCACGCGACCAGTCACATCATCGTCGGCAAGCTCATTCCAGAAAGTGTGCTCCCCCAGTTCCTGTTCGACTTCGCGAATCACGTCCGGGTTGAGCACTTGTGCCATATCGGTGGTGCCGAGCAAGCGTTCGAGCACGTGCGGATCGAGAGACAGCAGTTGCGCGCTACGCTCGGCCTGAGGTTGGTCATACTGGTACATCACCACGCCGACGAAGCCAAAGAGAATGTTCTCGGCGAAAGGCGATGGCGACTCGGTTTCCACGTCCTTCACGGTAATGGTGCCGGCTTGCAATCCGGTCATCACCTCGTTCAGGGCGGGCATGTCGTATACGTCTTGCAAACATTCGCGCGCGGTTTCCAGCAGCAGCGGAAAGTTCTTGGCCATACGTGCGGATTGCAGGAGCTGTGCGGCGCGCAGTCGCTGCTGCCATAGGGGCACGCGACGGCCCGGGTCGGATCGCGGCATGAACAGTGATCGGGCGGCGCATTCGCGGAATCGTGCGGCAAATAGCACGGACTCGCCCACTTGACGCTCTACATCTGCTTTGAGGTCTTCTGGGTCGAAAAGGAACAGGTCTTGAGCAGGAATATGTCCGTCACCGTCCGGTAGCTGAATGACGATACCGTCATCGGCGGCATATACCTGCCCGTCGAAACCGTAGCGTTGGCGCAGTCTGCGGCTGATGGCCATGGACCACGGTTCGTGAACGCGGCGGCCGAAGGGGCTTAACAGCACGATGCGCCATCCGCCGTCTTCATCGCGTGTGCGCTCCACGATAAGGGTTTGGTCGCTGGGGACTGCACCAGTGGCGGCTTGTTGCTCGGAGAGTAGGCGGGCCAAGTTGGTGATGGCGTTGGCATCTAGGCCATCGTGGTGGAGACGGGTGAGGATTGTTGGGATGAAGGTTGGGACAGCTGGACCTTCTGCGGCAGACCTCCCCTCAGTCCGCTTCACGTCTAATCCGGCGGCGATTTCTCGGGTGAAGCGGGCTATGGTACGGCTGAAACCGTAGTCACGGCCAGCGCCTTCACCGTGCCAGAACGGCAGACGGGCGGTGCGGCCCGGAGCCGGAGTCACGACCACACGATCACGGGTGATTTCCTGAATCTGCCATGTGGAGGTGCCGAGCGTAATGACATCGCCCACGCGCGATTCGTAGACCATCTCCTCATCCAACTCTCCGACGCGACGCTGGCCTTTGCCGGCGTCCGCCTCAGGCAGGACCACGGTGTACAGCCCTCGATCGGGAATCGTACCGCCAGAGGTAACGGCCACTTTCTGCGAACCGGGACGGGCGGAAATCAGGCCATTATCCCGATTCCATACCAGTCGCGGCCGGAAGGCCGAGAATTCCTCGCTGTTGTATTCGCCGGACATCATGCCGATTACCGCATCGAACATGTCACGTGGCAGTTCGGCAAACGGCGCAGCACGACGCACTGTGGCATACCAGTCATCAGCGTTCAAATCGTGCATCGCGGCAGCGGCCACGGTCTGCTGGGCGAGAATATCGAGCGGATTGCGCGGCACGGCCAATGGTTCTATATCGCCGGCAATCATGGCTTCCAGACTTGCGGCCCCAGTGACAATCTGCTGACGGGTGAGCGGGTAGAACAATGCGTGAGAGACGCCACCGACCTGATGATCGGCACGGCCTACACGCTGCAATCCGGAGGAGACCGACAACGGCGTATCGACTTGAATCACCAAGTCGACCGAGCCCATATCAATGCCGAGCTCCAAACTGGAGGTGGCCACCACGCAACGCAATTCACCACGTTTAAGCCGTTCCTCAATCATTTTGCGACGGTCTTTGGAAACCGACCCATGATGAGCCATGGCGATGACATCATCGCCCTCATGTGAGCCGACAAGCATGGTGGTGGAGCCGACCACAGCATCGTAATGCGTGGAGAACCCTTCGCGGCCTTCCGGAGAGCCCAGATCCCGCACAGTGTCGGGATTGGTGCCATGCCGGGTCTGCGCATACAGATCGTTCAAGCGCGCAGTGAGTTTCTCAGCCACACCACGCGAATTAACGAACACCAATGTAGTGCGGTGCGCGAGAATCTCATCCAAAATACTGCGTTCCACCACGGGCCAAATGGAACCGGAGGTACGGTCGCCCGCCGCTCCAACCAACGCGGAGGAATCGAACGCATCACTCGCATCAGAATCGTCCCCAGAAGTGGAAGAAACATCTCTATCATCCACCGGCACAATGCCCCTGCGTTCAGCAAGTCGCTGCATGGCCGGCGTGACACCACTGATATGCGGAGCGGACCGTTCAGCATCCACGCCACCGACACGCTGCTTGGCATTCACGGACTGCAAATCACGCATGTTTTCCAACGGCTCAATCATGCGCAAATCCATTGCAGGCCGCCCACCGGGATTCACGATGGTAACCGGTTGCCCGCCGCCCAGGAATCGCGCCGCCTTTTCAGGCGGATTCACCGTAGCGGATAGACCAATGCGCTGCATATGACGATCGCCACGGCCAGCATCGACGGCGGCATCACCGCCCTCATCAGCATCTGCATCGATTGCATCTCGCTTGCGCGATTCTGTGACAAGGTTCTCCAGCCGTTCCAGACTTACCGCCAAATGTGCGCCGCGCTTGGTGCCCGCCACTGCATGAATCTCATCGACGATCACCGTATCGACAGTGCCGAGAATCCGCCCTGCCTTCGAAGTGAGCAACAAATACAACGATTCTGGCGTGGTAACGAGGATATCCGGTGGATGGGAGGCTATGCGCCGCCGCTCCTGTGCGGTGGTGTCGCCTGAACGAGTGGCGACCGCGATCTTCGGCACGGGCAGCCCTTGCGCCTCGCATTGTGCAGCAATGCCCTCCAAAGGCTGTTCTAGGTTCTTGGCCACATCGGCCGCGAGCGCCTTTAACGGCGAGATATACAGCACACGCACACCGGCACGCCGCGTGCGTGGCACGGTCATCAATCGGTCGATGGCTGAGAGAAACGCGGCCAATGTTTTACCGGAACCGGTAGGGGCGATGACCAAGACATTGCGACCGGAATGGATTGCCGGCCATGCCTGAGCCTGTGCCTCGGTCGGCTGACCGAAGGCATGCTCGAACCACATCTTGGTGGGTTCGGAAAACAGGCTCAGGCTTTCGTACATATGTACGATTATAGGTCAGCTGAAGTAGGCGATGACTTCTTCGGCGGTACCGTAGGCACTTTGGGCACCAAGCTTGGTGGCCGCATAGGCGGAGACGTAGGAGCCGATTTGCGCGGATTGCAGCAGCGTATGACCGGCGGCCAAGCCAGCCAGCACGGTCCCCATGAACGAGTCGCCGCAACCGGTGGTGTCCACTGCATTGACTTGCGCGGCGGATACGCGATGCCAACGTCCGTTCTCGATCACCACCGATCCCGACGCACCAAGCGTCACTATCGCCCGGTCGAATCCGTAATCGGTGAATCGTTCGGCGACCTCATACCAGTCGAGTGATTCCACGTCATCATCCGGCAGGCCCAGCAGTTGAGCCACTTCATGCTGGTTGACCAGCAGAATATCCGCGGCTTCCACCAGTTCGTGAGGCAGCTCGTCCATAAATGGCGAGTCGTTGAGCAGCACGGTCACGCCAGCGTCATGCGCGGTCTGCGCGGCGGCGATAACGGTGGCAATCGGGCTCTCCAAACACAGTCCCAATACCGCGCATTCGGCGATGGTCGTGCGATGTGATTGCACATAGCCGGCACTTGCCTTGGCATTGGAACCCGGCGAATAGACGATGGTGTTCTCGCCCTCAGCGCTCACGGTGATTACCGTGGTGCCGCTGGGGCCTTCGACATGCAGGATATCGGCGGTGTCGACGCCGGCCTCATCCAGCTTGCTTAATAGGAAGTCCGCGTTGGAGTCCTCGCCCACCGCGCCCAGCAACTGGACATTGACACCGAGACGAGCGGCGGCAGATGCCTGATTCGCGCCCTTGCCGCCCGGCAGCACTTTCATGGCACCACCATTGACGGTTTCACCTGGCTTGGGTAGTCGTTTAGTGGTTACGGTGTAATCGGCGTTCATCGAGCCGACCACGATTACCGAGCCCGGCGCATCCTTCAGCGCTTCCAATCGTTCCCGTACGGGCTCGGGCATCTGTTCATGTTCTTCTCCACTTATCACCATGGGCTCCAAGCATAGTAGGCGTCGGGCCCAAATGCGCATATGATCAGCCGCGCAACTTGCGAAGACGCTCGTGCATGGCCACCATCAGCACCAAGAGCACCAGCAAATACCGCGGGTAGAGACTGATTGTCGCATATTGCGCGATGATGCCGAACAGTGGCGGCATGAGCAGTGAGCCCACATAGGCACAGGCCATCTGCACGCCGACGATGGCCTGCGATTTGTCTTCGCCGAAGTAGGCCGGCGTCGAGTGGATGACGCACGGATAAATCGGCGCGCACCCGAAGCCGATGACCACCAGCCCAACGACCACGCCAAGGTGGTGAGGCAATGGCACGAACATGGTGAGGATGCCGGCGAACACCAGCACTTGGCCGAGGCGAATCATGACCGGGTCCTTGAATCGCATGGTCAGAAAGCCGGAAAGCGCACGACCCACGGTGATGCCTACGTAGAATAGGCTGGCCCAGCTGGCGGCGGTGATCTTGTCGATGCCGCTGTGCATCACCATATAGCTGGAGGCCCACAGGCCCGCCGTGGATTCGACGGCGCAGTAGCAGAAGAACATCACGAGGATTTCCTTGGCACCGCGAATGGCGAGCACGCCGGCCACGCCGAGCGGTTTGCGTTCAGCAACAGACACCCCTTCAGCAGTGCCAAATCTCTCGGCATTGCCGTCAGATGATGCGGTGTCATCGGTCGATTCGCCGACCGCAATTGCGCCACGTTTCTTCCACAGTGGCAGGCTCAGCACCAGGATGACGGTCAGCATCACCTGCAGGATCGCGATGTACCGATAGCCCCACGGCCAACCTTGGCCTTGAGAGAGCGCATAGCCCATGATGTAGGGGCCGACCGATGCGCCGACGCCCCACATGCAGTGCAGCCAGCTCATATGCCGGCTTTCGTAGTGAATGGCTACGTAGTTATTGAGCGCCGCATCCACTCCGCCCGCGCCAAGGCCGTATGGTATGGCGATGGCCAACAGCACCCAGTAATTCGAGGTAACGGAGAAACCGGCCAAGGCCGCCGCAGTCAACGCCACCGAAACGGCGGTGACCTTGCCTGCCCCGAATTTCAATGTCATTCGGTCCGAAAGCAGCGCCGAGACGATCGTGAACATGGAAATCACCGCGGAGATGCCGCCGGCCCACGCCACCGGCACGTTCAGATCCTGGCTCATGGTGGGCCATGCGGATCCGAGTAGCGAATCCGGCAATCCCAGACTGATAAACGCCACATAGATGACGGCAAGCAACAGACTGGCCATGTCCCATCTCCCATTCACAGTACGGCACCGGTTGTGATAACGATGTCATCAGTCTATCGAATGACTCATGGGCAACACGTATAAAACATATGACAACGTGCTCACCTCAAACGCCAATTACGGAAATTCTCGGTAAGCACGATGTCATTATCAGCGACGTCTTCGATCAGGTATCGATCTTGGAGCGGTCGAAATCGTCGGCGTTGTCGACGATGAACTGCTTGCGCGGCGGCACGTCGTCGCCCATCAGCAGGCTGAAGATCTCGGATGCCTGGGCGGCGTCCTCCATGCGGATGCGGCGCAGCATACGCGTGCGCGGGTCCATGGTGGTGTCCGCCAGCTGGTCGGCATCCATCTCGCCCAGACCCTTGTATCGCTGGATGTCGTCGTTGTAACCGATGTGCTTCTTGTCGAGGTCGGCCAGTTTGCCGGCCAGCTCGTCATCGGAATACGTGTAGATGTATTCGCCCTTGTGCGAGCCGGTCAACGCGATACGGTGCAGCGGCGGTACTGCGGCATACACGTAGCCGTGTTCGATAAGCGGCCGCATGTACCGGTAGAACAGCGTCAGCAGCAGGATACGGATGTGCGCGCCATCCACATCGGCATCGGTCATCATGATGATCTTGTGGTAGCGCGACTGTTCGATGTCAAAGCTCTGGCCGGAGCCGGCGCCCACCACCTGGATGATGGCCGCGCACTCCTTGTTGGAGAGCATCTGCGTGATCGACGCCTTCTGCACGTTCAGAATCTTGCCTCGAATCGGCAGCAGCGCTTGGAAACCGGCGTTGCGGGCGGCCTTGGCGGTACCGAGTGCGGAATCACCCTCGACGATGAACAGTTCGGCCACGTCGTCATTGCCCGGCTGGCAGTCGGAGAGTTTGGCCGGCATCGAGGCGGATTCGAGCGCGTTCTTGCGGCGCGTGACCTCCTTGGCCTTGCGCGACTGGATGCGTGCGTGCATTTCGCCGACGATCTTCTCCAGCACGCGGCCGGATTGTTCCTTGTACCCGCGCTTGGAGCCGGTGATCATCTCGCCGAATTGCTTGTCGGTGAGCCGGGTGACGATCGGCTTGACCTGCGCGGTGCCGAGCACATCCTTGGTCTGGCCTTGGAACTGAGGTTCGGCCACGCGTGCGGTGACCACGGCCACGAGTCCGGCTTGGATGTCGTCGCGCTCCACCTTCATGGCGGAGTCCTTCATGTTCACCTTGAGCTTGCGGGCGTTGTCTTCCACCGCCTTGCGAATCTGCTTGGTGATGGCGTTCATGAAACCGTCCACGTGAGTACCGCCGCCGGGCGTCTCCACGATGTTCACGAAGCTCATGATTGTGGTGTCATAGCCGTTGACCCATCGCAGGGCGATGTCCACGCCGCAGGTGCGTTCGATTTCCTGGGCGTGCAGTTCGCCGCCCTCACCCACGGCCTGGGTCTCCTCCTTATAGGTGCCCTCGCCTTGGATGCGCCAGATGTCGGAGATCGGCTCGCCTTTGGGCAGGAAGGCGACGAAGTCCTT
>ERZ1031347.730-NODE-730-length-14058-cov-8.039206_pt1 | contig 14058 bp, 10 predicted proteins | sample MGYA00517106_ERZ1031347 | MGnify/ENA primary metagenome ERZ1031347 (study PRJEB33719, sample SAMN04261392) | wastewater metagenome | biome: periurban shantytown; feature: human; material: feces | host: Homo sapiens | place: Peru: Lima | collected 2012-07-19 ...
GGGTCCCCGTCGGAATTGCCGTCAATGGTCAGGAAGTACTTAAGACACAGGCAGATAACAAGAGGAACTGTCCAGATCATATATGTATTTGCCGAGTCTGCACTCCAGAGAGAGTAAAACACGATCGCAAGCGTCAGGCACATGTTCATGTTCTTGTTCAGGAAATCGTCGTTATAGTATTTCAGCACTTTTCGGGTCGTGTTTCGCTGCCGGCGCAATTCACCGCGGCGCTTACTCAGCGCCAGATAAAAGGAGATCGAAACGACAGTGAGATAGAGCCAATTTGAAATCACAACGCCGGTGATCGCGGACCCAAAAAGCACACGCAGCAGAAAGCCTGAGACCAGCAGCGCGACGTCCAGAATCGGAACGTTTTTTAACCCGAAACTGTATCCGATGTTGACTGCCAGATAAATAATCATGCAGAGCCAGCCGCTCAGCGGGAACCGTATACCGATGCCGATGACAAGGATCGCAGCCGCAAGAATCGCAGCCATGATCAGCGCAGCGGGAATGCTGACCGCGCCGCTGGCGAGCGGGCGCAGACACTTCGTTGGGTGCTGCCTGTCGGAATCGATGTCCCGGATGTCATTGATAATGTATACCAGCGACGAAAGAAAGCAAAATGCCGCAAAGCCCGCAAGGCCGCTGCAGAACATCTCGCGTTCAAAAAATCGCCCGCTGAAAAAGAGCGGCAGCAGCACCAGAACATTCTTCAAATAATGTTTGGGCCGCAAAAGGCGGATGTAATCTTTCATGATATTACCCCTTTAGAAAATCCATCATTATCCGGCATCATTTTGACGTCTCCTGGGGGACGAACGTGATCGTAAAGTCGTTTGGGGTCTGATAGTAGTAGGCATACTGCATTTTGGGCGTGTCCGGTTCCCAAAGCCAGCGGTCGCTTGGATAGGCCTGCACCTCTACCGAGCGTTCGCCCCGGGCAATCGCGTCTTCAATGGCACTGCGCTGCTGCACATCGACCTGATGGAGCGGGTAATAAACGAACCAGTTAAAGACGATAACGGCCGCACATAAAACGGCACAAACCGGGAAAGCAAACTTGAAGTTCAGCTTGAGCCCCGACAGCAGCTCCAGAGCAACGGCCAGAAAAAATACATAGGAAATATATAAGCACCGCGGTCCGATGGGGTTTACAAACAGCAGTGGAAAAGCCGCGCAAAGCGCTGACAGCAAAAAATAGAACGCTTTGCCGCCGATGGCTTTTCGAAGACGGAAAACAGCGACCGCAACGAGCAAAAACCACAGCAGACTGATGCCCACGGTCACCCGATTAGACCACGTTCTGAACAAAAAAGCAGCGCAGCAGCCAACCAAAAGAACAAATCCGATTTTCTCTGCCGCGGTCGGCTTCTGCGCGCGCAGAAGGTATGCGCCGAGCAAGGCGGTGATGGACAGATAGAGGACCGGGCAATCCGCCAGCAAGGCGTGAAACACAGTCCCGCAGTTATTGCGTGCCGACGTGAGCAGTCCGCGCAGACCGTGCGTAGCACCGATCTGGTAGTTTTCCCCCCGGAAAAAGATGTCCAGATAAGACGGTGATGCGAGCAGCAGCGCCGCTCCCATGATGGAACCGATGAGATAGCAAAGCAGCTCAGCCGAGCCCTTTCTGTACCGGACGCATTGATAAATGTTGAGCGCAGCGGCGGAGCATACCACGTAAAACGTAACGTTCTCCACAAACAGCTGCGCGGAAAATGCAACGAAAAATAATGCAATGCTGCGCTTTATGGAGTTGCCCGCGGGCTTCCCGGCCCAGAGCTCCGGGATCAGGCACAGCGCAAGCAAAGCCAACGCAACGGGAGGAACATAGTTGAAATATCCGGCTGCCCACGGGTAGACTTCCCGGAACATGGTGCTGGGCAGAAACAGCACCAGAGCGGTGCACAGCAGCAGCCCGGAAGCGGTCCACTGTTTCGTGATACGGGAAAGCCAGACCACAAGGAGCAAAAGAATGCCTGCACGCAGCACGTCGCGCACGATGGGCCTGCTCCCGGCGGTGTAAGCAAGGACGTTTCCGAGAATACGCCCGTTGGAGGTGCTCCATTTCTGCGCGACCGTCCGCACCAGATCCTGAACGCTGTGCAGAGACACGCCCAGCCCCTCCCGGAACCAATCGTCACCCGTGAGTGGAAAAATGCGAAAAAGTAAAAAAAGCAGCACAGCCAAGATCACTGCGGCCACATAATATAGGGTGTTTGTTTTCTTCTGCACCTGACTTTCCTCCGTTTGATGCAAATTCTCAACATAGTGCGTTGGCACGGCAGCATGGCACGGTGCTCGTGAAACCGTGTCACTGCAATTCACTGCGCCAAAGCGGGTGAATCACTGCTGTGGCAAAGCGATGTCACAAAATGAATCGCCAACATGCGCTGCCCCGTTTTGCAGCAGCCAGTCGATTTCCCGGTCAATACAGTGAATGCCCTCCGGGATCATCTCCAGCGGGCAGCCGACATAGCTCAGGCGCAGAAAACGCTGTGCGCTGCCGGTCAGGCTGAACACCGTGCCCGGCATGAGCTTGACCCCCTGCAGACGCAGCCGCTTCCAGAGCAGGACGGCATCAACGGCGTCCGGGATCTGCGCCCAGAAAAACACACCGCCCGCCTGCTCCGGATATGGCAGGGACAGATGCTTTGACGACCGGATCGCCTGCGACATGCAGCGGCGCTTGGACGCATACTGCGCGACCAACCGCTCCAGATGCGCCGCATACAGCCCGCGCTGAAGATACAGCGCCAGCATCTCCCGACGTTTGCGCTCACTCCAGCAGACATTCGACGGACATTGAAAGTGCGTCATCGTGCAGTAAAAATCAATGGGTGTCTGGTCAACCACGGCACGAATCGCGTCCATATCCGGCCCGTCCGCCAGCAGCGGTACGGTCACCACCCGCGCACCGGCGCGCTGGAAACAATGCAGCGCGACCGAATAGCTGGAGTCCTCTGCGAGCACGACCGTGTTCTTGCCGACAAGCGCCTTGCAGATGAGGTCGATGCCCTGCTGGCTGCCGTTGACGACCAGAATGTCCTCATCCACAGCTGCGATACCGCGACTGTACCACTTCACTTCCCTGCGGCAAACCGTTGCAGCCGGGTGCCGCGCGTATTATAAGGAAATCATACCATATATTGTGACGATTAAAATAACTTTTTCAGAAAATCAGAAAAGAAAGGAAACATCATCATGGCTCAGAAAACCTACGCTCCCGCAACGGCCGTCGTCCACGGCAACCACGTGCACAACGACTTCGGCGCACTGTCCACGCCGATCTTCCAGACCTCCACCTTCGTCTTTGATTCCGCCAAGCAGGGCGGCCGCCGCTTCGCCGGTCAGGAGAGCGGCTTCATCTATTCCCGTCTCGGCAACCCCACCACCAGCCAGCTCGAGCAGAAAATCGCGCTGCTGGAGGGCGGCGAGGACTGCACGGCGTTCTCGTCCGGCATGGGTGCCATCTCCGCCACGCTGCTGTCGCTGCTCAGCTGCGGCGATCACCTTTGGCAGACAAAACGCTCTACGGCTGCACGTTCGCGCTCATCCACGAGACACTGCCGCGCTTCGGCATCCACGCCAACAGCATCGACATGACGGACATGGCGCAGGTGAAAGCAGCCATTCGCCCGGACACGAAGGTCGTTTACTTTGAGACCATTGCCAACCCCAGCATGAAGGTCACGGACATCGCCGCCGTCGCGGACTACGCGCATGCACAGAATCCGGACTGCACCGTCATCGTGGGCAACACCTTCGCCACGCCGCTGCTGGTGCAGCCGCTGAAGCTGGGCGCGGATGTTGTCGTGCACAGCGCGACCAAGTATCTCAACGGCCACGGCGATGTGGTCGCAGGTTTCTCGGCAGCGCGCAACGAGATCATAGACAAGATCCGCATGATCGGTCTCAAGGACATCACAGGCGCGGTGCTCGGTCCGCAGGAGGCGTTTTTGATCCTGCGCGGTCTCAAGACCCTCAAGGTGCGTATGGACGCCGTCTGCGCCAACACGCAGAAGGTGGTCGACTTCCTTGCCGGCTCCAAGTATGTGCAAAAGGTGTTCTATCCCGGTCGGGAGAACCATCCCGATCACGCCGTGGCCACCCGCGAGATGACGCGGTTCGGCGGCGTTGTCTCCTTCGAGATGGGCAGCTTTGAGGAAGCCAAAAAGTGCTCAACCACGTGCATCTGTGCGCGCTGGCCGTCAGTCTCGGCGACTGCGAAACGCTCATCCAGCATCCGGCTTCCATGACGCACTCCATGTGCACAAAAGAAGAGATCGAGGCTGCCGGCTTCTCGGATCGTCTGATCCGTCTGGCAGTGGGTCTGGAGGACCCGACGATATCATCGCCGATCTGCAGCAGGCATTTGAAGCTGCGCAAAACTGAACCGATCCAGTAAAAAAACAGGTTTGCGATCGCGAGCCTGTTTTTTTATTTCCTCATTTGCAGCTGCCGGCATCGAGTCCGTCCGCAATGAACATCGCATCCCCAAACGAGAAGAACCGGTAGCGGTTTTCAACGGCGATCTTATATGCGTTGAGGATATGCTCCCGTCCGGCCAGCGCCGATACGAGCATGATGAGCGTGCTCTCCGGCAGGTGGAAATTCGTGACAAGTGCATCCATGCACTTGAATTGATAGCCGGGATAAATGAAAATGTCCGTCCAGCCGGACTGCGCGCGGAGCGTTCCGTCCGCATCCGCAAAGCTCTCGACCGTGCGGCAGGACGTCGTGCCGATGCAGATGACGCGGCCGCCATTGGCCTTCGTCTCGTTGACCATGCGCGCCGTTTCCTCCGGGATGATGCAAAATTCCGAGTGCATCGGGTGATCCTCGATCTCGTCCTCTTTGACAGGCCGGAACGTGCCGAGGCCGACGTGCAGCGTGACGTAACCGATCTTCACACCCATGTCCGCAATCTGCTGCAGCAGTTCCTTCGTAAAGTGCAGGCCGGCCGTCGGCGCGGCGGCGCTGCCGAGCTCGCGGGAATAAACCGTCTGATAGCGCTCCTGATCCTGCAGCTCCGCCTTGATATACGGCGGCAGCGGCATTTTTCCCAGCCGCTCGAGCACCTCCAGAAAGATGCCGTCATAGTGAAACTGCACGATCTTGTTGCCGTCGGCGATCGCGTCGACGACCGTGGCGGTCAGCTCCCCGTCGCCAAACGAGAGCGCAGTACCGGGCTGGGTCTTGCGGCCTGGACGGGTCAGGCACTCCCACTTGCTGTCGCCGAGGTCGCGCAGCAGCAGCACCTCGACCGCGCCGCCCGTACTCCGGTGGCCGAGCAGGCGCGCCGGGAGCACGCGCGAATCGTTGAGCACAAGGCAGTCGTTCGGGCGCAGAAACTGCGGCAGCTCGTAAAAATGGTGGTGGGCGACGGCGCCGGTCGTTTTATCCAGTGTCAGCAGCCGGGAAGCATCACGGCGCTCGAGCGGCGTCTGAGCGATGAGCTCCTCCGGCAGATCAAAATAAAAATCCGATTTTTTCATGCTACATAAGCTCCGGTATAATAGAAACTGATGATCTCTTCGTAGGTTTTGCCGTGTTCCTGCGCCATAGCTTTGGCGCCCCACTGGCTCATGCCGCAGTTGTGGCCATAACCGCCGCCGACGACAGAATAAGCATCCGAGGCAGCGTCATACTCTACAGTAAAGTGGCGGCTGTTATAGCGCAGACCGCAGACGCTCGTCAGGAACGTGCGCACGGCATCTTTGCTGTAGGTCTTGTCCCCGACCGTCACCGTCATGGCGTTGCCGATGGGCGTATAGGTGATGGAGACGTCCCCGACAGCAGCACGGGAGATGGACGTGCTCCAGCTTTTGCAATAGAAGTCGATATCTTTCTCATAGGGATCGACAACGCCGCGCAGGTACGGCACCGCCGTCACCCAGACATTTTCGGAGTCCTCGGTCGCACCGCCGTCCGCCGCGAAATAGAACGTCTCGCAGAGCTTGCCCTCATAGCGGACAAACTTTCCTGCCGTCTCATCCACGGCGCGGTCGCTGTTGGACGAGGCGTCCAGCGTACCGTAATAGACCTGACTGGTCGTCGTCCCCGTGACGTCAAAGCCGTAGGCCGGTGAGCCATTCATGTGCGAAGCGACATAGGTGCGCGCGCAGACCGCCTGCGCCTTGAGTGCCTCGAGCGGCCAGCCGCTGCTCATTTCATACGGCGTGACACCCTTGACATAGGGCTCCAGGCCAACGAAATTCACCAGTGTAAGCTTTTGCGGGTCCTGCGTACTGAGGCGGGAGAACTGAAAATCGCCGTAATATGTGCACGAGCGGGTGCCGCTGCGATCCTTGCACTCGGCCACCTGCGTAACGGCGGCGCCGCTGCCGCTCTGCGGCGCCAGCGAAAGCGAATACGTCGAGCCGCAGTCGAAACCGAAGAGGATCTGATCCGTGCCGCTCTTCACGACCAGCACGCTGCGTGCGCCGCCAGAGACAACGGAACCATAGGCCGTCGCCGCCGAATTTGACGCCGCATCCATGGTCGTATAGCTGCCGACACGGACATAGTAAGTTCCGTTATAGAACACCGGATAGCCGCCGCGGTCATCGGCCGCCGCTTGCGCCGCATCAAAGCTTGCATAGGCGGTACTGAGCTGGACATGATAAGCGCCAAAGGTGCTGTCCCCAACCGCAACGTTCGTATCCGCAACGACGGTAACAGCACTCTCACCCGTAGAACCGACAGACCGGAACACGCGGTCGGAATCATAATACCCAAACGCAAAACCGGAACCGGTCTGGATCTGCAGATGGAACGCATCCAGTGCCGTCGAACCGAACGCCAGGCCGACACGGACGATGCCATTCGGAATATTGGGCTGCTCATTTTCATATTCGCTGCCGCCGAGCAGCTGTGTGCCGCTTGCCGTGGCGGCATAAACGCCGCGCTCCGGCAGTTTCGCCGTGCTGCCGTCCGCGCCAATGGCATACGCATCCGCCAGCGCCAGCGTGTTATCGCCGTCATTAACGTAGTACGTCTGCGCACCGAAGGCCGACGTGCACGGCGCTGCAGCCAGCAGAACGACGGCAAGCAGCGCCGTTATCCCTCTTTTCAGGTTTGATCTCATAGCGCACCTCGCTGTTTCGTGAGTGTGGTCATACGCAAAATATGACACTTTATTATAATGATTTTCCACGCATTATGCAAGTGCTTTTCCATGGCAAAACGCCCCCGGTTTCTCCGGAGGCGTTGCAGTATGCAGGTCAAAAATGCAGGAACATTTTTGCAATGGAAAAATAGATCAGCAGCGACACGGCGTCCGTGATCGTCGAGATGAGCGGGCTTGCCATGACAGCGGGGTCCACACCGATCTTTTCTGCGATCATCGGCAGCAGGCTGCCCACGACCTTTGCGAACATGACCACGAACACAATCGTGCAGCAGACGGTCGCCGCGACCGACATCGTAACGGCGGTGTTGCCCAGCAGCAGCCGGTCAACAAGCAGCATCTTGATGAAGTTTGCCGCCGCCAGTGAAATGCCGCACAAAAATGCAACACGCAGCTCTTTCCAGATCACGCGCAGCGCGTCCGCCGGGGATGTATCGCCCAGCGACAGGCTGCGGATGATCGCCGTGGACGACTGGCTGCCGGAGTTGCCGCCCGTGCCCATGAGCATAGGCATGAACGACGCGAGCGCGACCTGCGTCGCCAGCGCGTCCTCAAAATGCGTGACGATCATGCCGGTAAACGTCGCCGAGAGCATGAGAAACATCAGCCATGGGATGCGGTTTTTCCAGATGTCCACGACGCTCGTGCGGGAGTAGGGCTTATCAGACGGCGTGATACCGGCCATCTTTTCGATGTCTTCCGTGGCCTCCTGCTCCATGACGTCGATGATATCGTCGACCGTGACGATACCGACGAGGCAGCCTTCCTTATCCACGACCGGGATCGCGATCAGGTCGTAGTTAGAGATCATGTCCGAGACCTCTTCCTGGTCGTCGGTCGTAGAGGCATAGATGACATTCGTGTCCATGATGTCTTCGAGGATCACATCGTCATCCGACAGCAGCAGATCCTTGACCGTGACGACGCCCTCGAGCTTGCGCTTGGCTGACGTGACATAGCAGACGTAGATCGTCTCCTTATCCTCGCCAATCTTGCGGATGCGGGCAAATGCCTCACGCACACTCATGTATTTTTTCAGATCCACGAACTCGGCCGTCATGATGCTGCCAGCAGAGTTTTCAGGATATTTCAGGTACTGGTTGATGAGGTTGCGCGTGGCGGGTGTCGCCGTGCGCATGACACGCTTGACAACGTTGGCCGGCAGCTCCTCCATCATGTCGACGGCGTCGTCGACGTACAGCTCTTCGATGATGCCGGCGAGCTCCGTATCGGTGATGGAGTTGATGATCGTCTCCTGCTCCTCGACCTCGAGGTTGGCAAACACGGCCGCCGCGATCTCCTTGGACAGGATGCGGAACACCATGGCCATCCGCTGCGGATTGTCCTCCCACAGCTCACCGAGAAACTCGGAAATATCAAACTCATTCATCTCGCCGAGCTTTTGGCTCAGCGCCTTCATCCGGTGCTGATCCAGAAGTGCAAAGAGTTCGTCGTGCAGCGCCTCGTAATCTTCGTATTCCCGGTTCTGATCGTCCATCTCCCTGCCCCTCCTTTCCGTCCGGTCTCAAAGGATCAACCGTTGAGGTATTCTTTCTGGCTGCAGCTCAGGCTGTCAATGGAAACGCCCATGGCCTTGAGCTTGCGGCGCGCAATGTTATCATCGATCTCCGCGGGGACCGACACGACGCCCGGCTTCAGCTGGCCGCGCGTGCGCACCAGATACTCTGCGCTCATGGCCTGCACGGCAAAGCTCATGTCCATAATCTCCGCCGGGTGCCCGTCACCCGCCGCCAGATTGACCAGCCGGCCCTGCGCAATGACATAGATCGTCTTGCCGTTCGGCAGACGGTAAGCATCAATATTGTGCCGCGCCTCATAGATTTCATCCGCGCAGCGATTGAGCGCCTCCATGTCGATCTCGACATTGAAGTGTCCGGCGTTGGAAACGATCGCACCGTCCTTCATCCGCTCGCAGTGCTCGAGCGTGATGACGTCTTTGCAGCCCGTGACGGACACAAAAATGTCGCCGATGGCGGCAGCGTCCATCATCGGCATGACCTCATAGCCGTCCATGACGGCCTCAAGTGCCCGGATGGGATCAACTTCTGTCACGATGACTTTCGCGCCGAGCCCCTTCGCGCGCAGGGCCACGCCCTTGCCGCACCAGCCGTAGCCGCTCACGACCACGTATTTACCGGCGACGACGAGGTTTGTCGTGCGCATGATGCCGTCCCACACGGACTGGCCTGTTCCGTAGCGGTTATCGAACAGATGCTTGCAGTCGGCGTCATTGACCATGATCATCGGGAAGCGCAGCGTCCCGGCGCGATCCATGATCCGAAGGCGGTGGATGCCCGTCGTCGTCTCCTCGCAGCCGCCGATGACCTGCGGGATAAGGTCCGTGAACTCCGTGTGCATCAGATGCACAAGATCGCCGCCGTCATCGATGATGATGTTCGGCCCGACGGAGAGCACACTGCGCAGATGCGCCTGATATTCCTCGTCCGTGCAGCCGTAGACAGCGTGCACGTCCATGCCCTTCGCCGCCAGCGCAGCGGCAACATCGTCCTGCGTAGACAGCGGGTTGGAACCGGTGACGTGCATCTCCGCGCCGCCCATCTCGAGCACGCGGCACAGGTAGGCAGTCTTTGCCTCCAGATGCACGGAAAGCGCGATTTTCAGACCGGCAAACGGCTTTTCCCGCGCAAAATCATTGCCGATGTCACGCAAAACAGGCATGTGTGCTTCCACCCAGCGGATCTTCCGCTCGCCGGACGGTGCCAGGTTCAGATCTTTGATCGTGCTCATAAAGGTAACCTCCCGCTGTAAAAATCGTTTTCAGCGCTTTATTCTAACACTTTCGTCAAGCGTTGACAACCGGTTTTTCCGCAGAAAACGCCCCGGAGGACATACGGTCCTCCGGGGGGGTGGAAATTTGTCCGCTCACCAGCCGCAGTACAGGCAATAGCCGATGCCTGCCGCCAGCACACCGGCAATAGAGCACAGCCAGATCAGCAGGCCAGTGCAGGTTTTTTGCTGCGGCCTAGGTGCGGGTGTTGGCGGCACACGACCAACGGCATCGCGTGCCTGCTGCACCAGATCCGCTGCCGTGATGCCGCCGCAGGCAGCATCATCCCGCACAATATAAATAATCTGCTCAAACAGCGGACTTTCGGCCGCATCGACCACAACGACGCGGCGCGAAACGCCGTGGGCAAAGGCGATCTCGCCCGCGTCCGCCGGAAGCGGGAGCGGCTGCACGGTATCCTGCCGGCGGATGGGCTTGTTTTTTCGTTTCATCAGCTGCGCACCTCCACTTTCAGTGCCATGGCGGTCATATCGTCGCTGCGCCCGTATTCACGGATCGCCGCACGCACAACGCTGCCCGCCAGCGTTTTCATATCGCCGTCGTCCGAATCGCTCAGCAGCCTTCGCAGCCAGTCGTCATGTCCGTCGGAGACGACGCCGTCGCTCGCGATCACGGCCACGCTGCCGGGCTTGAGATGCATGTGCAGCTCGTCCGGCGCTTTGCCGCTCTCCTGCTCGAGCCCGGGCGCAAAAGACGTGCAGCGCAGCTTTTTGAGCGCGCCGCCGGACTTGACATACGTCGGCGCAGCACCGTATTTATAAAAATCCGCCTCGCCGGTGAACAGGTTCATGCACATGAGATCAACGGTGGCATAGCCCCAGTTCTCCCCATCACGCAGGAGCATGGCGGAGTTGAGCAGCTTCATCGCCAGTGCCGGGCTGACACCGGAGCGTAAAAACTCCTCCAGCATACCGACCGTGCTGATGCTGCCGTCAGCCGCCGTCTCACCGCAGCCCATGCCGTCGGACAGGATCACGCACAGCTGCCCCGCGTCCGTCTTAAAATAGGTACCACGGTCGCCGGAGACAGTCTCCCCCTTCTTTCGCATGGACGCAATGCCGACGGAGACCGCCAGCGGCTCCGCCTCGAGCAGAAGCAGGCTGTCGTCCCGCGCGGCGTTTTCCGGCATGCACAGGCGCACGCCCAGTGTTGCCGAGAGCTTGTCGAGAAAGTCCGGCAGCTCCAACAGCGGGCGCAGATAGCGGCTGTCGATCGTAACGCGTAGACGGCCCGTGCTCTCGCGGAATACGGCCGCGTCCGCTTCCACGCCGATGGTGCGAAGCCAGCGGATCAGGCGCTGCTCCGCCAGCGGGTCTGCGCCGTAGCTGCTGTCGAGCTCGCGGGAGATGTTCGTGAGCACCTGCGCAAAGTCGGCGTACTGCTCCCAGAGCACGGTGCGGTTTTCCTGCAGCATTTCCTGCATCCGCTGCCGGTAAGCACGCAGACGCAGCTCGCCGTTGACGACCTCGGTGTACTCGTGCAGATGGACGCAGCGGTCACGAAAATACGGCGGGAAATCCTCCGGCAGCAGCCGGCCACGCGCATGAATGCGCCGCGTGACATCATTCATGACATTGAAAGTGTCGAGCGCCCGGCGCGTCCAGCACTCCTGCTGCAATTTGCACCGGCAGCAGACGCGGTCGGCCGCGCGGTCAAACACTTTCGCGACATCGGCGTCATTTTCTGCGGTAGAAGCCGCCTGACTTGCCGTGTCATGCAGCTGCTGATACGCGTGCGCAACACCGCCGACGCGCGCGGCGACATAGCGGCGCAGACCGGACTCCCCGCTCCCGCCGCGCAGCGGCTGCAAAAAAGCGCCGACCGCTATCACGAACTTCTTCGGTATGATCACGTACGCGCCGACGGCGAGCACCAGCTCCACACCCGCGCCGATGCGCAGTTCCGGAAGCGGAATGCAAAACAGCGTCAGCAGGTACGCCGCCGCAAAAACAAGCAGATAAAACCCGCGCCGATGCTTGCAAAACTGCCCGGACAGCAGTCCGGCAGCGGCATAGATGACCGAGAACAGTACGCCTGCACCGGCGGCCACATCCATGGCAATGCCGAGGATGAGCCCTGCTGATGCTCCGCACAGAGCGCCGCCCGTCCCGCTGATGATGATCAAAATGAGCACCGAGAGCGCCCGGCCGACTGACAGCGTGTCAAACAGCAGCAGATTGTTCACGCCCATGAGCAGGCACGCCAGCAAAAACACGGTCGAGACGTTGCGGCAGATCTCCGCATTGACCGTCCGCGGCTCCTGTGCGCGCAGCAGATCGTCAAATCCATAGGCCGACGCAGCGCACAGCAGCAAAAACAGTGCCATTCGGGACACCAGCAGCAGCGACAGGCCGCCCGTGAGCAGATACAGCACCAGCCGCGTCAGTATGTAAGCCGCCGCGGAGACGGCCGGCGGATACCAGCGCGTCTGCACAAAGGGATGGCTGCGCAGGAAATACGCCGTCAAAAATGTCAGGCAGCAGCCGGCGGCGAGCTGTGTGCCGGTCGCAACGCCGAACGCCGCAAAGTAGCCGAGCGCACAGCCGACAAGGCACAGCGCGCCGCCGGAACCATACCCCATGGCCGCCAGAAACGCCAGCCCGAACGGCGCCGGCGACCCGGCAATATGCGCCGTTGACAGGATCAGCCCGAGCGCAAAGCTGACGAGCATACCGACCCATTTGGCATTTTCGCTTGCCGGCAGCAGCCCGATCGGGCTCGGCAAGGCGCCGGGTGCACGCACCGGCCGGTCGTGCCCCGCAATTTTGACATGCATAGTGGTTCCTCCTGACGCAAAACAGTTTACATAAATTATAGTTTTTTATCGTTATGAAAACTGTCATTCCCCGCTGTCGCAGAAAATGTCTTTGCGCAGGAATCGTTTGCTTTTGGGCGCAAAAAAGCTGCCGGCCGATAACCGACAGCTTTTGATGCAATTCGCTTCCAACCGCGCGGACTCAATCCTTGTTGTCCGCCGGATGCAGGAGGTGCTCGCCGATGCGGAACACATCGCCGGCGCCCACGGTCAGGATAATATCGCCCGGGCGGGCAATACGGCGCAGCTCGGCCTCGATCTCCGCGAACGTCGGGTAGAATTTCGCACCCGGAATCTGCGCGGCCAGATCGGCAGACGAAATGCCGATGGTGTTTTTCTCGCGCGCAGCGTAGATCTCCGCCAGATAGACGATCGTCGGGCGGCGGAGCTGCTCGACAAAATCGTTGAAGAGCTTGGCCGTGCGGCTGTAGGTATGCGGCTGGAACACGACGATCGTGCGCTGATAGTCGAGCGTATCGACCGCATCGAGCAGCGCGCGCAGCTCACTCGGATGGTGCGCATAATCGTCATACAGATCCGCGCCCTGGAACTTGCCCTTATAGTCAAACCGGCGGCCGGCACCTTCAAAGCCGGCGAGACCGTACTTGACGGCGTTCGGGCTGACGCCGAGCACGATGGCCGCAGCCGTAGCCGCGAGCGCATTGCGCACATTGTGGATGCCCGGAACGTGGATCGTCACATGGGAAAAAAGATTTCCCCGGTGATAAATATCAAACTCGGACGAGGAGCCGCGGTGCACAATGTTCTCGGCGTACACATCCGCCTTCGGGCTCAGGCCGAAGGTGATGACCTTGCGTTCGATCCCGCGCAGGGCGTCCATGGTATTGGCGTCATCGCAGTTCGCGATCACAGTGCCGGTCTCGGACGGGACGCGCTCTGCAAACAGGCGGAACGAGTGCTTGATGTCCTCGATATCCTTGAAAAAGTCCAGATGATCCGCCTCGATATTCAGAATCACGGCGATCGTCGGATTGAGGGCAAGAAACGAGTTATAGTACTCGCACGACTCCATAATGATCGTATTGCCCTTGCCGACACGGTGGCAGGCATGCAGCAACGGAAGCGTGCCGCCGATCATGACGGTCGGGTCCTTCTCCGCCGCCATCATGATGTGTGTGCACATGGACGTCGTCGTCGTCTTGCCGTGCGTGCCGGAAATGCACAGCGCGTTCGGATAGCCGCGCATGAGCGCGCCCCACGCCTGTGTCCGCTCAAAGACCGGGATGCCGCGGCGGTGCGCCTCGTGCACCTCCGGATTGT
>ERZ1031347.733-NODE-733-length-14056-cov-5.477752_pt1 | contig 14056 bp, 17 predicted proteins | sample MGYA00517106_ERZ1031347 | MGnify/ENA primary metagenome ERZ1031347 (study PRJEB33719, sample SAMN04261392) | wastewater metagenome | biome: periurban shantytown; feature: human; material: feces | host: Homo sapiens | place: Peru: Lima | collected 2012-07-19 ...
TAAAAATCGTTCACACTGGTTCGCTTGGCCATGAGTTTTACTTTAGGAGGTGTCCTCTGTATATGAACAAACTGGAACGCGATATCGAGAAGAATCTTGGCATGATTCTTGGGGAGTGGGATTGTCTGTATCTCAAATTCGTCAGCCCGGGTCATGCAGGCGTGCCCGACAGGATCATCCTGACGCCGGGCGGCCATGTTGTCTTTGTCGAGCTGAAGCAGGCGGGCAAGGAACTCCGCCCGCTGCAGGTATTCTGGCAGAAAACATTGACGCGGATGCACTTCGCGGCTTTCGTCGTCAGTGATAATGACTCGGCGCGCAAGTGCCTGCATTACATCCTTGAGGTTCTCCGACAGGAGGAAGACGCGGAGATGAAGGAAGGGTTGAGTGAATATGATATTTAAGCCGCATCCGTATCAGGCGGAGGCTGAGCGCCGTATTCTCGAGCATCCCTGCTATGGCCTGTTTCTCGACATGGGTCTCGGCAAGACGGTCATCACTTTGTCTGCGATTGCGGAACTCATCTACGATCGCTTCGAGGTGCGCAAGGTGTTGATCATCGCGCCGAAGTCTGTGGCGGAGTCGACCTGGCAGGACGAGGCGAAGAAGTGGGAACACACGAAGTGCCTGCGCTTCTCGACGGTCCTGGGCTCAAAGGCCGAGCGCGAGCGGGCCTTGATGGCCGACGCGGATTGCTATGTGACGAACCGCGAAAATCTCGTCTGGCTCATGGAATACTATTTCTATGACCCGCCCTTTGACATGCTGGTCGTCGACGAATCGTCGAGCTTCAAGAATCCGCAGGCCAAGCGCTTCAAGGCACTGAGGAAGGTCCTGCCGCTTTTCAAGCGCCGCGTCATCCTGACGGGCACGCCAGCGCCGAATACCCTGCTGGACCTCTGGAGCCAGATATACCTGTTGGACCGCGGCAAGAGTCTCGGCAGGAGCTTGACGATGTACCGTAATCATTGGTTTGTACCCGATCGGCGTAACGGCTTTGTCGTCTACAGCTACCGGCTGCGCGATGCGAGCTGTGAGCGGGGCATCTATGACGCCTTGGGTGATACATGCATGAGCCTCAAGGCAGAGGACTACATCACTCTGCCGGAGCGCATCGACAACGTCATCCATGTCCGGATGCCGCCCGAGTCGCGCAAGGCATACGACCGGATGCACCGCGACTTGATCCTGGAGATGCAGGATACGGAGATCACGGCGATGAGCGCGGCGGCACTCAGCAACAAGCTGTTGCAGATGGCCAACGGGCGCGTCTACGATGACGAGCATCAGGTCGTCAATCTGCATCATGCCAAGCTGGATGCCCTCGCCGATATCGTCGAGGCGAATCCGGGCAAGCCGGTCCTCGTATTCTATGCCTACCAGCATGACCTTGATATGCTGCAGGAGGCCTTCCCCAAGGCGAGAGTCCTACATGGTGCCGAGGAGATGAGGGGATGGAATGCGGGGCGCATCGAGATCTTGCTGGCGCATCCAGCGAGTACGGCTTACGGGCTTAACCTGCAGGCGGGCGGTCATATCATTGTGTGGTACGGCCTGACCTGGAGCCTCGAGCAGTACCAGCAGGCCAATGCGCGACTCTATCGGCAGGGGCAGAAAGAGCCGGTTATCGTGCATCACCTCGTGACCGAAGGTACTATTGATACCAAGGTCATGCAGGCACTATCCCGGAAGGCGGCAGGGCAGGACGCTTTGATGGAAGCTGTGAAAGCAGAGATAAGGAGAGGATAATATGAACAAGAAAGAAATTCATGCCTATCTTGATGAGGCTTTTGAGCGTGAGTATTCGCGCGGGGAAAGAGATGGATACCAGAAGGGTGTGTCGGACGGATATCGGCGTGGCAAGGCGGCGGTTATACTGCCGCATCCTTGCGACGGGCCACTCTATGAGGATTGGCGTTGGTCACAGCAGCTCGATAAAGTACGTGAAGAATTTGAAGAGGTTGTGGGTGCTTTTGATAGTGTACGAGATTGTACGGAAAAGCATCTTGGTATGAACGTTTTTCAGGAGCGTCGCGACCATTTGATGCGAGAGTGTACGGATCTGATTGTAGCTACAACGACTTTTATGGGCAGTATGTGGTGTGATGAGGACGAGCGCCAGAAATTTCTGTACGAAGTCAATGAGCGCAACGCCAGGCGTGATGATGGCCGGCGTTTCAGGAAGGAGTGATGGCTATGTGCGAGGTAAAGCCAATCTTGCTGGAAGGCAAGAGGGCAATAAAAGTTGGAAACCGATGGATATACACGAAGCCAAAATATTGGTATACAGATTGCCGTGGGTGCCCACATAATACGAAGAATGTCCAGTGCGCTTTTAAGAATGGTTGTACCGAAGATTTATTTCATGCGGATGTGTTTGCGGTGATTGGCATATCTACAGGGAGTACCTATCGTGACGGCGTAAAGCACGTTACTTGTTCTGTTGGTAAAGATCTTGATCCTTGGGCTGATTACGGGGTGAAGGAGGATGAATCGTGAAGGAAAAGCATTTAGTAAAGCTCAGTAAGATTGAAGAAGCAGCCGTCCTCGGTATGAAGCGGCGGTATTGCCAGAAGTATACGGAGTGCGCTTGCCTGGGCTGTCCGGTGAAGGTCGATACGGATGAGAAGCTTGACTGTGCGCTGCTGATCGTGCTGGAGGCACTCAAGAAAGAGAGGGCAGCCGAGGCATGATGCTATTGATTTTTGTGGCGGGCCTCTTTGCTGGAGGCTCGGCGGCGTTCTTGATTTTTAGCTTATGCGTGATATCGGGGCGCAGTGAGGACAGGATGATAGAAGGGCTTAGGGATATGAAACAGCAGGAGATGATTGCCAAGGTCGACAAAGTACTGCGCCATTGGCCGGAGATTGATAAGGGCGTACTGGACTACCATGCGCAGGAAGGGATGAGCGCTAAGGAAATGGAGAGCCTGACCTGCAGGGATGGCTATACGGTTCCGCATCCGGAGAAGTGGCTGCGGGCCATCTGGGCGTCCTACTCGTCGAGCGATGAACTGCGCCGGACGCTGGTGGATCGCCGCTATAAAGCTTGCGAGCGCTACATCAAGACATCGATGGCTCTCAACATCAGTGAGCGCAGTTACTATGCACTACTCGATGATTTTCGGATGTCGACGGCTCTGGCCGCTGTGCAACTTGGGCTTTTGCGCATTCTGTAAATTTGCAGCAAATTTTTCAAGTGCTTTTTCGTTATACTGAGTATAGCGAGACAACATCGCACTTTCTACTGCCGAAGACCTCGCCGTATGGCGGGGCCTTTTTTGTAGGAAGGTTCCCCGAGCCCTCTCTCTTTTTTGTCTGGTTTTTCGGGGAGTGTGGCTTAATTAGACCGGTCCGGGGCTTCCTCCTCTCCGGGCCGGGTGAAAGAAAGGTAGGTGATACTGTGTCGAAGTATGATTGGAGAAAGATTGCCCAGGAGTATATCGAGGGCGTCGTCAATGAGAAAGGCGATATCGAGTACCCGTCTCTCAATGATTTGGTCGCGAAGTACGGTTTCTCGCTGTCAACGGTTGGCCGTCAGTGCAGCCGTGGACAGTGGCCGGTAAAGCGCGAAAGGTTTGCCAACAAGGTGGGCAAAAAACGCGAAAGCAAAAAAGCTGAGACATTGTCTGACGAATCGGCGCGGTATGACCTTGAATGTTTCAATATTTCGCGCGACGGTATCGCGAAGGCGAGAGCAATGCTCGCAGATGCCTCGCGTCCGTCTGATCTTGCGACGCTTGCCAGGGCGCTCAAGGACCTGCAGGCGGTTGCCAAGACGGCCATCGGCGAGACTGGCGCGGGCGGCGACGGGCTGATGATCGAGGTGAAGCTCGATGAAGATTAATGTCAAGGTCAGTTCGAAGTGCTTTAACCCTGTCTATCTGCCGTACCTCGAGGATACGACGTACTTGCAGATCTTCTATGGCGGCTCGTCTTCGGGCAAGAGCTATTTCCTTGCACAGCGGTGCATCTGGGATATGCTCCACGGTGGGCATAATTATCTGATTGTCCGCAAGGTCGCGAGGACGGTCCGTAAGTCGGTCTACAACGAGATCACGAAGGCCATCCACTTCTTCAAGGCGGGGAAGCTCTTTCATGAGAATAAGAGTGAGATGGTCATCACGGGGCCGAACGGCTTTCAGATTATGTTCGCCGGCCTCGATGATGTGGAGAAGGTCAAGTCCATCACGCCTGCCAAGGGCGTCATCACGGATATCTGGATTGAGGAAGCGACGGAGGCCGACTATGGGGACATCAAGCAGCTGCGCAAGCGCCTGCGCGGTATCTCCATAGTCGAGAAGCGCATCATCCTCTCTTTCAATCCGGTCTACCAGACGCACTGGATCTACAAGGAGTACTTCGAAGGGTGCTGGGACGGGAGCAGGACGAGCTACAAGAGTGATACACTCTCTATCCTCAAGACGACGTACCGCGACAATGTCTTCTTGACAGATGGCGATAGGCGCGAGCTGGAGCAAGAGCGCGACCCGTATTTTCGCGATGTCTACACAAACGGAAACTGGGGCGTGCTCGGCAAGGTCATTTTCAAAAATTGGCATGTTGAGCACATCGACCCGAGCGGGTTCGATACGTTTCAGAATGGTCTGGACTTCGGTTTTGCGGATGATCCTGCCGCCCTCATCCGCAGCCATTACGATGAGCGGGCGAACACGCTCTACATCATCGATGCGCGGTATCTGCGCGGGCTGACGAATGACCTGCTGGCCGCCGAGATCGTGAACCTCTTGTGGCCAGGAAGTCGTCGTCTGCGATTCGGCGGAGCCAAAGAGCATCGCAGAGCTGCGGCAGTACGGTGTGACGGCTATCCCGACGGAGAAGGGCAAGGACAGCGTGAACTTTGGCATCCAATGGCTGCAGAAGCTTCGCATCGTCGTCAATGAGAATCTGCCGGAGCTTGTTAATGAGCTGACGGTCTACAAGTGGGATGAGGACAAGGATGGCAATGTGCTGCCGCGGCCGGTCGACCGTGACAATCATCTGATCGATGCCCTGCGCTATTCCTTGTTCCGCGAGATGGGTTGGCACTCATCGGCCGGCAGTCGTGTGAAGATGCCCTTGGCGGGCGCTATGTGAGGTGAGATGGATTGAAGATAACGGAAGCGAAGCGTGACAGCATCGTCGGCAAGCTCAAGCAGGATATCGATGCGGCCAATGCCTACTACGAGGATACGGTCGAGCCCGCTGTAATGGAGCGCTATGCCATCTTTAAGGCGGACAAGGGATACTATCGCAAGATGTTCCCGCGGCTCTCCCAGCGCTGTGAGATTGTCAGCACGGATGTGCAGGACACGATTGAGAGTACGATGCCGGTGTTGATGAAGACATTCTTCGGCAGCACGGACGTCGTGACGGTCCAGGGCGCTGATGGCACGGATGCGGATGATAAGCGGGCGGAGGTCATGCAGGAACTCATCAATTACGAGCTGCAGCAAAACAAATTTTTCATGACTTTCTACCGCTGGGCCAAGGATGCGCTGATCACGAACCTTGGTATCATCAAGGTGGACTGGGACCGCGAGTATAAAGACGTCGAAAAAACGGTCACAATGGACGCGGAGGCCTATGCGACGTACCGCCCGCAGGCGGAGCAAATGGGAATCCAGGTGGAGAAGGTGGAGGCAAGCCCGACGGGCGGCATCGATGTGACATACCGGAGCAGGGAACTCGCAAAGAATCAGCCGCGCGTCATGAATGTCCTGGCGAGCGAGTTCCGCTTCTCGCCCGATGCGACTCGACTCGAAGATGCTGACTTTGTGGCTCATCGCAAGATTGTCTCGTTGGACTACCTGCGTATGCAGGCTGAGGCGGGGCTCTATGATCATGTGGAGGAGCTGGCCGAGAAGGCCGTCACTCCGCACTACACGAATCTGGATATCCAGAACAATGACGACATCGACGAGCAGCCGAACAAGACGGACAGCGGGCGGCAGAAGGTCGAGCTCTATGAGTGTTATGTGAGGCTCAATATGAGCGACGACCCGGATGCGCGCCTTGCGCCGATGATTGTGACGATATCGAATGGTATCATCCTGCGCATCGAAGAGAATACCTACGAGCGCAATCCGTTCTTCGTGCTTTCGCCGCGCGTCGACCCACACCACATCTGGCCGGAGTCCGGATTCACGGACCTTATCGCGCAGGTGCAACACAGCAAGACGGCTATCATCCGGCAAATGATCTACAATCTGGCGCAGGGCAATGACAGCAAGATGGCCATCGACCCCGCGGCTCTTGTCGACATCAATGATGTGCTCAACAACGCGCAGTTCATCCGCGTCAAAGGCAATGTCAATGAGGCTGTCCAGCCCTTGCCTGCTGCCCAGCTGCAGCCCTGGACCTTTAATATGCTCGAGTATCTTGACACGGTCAAAGAGAACCGCACGGGCATCACGAAGTACAATCAGGGTCTCGACAGCAACAGCCTCAACAAAACGGCGACGGGCATCAGCATCATCACCCAGCAGAGCAATCAGCGCCTCGAACTCATCGCCCGTATCTTCGCGGAGACGGGCATGACGGAGCTCTTCCGCTTCCTGATCAAGCTGAATCAGCTCTTCGTCAATCAGGAGACGGTCATCCGCTTGACAAATGGCCCACTGGTCATCGACCCGAGCGACCTTGATGGCTCCTTCGACCTGCTCGTCAATGCGGGCATGGGCGCGGGTGCCAAGCAAACGAATCTGCAGAACTTGCAGCTTGTCCGAGAACTCTCGACGCAGCTGGCGGAGGTCGGGCTCTCGGGGCCACAGCAGTGGTACAATCTCGCCAAGCGCATCATCGAGGAGGTCGGCTTCAAGAATGTCGACGACTTCCTCATCGACCCATCGCAGATGGCGGCGCAGATGCCGCAGCAGGGCGAGCAGGAGACTGCGGGAGAGGACAGCAAGACAACAATCCGCTCGGCCATTACGGATGCACCGTGGCAAGTACAGATGCAGTTCTGGCAGAAGCTCGGCTTCGAAGTCACGCCTGATATGTTCACGGAGCAGACGGCGCAGAAGGTCCTGAGCGGTGCCGCCGATGCACAGGCCAAGGCCGATGCAAGCAGAGGAGGACGATGGAGTGGAGCAAGGATTGGAGCGCAGCCGCCTGATCGCGGCGGGCAGGGAAGCGGAGGCCGCCCTGGCATGTCTCCGCCCGATGCTCAAGCGCAAGCGGGAGCAGACTTTGGAGCGTCTCGGCAAGCCCAGCAGTATGGAAATGGAGCGCAGGCTGGTGGCGGAGCTCCAGGCGTATCAAGCTATTGAAGATGAATTTGTCCGCGACGTCCAGGCAGGGCGCATCGCGGAGCATCAGCGGGCGGAAGAAGGAGAATGATCATGGGACTTTGGAAGGGATTCAAGCTCTGCGAGGTGCTGGAAGGCAATAAGCGCACGCTCATCACGGTACTGAGTGAGCAGCTGGCTCTCACGAATCAGGCCCTCGAGGGCATGAGTGAGGAAATGAAGGTCGTCCAGAAAGACCGCAGGAAGCTCGAAGATAAAGTTGGAAAGCTCGAAGAAAGAATCCGGGAACTCGAGAAGCTGGCGGGTGTACAGGCCCCCGCGGCCGAGCCGGAAGATACAGACGATAAAGGAGAATGAGCATGGAGAACATGGACCAAGTCATCGGACAGTCCACCACACCCACGATGGACGAGACTCAGCAGGCGCAGGAAACGGCGACCGACGAGAAGCAGGATGCGCAGACGGAGCAGGGAGAGCAGGAAAAAGATGAGGATGCTGCAGCCCACGAGGACAGCGAACTTGATTTCCAGTCGCTCAGCGAGATGTCTGCTGGCGATCAGCTGGCGTACTTGCGCCAGCGTGGCTACCTTGATCATGACGCGGATGACGAGAAGCCTGAGCAGAAGCAGAAGGGCGAGCAGGCAGGACAAGCCAAAGAGGCCCCTGTCGAGGATGACCCGGAGTATGAGATCACGGTGGACGGCAAGCCGGTCAAGGTCAAGCTGTCGGAGCTCAAGAACGGATACCAGAGGCAGGCGGATTATACGCGTAAGACGCAGGCCTTGGCCGATGAGCGTCGGCAGGTCGATGCCATGATGGCCGCCCTCAAGGTCAAGCAGGGGACGCAGGAGCCGGAAGCCGAAAAGGCCAATCCAGAGCAAGGTGTCTCAAGTGACTACAAGGCCGCCGTCGCGCAGGCAGAGAAGGATCTCGGTATCGCGCCGGGCGAGTTCAACCAGTTCGACCCGGAGCACAACTTTGCTCTGCAGCGTGTCATCGTCCGCAATTCTCAGCAGCAGGCCTCTCAGCAGGCCACCCAGAGTGCAGTCATCGAAGAGGTGCGTGACTTCGTAGCGAAAGCGCAGGCCGACCCGATGACGCCAGAAATCGACAACAACTACGATGTTTATCTGTTCAAGCTCGGGCAGTCCTCTCCGGAGGGCGCGCAGAAGGCAATGGCCGTCGCCCAGGCGAAGCAGCGCTTCTACAACAATCAGGCCACGACGGCCGATACGAAGATTCTGCGGGAGCATTGGGACTATGTGCGGTCCGAGCTGATGAAGGCAAAGGTACCGGCATCGGCGACGCCAACCACGCCGACGCCAAAGCCGGAGCCGCCGAAGACGGAGACGCCTGGCCAGGCTGCGGGCAAGACGCGTGAGCCATTCAATGCGCGCAAGCTCCGGGGCCTTGATACGAAATCACAGATTGCCGCTCTCAGGCGGGCGGGATACATGTAAGGAGAAAAGACAATGGCTAGATATACATATGATGAGCCGACGAACCGCGAGGACCTCACGGACGTCATCACCAATATTTCGCCGTCGGACACGCCCATCACGACGATGATCGGCAAAACGAAGGCGAAGGCAACGTACCACGAATTCCCAGAGGATGAGCTGGCGGCGGCCGCTGTGAACGCCCACATCGAGGGCGAGAAGGATGTGGCTACGGATGCTCCGGCGCGCACGCGCAAGGGCAACCACACGCAGATCATGAAGCGCGGCTACTCGGTCACGGCGACGCAGCAGGCTGTCGACAAGGCGGGCGTATCGGATGAGCTGGCCTATCAGATGCTCAAGGCAATGAAGGAACTCGGCAAGGACCTGGAGCTTGCCATCACGACGCAGAAGACGGATGCGGCGGGCTCCAAGACGGTGGCTCGCACGTTTGCGGGCATCCCGGGTCTCGTCACGACGAATGTCGAGACGGATACTAAGGTCACGATGAAGGTCATCACGGACGCGCTGCAGGCCGCCTGGGAGCATGGCGGCACGCCGTCGAAACTCATCGTGTCGGGCACGAATAAGCGTGCCGTCTCGGCGCTCACGACGTCGAACACGAAGAACATCGACGCGGCGAAGAAGAAGGTCGTCGAGGCCATCGATGTCGTCGACACGGACTTCGGCCGCATCGAGATTGTCGCCTCGCGCTTCCTCGATGACAAGACGATGTTTGTCCTGGATCCGTCTTATCTTGCGGTCGCTTGGCTGCGCCCCTTCACAAAGAAGATGCTGCCGGATGACAGCGACGGCAAAGCGGGCGTAATCACGGGCGAGATGACGCTGGAGCTGCGCGGCGAGTCCGGTCAGGCCATCATCACAATCGGTGCGTAAGGATATTCCAAGAGGGTGGGGGAACCGCCCTCTTTTTAGGAGGTGAGCAGGATGAGTGAGAAGGTATATGACCTTACAGATGTCGGCGATACGGAGAAGACGTACTTCGTCCGGCGGGATGGGCAGGATCATATCATCAAGACGGGATGCGATGACGATGTCCTGCGGCAGAATTATGAGGATCGCAAGACGGACGGCTTCGACCCGACGCGCTGCTTCCGACGCGTGGCGCATATCGACATGGGCACGGTGCGCATCCTGGCCGATGTCCAGCACGATGCGGATGCTCGGGCTTACCTTGATGTGCATGATACTGCCGCCCGCGACCGCATGATCCGGCGTTACCCGGACCTCTTCAAGGCATGCTCGGGAGGTGTTTGAGATGACGCCAAACGATATCATCCTGGCGGTTCGCATGGCCCCGGAAATCAAGGACATGGATGCGGCACACTACAGCGACTACGACATCCTGCAGGCCCTCAATGAGACGGCGGCTTATATCTACAACATCCTCGCCGAGCAGACGAGCAGCCTGCTTGATAAGCGGGCAGAGCTGCAGAGGGCGGGCACAGATGATGGATACCTTTTGCCGGTGGATTTCTTGCAGATTATGAATGCCTACGATGCGGACAGGCGCGTCATGCGGGCAAGGGCAAAAGGGCAGGAACTCACGGAGCATACGTATCGGATTGTCGGCTCGAAGCTATACACGAAGAGCAAGGCTGTCACGATGGACTACAAGCCCTTCTTCGTGGAGCTCACGATGGACGACCTCGAGAAGGAAATGGAGTTGCCGCCCTTCTTCAAGATTCTCTTCAAGAAGGCGGTCATCCTGCTCCTGCAGGCAGGCGACCAGCAGGACACGGATGCTCTGCAGCTTATCTCGGACGGCGTCTTGAAGCTCGTTGGCAACATGGCCTACTCGCAGATTCCCGATGCGCACAGCTGGGCGGAGGTGGTATAGGTGCAGGTGAAGGAAGCAATCTGGCGCATCCGTGCGATGACGCACGATGTGACCGAGGACTATGACGATGCGGACTGTGTGTTTGCCATCAATCTCGCGGCGCATGAGCTGGCCGCTACACTCATTGCTGGCCACTATCCGGGCCTGATTGAGGAAGGGGACTTCCGCGAAGGCGATGCGGTGCCGGAGGGATTCTTCAAGACGGCGGGGCTGTATCCGGTCCGCGTCACGGGCGGCATGGTCCATATGCTGAGCGGTCAGGATGTGCAGCATCTCCGCTATTATGTGCTGCCGAAGGATGTAGCGCTGGGCGGTGTGATGCCGTTCCGGCTGAGTCTGCTCAATAGGCTGACGCTCAAGATTGCGGCCAAGATGCTGTCGGATGAGAATGAGTTCGATATCTCGCAGGATACGGGTATCCAGACGGAGATCCAGCAGGCGCTCGCGAGCGGATGGGCGGGGTGATGTAGATGCGGCTGAGCAACAAGCACGCGAATATCCAGACAATCGAATACCGCGACTTCTCGGGCGGCCTCAATACGACGAATGCGGCTGAGAGGATTGCCATGAATGAGCTTGCCCGGGCGGTCAATGTCGAGATTGACAAGAGCACGGGCCTGCTCAAGACGTGTTGCGGCACGGATAAGGTCTACGCGGATGACACGAAGTCTTTCCAGTACCTCATCTATGATGCCATCGAGGGCATCTTTCTGCTGACGGATGCGGACCAGAAGGTCTACAGCATGACGACGGACGGCAAGACGGTGGCACAGGTCGGTGTGCTGACGGGCAAGGATGCCGTCTCACATGCGGCCTGGGAGGATGGCGTGCTCATTGCCAGCGGCGGCCCTTTGCAGTATTACCACGGCGGCACGCTGGAGACGATTGCGCGCGATGAGTCCAATGCAAGCGACAAGACGCCGGCCGAATGTCATGGCGTCTTCGTCAAGGATGGGCGTGTCTGGGTCTACTATGAAGATGAGCTGCACTGCTCGGCGGTCGGCGATGAGCATAACTGGACGCAGACGACGGACGACAACAGCAGTGCCCAATGGCTGCAGGTCGGCTATAAGGATGGCGGCAAGATCACGGGGGTCTGCGCGTTGTCTTCGGATACAATCATCTTCAAGAGTAATCAGCATGCCTATCATCTGGCAGGGAAATTCCCGGATTGGACGCTCTCGGAAATCGGCCGGACAATCGGCTGCAAGGGCGAGGGCTGCTGTGTGTCGCTCGGCAATACGGTCCTCGCACTGGGGCTCAATATGCTTCAGTCCATCAATGTGACGGACCGCTACGGCGACATGCAGGCTGCAGAGGTGTCGCGCAAGATATCGGGCGATGTGCGGGCGATGGGGGCGATACGGCTCCGCTATATCGCGCCGCTGAACCAGGTCTGGATGCTCAACGGCAAGCTGCTGAGCTTCTACTTCCTGGACGCGAACGGCGGGGGCTTCTTCGAGCGGCAGTACAACGCTGTCGTGATGGATGCCCAGTACGTCGGCGACGAAGTCTACATCCTCAAGGAGCATGGCGTTTACCGGCTTAACGGCACGCACATGACGGATGACGGCGAGGAGATGAAGTGGTCGTTCCAGGGGCGGACGCTCGTCCCGCAGAACAATTACCTGATCAAACGCGTGCGGGTGGACATCACGCCATACTTCTCGTACTACGCAGAGGAACGATTTCGCGTCGGCGGTGTGACGCTCTTCGGCATGCTGCCGGACTCGTCGCGCTACGTCTGGCACAACTATGGTCAGATCTACCATAGCCGCGTCCCAATCGCACGGCCGCGCGGCAAGCGGCTCTACATCAACAGTGATGAGGTCTTTGAGGACTGGGATTACATCTACAAGAATGATACCTACATCAAGAGCCTCAACTGCTATCGCGCTGAGACGCGCTGTGTTAACCGCCTGCGCAGTGTGAAAGTCGGCGGGTATGGCGCGGGCGGCATGACGCTTTTCAATGGCATTTCTTTCGATATCGTGGAGGTATAAGACGATGAGTAAATATGAAGACCCTACCCAGCTGGACTACCGCTATGGCGGTGATACGGTGGACGATTTTGCGCAGAAGTACATGAAGACGGTGGCCTATATCTTCTCGGCGCTCAATGAGCTTCGCTCTCCGACGGGCGGCACGCTGACGCAGAACCCGGAGGCGTACCAGCTCAAGGTCGATGACAATAAGCTCTACATCCGCAACCAGGCCAACACGGACTGGATCCTGCTTGGCGATGTCCAGGAGAACTTCGGTTTCCGCACATCTGCCTCGGATGCCTTCATGCATGAATCGGATGTGGCGGACAGCGGCACGGCGGGCAAGCTCATCCGCGCGGACGCCAGTGGCAAACTCAATGCGGATATCCTCGGCAATGCGGCGAAGATTGCGGACAAGGCCATCCAGATGGGGCTCGACCTCGCGGATGAGGACCGCCTCGTCTATGACAAGGATACGGATACGATCACGAACCGCCCGCTCCAGTTCAAGGTGGACGGCGATAAGATCTATGCACGCAAGGACGCGACGACGGGCTGGGTCCTGCTCGGCGACCTGAAGCAGAATCTCGGCTTCCGCAGCAGCACGGACGATGCCTTCCTCACGGAGTCGGACGTAGCCGATAACGGCACGGCAGGCAAGCTCATCCGCGCCGATGTCAATGGCAAGCTCAACGCCGACATCCTCGGCAATGCCCGCAAGATGGCAGGTAAGACCTTTGCACCGGAGGCCCTGCAGGATGGCCAGATTCCCGTCTACCGCGCAAGCGATGGCACCTGGCACGCCGAGAACAAGGGCACCGTCGGCACGGGCAAGAACCTCATGATCATGGACGGCGACAAGATGCTCGGCGAGTACAATGGCGACGAGATGAAAGCCATCGATATCCAGAAGTCCAGCCTCACCAAAGCCCTCGCCGAATCCACCGGCTACGGCATCGTAAGCGGTTGTGAACCTAGCATTAGCGGACTTACAGTAAAAGTCGGTGCGGGCGTGATAAATTTATCAGACGGAACGCGCAAAGAAATTGTGCAGATGAATATCACGCTGGATAATGCAGACCCGACAAATCCGCGGATTGACCTTGTGTATATCAATGCTGATGGCGAAGTAGCAAAAATCACGGGTACAGCGGCGGCTAGTCCAAGTGCGCCTACGTTGCCGACAGGAGCAATAAAAGTAGCTGATGTAGTAGTAGAACAAGGTGCAAGTACAGGTACGATTGTTGATAATCGAGATTATGGGCCAAAGTTAAATAAATCAGAAGGATTTTTTCTAGGAGCTTTCTTTACGAGAACAACATCGAGTGCTTCTGGAGCAGACAGAGTTACTAATTTTTTTGCATCCAAAAATGGTGTAGATTGGAAACATATTAATAAAAATGTTTCTCTTGGCAATGGGGGGGATTATCCATACTGGGGTGGTGACCCATCGTTAATTTACTATAAAGGGGCGAATTGTCAAGCTAAGTGCAACACCTTTGAGAAATAGACCTCATATGGT
>ERZ1031347.736-NODE-736-length-14044-cov-26.562299_pt1 | contig 14044 bp, 10 predicted proteins | sample MGYA00517106_ERZ1031347 | MGnify/ENA primary metagenome ERZ1031347 (study PRJEB33719, sample SAMN04261392) | wastewater metagenome | biome: periurban shantytown; feature: human; material: feces | host: Homo sapiens | place: Peru: Lima | collected 2012-07-19 ...
TGTCCATGTCCTGATGCGAGCTCAGCGCGACATCGGGCAGGTTAATGGTCACAACGCCCTGGTTAAAGCGACCATAGTACTTGGGCTTGTTCGGGTCGTAGTTCAGCGCGTTGGCAACATTGTTAAAGCCGTTGCCCGAGCGGTCGGGCGTCAAGAAGCTGCGGCAGCCCATGCAGGTATAGCAATCGCCGTTGCCGGCGGTCTCGCCCTTCGACAGCTTGAGCTCGCGCATCTTCTTCTCGGAGATGTAGTCGGGAACCATGCGCTTGGCGGTGCACTTGGCAGCCAGCTGGGTCAGGTAGAAGTACGGGGAATCCTCGTGAACGTTATCGTCCTCGAGTACATAGATAAGCTTGGGGAATGCCGGGGTAATCCAAACGCCGGCCTCGTTCTTAACGCCCTCGTAGCGCTGGCGAAGCGTCTCCTCCACGATCATGGCAAGGTCGTGCTTCTCCTGAGGCGTACGGGCCTCGTTAAGATACATAAAGACCGTCACGAACGGCGCCTGGCCATTGGTGGTCATAAGGGTCACGACCTGATACTGAATCGTCTGGACGCCACGACGGATCTCGTCACGCAGGCGATCCTCAACAACCTCGCGGACCTTCTCGGCAGATGCAGAGACGCCGAGCTCCTCAAGCTCGCGAGCGACCTCGCCGCGAATCTTTTGACGACTCACCTCAACGAACGGGGCGAGATGGGTCAGCGAGATAGACTGGCCGCCATACTGGGAGGAAGCAACCTGGGCGATGATCTGCGTCGCGATATTGCAGGCAGTCGAGAAGCTGTGCGGCTTCTCGATTAGCGTGCCCGAAATAACAGTGCCGTTCTGGAGCATGTCCTCCAGGTTCACCAGGTCGCAGTTATGCATGTGCTGAGCAAAGTAATCCGAATCGTGGAAGTGGATCAGGCCCTCATTGTGGGCATCCACGATCTCCTGGGGCAGCAGCACGCGCTGGGTCAGGTCCTTGGAAATCTCGCCGGCCATGTAGTCGCGCTGAACGGAATTGACGGTCGGGTTCTTGTTGGAGTTCTCCTGCTTGACCTCTTCGTTATTGCACTCGATCAGCGACAGGATCTTGTCATCGGTCGTGTTCTTCTGGCGCTTCAGGCTCTGAACGTAGCGATAGATGATGTAGTGGCGGGCGACCTCGTAGCAGTCGAGACGCATGATCTCGTCCTCGACCAAATCCTGGATCTCCTCGACCGAAACGGTGTGGCCCGCGTTCTCGCATGCCTCGGCGACGTTTTGCGCCGCATAAACCACCTGGCGGTCGGTTAGACGAGAGCTCTCCTCGACCTCCAAGTTGGCGGCGCGGATGGCATTGACGATCTTATCGATGTCAAAGACAACCTCGGTGCCGCTGCGCTTGATGATCTTCATCCTCTTGCCTCTTTCGCGTCGTAGCCTCATTGCGCTTCAGAGCCAAACGATGCCCGGCAGGGCTTGCCCCTGTCTTGCGGCGCCGTCGCGCAATCTGTGTTCTCGATAAACCATAAGTCCTCATGCGGACATCCCCGGAAGCCGATCAGGCGGCTCAAAGACACGTCCAAAAGAGGCAGATAAGGTCCTCGTTCTCTGTCCGTCATCTATCATACGACAAAGACGCATCTATATCCTGTATTCTTTTTTTAGGTCAAACACAACATATAGTGTTTCAGCAGGTCAAAGCAATTGGTCAATCTGCAGACGCATTAAAAATGAGGGGTTCTTGGCAGGCCGCTAAAACGTTACCAACACGGCTACCTGCATGGCAGCTATAAAACGCCCTTAGTCAAGCCGCTGACAAATCCTACTAAAACCAAGCCGCTCACGCCAAAAGAATCCAAAAGATTATGCTTGACCAACATGTTGCGGTCGAATGTCGGCGGACGGAGCGGCGGGACTGCAAACGCTCGGAAGACTACAAGCCCCGGCACCCCGTCCGCCGGCATTCGATAGGCGAGGAGCTATTTCTTCTCTTCGCGAGCTATCATGCGGCCGAGAGCCGCTGTAAAGGGATCGAGCAGCACGCCGGCGATAACCACAAAAGCCCATCCCTTTGTGACAAGGCCTGCCCAACGCGCGAAGAACGTACGGCCTTCAGTCGTTCCGAATCCTCCCTGGAAGGCAATCTCGCCAAAACCGATTACCATAAAAAGGAGCGTGGCACCGATGACCGTACCGGCGATCTTGTGTGATGCACTCCCCTGCTCAAAACCAAAAAAGTCCAGGCACATACCAACCGTTTTGCCAAACAGCGGGAGTGCGCTCAGAACCTCGGCGATCACCGTGGCCACGACGAGTTGTCCCCAAAAGCCCGTGGGGCTCGTCAGATCCAAGCCAGACGCCCCTTCAATGATGGGGAGAAACGCGCAGAGCAATAGCGGGTTAAAGAAGCCGTTGAGAATACCGATAACGCGGTTGACAGGTAACTTCATAGCCGTAAGCCTTTCAGGGTTATTGGTAGAAAGAGGGCCGCCGGCATATGTCGGCGGCCCCGTTAAAACATGATGTGCGGTAAAGCAACTACTCGAGCGGCTACTCCGCCTCGCCGCTGGCCGCCATCTTCTCGGCCTCGGCAAGCTGGGCCGGGGTGAGCTTGCGATACTTAATGGCGCCAAAGACGACACAAGCTGCACAGACGATCATGCCGGCGATGAACTTCTGGTCAATCGTTGCACCAAACGGCGACGTCACGGCCTCAAACACAATGGGAGACAGTGCCATGCCAAAGTTGATGCCTGCCATGCCAATGGCGAGGTTAAACGCACGTCCCTCGGGGGCAGAGTTGCCGGCGGCAAAATTGCCCTCCAGCGGCACGTAGGTCTCCTTGCCCAGCGCAACGACAAAGCCCGCAACGCACAGCACCATAAAGGCGGGCGCAACTAGCGTCAGACCCAGGCCAACGAGCGTCACGCCCCACGCGATCGGCATAGCCAGGTTCTTAAACTTGGCAAACAGCGGACCGACCAAAAGACCAGCCGCAATACCGGCAACGGTCATAACGGTAGAGGCAAGACCGGCCTCCACGGTACCGCCAAAGCCGCGACCCACAACAAGCAGCGAAACGTTGGAGCTGAAGAGCTGGAACGTGAGTACAAACACAAAGCTCATGAGCGTGATAATCGCGACTTCTTTAGGCATATTGGCAAACACGTTGACCTTGCGCTTGGGCTCAAGATGACCCTCGGGAAGGCAGACAGCCTCGATCACGATAAAAATGATCATGATGAAGTACGCCGCATAGCTGTGGAACCACTCGGCAGAACCCAAGATGCCGGAAACCATCGTCCAGATAATGCCGCCCAGTGCAACAAAAGTGGAGTAGATGCCCATGACAAACGAGCGCTGCTTGCCACCGAAATAGTCGGCGATCAAGGCGTCGGTCGAGTTCTGGACGGCGCCGAGACCAAGGCCCATGACAGCAGAAGCCGCTAAGACCTGGCCGAGCGAGTCGTGGAACACCAGCACCGAGGCGCCTGCCAGCATCACGATAACGTGACCGACGAGCGTCGTCTTCTTCTTGGACACGCGAGAGGCAAGCTGTGAAGAGACGAGCATGGCGGACAGCGCCATCATCAACGGGATGATGCCGATAATCATCTGGACGGCAGCGATGTTTTCGTTGGGAAACGCCGCCGCAACAGAGGCCACGATGGGGACGGGCACCAACATGCCCATGATGCACATGGCGGCAGCATAAATGCCCACCAGGTACTTGATCTTGGTTTTATCCATGATCCATCCTTACACTTAGAGAAAAGGGTCGGAGCGGCCAGGCGTCACCAGCGGCCGCCCCAAACACGGCACTATTAGTCGTTGAATCCGGTGAACACGGGCTCTCCGCTGTACACGAGCGCTTCCTCGACGCCATCGAGCACGCGGCAGGCGCCAGACGCCATCGCCTCGAGCTCAAACTCGCCGGGATACGCCGACACGGGGGCGATCCAAGAGCAGCATTCCTCAATCGAGGCAACGAGCTCCTTGCTGTGGACCATGCCGCCTCCGAGCAAGATGCCGTCGACGTCGCCCTTCAGCACACAGGCCATCTCGCCGATCCACTTGCAGATTTGGTAAACCATTGCATCCCAGGCGCGAGCTGCAGCCTTATCGCCCGCAGCGGCACGCTCGCACACCTCGATGGCATCGGAGGTGCCCAAAAGATCGACAAAGCCGCCGGTCTTCATGCAATGGGCGCGGGCGACATCAAGGCCGTGTTCCGCGGTGTACTTTGCGACCTCGATCGCGGGAACCGATCCGCAGCGCGTCGGTGCCATGGGGCCCTCGCCGCCGACGATATCGTTGCCGTCCACCATCTTACCCTTAAGATGAGCCGAGATAGAGATGCCGCCGCCGATATGGCAAACGATGAAGTTGCACTCATCATAGGGGCGACCGAGCGTTGCCGCATGGCGGATGGCGGTCTCTTTGAGATTAAGGGCGTGCAGGTGCACGTTTCGATACACGCCCTTAATGCCCGTCATACGTGCGAGGTCGCACAGCTCGTCGGTATCGGGAGGATTCACCACAAAAGAGGGCTTTCCCGTCTTTGAGGCGAACTCATGGGCAATCTGGGGACCCAGCTGTGCCGGGTGTTGAATGCCGTTCGCGCCGATGCGGGCATGCTCGAGCATGACCTCATTGATGGCATACGTACCACCGGGCAGCGAAAGCAAGCCACCGCCGCGACCGACAAATGCATCAAAGTCCTCGAGCTTCAGGCCCGCCTCCCCCAGTGCTCCAAGAATCAGATTGCAGCGGTACGGCATCTGAGCCGAAACCCCATCAAACTGGGCAAGGTCCTTCGCATCGTGCGCAACGTTCTTGCTGAGCTTGCACTCATCGCCCTCAAAAACGCCCACCTTCGTGGAAGTGGAACCCGGGTTGATTACCAGGACGCGCCAGGGAGTCTTTTTATCGGACATACCTTAAGCCTCCTTAAGCGCCTGGGCACGCACGCAACTCATCACCACGTTGCCGACGATCTCGTCGACGGGCGCAGAGCGCGAGCAATCGCACACGATCTTCTTGAAGCCCTGGAGCATGGGGCCGTAGGCATTAGCACCGGTCAGATTCTGGATAATCTTGACGCCGATATTGCCCACGTTGATATCGGGCCAGATGACCACGTTGGCTTGGCCCGCAACAGCGGACTCACGATGTACCTTCTTGGCCGCAACCTTGGGGTTAATCGCCGAATCAAACTGGAACTCGCCGTCGATGGCAAGGTCGGGACGGCGATCGTTGGCAATCTCGCGAGCACGGCGCACTTTGTCGACAAGCTCGTTGTCCATCGAACCGTCAGTCGAATGCGAAAGCAGCGCGCAACGGATATCCCATCCGGTCAGCGAGCGCACCGTTTCACTCGACGAAATCGCAATCGAGGCAAGCTCCTCACTCGTGGGGTCAACGCAAACGGCAGAATCGCCAAAAGCCAAAAGGCCGCCTTCGCCGCCGTTCCAGTTGGGAATGTCGGCGATACCGCACGAGCTCACGGTGTCCACCCCGTCGGCAAGGCCGACGATAGCCTGTCCCGCTAGGATGATGTCGCCCGTGGCGTTATCGATGCCGGCGAACATTACGTCGACATCGCCGAGCACCTGCAAAATCAGGGCGCGCTCTAGCGGGCGCGTCATACGGCGCGCGGCACCCTTGGGCTTAAACTTGCAATCAGGATGCGAAAGGTAGCGCTCACAGCAGGCGGCGTTCGCCTCCTCGTCGGTCACATCGACAATCTCGATGCCGTCAAGGGAGATACCGCGCTCATCGGCAAGCTCCTTGAGCTTGCCGCCGTCGCCGACCAGCACACATTCGGCAAGATGCTCGGCGGCGATCTTTGCGACCGCCTGCATCATGGTCTCGTTTTCGCCCTCGGGAAAAGCAACGCGCATAGGCTTGGCGGCAGCCTGCTCGCGCAGGGTCTGCATCAGGTCCATGGCAGTTACTCCATCTCTTCGGCAGTGCGCTCGATAAGCTCGCCGACGGTCTTCATGACCATGACCTCGCGAACGGGGACCTCGGCATCGAGCTCGTTCTCGATCATGGAGGTCAGCGCGATCATCTTCATCGAGCCCTTGCCCAGGGTCTCAAACGTCGTCTCGGGAGTCACATCGCCGTCATAGTTGTAAGCGGACTTGGCAAAATCGCAGATCTGCTGAGTGAGTTCTTCGTTCATGATGGTGCCTTTCTAAGATAAAAAGAGGGGCGGCCACGGCGGGCTGGAGACATGGGTCCCGCCGCGGCCTAAGAGAGGAATCGAATTGTTAAAAGGGGTGAAAACCTAGTCGTCAAGCTCAAACGTGAGCTCTTTGTAGCCCGGACGGTCGATGACCTTGGCATGGACGCCAACGGTCTCGCCCGCCATGAGTTTGGCGCGAATCTCGGGGGCCTTCTTCTTGGTAATGCCGTAGATGACGTAGGTGTACTGAGAACCCTCGTCGATATCGACGGCGCCGTAGGCGTACTTGCCATACTCCTTGAGGTAGGGCTTGTCGTTCTGCGGACCAGGTAGGGTAAAATCGATCAGGCGGCCGTGACCGGAAACCTGGACCCAGTCGGTCTTGTGGTAGCCGCAGGCATTGCAGGCAAGGTGGGGCGGAAACTCGACGGCTCCGCACTCGGGGCACTGGCGCGCCCAATAGATGCCCTCTTCAAGACCCGTGTAGAACTTCTTGACCACGGGCTCCATATCTTTGAGTTGCATGAGAATACTCCTTATGGGAAATCGAAAACCGCGGTCGACTACGCGACGGTACGAAGGATCTGGCAGCGCACGTTCTGAGAACCGCCAAAACCGCGCAGGAAGGCCGTCTCGGGAACCTTCTTCATCTGGGTGGCACCGGCGACGCCGCGCATTTGCTTAACGGCCTCGACGATATCGGCGATGCCGGATGCGCCATGTGCGTGACCGAAGTTGCAACGGCCACCATGCGGGTTGATGGGCTTATCACCGTCAAAGGCGGTGCGACCATCGATCGCGTACTTCCAAGCCTCGCCGCGCGGAATATAGCCGCACTCCTCGGCCGAGACGATCTCGGAAGCCAGGAAGAAGTCATTGCACATAAACAGGTCGATCTCGTCGGGGCTCACGCCGGTAAGGTTATAGACCTGCTTGGCGGCAAGCTCGGTAGCCCAGTGCTCGTTGTGAAGCAGGCCGGCCTCGACGGCAGAGGCACCCGTGCCCAGAACCTCAATAGGTGCATACGGGACACCCATGGCCTTGGCCTTCTCCGTGGGCATCACGACAACGGCAGCGGCACCGTCGCACTTCTTCTCAAAGCCGGTAACGCGCAGATACTGCGTAACGCGCGGGTTGTACATGCTCTTGAGATACTCGTCGGCGGTATCGAACCCAGCTGCCTTCGCGTCCTCCTCGACCGTGGTCTCGTACCAGGCAAGGGGATTCAGGACGGCACCGCGGCGAAGGCTCTTGGTAAGGCCGTTCAGGGCGTCATCGATCTGATCGGCGGTAAGGTCGTACTGCATCGAATACTCGTTGATCCAGTTGTCGAACGACACGCCAAAGGCGCCATCGAGCGGGCGACCATAAGCGCGGTCATAGATTTTATCGAGCGAGGGAATCATGACATCGAGCGTAAAGTCCTGACGAATATGGGAGGGCATATGCTCGACGGGAAGAGTCGAAGCCAAATCGCAGGCACCCGTAAGGACAACATCGTAGGCACCGGAGGCGACTGCCATCACGGCCTGCTCAAGGGCGACGTAGCCCGTACAGCAAGCCTCGGAATGATGGACAGAGCCCTTGGCACGAACGCCAAACCAATCGGCAACCTGCATGTTTGGGGTAATGCAATCGCCAACGAGATACGGATTGGCGCTGCCGTGATAGAAAAAGTCGATATCGCGAGGCTCAAGACCGGCATCGGCAATTGCCTCGAGGGCTGCATAGCCAAATGCCTCGCCCTCGCCAATGCCCTGGGTCTCGGGATGCTCCTCAAAATCCTTGAACGGGGTGCAGCCTACGCCTACAATCGAGACGCTGCGCATGTTCTTTCCGAGCGTAACCACTGAATATCACATCCTAATCATGTGAAGGTGTACGGAATGATGGCGCAGTCCGGCCGCGAGCGAAGGTGAGAGAGCGCTCGCGGCTTTTCTGTGCCGTCACACGTTGAACTACTGCAGTGGTTCTTTTGAACGTAGCTTTAGTTTACGAGGGGTTTATTTGGTGCTGTGGGACAAAAAGCCGCTATGTGTCCCATCATTTGGTACGAATAGCTAAATATCGTTCCAAATAGCAGATAAATAACTATGCTTAAAACCGATTCATAGGGCTGGAGCACTTTGAGTTCGCTGCATGCGCAACCGTTCATCCCTAAAAACCAGCCGCTCACCCGAGCGGCTTTTCAAAATCGGGGATACGTGGGTGCCAATGGCGCGAAGCATCGTCGACAAACAGCGGCGCATAAAACATGCGATTGAGGGCAGCGGCGACGGTGCGCGCCTCAAGGTCGGGCCGGGCCTCGAGCCAATACTGAATGAGGTTATGGTGACCCGCAAGCGCAAAGGCTAGATACAGGTCGAGGTCCGTTTCATCGGAAAATGTCGAGCGAAGCCGATTTCGAAAATAGTCATGCATAAAGATCGTTGCCTTGTGAGCAAACACTGGATCGCCGTTATCGCTGTTAAGCGCCAAAACTTTCGAGCGATTAGCCTGGAGAATCTCCATGCGCTTGATCATCGTAGGCGTAGGGTCCAGCTGCGCATCGCCAAAACGAGCCTCCAGTGCAACATCATTGATGTCCTGCATATTCTGGAGCAGCTCATCTTCAAAACGTTTAACCACATCATCGACAGAGCGATAACAGCGATAGAACGTCGATTTGGATGTATGGGCAAGGCGAAGTACCTCGGCCACCTTGATCGCCTGCACCGGCGTCGTCCCCATAAGCTCAAAGACGGCATCCTCGATCCGTGAAGCGATATCGTTTTGAGCGTTCAGTGACATAGCGGCCTCCCCTATTGGCGATTGGCTCCTATGCTACCCGAAAGGTGTGTTCCTTGAGAACGATACGAGGCATAGAGCGCGCCGCACAAGAGATGACGCAGCGACCGTATGTCACCGTCGAAGTATTCCATCCGTCGGGCATACCATCTTTGCGAGGGTCAATCGAAAACCCGACGCCTTCAGCCTTGAGGATGGCCTCGATACGCGTCCACGTCTGACTCAGGCGAAGATTGCGTTCTTGCAAATTGGGGGCAGCGTTAATCCACACGTGCTCGTTGCGGTTTGCCATACGCCCAACCGCAACGGGGGCAATCTCATCGATCGCCTCGATATCCACGCCAATAGGTCCTCCGACCGACCGAGCAACATCGGAAACAGCGAGGACGGCCACGCTTCCGCCATGTGAAATGGAAATAGAGGGGGCCTCCCCATCCGCAAGCTCAATCTTGCCGAAAGCAGAACACGCAAGCTGGGTGTCGTCGAAGACACCCAGGGCGTCGCGAAGAAGCAGACCCACGCCTGCAGCTTCTCTCCGAGACGCAATTGGGAGATCCCCATTGGAGGCACGTAAGGCATAACGTCCCGCGATTGATGCCATATCAACGGTCTCGCCGGGATCGATCGCAGAAACGTCAACGAGATGCACGGTTATGTTCAAAATAGTCAACCCCCACTCGATTGAGACGACGAGGCTAAACAGACGCTCAGAACCGCTCTTTCATGAATCGAGGTACCTTTTGCCGGCGATTTGGCGACCCATTTGGCGACCAAATAAAAACAGCCCAGAGACATAGTCTCTGAGCTGCGAACATTTGGTGGGCGTTAGAAGATTTGAACTTCTGACCTCTTCCGTGTCAGGGAAGCGCTCTCCCCCTGAGCTAAACGCCCAAATGGAGCGGACAACGGGGCTCGAACCCGCGACCCCAACCTTGGCAAGGTTGTGCTCTACCAACTGAGCCATGTCCGCCTGCGAGGATTTAATATACGGGATGATCCACCCAAATGCAAGAACTATTTTCGAATAATTTGAAAAAGTTCCCGAACATGACCTCCCCCACTTTACCCTTCGCCACGTTAGGAGAACGAAAATAGAAGAGGAAGAGCGCCGACAGCGAGCGACGCCCCAGTGCCCCGGATCGACCCGAAGCAAGCGGGCGCAGGGGATAGCCGCGCCCGTGAAGCTGAGGGGCGAGGCGGGGTGTTGGGGCACCCCGCAGCGTCAACAAAAAACGCGGTTCGTTAGAACCGCGTAAGATAGTTGGAGTGGACAACGGGGCGTCCGCGTATCCGCTTTCGCGGATCCGCACCGGCTTCGGCCGCCTGTCGGCGTCCTCGCCAGCTCGCTACAAACGCTCCGCGTTTGCCTAACGCTCGCTCCCTCTCGGGTTCGAGCCCAAGCGACGGGTACGAAAAAGCCCGGCTACCGTAGTAGTCGGGCTGTTGCGCTTGGAGCGGACAACGGGGCTCGAACCCGCGACCCCAACCTTGGCAAGGTTGTGCTCTACCAACTGAGCCATGTCCGCATATGTAAAACAAAACGGGCGCCGGAGCGCCCGGATGTTGCCTGGAGGCGAAGCCCGGATTCGAACCGGGGGTAAAGGCTTTGCAGGCCTCTGCCTTACCACTTGGCCACTTCGCCGAAAAAGGACCGCTTGAGACGGTCCGGAAATGCAATGGAGCGGACAACGGGGCTCGAACCCGCGACCCCAACCTTGGCAAGGTTGTGCTCTACCAACTGAGCCATGTCCGCTTGCGGGTTATTAATTTACGCGAGTTGCCCAAAAGACGCAAGTACTTTTTTCAAAAAAGTTACTCAAAGCAAGTTCATGCAGGTAAATAACGCCAAGTCAAGGCGCTATGCGCACGATTCCAATGCTGAGCCAAACAGCTTCACCATCCGAACGCGCGTGCCGGCGCCATCCGTACGGCGGGCAACTTCCACATTATCGACGAGCATGCGCATGAGCTTGATACCACGTCCGCGTTCCTCGGATGCCACCGGCTCGCTCGCCCCATCGATAGAATAGCCAGCGCCCCGATCAAGCACCTCGAGCACAACACGGTCCCCATAGGCCTGAACCGTCAGGATGCAGCCAACACCGCCCGCATGGTCATATGCGTTACCCAATGCCTCCCCCAACGCCAATGCGACGTCATAGCGCTCATCACGCCTCAGGGGAAGCGATTCGAGGAGCTCGGCCACACGGTGCCGATAATACGGGAGATTCTCGATGCCTCGCCTTACTTCGACGCTCTTGCTCCATCGCGGCAACTCCCCCACCGGAATGGCGGGAATCGACTCCCGCGCCGGGCCCGCGACATGCAGGATGTCGACAAGTCGGGCAATTTCCAAAAAGCGAACGACCTCATCGGAGGCGTTAACGAGCGAAAGCAGCCCCTCATGCCTCATAAGCTCTCTGGCACGTGTAAGCAAAAACGCCAAGCCCGTCGAGTCGATAAAGCCCACGGTCTGGCAATTGATGACAACACGGCGCACGCCCCGGTCGATCAAATTATCCAACCGTCGGCGCAGTGCGGGCACCGAGGCGATGTCGATATCGCCCGGTGGCGTCAAAACCGCTATGTCATTCCACTCATTCATACGACCATGGTTCCCCAAAAGAGCTCGCTCGATGCACACGTTTCTTCAACCGTAGGGATTTTGCACGTCAGGCGTCGTGACCTACGATCGACCCCGTAAAAACTCAAGGGAGACCAGCGCGATGTCATCGTTCAGCGCCGACTCGGTAAAGCGGTCAAGTTCGCCCAAGACCTTACCGCAGATCCCCGATACGCCCTCACCCGAGACAGAAAGCAAAAGGTCGCGAAGGCGTTGCTCGCCAAAGAAAGCACCCGAGCGATCGCGTGCTTCAATCGTTCCGTCGGTATACATAAATAGCATGTCACCAGGAGCGAACGTAAACGTGCCCGTCTCGTACACCATGCTCTCAAAGGCACCGATCACGCCCGATTGGCACCCAAGGAGCTCCACTTCTCCCCCGCAGGTCTCGCCGCCGCCAAGCGGCGTCGACGACGGCCTAATGACCATAGTGGGAGGATGTCCCGCCGAGCAATAGGTAGCGCGGCCCGCCTTAAGATCGATCTTGGCGATAAACGCCGTCACAAACGTCTCGACCCTCGAAAAGCCCATGAGCATGCTATTGAGCGAGCGTGCCATACGGGCAGGCCCCGCACCCTCCCAGGCATAGGCCGTCAGCGCTGTCTTGACAAGCGCCGACATCGACGCCGCCTCGATTCCCTTGCCGGATACATCACCCAAAATCATAACGGCGCAATCGTCGGGAAGTCGGACAAGCGTATAGAAGTCACCACCGACCAACGCAGAATTCGTTGCCGATAGGTATACCGAATCGGTTGCAATGCCCGGAACGTCACCAAGCGAATTTCTCATGCCAATCTGAAGCGTCTGAGCGATATGACGCTCCTCGCGCTTTTGAGATTCGCCTTCATAAATCAGCTCAAAGTCATGCGCCAGATGCACCAGGTAGTCGTATTCAAGGTCGTCAATTGGTTCTTGGCTGCCATCACGGAGCAGCAAAGCGCGCCTCGTCGGCCCCTTGGCAACGTCGGCGGGAACGATTGCATCGTTGTTCCGCTGACCGCCGCCCTCCGAGCGAACGCGTCCCGCCTCGAAGCCGGAATCGACATAGAGGCCCTGGCATGGCAGGCCATGAGCCCTCAACCATCCGCCCATAGGCATGGATTCGTCGACGCGGGTCAAGCGCACATGCTTAAGATCATCAGCACTCGCACCGCCCAGCACCGACTGCCCAAAACCATCGGAAGCAACCCCCAAACGCGCAGCCGGTGCGGTGGTGGAAAAGAAGAGCGACTCAGGGTCTCCCGGCAGCGCCACGCGACTGCCGCCCTCAAAATCGATGACATAGGTGTCAAGACTCGCGTCATATTCCACGGGGCAGAAATGACAATTGAGCACCGTGCAGATTTCCGTCGACACCGCTCGCGAAGCGGCAACGGGATCATCGAGATAGGTAAACAGTTCGTCGCGCAGCAAATTGAGTGAGCGGCCGAGCTCCGCCGTGCGGCGCGAACGTAAGCTCGACGCCATGCCGACCAGCTGAATAGACAGGTAATCGCAGATGACCTCGAGTACGTTAACGTCATAGGCAAGTGGCGCCTGGGGACGTTTCCAGCCAACTTCCAACACGCCAAGGACCTGCGTGCCGTAAAACACGGGAAGACAGATCTCGCTGCGATACGGGGGCATATCCTGCACGCGCAGCAAGTGCTTGGAACGATTGTCCAAATCCATGAACATGCCCGAAGCAACCCGGTCGCCCTCAAGGTCCTGCTGAATCGACAGGCGACAGGCACGCGACTCGCGAAGCACGTAGGTCGGAATGCCCGCGCCGTACGGCATAAACTCGGGCAGATAGCTGTCCTCAAGCTCCTTAGAAACACCGCGGAGCTTAAAGCCGCCACTCTCGGAAAAATAGATAGCCGCACCGGAGGCATCGAGCGTTCCAACGAGCTGATTCAAAACGGTATCGAGCAAGCTAGGGAGCTCATCGGAGCCCACAGTACTCATAATGACCGAAAGGGTGCCCGAAAGGCGTTTATTCGCCACCCTAAGCTCCGATAGCGCGCGTTTGAGCTGACGATCGTGGGAATACTGCTCTTCGATGCTGTGAAGCGCCACCAGGACACGCGGTGCACGACGTCCAAAGATACGCGGAGGCGTAACGGAGCCCGCGCGAACCAAGACGGGAATAAAAGACCCGTCGCTCAGCTTGAGCATCAGCTCGCTCTCGGAGCCATCGGTCTCAAACGGCAGACGATGTTCGGTCGCGCGCTCAAAGGCAGACGAGTACAGAACGTCTTTGACATCACCGCCGATGACGTCAGCGCGTTCCTCGCACATCAGGTCGAGCAAACGATTATTCACATGCAGAATGGTTCCGTCGAGCTCACAGATGATGACAGCATCGCTCGTGATCTCGACCAGTTGGGCAACGTCTGCCCACTCGTTGCGCTCAAGCGTTTCCATCGTGGACCTCACCGTCTATCGGTAACAAAAAAGCCTCCGAAGAGGCTTCTCAAATGCGATGGTG
>ERZ1031347.745-NODE-745-length-13967-cov-6.893833_pt1 | contig 13967 bp, 12 predicted proteins | sample MGYA00517106_ERZ1031347 | MGnify/ENA primary metagenome ERZ1031347 (study PRJEB33719, sample SAMN04261392) | wastewater metagenome | biome: periurban shantytown; feature: human; material: feces | host: Homo sapiens | place: Peru: Lima | collected 2012-07-19 ...
GCCGAAGCACACGGTGTAGGTGAAGAACGCGTTGAGGCCCATGCCGGCGGCCTGGGCGTACGGCACGTTGGCGAACAGGCCCATGACCAGGGTGCCGATGATGGCCGCGATGATGGTGGCCAGGAACACGCCGCCCCACGGCATACCCGTCTGCGACAGGATCTGCGGGTTGACGACGATGATGTAAGCCATCGCGAAGAACGTGGTCAGGCCGGCCAGAATCTCAGTCGAGACGGTCGTGCCGTTTTCCTTCAAATGGAAGAACTTCTCCATTTACTCTCTACTTCCTTGGGTTTATGCGGGGCTGCGCACCGCGTGCATAATGCTGCGGCTGGCCCCGGCGAGAATTGCGACTCGCCCTGATCGGCCTGCCCAACGCGCGTCAGGCGCTGCGCACCCAATCAGAACCGTGGCCGATTATAGCTTGTGGAGGCAACGTGAACGGGTCCGGGAGTAGACTGACTGCCAGAATAATTCGGAACAACTCAGGGGACACGCAGGACACACCCGTGGAAGGAAGGCGCGCGATGAAACCGGCCGTCGAAGTCAGCATCACCTCTTGGAAGAAGAATGTCGTCAAGCCCGGTCAGGAGTACGGCCGCGTACTGCTGATGCCCGGCACCGGCTACAACTGCGACCGTCCGCTGCTCTACTGGTCGGCCCAGGCTCTGGTCGAGGCCGGCTGGCGAATCGACCGCATGAACGTACGCAACGCTTCCGACGACCTGTCCACGGTGATTCCGGTCCTCAATCAGGCGATTGACGGCTGGGTGGCCGCCGCGCGCGAGTCCGGCGCGGGTAAAGCCGGTGATTCCGGGGATGGCGTTGCCGCCGATGATTCTGCTACCGTGCTGGCCGATGGCGCAGCTGGCTCGCCGAACCGTGATTCCGACACCCCGTCCGGCCCTCGCCTGTTGCTGATCGGCAAGTCGCTGACGACGATGACCTACCCACATGTGGCCTCACACTACGGTCTGCCGTTCGTGCTGCTGACCCCGGTGCTGCATCACGCCGACTTCGATCCATCCGCCCGGGTGATTCCGGTGCCGGCTGTCGGCGATGATATCGTCGCCGAATCCGAGGCCCCGAGCGTGGCCGAAGCAAGGGCGATCATCCGCGCGGAACAGGCCGGCCAGTCGCACGCCGCCAGCTCCCGATACTCCGGCCCGGCACCGCTGATCTGCGCCGGCACCGCCGACCCGTTCTACGATCAAGCCCGCGCCAACGCGCTCACCCCGCACGTGCACGAATACCCGGATGCCAACCATTCGATCGAGGTGCCCGGCCACTGGCGTCGCTCGCTCGACTATCTGAAGGAAGTCACCGCGTCCGTAGCCCAGTACGCCGCCACGCTGTAATGCCCCGCGACACGCCCGAATTCTGCAATGTCGCTGACCATCCGTAATCTAATCATCCGTAAACCACAGACCGTTGGTTGAAGTGCGCGCGAGTGCATTTCCGAAGTTTGGTTCGCCAAGCCAGCGCAGGTTGAGAGATATAAGCCCGTCAAGGGCCGGCGAAGGTCGCTTCGCGAGATTATATTGCTCTGCCTGTGCGCAGGGCTTTTTTGTTGCCCGGCCGAAAGTTCCGAACTCCAAGTCAACGGCCGACTTAGGAAGGAACGCCATGAAGAGGCCCGAAAAGGAAGCGGTAGTCGCTCAGCTTACGGAAGAATTCCGTAACGCTGACGCCGTCTACCTGACCGAGTACCGCGGGCTTACCGTTCCGCAGATTTCCGATCTGCGTGAAAAGCTAGGCCGCGATACTTCCTACACCGTGGCAAAGAACACGCTGGCACGCATCGCCGCCAAGGAAGCGGGCATTGAGGGTCTCGACGAGATTCTCTCCGGCCCGACCGCCATCACCTTCGTGAAGGGCGACTTCATCGAGGCTGCGAAGGTCATCCGTGACTTCGCCAAGGACAACAAGGCTCTTGTCATCAAGGGTGCCGCCGCTGACGGCACTGTCTACGATGCCGAGGGCGCCAAGAAGCTGGCAGACCTCAAGTCCCGCCCGCAGCTGCTTGCCGAATTCGCCGGCGACATCAAGGCATCGATGGCCAAGGCCGCGTACCTGTTCAACGCTCTGCCTACCAAGGCTGTGCGCACGATCGACGCCCTGCGCGAAAAGCAGGAGAAGGCTGCCTGATTTACGCCCTCACGGCATGAATCAGTCGCTTCGATAATTTAAACAATAAGGTTTATTAGGCAGCGGATCTACCACTTCGTCCGCCGCCAAGATTGAAAGGAAGCCATAATGGCTAAGTACACCAACGATGAGCTGCTGGAAGCCTTCGGCGAGATGACCCTGGTCGAGCTCTCCGAGTTCGTGAAGGCCTTCGAGGAGAAGTTCGACGTCGAGGCTGCCGCTCCGGTTGCCGCTGTTGCCGCTGTTGCTGGCGCTGCTGCTCCGGCTGAGGAAGAGAAGGATGAGTTCGACGTCATCCTCTCCGCCGTCGGCGACAAGAAGATCCAGGTCATCAAGGCTGTCCGCGCCATCACCAACCTCGGCCTGGCCGAGGCCAAGGCTCTTGTCGACGGCGCTCCGAAGGCCGTCCTCGAGAAGGCCAAGAAGGAAGATGCCGAGAAGGCCAAGGCTCAGCTGGAAGAGGCTGGCGCCAGCGTCGAGCTCAAGTGATTTGTGCGGCATAAGCCGCAATCACAGCTTTTCGAGGAACCCCGCACCTGTGTTTCAGGCTGCGGGGTTTCCGCATACTGAGTAGACTAGTTGACGAGGGCGAGGCGGAGAACGCGATCCGGCGTGGAATCACAAAGCTGGCAATGAGCGAAAGTTGTCAATTCTGTGCCCAGTAATCCGCCAAAAGCCGGTAAAAGATGACACAATGGCACGTAGTGTGGTCAAATAGTGTGTCTAGGAAGGCGGTCACGGTGAGCGAGTGGACGGTGAAGATCAACGGTGTCGACCGGATCAGCGTCAAGCCGGGGGAGTGCGTGGAAATCGGCCGTAAGCCGTTACGCCCCCTTGCCGATGATGGCAACACCCGCCTTGACGTCGCCGATCAAACCAAATCGATGTCCAAACGGCACGCCATGTTCACGGTAAAAAGCAATGGCACGGCCTCGGTCCGTGATCTTGGATCGACCAATGGATCGTATGTGGTGCGGGAAAATGGCGATTTGTTGCGCTTGCCGGCCAATGCCGAGTTCCTGTTGCCGACGTCTCCCATGCGCATGCAGTTCGGCGATGTGCCTGCGGACTTCATTCGTATCGACGATCCAGTGGCAAAGCCGCTCGACCTCAAGGTGCCTGATTTGTTTGGCTATGCGGTTCACGAAGCACCGCAGGAGCCGGATGCGGCGGATATGTCCGTCGACGATATTCTTGATTTGCGGGCCGGCGAGCCGACCGCCATCTTCAGCGCGGATAATGTTCGACGCAAGGTCGACGAGCTTGAACTTGGCTCGCTGAATATCACGCAGCCAGTGACGAAAAACGATGAGCCGGCCATACCCCGTGATCTGTTCGCGGATGCGTTGGCCCAGCATGCCGAGCAGGAGACCGAACGCAAAAACCAGCAGGCCATGAACTCCGTGGCACTGCCGAAGCAGCAGACCGAACCTGAGTCGACGATTGTAACGCCTGCATCCAAGCACAGCAGGATCTCCGGTATTGTCCCGGTAGATGCCATCGCCCATGCCGTTGTTAAGCACGCTCCCAGCACAAGCGAGCCGGCAGTGGCGTCGGCGGCGGTTGTTGAATCCGATGTGGTGGCTGGCGCAAGCAAGTCAGCCGAAAACGTTCAGTCCGCTCCGAATACCAGGAATGCCGGCGATTCTCAGCCGGCGGACACTGTCGAACAGCATGCTGAAGTTGCCCAGCCTGAAGCCGCCCGGGAAGCCGAAGCCGCTCAATCTGAAAACACCCAGCCTGAGACCGCTCAGCCGGCAGCCGCCCAGTCTGAAACCGACCAGCCGGCAGCTGACGTACCGGACGATCAGCAGCGGACCGCAGCCGAAGCATATCAAGAAGCCACCGCAGCAGGCGTAGCAGACCAGCAGCCGGCTGCCGAAACCGCCCAGCAGTCGGTATCCGAAGCATATGATATCGACTCCACGGGCGTACACACTCCGGTCTTCGAGCCCGGCTCGGTGTTCGAGCGTGTGGCCAAGGGCGAGCTGAAAGCACAGGAGCCGGCAGTCGAAGTCGATGGCCTGACCTCTGACGAGGCAAAAACCACGCAAGATTTCAACGTTCAGTTCGAAGTCGCCCGTCATCCCGAATTACTGGCGTTCCTCGCCATGAATCCGTACCTGTACGACGACATGTATTCTTGGCTCGCCGCCCGTGGCGAGGCCGATATTGACGAAGCCCTGTCTCACAACAAGGGCTATCAGGAATACCGCGAAGCGGTTGGAAAGTGAGTCGAGAGATGACCCAGAGCCAGACTCAGAACCAGAATCTCACGGAAGGTCTGAATCGCATCCGTCGCTGGCGTGACCAATACCGCAGCATGCAGCCGCCATCGCCGCTCGAGGATGTGAATCAACTGGCCGCGAAGCTGGAGATGACCCATGCCCATCCCTCCGGCATCGCCCAGCTGTTCGCTTCCGGCCATGTCCGGTTGGATTCGTTGTTCCGTGACACGGGTGTGCTTAAGGCCGCCGAACGCCATATTGGGCGCGTGCTGGATGATCAGGCCGCCAAACGCAGGATTTCCGGCGTGGCGGAGTTGTCGCTCGTGGTCGGCGTGGCCACATGGAAGGGCAACGCGCTGCCGGTGCTGTTGTACCCGGTGAGCGTCACGATCGAGGGTGATGGCTTGTCGACCACCATTCGATTCACCGGTCGCGTGACCCTGAACGCCGCGTTCGTCAATACATTGCGTGAGCAGGGGGTGTTCCTGGATGAGGATTCCCTGTTTGACGGTGCCAGCTATGACAGTGGCACTCCCGAAACTTCCGCGATGTTCGCCCGTATTTCGTCCGAAGCATCGGAGCGTATCTCCGACTTCGCTGTCGAGCGCCAGATTGTGCTCGGATGCTTCATGGACCCCTCGTCGCAGATGATCAGCGAAAGCCGACAGTTCATCGACCAGCTGGAGAACGGCCCCACCGGCAATGTGCTGTTGGACGCGCTTGCCGGCGACGAATCCGCCCGCACCGCGCTCAAAGATGCCAATATTCCGCAATACAGTCCTTTCGACGTAGACCCGCATGCCGAGTACGAAGTCGGCGATGTGGACAATACGGTGCGATATGCCGCGTCACTTGCTGCCAATGGCCATAGCATCGTGGTCGACGGCACCTTCCCGAAGGGCACCGCGGAGCAGGCTGTGGCCATCGCATCGCGCTGCCTGATGAATGGTCGTTCCGTGCTGTACGTGCCCGGCGTGGCCGAGCAGAAGCGTCTGTTCATCCAGACGGCTTCCGCCAATGAGATGAAGGCGCAGGTACTGGATGTATCCGATGAACACGCCAACGCCGCGCTTGATAAGCAGCTGATTGCCGCAGTCGGATTCCAGCCCGGAGTCGCCACCCAGCGATTCGACCAGCTGGCCGACGAACTCGTGGGCGTGCGCTCGCGCTTGACCCGCTATCTGGGCGACCTGCACGGGGGCAACGATAAGTGGAATGTGTCCGCATACGAGACCATTCAGAATCTGGCCCGTATCTCCGTGCTCCCGACGCACCCTGCCACCCACGTTCGACTTGACGAGTCAAGTGCCCTGAGCATCGCCAACGATATTGACACATGGATCGGCAAGATGGAACGCGCCGGCGAGCTCGGCGAATACACCATCGGCCCGGAAGACACCGCATGGTACAAGGCGTCCATCACCACTGAAGAACAGGCAGTAACCGCCTACCAGCGCGTGGACGATTTGCTGCGTCGCTTCCTGCCCGCCACCCGTGAGCAGGTGGCACGCACCGTGCAGACCTGCGGATTCCCGGTTCCTCCCACCACCCGCGAGTGGGAGCGTCAGGTTACGGTTTTGAAGAATCTGCGACGAGTGCTTGACGTGTTCCAGCCGGAGATTTTCGAGCGAGACATCAGCTCCATGATCGAGGCCACCAAGCCGAAGAGCCAGCGCAAGGCCGAGGGCACGTCGATGGGATTCTGGGAGCGCCGCCGCCACATCAAGGAAGCCAAGGATCTGCTGCGCGTCGGCGCGCAGGTCGAGGACTTGCACGAAGCGTTGAAGGTAGTCGCCAAGCAAGGGGAGCAGTGGCATCAGTTCGTGCCTCACGGCGGTTGGCCGGTGCTGCCCAGCAAGCTCGACGAGATCATCTCCACCCAAGAGGCGCTGGTCAGCAATATGACCGCGCTGGATACCGTGCTTTCCACCACACCCGCTGGTGGCAATCTGGAAACTGCCGATTTCGAGAAGGTGGAAGCACGCCTGAAAGCACTGCTGGATGATCGCAAGGCACTGGACACCTTGCCGGAGCGTTGCCTGCTGGAGCAGGAATTCGCCTCTGCCGGACTGAACGAACTGGTCGCCGATCTCAACGCTCGCCGAGTGAGCGTGGAGCAGGTGCGCGGCGAAGTGCAGCTGGCCTGGTGGACCACCGTGTTTGAGGACATTGTGCGTTCGTCCGCCATCATCTCCAACCAGGATGGTGCCGCGCTGCAGGCCGCATCCGACCGCTTTGCGCAGGTCGATGTGGAGCACGTGCGCTCCATCGGACCGATGGTGTCGCAGGAATCCATGCGCCGCCTGTGCGACATGCTGTTCTCCCGCACTCAGGAAGCCAACCAGATGCACACCGTGCTGGCAGGGCGCGCCAGTGTGTCGCTGAGCAGGATTCGCCGTGATCATCCGGAGATTCTGGCCGCGGCCAAGCCGATTCTGGTGGCCGCGCCGGGTACGCTCGCCGCACTCACCGAGCCGGGTGTGCTGGCTGATGTGGCGATTCTCGATGCGTGCGCGCACATTCCCGCTATCGAGTTGCTGTCCATCATCGGCCGCGTGCAGCAGGTGGTGGTGATCGCCCACTGCGCGACGGTAACCAGCGAAAGCGTCAAGCAGCTGATCGACACGTTGCCTCATATCGAGGTGGATGCTGCCCCGTCTCGCCGTGCGCCGCGCCTGTCCGCATTCCTTGAATCCGAGGGATATGGTCCTGTTCGCTATGATGTGGCCACCGAGCCGGCTGCCGGTGAGGTGCGATTCCACCGTGTGGAAGCGAGCGGTGTGCCGGTTATGTCTTCTGGTCTGGTGGAATCCAGCCAGCCGGAGATTGATGAAGTGGTGCGTCTGATTACGCAACGTGCCGCCGGTTTTGCCGTGGTTCCTTCCAGCTATCGACTTGTGGTCGTGATGTTGACCGACGCATTCCGCACACGCTTGGGTGCCGAATTGAAGTCGTTGGCAGGCAAATCCAAGGCGATGGGCCGATTCCTGCGCCATGTGCGGTTGGTTTCCTTGCGTGACGTGGCCGGAGGTCGTGCCACTGACGTGATTCTGTCGATGTGCTATGCGAAAACCACGCACGGACGTCTGCTTCAGCAGTTCGGCCCGCTCGAAAGCACAGGCGGTCGCGGACTGTTGCTGGATGCCCTGGCATTGGCGGACCACAGCTTGGATATTGTGTCGGCCTTTGGTTCCGAAGATTTGGATGAAGAACGACTGCACCAATCCGGTCCTCGGTTCCTGAAGACCATGTTGACGTGGGCCGAACAGCTTGACGACCGTCCGGTGCTTCCGTTGCGTGATGCGGCAGGCGGCAACGTGCTGTTCGACGATATCGCCGACAGGTTGCGCGCGCGAGGACTGAACGCTGCTGTTGATTATGGATTCGACAAGGGCGTGAAGATTCCGCTCGTGGTGGGATTGAAGGACAAGCCGTTTGCCTTGGCCGTGCAGACCGATGACGCGAACTTTATGTCCGTGCAATCCACGCGTAGGCGTCATCGTTTGTCGGCACAGGATCTCATTTCCTTGGGCTGGAATGTGATGACCGTCTGGAGTGTCGCCGCCTTCGTGAACCCCGATAAGGAAGTCGACCGTATCGTCAGCCGTATCGGTGAGATCTATCGCGAGGTTGAATAACCATGGCGGAATACTCGGCTACACGGCGCACACCGCGCAAGCACAAGCGCGTGGTGATGAAGGGCACTGAGCAGTTTGACGCTGACGGTGTCAAACTCGAGCCCGGAGACATGCAGACCGACCAACAACGGCAATCCGACGACGACAAACGCATCCTCGGCGAACTGCCGCCGCATTGGGCCGTTTTTAACGAGCGCGAGTAGGAGTTGGGGCGCACTCTGTGCGCCCCAACACTGTGTTTTCCGCAGCCGACAGGCTGCGGAAAACACAGTATCGGCCGAAGGCCGATTCCGCTTCCTACCGCACAACGGCCATAATCGCTCCGGCCTGTTGCAGCTCCATAACCTTGGCCGCGGCCTCCGGCGGCATTGCGAACGACACCAGTCGGTCGTTGCCTCCCAATGCGCCAGTCGCATCCGGTTTGCCGACATTCATCACCGTGGCGTTCTCGGCCAGCGTGCAATCAGCACCTTCGCAACCGACGGCGGAAACCAGTCTCACCTGATCGCCGGCCAATACATCGTCGACGCTACTGGCCAAGCGGACTTCAATCACCGTAGTGCCGGTCGGTGCTACGGGCGCATCTCTGGCCATATGCGTGGAAATGGGATCGGCTGCTTCGATATCGATTTGCGCTACCTTGCCCACCACATCCTCAATATTGCCTGTCCAAGACGGGCCTGCCGCAGATACCGGCATATCAGCCAACTGAACGTCGGCGGCCAGAATAATGTCACCCCGTCGAATCGAGCGGGCGGCCACCACCATCGGCTCGGTCTCCACCACGGCCAATACGGCTTCAAGCCCAAACAGCACTGCGAGTCCCACGCACAACGCAGCAGTGAGTCGGCGCAAGGCATCCGCCATGCGCCGTCGCCGCAATGAGCCGCGCGCAGGCGGCTTAATAAACGAAAAGGTCACCATGCAACCATGGTGACCTGAAGTTTTTCGTAAGCGCAAGCCAAATCGACCTATGTGGTTCTAGCTTGCCAAGTTATCCACAACGCTTCAAACCCGTGCAACAGACAGTGCCCATAGTGCCAATATCCGCGGCATACCGCCGTCGACACCGTCGTTTACAGAGGAAAAGCGGGTGTACAGACCTTACTTGCCGGATTTGTCGGTGCGGTAGAAGCCGTGACCCTTGAACTCAATCGGCACGGCGGAATACACCTTGCGCACCTGCTCCTGCGAGCACTTGGGGCACACGGTAATCGGGTCGTCATTGAACGACTGCTGTTCGGTGAAGTCATAGCCGCAGTTCTTGCAACGGTAATGATAGGTAGGCAACGGATTCCTCCAACAAAGTCATATTTCTCGCGGATGGCCCAAACGCCATGCCACGCAACCGTTCATATCCTAGTCGCCGCCCTGACACATTGGCGTTACGGTCTTACTAGCCAGCTTGCTGTTGCCACTCTGGTTCCATCGGCCAGTGTGCGTGGCTGGTTGGTCAGTCTGGCTTGCGCCGAGTATCTTGGCCGGCCGGCCAGCTCAACAGGCCCGATGAGCTAAGCCGCCGGTATCCCTCCGGCGTCAGCACTCCGTCGGCCGGCACATCATGTGGTTCGGCCGGCAAATCAATGTCCAACACCTCCCACGGCCAGCACACCGCAATCAGGGGACATGCGGGCTTGCGGCGAGCCAAGGCCCGGTCATACCAGCCGGCTCCACGCCCCAGACGATTGCCCTGCAGGTCCACTGCCAAAGCCGGAGCGATGACCAGATCGGCCTTCTCCAACGCTTCGGGTGGTAAAACTGCGCCAGTTGGCTCATCGGGTCTGTGATGGACGGTGCTGGGAGAGCTGCAGCTACCGGCATTGTTCGCGCCACCCACTGCATCCATCGAGCGCAATGATTCCAATGAATCCAGCACACTCCAGCCAATTTCCAACCCAGACCCCAACCTTGGCACCAACACGTGGCAGCCATGAGCCCGCAGCCATCGCAACAGTGGCCGGGTTTCGATTTCCGAACCCATCGACACATATGCCGCCACTGTGGGACCATCCTGAATCATGTGTGCTGGGAACCGTCGCACCAGCAATTCACCGGCCGCTCCGCGTTCTTCCGCTGGAACGCGCTTGCGCCGAGACAGTATATGGTGGCGCAGCGTCGCTTTATCCGTCTTCTCTGTTTTCTCTGTGCCGCTGTAGTCGCTGCCGATATTCATGCCACTGCCCACTTCGCTCATACCGCACAATCTAGTGTTTCCATCGTAAAACGAAAGTGGCCACGGTAGCGGCGCAAGACCTTCATATGGCTACAATAAAGGCCGTGTCAGTTTTCCAGTCGATTAAAGAGGCGTTCAAGCTGGACCACCAGATCCGCCCGCCACGTCTCACCCATCCCGGTTTTCCGATAGTCCTGCGCCCCCTGACCATGGATGATGAGGACGGCTGGAACGAAGTGCGCTGGCGCAACAACGACTGGCTGGCACCTTGGGAATCCGGTGACCCGATGCATGGCGGCTCCATCACATTCAATCAATGGGTGCAGCGGCAGCGCCGTAACGAGCAGCATGGCGTCGGCGTGATCTTCGCCATCGAATACCAGATGCGTATCGTCGGCCAGATTTCGTTGGGAGCCATCGTGTATGGTGCCATGCGTACCGGCGTGGTTGGTTATTGGGTCGATCAACGGTGCGCCGGCCGCGGATTCGCGCCAATGGCACTGGCCATGCTTGCCGATTGGGCGCTCGGAGACCCATTCGGGCCCGCGTTGCATCGGCTGGAAATCGCCATTCTGCCGGATAATGCGCGTTCTTTGGCTGTGGTGCGTAAGGTCGGAGCCCATCATGAGGGACTGCGCGAGCGGTATATGTATGTCAATGGCCAGTGGCGCGACCACGTAACGTTTGCGCTGTTGGCTGAAGATATGGGGCAAGGGTTCGCCGCCAGACTCGCCGCCGCCGGTTCCAGATAAGCGTCGACCGGAAGAATTCCGCTCCGACACGCCCGGACGGAAAGCCCCAGTTCGTCGGCACGTCTCCTATCCTTGACTCTATGGGTTATGAGTCACTGAGCACTGTCGTCGTGCTGGTGATTGTGGCGATTATTATCGTTGTATGGCTGCCCGTACGTACGGCCAACGGCATGAAACGTGTGGACGAGCACCGGCAGGATCGTTATTCGCCTTCCCTGCATATCGTTGATGCAGAGAACGGCAGACGATTCGGAGACATCAAGCCGCATAAGGCGAAAGGGGCAGCAATGCCAGCATCAACACCGTCAGCGAGGCTGACATCTGAGCACATCGCCCATGTGCGGGAACTGCGCCGCGCGGCCATCCGCCGCCGGCAGATTCTCGCCGTATGCCTGCTTGCCATAACCGTGTTGGTGTTTGCCGTATCGTTCCCCCTGCATTTCAGTCCGCTGCTTGCTCTTATTCCGTTCGTGCTGTTGCTGCTGGTGCTGGTGCTGGGAGCCAATGCCTCACGCCAGGCCCGGCAATGGGAGCGCAAGGTGGTCCGCTACGAGCGGGCTCATAGCGGTACGGGCTGGTCCAAGAAACCGTCTGCCGAGTCCAAGGACAGCAAGCGTGTGAACAAGGCCGAACCGGTTGCGGCCGTAACTGCGCCTGCCAAGGAGCTTTCCGAGCATGTTGAGGATGCTGCCACCGAGGTCATGGAACAGCGGCAGATTCGCCGCGCGTTACGCGATGCCGAGATTGAGCAGGCCAAGGCCAAGGCGTTGCGTCAGTCCGCCGCCGCATATCAGGCCGCGGAAGAGCACGCCAAACAGTCTGAGAAGTCTGATACTGCACAGTCCGCCGCCGATAAGCCTGCCGCCGAACCGTCTGCTATGGTCGATGAATCCGCTGACCGTAAGTCCGCTGCCGAAACCAGCGAATCTTCCGCCACACCTGATGCCTCCGCTCGCACAGACAAGCCGACTGAGTCGGACAAGTCCGTCGCCCCTCGAGTTGAACCATCGCTTACGGTGCGTGATGAGCGCGATGAGCGCGACGATGCCGCTGCCGATGCCACGTCGGAACTGGCCAGCGTACGCCCTGCCCGAGCACTGGACGTCTTCGGTATGTCCACCTCGCAGGATCTCATCTCCTTCACTTTGGGTGGGGGACATAGCGCCGACAACGCTCCGGAAAGCTTGGAGATCAAGTCGACCCGTCAGGTGTCCAAGGCGGAACCTGTCGAACCCGCAGTGGCGGAAAAGTTGATTGACGAGGCCCGAGCCGTCAAGGCCGCGGACGACGCCAAGGCTGTCAGCGCCGGAAACGCTGTAGACACTGAGCCGGAGCAGCGCGATGATGCCGATACGGACGCCGATGACGAGGCTGCAAACGCCGCCCAGCGAGCCGCATTCCACGAATCCGAGGAGCGTGCCGACGTCGAAGCGCCAGCGGCGACCACCGATTCGTTGGGCGCAGGCCTGGACTCCATTCTTGCCCGCCGCGGCAACTGAGCGTTGCGATTCGACGATTTTCTCTCACAGCGTTAGCACTCGAGTTGGCAGAGTGCTAATAATCGCGCTACGATGTGTCCTAGCGCAAAGGGACAACGCAAGTGATCGTCAGCCTCTTGAGGCGTTCTGGCGCGGCATTATCGAACTACAAGTAGATACGAGGTGACCCACAGTGTCGATTAAGCTCACACCGTTGGAAGACAAGATCATCGTCAAGCAGGCCGAGGCCCAGACCCAGACCGCTTCCGGTCTGTACATTCCGGACAATGCCAAGGAGAAGCCGCAGCAGGGTGAAGTCCTGGCCGTTGGCCCGGGCCGTCGTGACGACAAGGGCGAGCGCATCCCGATGGATGTCAAGGTCGGTGACAAGGTGCTGTACTCCAAGTACGGCGGCACCGAAGTCCACTACGAGGGTGAGGACTACCTCATCGTCGGCGCCCGCGACATTCTCGCCATCCTCGGCTGATTAGTCGCCTAGCGAACTTCAACAACCCCGACTGTTCCCACGGACAGTCGGGGTTTTCTCTTGCCAGGCGGAAAGGGGCTCCCCTCCGAGAGGGGAGCCGAAAACCGCTCCCGCCAAACGCCCAGCCATGCCTGCTATGCATAAAGGTGCATGCGCGCAACGTAGTTGAGTTCGGCGTTGCACCGCATCTGCACTGTGTAACGGATTGGGGTCCCTATGGAAGAGGCTCAGTCGGCGACTTGGCCGAGCGGCTTAAGACATTTTGCACAAGACGGCAGTAGATCGACGGTATGTTGTTTTTTCCGTGTCGCAGGTTCGTAGCGTCGTCGCGCTGTGCCAATGGTTGTCTCTCTACCGACGCTGAGTGCCGTGGCATGAGGCCAGCGTCGGCAGTGGGCCACGAAATGGCGATGTGCCGATGCTGAGCCGCGTTGGCGTCGTTATAGGGCCAGTTTTTGGACCATTGCCGACGGCAAATCGGCGTTTTGTGTCGGCGACGGTCCAATACCTGGCGGTCTGCCGACGATAAGTGCCGTCATCGTCGGCAGACCGCCAGGTATTGTCCCCGTGCCGACGTAAAAAGCCCTGCCATCGTCGTCACCGAGCCATCTTGTGACTCACTGACGGCGGCAGCAGGGCGGAAGAGGCCGAAATCATGCGCGCGGTGCGGTCTCACACCTCGAATCCGGCCTCCGCCAGCGCGTGATCGATGTCGCGAATCAAATCGTCCGTATCCTCCAGACCCACGGCCAGACGGAAGAAGCCGCGGTGGAACTCAGGCGGGTACAGGTACTGGCGCTCGTCATCCTCGCCGAGGAACACGATCAGCGATTCGTCATGGCCGAGCGAGACGGCCGACGTAATCACATTGAGCTTGGAAACGAACCGGTTGTGCCCGTCATGATCGGTGTCGAGGCCGAACGACAGCACGCCGCCGAACCCGGAGTCCGGGCGGGCCAGCTGGCTGACCGCCACCTCGTGGTGCGGGTGCGATTCCAGACCGGGGTACGCCACGAAACGCACCACATCCAGCGATTCGAGATGCTTGGCAATCGCCAAGGCC
>ERZ1031347.747-NODE-747-length-13915-cov-8.015584_pt1 | contig 13915 bp, 11 predicted proteins | sample MGYA00517106_ERZ1031347 | MGnify/ENA primary metagenome ERZ1031347 (study PRJEB33719, sample SAMN04261392) | wastewater metagenome | biome: periurban shantytown; feature: human; material: feces | host: Homo sapiens | place: Peru: Lima | collected 2012-07-19 ...
GAATGAAGATGGCCGAAAGAAAGTATTAGCAAAATGGCAAGAAAAAAAGCGGACAGATATACAGCATCCGTATTTGAAACAGAAAATCCCCTTTGGGTTATTACCTTATGTACAAAGCAATTTACTTGCAAAATATGTTCGCGGAGATATCGAGGCATATCCTCCATACTTACAAAAGTAGGTGATCCTAATGATGGTACTGATAAGTTACGATGTGTGTACGATGGATTCAGAAGGGAAAAAAAGACTGCGTAAAGTGGCAAAAGAATGTCAAAATCATGCACAGAGAGTGCAGAATTCAGTGTTCGAAGCAGACTTAGATTACTCATCTTTTTTAAAACTAAAAGAAAAACTGATAACACTAATTAATCCTCAAACGGATAGTTTAAGATTTTATTACTTAGGGAATAACTGGAAGCGAAGAGTAGAACACATAGGAGCAAAAGAAACTTATGATCCGGAAGGAGTCATAATATTGTGAAACAAGGTAAGGCGAAGGTGAAATGATTTAAAAAACTCAGGGAGGTTCGCCTTAAAATGTAGGTTATCTTCTGTAATATTCGTAAAAAATGTTGCGAAAAAAATAAAAATGTCCGCCTTGTGCAAGATATAGGCTGCGATTGCAATATTATCACATAATGTTGCGGTCGCGCCTCACACGAGGCGCGTGAGTAGAAATTAGAGTGCCGATTGCTTTTGTTACTGAATCCGGTCGCGCCTCACACGAGGCGCGTGAGTAGAAATTTGAATTGCTTTCGGTTGCCAATAACATCAATGCAGTCGCGCCTCACACGAGGCGCGTGAGTAGAAATTGGGCATCAGACAGAAAGCAAACTACAGTGTTGGGTCGCGCCTCACACGAGGCGCGTGAGTAGAAATACATAATACTCCGACGGATTCGCCGCCCACTGTGTCGCGCCTCACACGAGGCGCGTGAGTAGAAATCAACGCAGACAACAAGAACAGCAATCTTACGGTTGTCGCGCCTCACACGAGGCGCGTGAGTAGAAATTGTCGCTGGTGATATCCTTGTAGGCTGTTTCGGGTCGCGCCTCACACGAGGCGCGTGAGTAGAAATTCGACTTATTCGGAGGAAGTGGAACAACCATCATGGTCGCGCCTCACACGAGGCGCGTGAGTAGAAATTCACGGATTGCTGCAGAAGTGATGGAGGTTTGCCGTCGCGCCTCACACGAGGCGCGTGAGTAGAAATCTAATGTCTTACCACATATGGCGAACTGCTCCCCGTCGCGCCTCACACGAGGCGCGTGAGTAGAAATTACTTTGAAAGTTCCTATCCTTTGCCATTAGGGTCGCGCCTCACACGAGGCGCGTGAGTAGAAATCACCTCCACCTTGCAGGATAGGTCAATGGTCCCGGTCGCGCCTCACACGAGGCGCGTGAGTAGAAATAGAATGTGGGAACGCAGTAGTGAACTCGTCTCCGTCGCGCCTCACACGAGGCGCGTGAGTAGAAATGGAATATCCCCAGTCGAAACCGCGGTAGATGTTGTCGCGCCTCACACGAGGCGCGTGAGTAGAAATTTTTTCTTCTTTTCCGATTTTTCCGGAATTTTGTCGCGCCTCACACGAGGCGCGTGAGTAGAAATTGTTGAAGAAAAGTTCATTACCAAAACGGAAACAGGTCGCGCCTCACACGAGGCGCGTGAGTAGAAATTAGTGCTTCCAGTGTCTTAGCTACGTCCGTTAAGGTCGCGCCTCACACGAGGCGCGTGAGTAGAAATGATTGCTTTATCTACCACCGCCCCACGGTAGGGTCGCGCCTCACACGAGGCGCGTGAGTAGAAATTTTTATACTTTTTTAAAAGAACTGATGTTCTCGTCGCGCCTCACACGAGGCGCGTGAGTAGAAATCCGAAGATTGCTATGGGATTCGGCGCAATCAGGTCGCGCCTCACACGAGGCGCGTGAGTAGAAATCCTGCCTTTTTGACCGTCTCACCTGTCGATGATGTCGCGCCTCACACGAGGCGCGTGAGTAGAAATAGACAGGACGTGCGGCGGAAAAGTTTAGAGTAGCGTCGCGCCTCACACGAGGCGCGTGAGTAGAAATATCCATGTTCGCTTCCCATACTTCAATCAATTTGTCGCGCCTCACACGAGGCGCGTGAGTAGAAATGACAAGCTCCAGGGGCTAGAATACGACGTTATCTGTCGCGCCTCACACGAGGCGCGTGAGTAGAAATCAACACTGTAGTTTGCTTTCTGTCTGATGCCCAGGTCGCGCCTCACACGAGGCGCGTGAGTAGAAATCACAGACACCGAGCATGGATGGGGGCAGAACCCGTGTCGCGCCTCACACGAGGCGCGTGAGTAGAAATTTCGAGGGATGGGATAGGACTTCTGCTCACTGGGTCGCGCCTCACACGAGGCGCGTGAGTAGAAATCCTTTAATTTAAGCTTTTTTGCAGCTTTCAGCCGTCGCGCCTCACACGAGGCGCGTGAGTAGAAATCATTAGTGCCTTATTATCGTCAACTAGCGCCTGAGTCGCGCCTCACACGAGGCGCGTGAGTAGAAATCCACTTTTTTTCTCAATCCGAAACCATTCCGGAGTCGCGCCTCACACGAGGCGCGTGAGTAGAAATCATACCGAGAATGTGCAAATTCAAGAATTTCGGGTCGCGCCTCACACGAGGCGCGTGAGTAGAAATGCACTTTTCCCTGTCGCAGTATCTCCGAAGTAAGGTCGCGCCTCACACGAGGCGCGTGAGTAGAAATCAACGCGAGGCGCTCCGTCTCTATCTGCTTTCGGGTCGCGCCTCACACGAGGCGCGTGAGTAGAAATTCCGATTCCGAATCATTACAGCCGGGAGCGAAGTCGCGCCTCACACGAGGCGCGTGAGTAGAAATCACCTGATGGCTTAAATATATTTCCTTTTGCCTTGGTCGCGCCTCACACGAGGCGCGTGAGTAGAAATACCGACAGCGTCAAGACGTTGGAGGCGCTGAAGCGTCGCGCCTCACACGAGGCGCGTGAGTAGAAATCAAATAATTCAGTGCTAACTGAAACATAATAAAAAGTCGCGCCTCACACGAGGCGCGTGAGTAGAAATTATTGACAAAGTAATATTGCAATTCATAACCGGGGTCGCGCCTCACACGAGGCGCGTGAGTAGAAATGGCTTATACTGTTTATCAATGAATAAACGTTTGGTCGCGCCTCACACGAGGCGCGTGAGTAGAAATCGTTGTTTTTCCATTTTTTCGCCCCTCAATAAGTCGCGCCTCACACGAGGCGCGTGAGTAGAAATTTTAGTGCATGGTGATGGTGGGACCGAAGAAGATGAAGAGGGCGGCAGCCAGAAAGGTGAGGCCCAGGAGTAGGATGATGGTGTAGAGGACTTTCTGGGGCCGGGCGAACCTTTGGACGTAGGCCATTTTGGGCTTGCGGGGGTTGTAGAACACGTCCGCTTGGGAGCCGATTGGGTACAGTTCCAGCAGGGGGCTTTCGGTGAGGCCGGCGAGGGAGTTCTGCCGGAGGTTGAGCTTCAGCACGCTGGGGAGGTCCTCCCGGGTGGTCAGGTTCGAGGTGATGTCGGTTTTGGCCCGGTGGAATGGGGACGAAAAGGACTTGGTGACGGTGGCGCTGAATTTTGGGCCGACAACGGTGTAGGTGCGGCCGTTTGCCGTGTATTCCACTACGGGCAGGCTGACGTCGTTGTAGCGAACGGCGGAATAGCGGACGACGGTGCCGGTGGTTTTGACGGAGCAGAGCTCGGTGTAGTGTTTTTTGCGGTAGTATAGGAAGTACCACACCAGAAGGGCAGCGACGGCGAAAGCCAGCGTGTAGAGTCCCCAGAAAATGTTTCAATTCATTTCAATCACAATCCTTTTTTTCATTGAACAGATGGGCGCGGCATGCTAAAGTGGAGCTAAGCAGCGCGGCCGGTTTTTCTGGGTTGAGTGTACCACAGATTGGGGCCGGGCGGAAGAATTGGAAGGACGAAACTTTTTTTAGGGAGTGAAGCGGGGAGGAATGAGCGATGCCAACGATGGACAGACGGATTAAAGGGTGCCGAAATGTGCACTGCAGGTACAACAAGGAGCGGAAGCATTTGCCGCTGGACTATAACTATTGCCCGATTTGTGGGGAGAAGGTTGGGCTGGTGTGCCGGGAGTGTTTCGCGGAGATTGAGGATCTGGGGAAGACACATTTTCGGTGCGATGCCTGTGAGGCGAAGAAAGCGGAACGGGCAGAGGCGCGGAAAGATAAGCTGGAGAAAGCGGGTCAGCAGGTGAAGGCGAAAGTCGCAGAACCTGTGCTCAATGAGGCGATGGATGCCGTAAAAAAAGTTGCAGTGATGAAGGCGGTGCCTGCTGCCGGGAAAGTAGTGAAGAAGGTAGTGCCGGTGGCCGGGAAAGCAGTGAAGAAGGCGATTGTGGGGCACTAAAGGAAAAGGTAAGAGGAAGAGATGCACGAAGTTGATAAGGAAACGAATCAGCGAGTAATGGGCAAGCATAGAAAGGAGGTTACCATGGACGAGATGGACAAAAAAGAAATCAAGGAAGTTATTGAATGGTGCGATGAAAAAGGGCACAGCGAACACGAAATTCTGGAATTAATCCGAAGAATCGTCGGAGCAAATCAAAGAGAAGAAGAATAAAAAAAGAAGCCCAGCTTGAAAAGGAAAGATAAGCTGGAGAAAGCGGGGAAAAAGCTCGCGACGCCGGCAGCGGATGCGGCGGTTGGCATAATTCAGCAGGTCGCAGTGAAACAGGTGAAGAAGGTAGTGCCGGTGGCCGGGAAAGCAGTGAAGAAGGCGATTGTGGGGCACTAAAGGAAAAGGTAAGAGGAAGAGATGCACGAAGGGCGGCGGCCCTTCGTGCATCTCTTTTCATCTGAAAGCGGGCCGAGCCGGCGCGGGCTCTAATTCGGGACGCTTTCCGGGGATTGGTAGAAAGTGATGCAGGAACGCTTCGAAAAGAGGTTCCTGCATCACTTTCTCCGCGACCGCCGGGGAGATTGGGATGAAATGCCCGAGGGGAACCGGAGGTATGTGATGCAGAGAAGCTGGAAGCAAGGGCTAATACATCACTTTTTTAGTGAAGTGAAAGTTAAGTAGAGGAAATGCAACATGGAAATGCTGAATATTCCGGGGTGGCGGAGCCACCCAATCCGATGAAATAGAGCCACAGGTTCCGCTATTGAGAGCCAGTGCTCCGGATCAGAGAGCCACCCTATGGTGGGCAACTCTGCTGATCCACGCACTTTGAAAACTAAATCCTGCTGTGACGACGTCTCATAGATACTTCACCATCAATATTAATCTCATAGCCATTAGATGTTATGCGGTCAAGGAGTGTATCTGCGACACCACCGCTGCCGAGCCTCTCATGCCAGCCTTTGACCGCCACCTGCGAGCAGAGAATAGTTGAGGTCTTGTCCTCGTCTCTCGCTCTGAGAAGGATCAGCAGGTCACGTTGCTCTTCCTGAGTCGTAGGCAGCAGGAGAAAGTCATCGAAGATTATCAGTGGTATCCTGCGGAAGCGATTAATCGTTTCATCGTAGATACCCTGTACTCTTGCGGCCTCCATGGCGCCGAAGTACTCATTGAGCCTGAAGTATTTGGCGCGGTATTCATGTCTGCAAGCATTGGTAGCAAGAGCGCATGAGATATATGTCTTGCCGCTGCCCGTTGCGCCAATGAGCATTATGTTGAGACCTCTGCTGATGTAGTCATTGGTCTGTAGCGTACTGAAGAGATCCTGGTTAAGATGTCTCTCCGGAAGGAACTCTATCCCTCCGATGTGAGCAGTTGTATCCGGGATTGATGAATTCTTCAGAAGCCGCTTGATCTTGTTATTGGTGCGGGCATCAAACTCCGCATCCACAAGCAATTCGAATTCTTCATCAAAAGTCATTGCCGCATAGAGTTCAGGAGACTCAGCGTGCTTCCTGTACTGGCTTGCCATCTCAGGCAGCCTCATCTTGCAAAGCTTTTCGTATGTGTCTCTATTCATTACGGCCACCTCCATAGTACTCAGGTCCACGAAGGTGAGTATATTTGTTCACCGGATCCTCTGTATCCTTCTTAGGAGATTCCTCCTTCGGAAGGTCTTGACCGGCCTCAAGAATCAGTCTAATATTCTTGTACCGGGGATTCGGAATATGTACAAGTGCTACGGCGCACGCATTTTCAAGGCGGCTGGATGAGTATTTGTCAGCCAGCTTCAGGAGGGACAGGCAGCCTTTGTAAGCCTGTTCTTCCACCCGGTATGACGCAAATATCTTATCTACAACTTCCTCTGTATGTGGGCCGATGTTCGCTGCCCAGCGCTTGAAGCGACCACTATCCCATTCGCTGTAGAGCTGATGGTTCGCCGGCATATGGTCAACGTTGGTTGAATATTGTCCCATACGGCCATAAAGTCTTCTGTGACTGCATATACGCGTGCCCTAGTAGTAGACTTCTACCACGCTGCTGGTACTGCGGACGTCCACCTTCTTCCTGACATAAGCATATGGAACTGAGTAGTTCTGCTTGTCGAAGGATATATGGTAGTTCATCTGAACTGTCGCAACCTTCCACGTAGCGAATTCATATGCGTATTTCGGAAGCGGCTTCATGAATGGAAGCTCTTCTTCTTCATACACGGATGAGCGGGAGCCTTCCTTCTTCTGGAACGGCTTGGCATTGAACTCATCCAGCTCTTTGCGGATTGTATTGTTAAGTTCCTGTAGGCTGAAAAAACGTTTGTTACGGAATTTCGCCTTCAGTCGCTTGGTGAGAACCCCTACTGAGCCTTCTACCGCTGCTTTATCCTTGGGAGCCAATACGCGTGCCGGAAGCAATGCGGTGTTGTAATGTTCAGCAAGCTCCTCGTAACTCTTGTTGAAAACAGGATCATCGTGCTTCTTGTTCTTTATGACTCCGGTCTTAAGATTGTCGCAGACGAGAAGCCTTGTGCTGCCGCCGAAGTACGCATACATGTGAACGTGTGCATTGATCCATGCTTCCTGCTTCATATCAGTGAATGCTTCAGCGTAGCACAGCATGCTGAACGGTAGCGTAGCCACGAACAGATGGCATGGCTGATCCTTGTCGTCATCTGAGTCGTAATAATAGAATTTATCTCCGGCCCAGTCGACCATGAGCTTATCGCCCGGTTTGTGATTGATGTGCATCGTCAGTCTGTGTTGATCGACATAGTCTGAATACAGCTTGCAGAACTGAGAATACATGTATGGAGGTCGCTTGGCCTCTCTGCACTGATCACAATATTCTTCCCACAGGGAATGAAGTGTGACATCGTCTTTGAGTAGCTCCTTGTGGATCCACTCAAAGTCGGGTTTGACCTGAACCGGAATGAGTTCCTTTTCAGGAAACAGCACTTTTACCAGTTGCTGCTCGTCCATCTGCAGAAGCTCAGGAAGTGTTTTTCCGCTTCTTACAGATGCTGCCTGCACGGATGAGATCGTATTTCTCGATACACTGAGCATCTTGGCAATCATCCGCTGAGATTTCCCGTCAGCTGTTAACTGCAGGATTTGTAAATCTTTGGACATAATATATAGTCCTCCTTCTGAATGTATTCGGCTTTCGCCGTAAATCCATTCTAAAGGATGGTTCTATACATCGGAATATATATTGAATCCGACTGGCTCTACCATGCGGAATGGGTGGCTCTCTCTAACGGACAGAGTGGCTCCGAGCTGGCGGAATACTCAAATGCTTAGAGTTGATGCATGGGATGAAAAAAAGTGTGTTCATGCATCAACTTTAGAAACGGGGTTGATGCACGGAGCGGAAAGACAGGAGCTCGTGCATCATTTTTTGGAAGCGAGGGCGGGCAGGGGACGCCCGTCGGCAGGAGGCCCGGAAGGCAACGGAAGATTCGGGCCGGAGGCTCCAAAGGGAAGGATTTTGGTCAATGGACCCGGGGGTGGAACCGGCAGGTTGCCAGGGGTGCCGGGCTGCGATATACTCGAGCTAAGGATTTGGTATAAAAACCGTGGCACTGCGGCGGGGCTCGCCTTGCCGGACGTGTGTGCCCAACGGACTTTGTTTTTTTAGGAGAGGGGCGTGTGATGATCGATAGAAAAAGTGCGCAGCCGGTGTGGAAGAGCCATGAGAAGACGTCGGCGGAGAAGGAAGCGTGGCTGCGGCCTTTTGAGGAGGATGAGAACCTCCGGATGATGGATGAGGAGACGCTGGCGAAGGCGCGGCGGTATACGGAGGAGCTGTGCCGGGAGGATAATGTTTTTGCGCTGCGGCTGAAGGGGTACGCGTGCTACGGGGGCAACCGGCTGTACGAGTGCGACTGGACGGCGGCGCGGGACTGCATGCTGCGGCTTCGGGAGCTGGCGGACGACGCGGAGTACGCGAATACGCTGGGGTACATCTATTACTACGGGCGCTGTAACGGGGGCGAACCGGAGTACGAGAAGGCGTTCCCGCAGTTCAGCTATGCGGCGGCCAACGGGCTGTTCGAGGCGATCTACAAGCTGGGGGACCTGTACAGCCACGGGTACGGCTGCCGGAAAAGCGAGGAGACGGCGCAGAACCTGTACCACATGGTGTACAACGAGACCAAGAAAAAATTCCTCCGGGGGTATGATGCGTGTTTTGCGGATGCGGCGCTTCGGCTGGGGAAGGTGTTCGAGTACGGCATCGGCACGGAGGCGAATCCGGCGGCGGCCTACTGTCTGTATCTGGAAGCGGATTATGCGGCAAAAATCCGGGCGGCCCACTCGGATTTTTTCGGGGACCATTCGGTGGCAAAACGCACGGAGCAGGCTTTGGAGCGGGTGGCCAGGAAGCTTCCGGCGGAGTTTTTCCGGGATGTCCTGTGGCTGGATACGCCTCGCCCGGTGGTGGATTTCCTGGAGGACGGCTACCGGTGTGAGCTTTCCTTCCAAAAAGAAGAGAACGGCGGGGCGTGGGTGACCGGCACGCGAATCGGGACCCGCACCTGTCCGGATGTGGAATATCGGCTGGCGAATTTTGGCGGACTGGGCGTGGTCATCCGCTGCAGGGAACTGTCCCTGAAAATGGAGGAGCCGGCAGAATATGAAATCTGCGACGGCGGGGACGCCGCTGTGTTTGATTACTACGAGCGGAATACCTACGATGACCAGGATGAGTTCTACCTGGGAGATAAACTGGTGGCCTGGATCAAGTGCCCGGGGTACCGGGTGGACCGGGAGGTTTTGTAGGGGGGTGCCTGAAATTGAAAAATGGTGATGTTCGTGAATTTGTTGATCACATTCATTACGGTGATGAGTTGTGGTTTCTTTATGAAGGGAAAAAATACTTTTTGGAAGGATGGACGAATAACAGCAGTCTAGATCTTTGCTTATATGAAATGGCAGACAATGGAGAAACGTATACCTGGAAGGGGAATACAACACATTATCCGGTTGATGCATTCTTAGAAGCTAAAATCTGGAACGGAAAAACTTTCTGGGATGTTGAGAAGGATATGGAATGGGTAGATGATTAAATATAAGTTTATTTCAATCACAATCCTTTTTTCCAGTGAACAGATGGGCGTGGAACGCTAAAGATAAACTAAGTAGCAAGAGAAGCACGAAGGGCGGCGCCCATTCGTGCTTCTCTTTTCATTTCATCTGAAAGCGGCCCGAATCCGGCGCGCACCTCTAATTCGGGCCGCTTTCTGGGGATTGGTGAAAAGTGATGCAGGAACGCTCCGAAAAGAGGTTCCTGCATCACTTTCTCCGCGGCCGCCGGGTTGATTAGAGTGGAATGCCCGAGGGGGAGCGGAGGTATGTGATGTTGGGAAGCAGAAAACCGGAGTTCGTACATCACTTTTTCACTTAAGCGAAATTAAAATAGAATAAACATAGCACAGAAATGATTGGAGTGATGCATGAGATGAAAAAAAGGGGTGCTCATGCATCAACATGGAAAATGGAGTTGATGCATGGAACAGAAAAACAAGGGCTCCTGCATCACTTTTTGGATGCGAGGCCGGCGGTCGGCTCATCCGGCGCCAAAGACGTGGTGCTTGACGACGAAGGAACAAGGTTTTGCGGAGAGTGAAGCACCACGTCCGGTACGCCGGCAGCGCCTTGGGCCCCAAAGACGTGGTGCTTGACGACGAAAGAACAAGGGCTTGCGGGAGGCGGAGCACCACGTCCGGTACGTCGGCGGCGCCTTGAGCTCGGAAGACGTGGTGCTTGACGACGAAAGAACAAGGGCTTGCGGGAGGCGGAGCACCACGTCCGGCACACCGGCGGCGCCTTGGGGCCTAAAGGCGTGGTGCTTGACGACGAAGGAACAATGGCTTGCGGGGAGTGAGGCACCACGTCCGGTACGCCGGCAGCGCCTTGGGCCCCAAAGATGTGGTGCTTGACGACGAAGGAACAATGGCTTGCGGGGAGTGAGGCACCACGTCCGGTACGCCGGCGGCGCCTCGCCCCGCGCCGGAGGCCCACCCAAAAAGGACCGACGCACAGTCGGTCCTCCTAATTCTTCTAATTCCCCTAATTCCCTACTTCACCTTCCGGGTTTTCGTGGTCTTCCAGTTGGATTGCAGCTTTTTCTGGATTTTGGCATGTTCCTGCCAGGTACGGGCGAAGTGCAGCCGGCCCTTGGAATCGGACTGGAAGTAATAATAGCTGTTGTTAGTGGGGGTCAGCACCGCGTTGATGGACTCCATGCTCGGGCAGCAAATCGGGCCGTAGGGGAGACCCGGGTACTTGTAGGTGTTGTACTTGGAATTGTACTTGGTGTCCGCCAGAGAAATGATGTCCTTTTTGATGCCCTTTGCGTACTCTACGGTGACGCAGGATTCCAGCTTCGGGAACTTGCCCGGGTGGTGGAGGCGGTTCAGGAACACGCCGGCCACGGTTTTCCGGTCTTCGGTGGTGGCCGCTTCGCTCTCCACCATGGACGCCAGGATGATCACTTGATCCAAAGAGTACTTGCTCTTCTTCACCTTGGCCAGGATTTCCGGCGTGTACACCGTCTGCTGGAAGTGATCCAGCATCGTGTTGATGATGTTGTCCGGATCCTCGTCCTTTGTAAAGTAGTAGGTATCCGGGAAGAGGTATCCCTCCAGGCCGCCGATGCGCTTGGAAGCGGGCACCTTCTTCAGGAATTCGTAGTTAAAAGAATGGGTTTTGCAGGCTTTGAGGAATTCCGATTTCTTGCAAACGCCGGCCTCCTCCAGGATGGTCCCCATTTCGCGCACCTGAATACCCTCCGGGAAGGTGACACGGATGTCTCCCGCCGGTTTGCCCATGATTTTACAAATCTCGAAAAAACTGCTGCCGCCGGGAATCTTATAAGAGCCGGGGTACCAGTTGCCGTTTCGGCCTTCCACTTCCGCCACAATCCGGAAAAGGAACGGGCTCTGAATCAAGCCTTCCTCTTTCAGCTTGTCGGCCACGATGATGGAGCCGTCGCCGGAGGATACGGTGACCTCGCCCCCATCGCGATTCGCAGTGATGCCGGATGTCAGGACGCCGAGCAGCAGAAGCAGAGCTGCCAACGCGGCGATTGCTATAATTGTCATTTTTTTTCGTTTACTCATAACAATAAGAATATCACAGCGGTAAAAAAAATAAAAGTTAAACCACAGAGATACCGAGAAAAATTCACAGAATCGTCATTGACTATGGGGCGCGATAGGACTAAAATGTGTAGCGTGCTACATGTAGCACGCTACACATTTCACAATTAGAATTCATTTTGTCGGAGGCCCAATCCCGGAAGCCGGCGGCCCACACAGCAGCCGGAGGCTCGGTCACAGAGTGCCGCCACATGAATAAAGGAGAAAAAATGAAGGAATGCAAATGCAATCGGAACGAAATCGGCATGCTGATCAAGCAGATTTCCTTCCAGCTGCGAACCCATGCGGACATGGATCTGCGGAAGTGCGACCTCACCTGGTCTCAAGCCCACCTGCTTCGGCACCTGGCCAAGGCCGGGGGGCAGATGTCCCAGAAGCAGATTGAGAAAGAACTGGAGATTTCCCATCCCACGGTGGTGGGATTGGTGCAGCGGCTGGAAACAAAGGGGTTTGTGGAAAGCTTCACCGACGAGAAGGATCGGCGGATCAAGATGGTGCGGCTGACGGAACGGGCCCATGAACATCAACATTTCATGGAAGAGCGGTTCCGAGAGAAAGAGAAATTGATGACCCGAGGCATGAGCGAGGAAGAAGTGAAGGAGCTGATTCGGCTCTTGCGCAAGCTCCACGCCAACCTGGAAATCGGTAAGGAGGATAACGATATATGATCAAAAAGTTAATGCAAAGCATCCGGGACTACAAGCGGCCGGCCATTGAGACGCCGGTGTTTGTGGGAATCGAGGTGCTGTTTGAATGTGCTTTGCCGTTCGTGATGGCCCAGCTCATCAACCACATGACCGAAGAGTCCATGGACCCGATTGTGAAATACGGAAGCATCCTGCTGGTGATGGCCATGCTGTCCCTGCTTTTCGGCGTTTTGGCGGCGAGAAAAGCCGCTACAGCCGGCGCGGGATTCGCGAAGAACCTGAGACACGATATTTTCTATGCGATTCAGGACTTCTCTTTCGCAGATGTGGACAGATTCTCCTCTTCATCGCTGGTAACTCGGCTGACCACCGACGTCACCAACGTGCAGAACGCCTTTCAGATGATGATTCGAATTGCGGTACGAACCCCGCTGATGATGGTGTTCTCTCTGGCAATGAGTTTCTCCATCAATCCGAAAATGGCGCTGTTGTTCTTCTGCGTGATGCCGGTCATCGCCATCGCGCTGATCTGGATGATTCGCACCGCTATGCCGATTTTCCGACGGATTTTCAAGAAATATGATGCTCTGAACAACTCCGTGCAGGAGAACATCGCCGGCATCCGAGTGGTAAAATCCTTCGTCCGTGAGGAGTACGAGCGGGAGAAATTCTACCGGGCATCCGATGAAGTGCGGAAGGATTTCACCCATGTAGAGCGCATTCTGGCCCTGAACAGCCCGGTGATGAGCTTCTGCATGTCCGCCTCCATGCTGCTCATCAGCTTCTTCGGTGCAAAAACCATCGTGAACAGCCACGGAACCAGCCTGAACACCGGAGACCTGTCCGCCCTGATTTCCTACGGCGTGCAGCTGCTCATGTCCATCATGATGCTGTCCATGGTGTTCGTCATGCTCACCATGGCACAGGAATCCGCGCGAAGAATCACGGAAGTGCTGAACTACGAGAACACCCTGCATTCCCCGGAAAACCCGGTGATGGAAGTGGCCGACGGAAGCGTGGACTTCAACCATGTTTCTTTTAAGTACAATGAAAAAAGCAAGCGAAACGCCCTGACGGACATCGACCTCCATATCGGATCCGGCGAGACCGTGGGCATCATCGGGGGAACCGGTTCCTCCAAAAGCTCCCTGGTACAGCTGATCCCGAGACTCTATGACGTGACGGAGGGCTCCGTGGAAGTGGGCGGCATCGACGTGCGGAACTACGACGTGGATACCCTGCGAGACGCGGTGGCCGTGGTGCTTCAGAAGAACGTGCTGTTCTCCGGCACCATCAAGGACAACATGCGCTGGGGCAACAAGAACGCCACGGACGAGGAAATTGTGGAAGCTTGCAAGCTGGCTCAGGCGGACGAGTTCGTCTCCGGATTCCCGGACGGCTACGACACCTATATCGAGCAGGGCGGAACCAACGTGTCCGGCGGCCAGAAGCAGCGTCTGTGCATTGCCCGGGCGCTCCTGAAAAATCCAAAGGTGCTGATCCTGGACGACTCCACCTCCGCGGTGGACACCAAGACCGACGCCCTCATCCGTCAGGCTTTTATGGATAAGATTCCGAATACCACAAAAATAATTATCGCTCAGCGAATTTCGTCCGTACAGGACGCGGATCAGATTCTGGTGATGGACGGCGGCCGCGTGGTGGAACAGGGAAATCACGAGAGCCTCATTGCCAAGAACGGAATTTACC
>ERZ1031347.752-NODE-752-length-13885-cov-7.245842_pt1 | contig 13885 bp, 10 predicted proteins | sample MGYA00517106_ERZ1031347 | MGnify/ENA primary metagenome ERZ1031347 (study PRJEB33719, sample SAMN04261392) | wastewater metagenome | biome: periurban shantytown; feature: human; material: feces | host: Homo sapiens | place: Peru: Lima | collected 2012-07-19 ...
ACGGTCGTTGCCGCCGCGATAGCCGCCGCGGTCGTTGCCGCCGCGGTAGCCGCCGCGGTCGTTGCCGCCACGGTCGTTGCCACCACGGTCGTTGCCGCCACGGTACCCACCGCGATCGTTGCCGCCGCGGTAGCCGCCGCGGTCGTTGCCGCCACGGTCGTTGCCGCCGCGGTACCCACCGCGGTCGTTCCCGCCACGGAAGCCGCCGCGACCACCGCGGTCGCCACGATCACCGCGGTCGAAGGGCTTGCGGTCATCGCAATCATCGCGCTTCTTGGCAAGGCGCTCCTGCTCGCGCTCCTTCCAGTCCTCGCCGATCTCCGTCGCAACGCCGGCCTCGATGCGGTCAAGGAACGAGGCAAGCACGTCTACCTCGTCGTCCGTGAAGCCGTCGAGCGCAACGTTCTGGAGGTCGCGCGGCTTGGGCTGCTCCTCCTGGCCCTTCTCGCCAAGGGTGACGGACTGGACATTGTCATCCTCGTCCTTGGTAACAACGACGAGGTCATCGTTAGACATGTTTCCAAGCGTGGTTCCGAGTGCGTCTGCACCAATGCCGAGGACAGTCGACATCTCCTCGACGGAAATCTCGCTCTTGAGACGCAGGAGCGCAAGCACGCGCGCGACGTTGGCGTCGGTGGCCTCCTCCTGCTCCTTGCGGTTGTGGCGAGCAATGTTCAGCATGTGCTGGACCTCGCCGAGCTTCTCCATGATCTCTGCTCTTGTGGCCATGTACTAATTTCTCCTGTCTTGCGTGATGTGAGGGCCGTAGCCCCTTAAGTCCGTGCCCGTAGGCTGGGAATTGCCACACCTTTTCCTTTAGAAGCAACTCATTATCGCGGCAACGCAGGCCACATTTTCTCGGAATTGTTGGCCTACGCAAATTGACCACCTGGGAGAGGCGCAGCCGAGACCAAGATCGCGGGGACGCAACGTTGCGCCCTTGACCTTCACGCTGCGTGAGGGTTTATCGTCTGCTCAACGCGCGAGAGGAGACAACCATGAGAGAGGCGCAGTCAGCTGACCAGACATACACGATAGGAGAGCTGGCGAGCATGTCCGGCGCGACGGAGCGGGCGCTTCGCCACTACGAGGACCTGGGGCTTCTCTCGCCCACACGCGGCGAGAACGGCTACCGGCGCTATGGCGAGAAGGACGTCGAGCGGCTTCAGCAGGTGCTCCTGTTTCGCGCGTGCGGGATGGGGCTCTCCGAGATTAGAGGGTTGCTGGAGAGCCCCGGCTACAACGCAAAGGAGGCTCTCAAGCAGCACCTCAAGACCCTGCGCGCACGTCAGCGCGAGCTCGAGGTGCTGGTAGAGACGGTGGAAAAGACCGTTGCGACGATGAAGGGGCGGCAGACCATGACCAACGAGGAGCGCTTCCGCGGCCTTAAGGAGCAGGCCATCGAGACAAACGAGAACACCTATGGTGCAGAGGCACGCGAGCGCTACGGCGATGACGCGGTAGACGCCGCCAACGAGCTCGTGCGCGCAATGAGCGAGCAGGACTGGGACGAGATGCGCGAGCTTGAGCAGGGCATCATTCGGCAGCTCAAGGGTGCCATGGCAACGGGCGACCCCGCTGGCGACGCGGCACAGAAGCTGGTGGAGATGCACCGACGCTGGATCTGCGGCTACTGGGGCGAGGGCCGCTACTCCGGCCAGGCACACCTGGTGCTTGGCGAGATGTACCTTGCGGACGAGAGGTTCCGTGACTACTACGACTCCCGCGCGGGCGCGGGAGCAACTGAGTTCCTGGTGGCGGCGCTTCGCGCGCAGCTTGCCGATGGCCAGCCAGGGGCGGAGTAGACCGGCGCGCAAGGACTAGGCAGCCTAGTCCAAAGTCGGGCGTCCTCGTCCTCAAGGCATTTTGCAGGTATTTTCTCTTTTCTTGTAGACGGCGCCATGCGGGGCAATGCGCGTTGCCAATTGTTAGCCTTGGCTTACATGTGACGGACACGGTCCCACACGACGGCCGCAGGCAAGCAGAGAGGCACCCATGGACACCCAGAAGCGCATGCTCAAGCTCGGCATCGACATTGCACTGGCGGTTCTGCTTGTGGGGACCTACATGACAGGGCACGTGGAGCCGCACGCACACGCCCTGGTTGCCCTGCTGTTTGTGGTGCTGCTGGTGGTGCACGGCGTGGTAAGCCACAGGAAGATTGTCCAGACCACCAGGCACGTGACCTGCAAGGCAATGAACAAGGAGGCACGAATCGACTGCTGCCTAGGCCTGGCGATGGTAGTGTTTCTCGCCATCGTGCTGGTGAGCGGCGGCAGCCTGATGCACGCGCGCATGGCTGAGGGCCTGAGCTTTGACGATACCGTGGGAACGCCGGCGTTTTTCGCACACGTCTGCGGTGCCGTGCTCTTCCTTCTCTGCGCACTGGCGCACGTGTGGATCAATCGCGAGCGTCTGGAGAAGCTGCTGCATCGCACGGACGAGAAGGACTAGTCCGGAGCCGAGGCTCGCTGCTGAAACCGCCGCGAACCGAAAAAGTGGTCCTCCCCTGATTTGGTCCGTCAGGGCTGTCCCCGAGGCCGGATTATTGAACGTTTTTTCCGGGCATTCTGGGGCTCAACTGGGAAAACGCTCTTCTCGCCAGAAATAGCGCGCAATAATTGGCGAGGATCGGACGCCAGCCGAGAGAGACACGGGCGCCAGCCGAGAATCGCGGGCCAGTCGAGGAAGTCAGGCACACCGCCGGACATACCGCAACACCCCTATACGCATGTTGTTCTTGCGCATTATTGCCGCCGCGCACCGCCCCGACGCAACCAGGAAACATACAGGGCCTAGCCTGTTCAGAGTTTTTGCAGGAAGGCAGGCGGGTTTCGCAGGCAAGGAGGACGGCTGCATGGCAGTATGGAGGCGCCTGGGCGACATCATCGCCCACAACATGGTGTTTCTGGTACCTCTCTGCCTGGTGTTTGGCGTCTGCGCACCCGACGCGTTCGCTGTCCTCAAGCCCCTGGTCACGCCCATGTTTGCCTTTGTGACCTTCCAAGGTTCTCTGGGTAACAACTTCTTCAACCTGGCGCGCACCTTCAGACGGCCCGCCCCCATGCTCGTTGCCATTGCGATTTCGCAGGTGCTCATGCCGCTTATGGGCTGGGTGCTGGGCGGGCTTCTCTTCTCGGACCCAAACATCGTGGCCGGCATTGTTCTTGAGTACTCGGTCCCCATCGCGGTGACGTCCACCATGTGGATAGGCATCTACGCTGGCGACATGTCGCTCGCTCTGGGAACGCTGCTCATCTCGACGCTCATCTCGCCCGTGACCATCCCCGCAACTCTGAGGCTCCTGGTGGGCGCAACGGTGCAGGTTGACGCGGCTGGCATGTTCTTTGACATGCTCGTCATGATTGCGCTGCCAGCGCTCGCCGCCACCGCGCTCAACCAGGCAACGCGCGGCCGCGTCAAGGCGACGCTCTCCCCCGCCCTAGCGCCACTCGCCCACATCTTTGTGATTCTCGTCATCACCACAAACTCGACGAGCCTGCACGACTTCATGTTCAACCTCACGCCGGAGCTCGCCGGCGTCATGGTGTTCATTGCGGCCATGGCGTCGTCGGGCTACCTCTGGGGTTTTGCCGCCACACGCCTCATGCACCTGGAGCGCGAGCAGGCCGTGACGCTCACGTTCTGCTCGGCGCTCAGGAACATCTCGGCCGGCGCCGTCATCGCGCAGGCGTACTTCCCCGCGGCGACCATGTTCCCCGTGATGACGGGGACGCTCTTCAACCAGTTCCTCGCAGCAGTCTTTGGCCGGGTGTTCTCGCGCGCGTTTTCACCGGATGCCAACAAGGGCAACCAGCCAGCGAGAGACACAGAAGCACCCGGGGCAGACTGCTCTAGTCCAGCTCACCGTCCGCAAGGGCACGAATCCGCTGCATGACCTCTGCGCGGCGCGCCTTGGGAAGCGGGACTCGCTCGTTGCCCTCCATAATGATGGACGTCTGGTCAACGGCATGGATACGCTCAGGGTTCACGGCGTAGCTGCGGTGGACCTTCATGAGGTGTGGAAAGACGGCGACCGCCTCACCAAACGAGGCGCGCGTCTCGAACGAGCCGTACGCCAGGCTCAAGCGGGAGCGCTTGCCCACCGCCTCGACGAGAGTGACATCCATGGGTGCCACAAGGTGCATCGTGCCCTCGCGGTCGTAAATCTCCACGCGATGCTGGTCGGTCTTATCGGCAGTGCGGTCATCGAGGTAGCGCTTGGCAGCGCGACCGATAACGTTGCAGAAGGACTCCCCGGACGCGACGGGCAGCTCGTTTCTGGGGTGCGAGATGTAAAGCGAGCGAATGCGGAGCTCGCCGTCAATGAGTTCCCAGATGATCTGCATGCGCTGCTGCACCCGCGCAAAGACGGACGCTCCGGCGTCGGTTGTCACGATGTAGCGGCCGATGATCGAGAGGGCTCGCCCGCAGTTCTGGACAACGGTGTACTCCTGCTGCGATTGACGGCAGGGCACAAGCTCCTTGAGGTTCTCCTCGAGGTCCGCGCGCATCGCATCGATGCCGCGCATGTAACGGTTCTGCTCGGGCGCCACCCACATCACGTTGTTGGCGCAGAGCGACAGGGCGTACTCGATGTCAAGCTGCCAGAAGCGTCTGAGAAGCTCCCGCGTGAGCCAGAGCGCCTTCTCCTCCAGTTCTTTCCGCATTTGATACCCCCCAACAAGGTCCCAACCGACGCTTGCCAAGCCTAAGTTTACTTTTGCGAGGGCATCCTTGGGCGCAGTGGTCTACCAGTGGAGAGGAAGTGGGCTACGACCGTACGTTGATATCCACGTAAGTTCCTGTGTACGCGCACCTAGCGCGGTCCCAGCCGGCACAGGTAGTGCGAACCCTTGACCCACTCGTGGTTGAGACAGTCGCGCATGCAGAACTCGACGGCCCGCTCGTGGTGGCGAACGAGCCACCCAAAGGAGTCGTAGCTGCCGTCGTCGGTGAGGTACGTCTCGCCCTGGGCGTACGCGTAGGCAACAGAGCCCGTGCCCACGAAGAGGTTGCCTCCTCGGTTGCGCTGCACGACGTCCGGGTAGGCGTGGGTGTGGCCTGTGAAGAGAATGGCACCTGCGTGGGAAAAGACCACAGAGCGAAGGTCGGCGTCATCCTCGAGTGAGTTCTCGAATCCCCAGCCACCGGGATAGGAATCCGTGACGGTATACTGCAGCGGCTCGTGGACAAAGACGAAGGAGGGCACGCCGGCGGCCTGGTCCTCGTCGAGAAGGCCAGAGAGCCACGACAGTTGCGCGGCGCTGAGCTTGAAGGTGTCTGTCGTCGAGACGTCGTAGGGCGAGACGTACTCGTCAGGGCCAAGTGCAATAACGTGCGAGCCGCCCACGTAGCGGTCATAGTAGACGGAGCTGGCACCGGTCCTCTCCAGGAAGTTGGCGTGCAGGCTCTCGACGCTCTCGCGTGTGTGGGTGCCTTCGCCCATCTGCTCGTGATTGCCCATCACGCAGGTAAAGGAACCCGGGAACGAGAAGCCCGCCGCCTGGGCGCGCCGCTCGAAGATGTCGTACTGGTACTGATAGCCGTTGTTCGTAATGTCTCCGTTGACCACCACGGAGTCAACGGCATCCCAGTTCTCGGCGATGTCCCCAAGGGCGTTCCCGAGGTTGTCGTCGTAGTCTGGGGCGTCATCGTCCACGTGCGTGTCGCTTATGACCGCAAAGGACGAGACAAGCGAGCCGTACGTTCCCTCGTCGACCGGCGCGGCGTCCGCGAGGGACACCAGTGTGGGGCCAGTCTCGGTTGCAGAAGCGGGGTCCGCAGCGCCAACTGCCGCGATGGCCGCCGCCGACGCGCAGGTGATGGCCCCGGCCCGGAAGAACTGCCTTCTCGTGAGACTCATGGTGACCCCTCCTCGTTCAGCTACCTTGAATTCCAAGGTATGACGCGGGGCTTAAACGCCGCTGAAGCAGGGGCGTTAAGGGACCCAAAGTGGTCCAAGCCACACGGAGGGAGCGCAAGGCTCGACGGGAACTTAATAAGAAGTTGGGGTTTTCTGAAAGCCGCGGGGGGACGCATTATCGCCGGAGGGCCGATACTGTTGAAAAACTCACCAGAAATGGCCTTCCGGCGACAAATTGTCTCCGGAAGGCCTTCTGCGTTGCAAAACGCTCCAAATGGAGGCTATTGGCGACACGCGACACGCCACGCGCGTCGCCGCGCCACTACAGGCGCTCGGCCATGTCGCGCACCAGGCGCTCCGTGCCCTCCCAGCCAATGCAGGCGTCGGTGATGGACTGCCCGTACACGCCACCGCCTACGGGCTGGTTGCCGTCCACCAGGTAGGACTCCACCATGAAGCCGCGGAAGAGTCCCGCGATGCGCTCGGAACGCCGCACGGAGTCCAGCACCTCGTCCACGATTCGAGCCTGCTCAAGCGGACGCTTGCCGGAGTTGTCGTGGTTGCAGTCGATGACCACGGCCGGGAACTCGAACTTCTCGGGATCGTACCTGTCGGCCAGGCGCTCAAGGTACTCGTAGTGGTAGTTGGGATACGTTGCCCCGTCCGGCCCAACGTAGCCGCGAAGCACGGCGTGCGCCAGCGGGTTTCCAGTGGTCTCGACCTCCCAGTTGCGGAAGATGAAGGTCTGGGGCGCCTGCGCGGCGTAGATGGAGTTGAGAAGCACGGCCGTGGAGCCGCCCGTGGGGTTCTTCATGCCCACGGGCATGGGGACGCCGCTCGCCACCAGGCGGTGTTCCTGGTTCTCCACCGAGCGCGCGCCCACGGCCACATAGGCGAGAAGGTCGATGAGGTACTGGAAGTTGGCGGGGTAGAGCATCTCGTCCGCCGTGAACATGCCGGTCTCCTCCACAACGCGCAAGTGCATGCGGCGGATGGCCTTCACGCCCTCGAGGAGGTCTGCCGGCGCCTCGGGGTCGGGGTTGTGGAGAAGCCCCTTGTAGCCGGTACCACGCGTGCGAGGCTTGTTGGTGTAGACGCGCGGCACCACGAGGAGCTTGTCCTTTACCTCGTCGGCAAGCTTGGCAAGGCGCGTCACGTAGTCGAGGACCGAGTCCTCGCGGTCGGCCGAGCAGGGCCCAATCACAAGCAGGCGGCGCGGGGACTCGCCGCGAATGATCGCCGCCACCTCGGCGTCGAAGGCGGGTTTTCTCGCCGCCATGTCCGCGGAGAGGGGCATCTCCTCGCGGATCTCCATGGGGATGGGCAGACGGCGCTTGAAGGTCATGGTCATTGTTCGTGGTTCCTCTCGTCTAACTCGCAGGCGGCGTACCCGGCAAGAAATGCCACCAGGGAGGCCGCGTTTTGTGCCACCACAGTATGACGGGGATTTCGCCCGGAACACGGCGGCGACGGCCCACTCGTGCGCCTTCCGTAACATGCGCACAAGCCTGCATGCAGGTGCCGCGGCAGGTGGGCATACTATGGCATGTGAGAACGCGCCGGCGCGAGATGCCGGCACCACACACCAGACCAAGGAGGCACCATGCCCTGCACCACCATCCTGGTTGGCAAGAAGGCCAGCTACGACGGGTCGACCATCGTCGCCAGAAACGAGGACTCCGCCAACGGCGAGTTCAACCCCAAGCGTTTCTGCGTCGTAGACCCCGAGGGACGCACCAGCTACACCTCGAAGATCTCGCACCTCACGGTGCCGCTGCCTGCCGAGGACGGCGTGCGCTACACGGCCGTCCCCAACGCGGACCTTTCCCAGGGCCTCTGGGAGGAGGCGGGCTTCTCGGCACGCGGTGTTGCCATGAGCGCCACCGAGACCCTCACCTCCAACGAGCGCGTCCTGGGCGCGGACCCCATGGTCGTCTATCGGCCCGCCAAGGGGACGCCCGGTAGCGACGACTATGAGCCCGAGCAGCCCGGCGGCATTGGCGAGGAGGACATGGTCACGCTGGTGCTGCCCTATGCGCGCTCCGCACGCGACGGCGTGCGCATCCTTGGTGAGCTCCTCGAGCGCTACGGCACCTACGAGATGAACGGCATTGCCTTCTCGGACGTCAACGAGATCTGGTGGCTGGAGACCGTGGGCGGCCATCACTGGATCGCCAAGCGCGTGCCCGATGACTGCTACGTTACGATGCCCAACCAGCTGGGGATTGACTCCTTTGACCTGGCAGACGCCCTGGGCGAGCAGACCGAGCACATGTGCTCGCCCGACCTTGCCGAGTGGATGGCCGCCCACCACCTTGACCTCACGCTGCGCGCAGAGGGCGAGAACGACAGGGTCTTCAACCCGCGTGACACCTTTGGCAGCCACTCCGACGAGGACCACCTCTACAACACGCCGCGCGCCTGGTCGATGCAGCGCTTCCTCAACCCGCACGCCCAGAGCTGGGACTCTCCCGAGGCGCCCATGGGCCCCGAGGCGAACGACCTCCCCTGGGCGAGCGTCCCCGAGCGTAAGGTGACCATCGAGGACGTGAAGTACGTCCTCTCGCTCCACTACCAGGGAACCGCCTACGACCCGTACGGCAGCTTTGGCACGGAGGCCACGCGCGGGCACTACCGCCCCATCGGCATCAACCGCAACAGCCAGCTCTCCGTGCTGCAGGCGCGCCCGTACGGCCCCGAGGCCACGCGCTGCGTGCAGTGGCTGGCCTTTGGCTCCAACCCGTTCAACGCGCTACTGCCGTTCTACGCCAGCGTGAGCCAGACGCCCGCCTACCTCGAGCAGACCGATCCCAAGCGCGTCTCGACCGAGAGCTTCTACTGGGCAAACCGCCTCATCGCCGCCATGGCAGACGCCAACTACGCGGAGTGCGTGCCCGCGATCGAGGCCTACCAGCTTGACCTTGGCTCCGAGGGCGAGCGCATGCTGGCGGCAACGGATGCGCTCGTGGCCAAGCAGGGCCTTGGCGCCGAGGCGGCGCAGGACCTCCTCGAGGAGGCCAACCAGCACGTGGCAGACTACGCGCGCGAGAAGACCGACGAGCTTCTCGCCAAGGTGCTCTACGAGCGCAGCATGCACATGGCGAACCGCTTCGCGCGGTCGGACGCGTAGGAGCGACGAGTTCACAGACGCAGGCGAACGGGCGGCAAGAAGGACGGTCGAGGTGGACATGGGCATTTTCAGGCACGGAGAAAAGCGCGCGGAGCGCGAGGCCGAGGAGGTCCTTGGCGGCGTTGGCTGGCACGAGCTGCCCGTTCGCTGCGAGCGGGACGGGCGAGAGGTGCGGGTGCGCCTCCTTGCCCCAAACGACCCCGGTCCCCTGCCGGCGATCATGTGGGCAGGCGGGGACGACGTGGCAGTGAAGCTGCCGCTTGAGGAGCTGACGGCGCGCGGCGTTGCAAGCTGCGTGGTGAGCGATAGCGGTCCTGCTGCCGGCACGGTGCCGGAGGTGTCGCGGGCACTCGAAGACCTCGAGGCCGCCTCCGACGCCGTGGGGCGCCTGGACCTGATCGACAACTGCCGCGTGTTTCTCGCCGGCGCTGGGCACGGATGCGTGGTGGCGACGCTTGCGGCGGCCCGGCATCCCCATGACGTGTCCGGTCTGGTGCTTCTCTCGCCTGACTTCTCTGCCGGGCACACCACGGGCGATGGTCAGGACGCGGGCAGCATCTGGGGAGACATGCGTCGCTTCCGCGGACCCGTGCTGGTGTGCCGCAGCGAGGACGGAAGCCACCGCTCCTTTGATGACGCCCGGCGCGCGGCGGAGGAGTTCCCCCACGCGCGGCTGGTCACGCTTGGCGAGGGGGCGCACGTGGTGGGCGAGGCCATGTGGCTCTCGCACGCCATCGACGAGGTGGTTCGCTTCATCTGCGAGGCGTAGGAGCTGCGGCGCCCCTCGCGGCTGCCGCTTCCGGCCCGGCGCAGCTCCTAGCCCGGCAGCCTCCTAGCCAACAGCCACGCCCTACAGCCGGCAGTACCGCCGGCAGTCATGCCAGGCGCCAGCCTTGTCTGGTCGTTGTGCTCGCCTTTATTGCGCGATTTTCTCGACCAGACATGCGTTTACCCAGTTGATGGTCATCTCATCAAGAAATTTCGCGCAATAAATGGCGCCGAGAAGCCCTGGCACCAAAAAAGGCCATAAGGGGGAGACGAGCGGGCACTCGGCCGCCCTGCAAAGCTGGCTATTCCGTTCTTTAGCGGTTTCTGAGAAACGGCCGCGATGTTTCCGCAGGTCATAAGAGGCGTCGTTCTCAAATACCGCTAGAGAATGGTTGCACTGCCGGCAGTGCTATTGCTGGGCGTCGCGCCTCTCGGCAAAGCCCAGGCCCAGGAGCAGGCCAAACGCCGCAAAGACCACGGGGACCTTAATTGCGGCGTACACGACCAGCGCAAACACAATAGCGGCCGAGTTGTTGGCCAGCGTCGCAATGACAGGTGCAAGGAGCAGGAAGCCCAGCACGACCCAGCCCAGCGCGGCAAAGATCACGCGCGGCAGGTTGGGCATACGCAGGTGTGCGAGAGATCCCGCCACAAGCGCGACTAGCGCTCCAACGGAAAACGCGGCAAGGCCGGACGAAATCGCGTATAGGTAGCTCAGCGGCAGACTGGAGAGAATCGCGGTGATGTTCGTGTCGGGGTCGGCGTTGAACCAGACGAGAAACGCAACGCTCACGACGAGCGCGACGGCAAAGCAGATGACGGCGACGAGCACGGTCCTTCTCATGGCGACCTTCATTGCCTTGGACCTCCCTTACGTGTCGGTAGCAGGAGGTGGCATTGTAGTCGGAAGGCATGGAGGCCTCGCGAAGGTGCCGCGCCGCGCGCAGGCGGCACGCACGCCGCGCCGGTCGCACACGCGCCGTCCTACTGCACCCTATACACCCGCGCCTCATACGGCCGCGCGACAAAAGAGTCAGCGCTGGCATCCTCCACGGGATAGTTGGCGAGAAGGACCTCGTGCGGGCGGCCCCGGAACTTCCCCGGCAGCCCCACGCGGTGCCCGCCCTTGCCAAAGCAGCACACCACGAGCAGCGTCTCGGCCTCGTGCTCGTCGTCGCCCGCGAACTCGCGCGAGTACGCGTACACACTACCGTTCGCACGGAGGAACTCGTGGTACTCGCCCCAGCGAACGGCAGTACTCTTGGTTCGAAGCTCGATGGCGCGTCGGTAGAAGTTGAGAAGCGAGTTCTCGTCATTGCCCTGCACGGCCACGTTGACCTCGCGGTAGTTGGGGTTCACGGCAAACCACGGCTCGTGCGTGCTAAAGCCGGCGTTTGGGGTGGCGTCCCATTGCATGGGCGTGCGGGCGTTGTCGCGCGTGGCCCGCCGCACGCGGGCGAGCGCCTTCTCCTCCCCCATCTTCCCCACGTAGGAGCGGTAGTTCGCCTGCGCAATGCAGTCTGGGTAGTCCTCGATGGTCGGCAGCGAGATGTTGGTCATGCCAATCTCCTGTCCCTGGTAGACGAAGGGCGTCCCCTCGAGGAAGAGGTACGCGCAGGCGAGCATCGAGCCGCTTTCGCGCCGGTAGCGCTCGCTCCCGTAGCGGCTGATCACGCGCGGATGGTCGTGGTTCTCGAGGTAGAGGGCGTTCCAGCCCACGCCGTGCAGCCCGTCCTGCCAGCGCGAAAGCGCGCGCATCAGGCGCCTGGGGCTAAACGGCAGCGGGATGTACTCCGTAAAGAGACAGTCTGCCTCCATGTGCTCGAAGCTAAAGACCATGTCAAGCAAGCGGCTCTCGCGCGGCCCCTGCGTGAGCATGCGCGCCTTCTCCACGTCCACGAAGGGCGCCTCGCCCACCACAAAGCAGTCGTGCTGTGCCAGCACGTCGTGACGGAACTCGCCCAGGTAGTCCGCAAGGTGCGGCCCACAGTCGTAGTACTGCCTGCCCTTGGGAAGCGAGAGGGGGCCACGGTCGTTGGGCAGGCCCTCTGCCTTGGAGATGAGCGTGATCACGTCCTCGCGGAAACCGTCGACGCCCATGTCCAGCCAGTAGCGCATGACGTCTTTGACCTCGTCGCGCACACGTGGGTTGTCCATGTTGAGATCGGGCTGCCCAGCCGAGAAGAGATGCAGGTAATACTGGCCGTTTTCCTCGTTGTACGTCCAGGCGGGACCGCCGAACATGCTCTGCCAGTTGTTGGACACGCCGCCGTCCGGCGCAGGGTCGCGCCAGATGTAGTAGTCATGGTAGGGGCTTGCGGGGTCGATGCCCTTGCGGAACCACTCGTGCTCGATGGAGGTGTGGTTTATCACCAGGTCCATGATGACCTTGAGGCCCAGCTCATGGGCGCGGTCAAGCACGCGGCGGAAGATCTTCTCGTCCCCATAGTCCGGAGAGATGCGCCGGTAGTCCGCAATGTCATAGCCAAAGTCGGCATTAGGCGAGACGTACAGCGGAGAGAACCAGATGCCACCCACGCCCAGCGACTTCACGTAGTTGAGCTTCTCGTAGACGCCATAGAGGTCGCCAATGCCGTCGCCGTTGCCGTCGGCAAAGCTGCGCGGCCAGATCTGGTAGAACACCACGTCCTTGTACCACTCGTCACCAGCCACGGAAACCTCCTCCGGTCAACACCGCACCTCCGGCGCTGCGTGGGCGCCGCGCAGCATCATGTGCCATTGTGACACCACTTACCCCCAGCGCCGCGAGGTTACCCCGCGAGCGACCCCGCCGCCACGCCCCAGCGCAAGCGTCTAAGATGGTGGGGCACGATTTACCAACCCATTGGGAGGAAGCATGGCACAGACCAACGACGACCAGCTCAAGGCCAAGGTCGACGCATACGTCGACGAGGTCTGGGAGGACGTTGTCGAAGACATCCGCACGCTTGTGAGAATCGAGTCAGTCGAGGATCTCTCGGCCGCCGAGCCGGGCAAGCCCTATGGCCCCAAGGCAAACGAGGCCCTGGTGGCAGCCGAGGGCATTGCCAGCCGCCTTGGCCTTGCCGTCACGGACCTCGACGGCTGCATTGGCTACGGCGAGGTCACCGGCAGGGAGGGCGCACCCTACGTGGCGACCATCGCCCACTCTGACATCGTCCCCGTGGGCCTTGGCTGGACTGTTCCCGCGCTCGACGTGACGCGACGCGAGGGCTACCTCATGGGCCGTGGCGTGCTCGACGACAAGGGCCCGTTGGTCCTCTCGCTCTGGGCTGCGCACTTCTTTGCCCTCCAGGTGAAGGAGACCGGCGAGTCGCTCCCCTACGCCCTTCGCTGCATCATTGGCAACAATGAGGAGACAAACATGGCGGACGTCGAGCACTACCTCGACCGTTGCCCCGAGCCCGCCTTCTGCTTCTCGCCTGACGCCGACTTCCCGCTCATCTGCGGCGAGAAGGGCCTCTTTGGCGGCAGCTTTACCTCCGAGCCCATGATGGGCCGCGTGATCGAGGAGCTCGACGGCGGCACTGTCTCCAACGCGATCCCCGGCCAGGCCACGGCCCTCGTGCGCGTTGACGCCGAGGAGCTTCCCACAGCGGCGCACGTGGACGTCGAGCCTGCAGGTGAGGGGCTTGCTCGCGTGACGGCACACGGCAAGGGCGGCCATGCCTCCATGCCTGCCGGCACCGTGAACGCCATCTGCGTGCTTGCCGACTACCTTCTCGCCAACGTCCCCGGCCTCACGGACACCGAGAAGCGCTGGCTGCACCTGGAGCACGAGGTCTGCCACGCCAGCGACGGCAAGCCGCTGGGCATCGCCTCCGCAGACGACAAGTTTGGCGAGCTCACCTGCATTGGCGGCACCGTGCGCACGAAGGGCGACCGCTTTGTCCAGACCATCGACGCGCGCTACCCCACCTCGACCTCGGGCAGCCGCATCACGGTGGAGCTCAGGCGCTTTGCCACGCGCTTCAACGCGAACTTCGAGGAGGGCCGCGACGTGGAGCCCTTCTACATCGATCCCAGCTCGCCGGAGATCACCACGCTGCTTGAGACCTATGCCGAGTACACCGGCCGCGAGGGCAAGGCGTTCACCATTGGCGGCGGCACCTACGCGCGCC
>ERZ1031347.753-NODE-753-length-13844-cov-5.728697_pt1 | contig 13844 bp, 8 predicted proteins | sample MGYA00517106_ERZ1031347 | MGnify/ENA primary metagenome ERZ1031347 (study PRJEB33719, sample SAMN04261392) | wastewater metagenome | biome: periurban shantytown; feature: human; material: feces | host: Homo sapiens | place: Peru: Lima | collected 2012-07-19 ...
GGACAAAAGGGTATGGATGCTGTCAGCGCAGCTGACTGAGAGGTTGTGAGAACCTGAGCTCTTTTATGCATGAGGATATTGTCGGCCGACGCCGAGCAGAACGTGAACGCTGCAATGATGCTGCGCGCCGTTCGAAAGGTCCATTGCTGGTGGGATACATCAATGCGGCCAACTACTACGGCGCGCCCATCCCCCGACATTGCACGCTATCTGTTGATGCCGTGCACGCCTGTGTTTCCAGTGCCAACAAACGCAGACGAATCAAAGGCGTGGTCTTCCATGTGTTTAAGGGAAAACTGGATATCCGCAAAAAGGATTATGAACAGTTCTGGATTGCCTCGCCGGTCATGATGTGGGCTCAGATGGCCCAATACTCTACATTGGAGGAACTTGCGGCCATTGGAGCCTCTTTGATGAGCCGCGATAAACGGCGCAGAATGGCCACTCGCAAGGATTTCGATACTTACTTGGAAATCAGTCCGCGGTTCATAGGTCGTAACAAATGCCACGAGGCACTGCCCTACATGACAGAGAACACGGATTCTCCGCCGGAAAACACGCTGTTTGGGATGCTGAAGGATTCAGGCTTGGGATGCCCCACCGCCAACTATCGCGTGAATATCGGCAACTCATACGTCATATTGGATATGGCATATCCGGACTGCCGCGTCGCGTTCGAATATCAGGGAGCCTATCACGCCGATCCGGCATAAATGCGAATCGACGCGGCAAAGCGAAACGCATTGCAACTGCTCGGCTGGATCGTCATTCTCGTCACTGCGGATGACCTGAGAACAGCCGACACGCGGCATCGTTTTATCGAGATGGCCCATGTCGTGGTGTCCCGGCAACGCAATCTCGCCGATTGGAACCGCTCATGGGCCATTACCTCTTAGCATCGCACCGACAATGCGCTATGCCGTTATTTACTGCGAGGCACCCGCCAGATATCGGGCTCAACGTAGATCTCCCATTCATACCAAGGCAGCGCGGCACGGCGTCCTCGTCCATGTGAATGGCCTGCAGGTTAATGAGCCTATCCACGCCGACAGTGCGCTCCATTGCCTCGACCACCAGGTCGCGGGTGCTGTGGTCAAGCGATTCGCCCACCAGCAGCGAACCGGACTTAAACGCCAACGCCGCCTACAAAAGTGTGAGGCTGCGCAGGCTCACACTGCCAACAGCCGTTCAGCCAACCCTCGGAAGGTCTGGCCAATGCCATCCGTACGCAAAGCGCCGTCGGCGTCCAGCACCGCCGGCCGGCCGGCCTCGCCGGTCTCGCGCACTTCGGGTTCCAGCGGCAGCTGGGCCATCAGCGGCACGTCATAGCCCAGCGCCTGAGTGAGCTGTTCAGACACGCGCTGACCGCCGCCGGCACCGAAAATCTCCAGCTTCTCGCCCTTGTGCTCGTAGTAGCTCATGTTCTCCACCACGCCACGCACCTTCATCGGCACCTGCAGGGCCACGAGTCCGGAGCGCACGGCGATGTCAGAAGCGGAGGGCTGCGGGGTGGTGACCACCACGAGTTCGGCGTTGGGCAGCGCCTGGGCCACGGAAATCGCCATGTCGCCGGTGCCGGGAGCCAAGTCGAGCAAGAGGACGTCCGGCTCGCCCCACCATACGTCAGACAGGAACTGTTCCAAGGAGCGCTGCAGTCGCGGCCCACGCCACAGAATCGCCCGGTCAGCACCGGCGAACATGCCGATGGAGATCAGTTTCACGCCCCACGCGGTGACCGGCATGAGCATGCCATTCAGATTGGTGGGCTGTGTATGCACGCCGAACAGGCGCGGCAGTGAGAAGCCATAAATGTCCGCGTCGATGGCGGCCGTGTCGAAGCCGAGGGCCGCAAACGTGGCGGCCAGGTTCGCGGTAACCGAGGACTTGCCGACGCCGCCCTTACCGGAGGCGATGGCGAAGATGCGGGTCTTGACACCCGGTTTGCTGAAGGGGTTCTGCTTGCGTTCGGCCTTGAGGTCGGCGACCAGATCGGCCAGCTTGTCACGGCTCATCGAACCGACTTCGATATGAGGCAGCAGCTGTGCGCCCGGATAGGAGCTGACCGCGCCATTGATCTGGCTGGTGATGGTCTCGCTCAGTGGGCATCCGGGAACCGTCAGCTCAACGTGCACGGTGACGTCGTAAGTGCCGGCGTCCGACGATGCGGGCGCGGCTTCGATGGCGGCAATCATGCCGAGGTCGGTGACCGAACGACCGAGCTCGGGGTCGATGACCTTGCTCAGGCGTTCGTAGATGTCGGCTTCGATCTGACGTGCGTCGCTCATAAATCCGTATCCTCCTTTAGGGCCTGTTCTACCCTAGCGTGTGATGCGGCGGCATGCCAGAGGGAGTGGAGTAAGTCACACTGGGGCGGGATTCGCTTTTTCTCTCCCCCAGTCAGCCTAAAGGCTGACAGCCCCCTCATCAGAGGGGGTTAATGAAGCGTCTGAGGGGGCTATTTTAGATGGTGCCGGTGGCTAGGAGCTGGGCGAATTGGGTTTCGCTCAGCATGGGGATGCCGAGTTCCTCGGCCTTGGCGGCCTTAGAGCCGGCGTTTGCGCCAATCACCACGTAATCGGTCTTCTTGCTCACCGAACCGACCGCCTTGCCGCCGCGCTCGATAATCGCCTCTTTGGCGGAATCACGCGAATAGCCCTCCAATGAACCGGTGACCACCACGGTTTTGCCGGCCAGCGTCTGCGGCAACGAACTGGTCTCGGCCTCGTCGACGCCCACGCCGGCGGCCTGCCAAGCACGCAAAGTCGCGCCGCGCCAGTCGCCGGGTTCGCGGGTGGCGGCGAACCAGTTCACCACCGATTCGGCGATTTCCGGGCCCACCCCGTCGATGGCCGTCAGATCTTCAATCGTGGCGTTTTCGATGGCTGCCAGCGAGCCCATCGCCGAGGCAATCAGGCGTGCGGTAGGCGGACCGAGCCGGCGAATCGACAACGCGACCAGCACACGCCACAGGTCGGCGTGACGGGCCTTGTCCATTTCGTCGAACATCTTGCGCGTGTTTTCGCCGGGCCGAATGATCACCGGTACATCCGTGACGCCAGTGCGCGTGGTCTTGTGATCCACGCGCACGATAACCGCGTCGGCCGGCACGTCATACTCAGGATAGGAGGCTGCGGCAAAGCCCGGCATAGTACCAAGTGGCGCCTCAGCCCCGGTAGGTGCGCCGGTCGTCTCGCTGGCGGTACCTCCCTGTGTTTCGGCAGATTCGATTGCGGCCTCCCCTTGTGCGCGTTCGGCCAGCTGCTTGGCCGTGAGCTTTTTGGCCGGCGTGGGCGCGGTCCAGAAAGCAGGCACCTGATGCCACAGGCCAGAGCCGCCGACACGCTTACGCACCTTTTTCTTCTTACCGTTCGCACCGACCGTCTCATGCACCTCGACGATTGCGGCCTCACGCCACACGCGCACGTCGCGCAGATCGGCGGCGGTCAGGTTGAACAACCCGGATTCGTTAGACAACACCGGCTTCTGCGCGGCCGGCAATTCCAGCCCTTCCACCGGCTCGTACGGGTCAGGCTCTTCGCCGGGGGCGACCAGAACCTCGGTGATGTTCGGCGCGTAGGTCGCCACCGAATCAGGCCGGTTCTCCTCCGGGTTGGTCAGAGCGATGGCCGATTGTTCGCCCAAGTGCTCGATGTCGAACGCCTTGCGTGAGGCCAGCGAAATCACGCGCTCGGTCAACTGGGCCGGGCAGCTCTCCACATTCGGGCAGCGAATGTCCTTGTCACCCTCCTTGGCGGGTGACAGTTTCGCGCCGCATGAAGGGCAGAACTCGGGCATGACGAATTCGCGCAGCTGGTCCTCACGCCCTTTGCGCCGTTCAAGCACCGGGCCGACCAGTTCGGGAATCACGTCGCCGGCCTTGCGCACCACCACGGTGTCGCCGATCAGAATGCCCTTGCGTTTGACTTCAAATCCATTGTGCAGCGTGGTACGAGCCACGGTGGAGCCGGCCACGTAGACAGGTTTGAGCACGGCGACCGGCGTCACACGGCCGGTACGCCCCACCTGCACGGTGATGTTGAGCAGTTCGGTGTTGACCTCTTCGGGCGGGTATTTGTAGGCGATGGCCCAGCGCGGCGCGCGCGAAGTGGCGCCGAGGGTACGCTGCAGGCCCAGGTCATCGACCTTGACGACGATGCCGTCAAGTGCATGCTCGATGTCGCCACGATGCTCGCCGTAGTACTCGATCATGTCCAGGATCTCCTGGAATGAGGTCACCGCACGATTGTGCGGGGAGACCGGCACGCCCCACTTGGTGTATAGATCGTAGGCCTGCGACTGGTCGGCGACCACGTCATGGGTGCCGCGCGGATGGTCCGGCCCCCAAGTGAGCTGCCCCAGACCATGCGCATAGAAGCTCAGGCGACGGGTGGCGGTGATGCGAGGGTCTTTTTGACGCAGCGAGCCGGCAGCCGCGTTGCGTGGGTTGGCGAAGGGCGCTCGTCCGGCGTCCTCCTGCTCGTTGTTCAGGGTGTGGAAGTCATCCCAACGCATGAACACTTCGCCTCGGATTTCCACGAAGTCCGGAACGTCTTCCTTGGGGCCGCCGAGGTTTGCGGGAATGGAGCCGATGGTTCGCACATTCAGGGTGATGTCTTCGCCTGTAACGCCGTCGCCGCGCGTCAGTCCCTGTTCAAGCACGCCGTTGCGATAGATGAGGTTCAGGGCGAGGCCGTCGATTTTGACCTCGCAACTCATGGGCAGGGGCTTGGATTCAGGCCAATCGAGGTCGCGAATCACCGAGTCGTACCAATCCTTGAGTTCTTCGATGGAGAAGACGTCGTCAAGGCTCATCATGCGGCTGGGGTGGCGCACGGAGGCGAAGTCGTTGGAGAAGGAGCCGCCGACGCGATGGGTGGGCGACTGCGGATTGTCCAATGAGGGGAACGCCGCTTCGAGTCGTTCGAGGCAACGCATGCGCGCGTCGTAGGCGGCGTCGGAGCTGACGGGTGAGTCGTCGATGTAGTAGGCGATCTGATCGGATTCCACCCATGCGGCCACGCGAGCCCACAGGCGGGCGGCGGCCTCAGCGGTCATCGTGTTCACGTCGAAACGGTCGAGGCGTATCGCGTCGTCGTCAGTGGGCTGCAGTGCGGCTATCCATTGTTCGGAGCCAGGGGCAAAACGTGCAATACCGGTATCAGGCCGGACCTCGGCCACATCCCCATCGTCGAAATCCCATGCCAGTTGTTCGTTCGTGCTCATGGTTGTCTATCCTAGCGGGCTCGGCTCCCCTCGGCCGGCTATACCGTCAACTCCCCTCAGGCGGCTACGCGGATAGCGAGCGCAGGAACTGGGCTTGGATGATGTCGATGTTATCGCCTTCGCCGTCATTCATGCGGGCCACAGCCACCGAGAGCGTGCGGGCCGGCACGAACATGTCCTCATCCACGCACACGCGAGCGGCGTCACGCACGATGTCAGCCACTTCGATATGCGGCCAGACCGGCAGATCATGCGTGGCAAGCACATGGGCGGCGGCCTCCACCGATTCAGGCACCGGTATGCACTGCGAGTCCGCACGGGAAACCAGTTCCTGCAGTTCGCTTTCCAGCGAACCAATGGCCCCGGGAGCGATGTGATCGCTCATAATGTAGGCTGCGGCGGCTGTGTCGAACCGGTCAAGCATCCATTCGGCGTACGCGAACCGGTAATAGGCGAACGCGGCATCGTCGCGGTCCAAGGCCACGCGCAGAGCATTCAGGCAGGCGGCGCGTGCCGAATCCCAATCCTCATTGCGGGCCAGTTGAATGGCGAGCTTCAGATGTGAGAGCGGGTAGGCGGGCGCGTACGCCACCATACGGTTGAGATGCGGGATGGCCGCCTCGGCACCCTTGATCTGACTCAACACGTCAGCCAGCTCCATGTGCGCGTAGAACAGATTGTCCGGGATAAGCACCGTACGCTCGTCCAATGTGGCGAACAGCCGGTTGTAGACCACGCGCTCGGCATAGGAGTTGAAGTATCGAGGTACGCCATGGCCTGCCGCATACACCTGGTCCAAATGGGCCACGGCCGCTTCGGCCGCTTCGATGGCCTGATCGGCTTGGCCCGAGAACAGCATGTCTCGGGCGCGCAGACGCTCCTTGTCAAGATCGTCGGCAAGCGTGAACGTGAAGTCCGGCGTGTCCTTGCCATCGATCAACGCACTGGTGACCTGAGAGGCCAAATCGGTCAGTTCGGGATCGCATATCGATTCGATGACCTGCATGGCTCGCTGGGCCTTTTCCACGGAGCCGAGCGACGTGTTCCTGGCGATATCGTGGAATTCGTTGACGCCATGCTGCAGCAGGTCCACTCGCTGGATAGCCAGTCCGGCACTATTCTGTGCGCCCAGCACGTGAGCGGTCGCCGGACTGAATTGACGGTCGGCCAGTTCGGGCTCCTCCTGGGATCCGGTGGGAGAGAACCGGCTGTCCGCCAAGTCGAAGTCGGCGCTGATGGGTTTCAGACCACCTTCGCCGTCCACGTCCATCACGGCACCGAACATGCGGTAGGTTTCCTCGGGATTGTCAAGTCCAGCGGTGTCCAGTCGCTTGAGGAAGGCATCACGGGTGAAGGTGACGGTGACCATATTGCGCACGGTGGGATTGCGGCGCAGCACACTCATCGGATCATCGTCCATGCCGGCGGCCCCATCAGCACCGTCAGTGCCGACGCCCTCGCCGCCGATACCGCCCAGGTCGTCGCCTGCGCCAGTATCGTCCGGCATGCCGAACGCCATTTCGTCGATATCGATGCCCTTCATCAGGTCTTCGAACTGCGAATCGATGGACGCAGCGCCATCGGCGTCAGCAGATTCGGCCGCGGCCTGATCCGTAGCATCCGCAGACGGTCCGGTACCGTTGCCTGCTCCCCCGGCCGTGCCGCGTTCGTCACCGGACGCCGTCTGCCCGAACGTCTCCTCATGGGTGATGGGGCGGGTCGGGTCGCCATGGAAATCACCATCTTTGGGGTCGGCTTTGGAACCCACACGCCCCAAATCGCCACTGCGTAGATGTTCGAAGGCGCTTAGGGCCTCGCTCATCATCGCCTCGATGGCGGAATCCTGTTCGGCAATCGCCTCTTCAAGACCAATGGAATCGATGTGCAACGACACCTGGCGCACGGATTCGCTGGTGCCGAAACTTAGCGCGGCCATCATCAGGCCGACACGCAGGTTGTAGGCGGCGCTCATCGACGCGCGTTCGGCGCTACTCAGCGCACGCCACGTACGTCGAGTGGTGTCATACCGGCTATCGGGCATCATCGAGGTGCCGGCGGTGGTGAAGCCAATGGCCACTTCACCCGAATCCAAGCGCGACCGGAACTCCACGTCAAACCGATACGGCAACCGTAACCGGCGCAACAGTGAAGAGAGGGTCTGACGATACACCCATTCGTCGCTCCTCGCCGGCGAATACGAAGGACGAGCGGCTTGAGTGTTGGTGTCGCTCTTATCGGTCCGTTCTACAGCGCCCTCAGCACTCTCAGTACTTTCAGCGCCCGCAGCATTCGTCACACCCGAATCCGGCACGTTCTGCTGGGTCAGCACATCTCGAGGATCGGGGAATTCACTGCGAATCTGTCCAGCCGTGCGTGCGGCGATATCGATCAGGCTCAGCACGGCCCGACGCTCCTGCTCGCCATCATACGGGTCAAGCGCCATAATCGCAGGGTTTTCGATGAGTTTCATGTCGATTTGCGCGGCCTCGGCACGGGTCACCGTATCTTCCGTAGGGTTGCGTCCCAAGGAAGCGTTGCGCTCCAACCAAGCGCTCACCGCAGCGAATCGGTTGAGGTTGCCTTCGATCTTCAAGGATTTCAGCGCCTGCCCGAATGCCAAGGACTTATCCCACGTAAAGAAATAGCCGCTCGAATACGTCGAGGTGTACAGGTGCAATGGTTCGGCGCCATGCACCGCTTCCAGTCCCGGCGTGGTGTCGAGAGCGCCGGCTTCGCGCATCAGATCGGCGAAATGATCCTCCAGACCGGAGGCCCGCATGCCGTGGGCACGTGCCGCCAAAGTGTCACGCACCGAACGGCGAATCGCACCGATTGGCGCCTCACGGTTGAGACGGCGGAAGATATTGCCGGAACCGAATCCGATGAGCAGACCATTGATCTGCGGCAACATATACGTGGCGAAGAACGCGATGGTAATGGCATCGCGGTATTCCAAATCATGACGCATCGCAGGCGGCAGATTGGCACGCATCTGCTCAAGCGTGTACCGGTTGCCGGCCTTGAGCCATGAGGCGAGCCACGTCATGCGTCCGGTGTCGTCACGCCCCACCACGCCACCGGTAATGGCCTTCACACCGTCAGCACCATGACCAAGGCCACGCCCCAAACCACGCCCATGATGCAGCGCACTTCCCAGGCCACGGTCTGTACGGGAGAAACCGGAACGTGAACGAGGCTCGTCGCTTTCGCCCAGCCGCTCACCGTCCGGCAATGTCACTTCTTTTTCCTTGCCGAACATAAATCGCGCCTGCATATCCTGCACGTCCATGTCGGGATCGGTGCCCACGAATACGCGGCCATGCGTATCGGCGAACGCCACCTGCGCAAAATGATCGCGGTCGGGGAAAATGCCAAGCGAGAAGCCGCGGCCTCTGGTGGAGGGCAGCTGCGCCCATCCAAGCACCAGCCCTTCCGGCACGTTCTCCAATTCGGGGAAGGTGCGCCGCTTGATTACAGGACTCAGCGCCACTGCATGGCGAGTCAGTTCGTCGATAATGCCGCCTTTACGCTCACTGGTCTCCTGCAAGGCATCGCCGAACGGATTCGTATCGTGCTTCTTCGGCTTGGACAGTCCCAGATCGGCCGCGAGCGCGTTCATCGAATCCTTCAGTCCGCCCAGCAGTGGCGTGCGGTTGTGCTTCCCATGGTCCGATGTACGTTTTGGCATGATTCACATTGTCTCTTGTTTGCCCGACATCAAGCCCGAATAAAGCCTATAGAATAAATGCGTGCATTCCATAGACCACACTCGCGCAGATCGTCCGATGCCGTCGAATCATGAACGGCGCCTGCCCAGCCGTCCGGATACCCGGCACCGGCTGCGTTTGGTGCGCCTGCTGATCGCCTTGCTGGCCGCCATCGCCGCCATCGCCGCCATGGAGTGCATCGTGTTCAACCTGCCGTTCTGGCGTACGCTCGGAGCGAGCACGGATACGAACGCCGTGCATAACACGCTGGGTTCGGGTCTCACGCGCCGGAATGATGGCATGTTGACCGTCACCGATCCGACCAAGGCCTATCTTGAACTGACCGCGGACGGCACGTCGGATTACCTACGCATCGATACCGCGAGCAGCAAGGTCATCGATAAGGCCCGTGAGCAGGCCGAGGCCGAATCCGAAGCGAACGACGATAAGGAAGTCTTCAAACCGCTGGCGACCATTCATGTGCGCGCGGATGTCGATGGCATCACCGGCCAGGCCCAGTCGATGAATCCCGACGCTATTCGCAGCCATTATGTCAAGGCACCGGGTGCCGGCATCGTGCGTATTTGGATTCAGGAAGAGCGCGGCGCGATCGTACCGGTCACCGACTCCCGCGCCAACGTGCACGTACCGTTCGTCATCAATTGGATGCGCGTGCTCGCCATGGCCTTGGTGTTGCTGATGATTGCCGTCTGGAGGCCGGGATCGCACCTGTGGCGTATCACGCTTGACCCGTCCAGTACTCGGCAACGACTTGCTTTCGTGGGGCTTATGGCGATTCCTACCCTGCTTATCGGCGCATCCATCATCCACGAACTGTGGTACGCGTCTCCGCTCGTCTTCCACGTTTCCGGCGATTACACCTATGATTTCGACCAGTATGGGCATGTGGCCGATGCGCTGGTCGCCGGCCGGCCCTGGCTCGACTTGCCGGTTCCCGAACAACTGGCCGCCACCGAGCACCCCTATGACGTAGCCACACGTGCCCAGCTACTCGCCAATGGAGCCAGTCCGCTCTACTGGGATTACGCGTATTATGACGGTCACTGGTATTCCTATTTTGGCGTGTTGCCCGCAGTGCTGCTGTTCGTCCCCTATCGTCTGCTGGCCGGTCATAATCTGCCGACATCCGCCGCCGAGTATATTCTCGTGCTGCTGTTCATCATCTTCTTCTCCTTGCTGGTGCTGCGCGTCATCCATCGCGTGATGCCGAAGACTTCGGTGGCGGCCGCGTCGTTAGTAGTGGTCTCATCGTTGGTGAGCGCGCAAGTGGGGTATTTGCTGTATCGCACGAACTTCTATCAGATACCGTTCGCCGCATCGCTGACGTTGACTTCGCTGGGACTATGGCTATGGCTCGGCGCGGACACGTCCCGCCGTCCGCTGAGACCATCGGACCGATGGCAGGCGGGCGACGCCAAGCCTCTCTCCCTGCCACGACTGGCCTTGGGCGCCTTGTGCATTGCGGCGAATTTCGGATGCCGACCGACGTTCACCTTGACCGCATTGCTTGCGTTCCCCCTGTTCTGGCCGCAGATTCGCGCGCTGGGCACCGGTCTGCGCACACGCCGTATCAAGCCGTTGCAGGCGTTGCGCGCGCCGCTGGCGGTAATCATCCCCGCCATTCTCGTCGTGACGCCTCTGATGACGTGGAACATGGTTCGGTTCGATTCCCCGTTCAATTTCGGCAATGCGTATCAGTTCTCCATATCCGATATGACCCGGCATACCACCCCGTCCGCGGATATGCCCGCCAACATCTGGTATTACCTGTTCCTGCCGCTGCGCTTCATGGATCGTTTCCCGTGGCTGGCGGGCTCTCCCGCCCCGATGCCGCAATGGGGCTATTACGAGGTGATGGTCGGCGCGATTTTCACGGCCACGCCACTGACCTTGATGGCTTTGGCGCTGCCCCTGCTGCGCAGATTGGAGACGCACGGCATGCGGCCATGGCTGATGTCTTGCTTGGCCGTGGCGGCGGTGCTGGTCGTATTCGACAGCCACGTCGGCGGTTTGGGATGGCGGTATTCCGCCGATTTCGGCTGGCTGATCTCGCTGGCGTCCATACCGGGGCTACTGTGGCTGGTCAATGGGCGCGAACCGAGCCGCTCATTGGCGGGGGCCAACGACGCCGCTTCAGGCGATGGCATCGCCCGCGTCACTCCGTGGCGTTGGCTGATGCGCTGGGTCGTGATGCTGGCCGTATTGTGGGCGCTGGGCATAGCCATACTAAGTTGCTTCGTGCAGTCGCGCAGCGATTCGATGATCGCCAACAATCCGACGCTCTGGCATCAGGTTCAGTCTTGGTTCACCCTGCTATAGGACCGGACCGCTCGGCGACCCGCCAAGCTTCAGTATTCTCCCAGCATTCCGGCCGGTGTTTTCCAAGACCTGCGGCATAATGTATGTGACGTAATTCACTAATCGTTTACCCATACTGTCGTGAGGGTTTCCCCGTGTCCACTGCCGTCCGTAGTCGCGTCTTCAAAATATCCGCAGCAGCCGTCACCGCAGCCATCGCCATTGGTCTGTGCCTGTTCTCACAGGACGACGTCAGCGCCTCCATCAAGGAACGCCGCGTGGAGCGGCTCAACGCCCAGATCGAGAACGTCTATACCGACGAATACCAGCAGATGATGGACACCGAGATCGCCGACGAGCGCGACGCCAAAGAACGCACAGTCGACAGCATCTACACCAAGGTGAACCCGTACGGCACCAACACCACGTCCATGTACGTGTACTTCACCACCGATCAGGCCTCCACCGTCAGCTACACCGTTTCCGCTGAGGGGTACCCGGATTACACGGCCAACGCCATCACCAGCGATGAGGCGGCCGCCGCATACCGTGAGGCCGCCGCCGGCGACGCCGACGGTTCCGGCAATGTCGGCGGTACCAGCACGGCGAGTCAGACGACCACGGTATCGAGCAATGACATCGCCTCCACCGAGCACGAGTTTCTGGTGTTGGGACTGATCCCAAGGTCAAGAACACCATTACCCTGACCATCACCGACACCGACGGCAACGCCACCACGCGCACCATCGAGCAGACCGGCCCGAAACTGCTCGGCGAGGAGGAAGTACGGCTCGAACAGGCCGTCGCCCCCGACGAATCCACGGTCACCACGCTCGGCAATGGCCTGTACGCGATTCTCGGCAATGATTCCAACGAGCAGGATTTCATGTACTACTATGACGCGAACGGTGTGATTCGCGGCGAAATCCCGGTGCTCTACTACCGCTCGCACCGTCTGCTGTTCGACAATGACGGCATCATGTGGTTCTCCGCCTCCACCAAGCATTTCGTCGGCATGAACCGCCTAGGCAAGCTGGTCAAGATCATCAATCTGGGCGACCAGTACATCCTGCACCATGATTACGCGCTGGATTCCGACGGCAATATCGTCTCTCTGGCCACCGATCTGAAACATTCGGACCATGCCGTGCAGGATCAGGTCATCAAGGTGGACACCGACTCCGGCGAGGTGAGCCTGCTGGTGGATTTCGGCGACCTGTTCCCCGATTACAAGCAATCCACCAATCATTCCGGCATCGACGAATCCGATCCGACCGCCACGAACCGTTGGGACTGGATCCACTTCAACACCATCCAGCTCATGGATGATGGCTCCGCGTTGCTGTCCGCACGTGAGACCTCCACGATGATCAAGATCAATGACATCGAAGGCACGCCGTCGCTCGACTACATGATCGGCGAGCCGAGCGTATGGAATGGCATGGATGCGCAGCCCTCCTTCCTGACCAAGGTGGGTGATTCCGGCGACACCGGCGGCCAGCACTCAATCACTGTGCAGTACGATTCCTCGCTGGAGGACGGCCAGTACTACATCTACATGTTCGATAACGACTTCGGTTATGCCATGACCCGTCCTGATTTCGATTGGACCATGATCGATGGCATTTCGACCGCGCAGAGCTCCAAGGATGAGAACTCGAACTCCCAGTTCCGCAAGTACCTGGTCGACGAGAACGCCGGAACCTACACCGAAGTGCAGGACTTCGATGTGCCGTATTCGCCGTATGTCTCCTCCGCACAGGAACTGTCCGATGACCTGAACCTGGTGGACATCGGCATGCAGGGCCTGTTCGGCGTCTACGATGACGACGGCAACCTCAAGGCACAGTACAAGATGGTGCTCAGTTCGGGATACATCTACCGCGTCTACCAGTACGGCTTCCGCGGCTTCTACTTCGCGTGAGGATTGGCATCGACCTCACGGCCGATGCCAATCCTCCAACGGCCGATTCCTATCTGCTACCGCTTCGCAGCCTCATACTTGCGGCGAATCAGATCCTCATAAAACGCCACAGCCTCAGCCGGCGCTCCGTCAAACGCGACCGCGTGCTCGTCCAGCACCAGTACGCGGTCGATGGCGTATTCGGGCCGGCGGATCATATCCGTGTCATGCGTGGCGAAAATCACCTGCTTGTTGTAGCTGAACAACGCCTTGGCCACATGCGCGGCGCCAATCTCATCCAATCCCTTGCTCGGCTCATCCGCCACAATCGCACTCGGCTCAAAGCTCAGCGCGGCCGCAATAGCCAGCAGGTGCCGTTTCTCGGAGTCCAGTTCGCTGGCCTTGGCCTTGGAGACCTGCGCCAAATCAAAATGCGCGAACAGATTGCCGATGCGCGCATGACGTTCTGACTCGGGCACCTTGTGCTTTTTCAGCGCTTCGGAAACAGCCTCGGAAATATTCGCCGCTTGGTAAAAGCTGTTCGGAATCTCCTCGCGGCGAACTTTGCCGACCAGATTATCGATGCGCTTCGCGTCCTTCTTCACAGCCGGGTCAAGACGTTCCTCACCGCCCGCAATGGTCACCGTGCCGGCGTTGGCCTTCAACGAACCGTCCAGCAGACCCAGCAATGT
>ERZ1031347.754-NODE-754-length-13832-cov-6.638673_pt1 | contig 13832 bp, 12 predicted proteins | sample MGYA00517106_ERZ1031347 | MGnify/ENA primary metagenome ERZ1031347 (study PRJEB33719, sample SAMN04261392) | wastewater metagenome | biome: periurban shantytown; feature: human; material: feces | host: Homo sapiens | place: Peru: Lima | collected 2012-07-19 ...
TATTCACGATGCTTACTTTCTTGGTCTCATCACGCACTCTAAATATAAAAGGGCAAGCAACGATTTTGAAACAAACTGCAACGCACTGGCAAACTTGCAATAACAAGCTATGACAATAATGATGGTTATTTGGACTTCTTTACTAATTCTGCAACACGCAAGATCAAAAAATGTGTATTATCCTCTCTTAAGGATAATGCTGTTTCATCTGTAAATAATGAAATCCGCAATTGCTTAAAAGAATTGCTTGCACTCTATAAGAAAAAGACTTCAATCGTACGTAATATGCGACGCATAATAAAAAAATAATGGAGGCAATTATATGTTACTCATACTTGTAATTCTGCTTGTGTTTTTTATCCCAGAAGCATTTCTCTGTTTTTCACAACTCAGAGTTCACAGATGGAAAAAGAGAATCACACTGACCGTGTATAGCGAATCCGAATCTTCAAGCTACCATAAAACTATCGATGTAAAACAGGATGATGGTAAGAAATACAGTATCACGCCTGAATCAGAAAGTTTTTTACAGGTCAAAGGTGGGAAGCTCTACATTTGTTCTCCTTATCCGGAACCGCTTGTTAAAGGATTTCCTTCAAAAAAATATGATATAGGCAACGGTATGTCGATTTCAATCAAAAAGAAAAAGCCTGCTTTCCTCGTTACTCTTATTGTATGCATTATCTTTTTTGTCTCTATATTTTATTTCAAGTGCTTTGCTAGAAGTATGTCAACTCCTTTTCTCGAATCTTCAAACCATGTTGAACTGACTCATGATTTTTCGTCAAATATCGATTTATCTAAATGGAATGGAATCACAAATTACTTGATTGTGGGTTCTGATGCACGTGAAGGCTTAAGCACATCAAGAACAGATGTTATGGTTTTACTCTCATTCAATGAAAACACGCAAAAAGTCAAGGTATGTTCCCTTCTACGTGATTTGAGAGTGGCAATTCAGGACAAAACCATTATAACCGTAGATAAATTGGATAAAAGTCTATCCAATTACGAAGCATTAAAAAGCAGTACGCCGCACACACAATTCTTTCAAGCAAAATTAAATTATGCTGTAAACATCCCATACATATTCAAAGAAGATAAAGAAGGTATTGATTCATATGCTAGCGGACTTAACACATTGGTAAATACAGTCGAGTATAACTTTAAGATACCTGTAAACGGAATAGTAAGCGTTACATGGGAAGATTTTATCACAATAGTTGATGTCCTTGATGGTGTTGAATTAGAAATTACTGACCAGATGCTTATTACGGACTATGATGAAGAACATGCATATGGAATTACACCTGTCATATTAAATCAAAACGCATTGTATAATAGAAATGACAGATTTTCTGAGGCAGGAATTCAGCACCTGAACGGCAACCAGGCTTTAGCGTTTGTACGTTTAAGATATCTTAAAAATGGCCTTAACTCTGATATTGAAAGAACAGAAAGAATCAGATATTTCATTACTGAATTACTGAAACAAAAGAAGCTGAAGTTCTTCACATTTACTGAAAGCAAAACCGTAGCTACCGTTTCAGAAAATATATATTCTTCGCTGTCGAAAGATGAATTGTACAATCTTATCGATATTGTATGCTCTCTCCCTACACCAGAAAATAGTGGATCGCTTCCTTACACTTTCAACGAGCAAGTAATTATAAATGGAGCCGATTATATTACGGTCGATGGTATTCGCCAAGATTCACTCCCAAAACAAGCAGAGGCAATTCTTTGCAATTGAAAGGAAATGATAATATGATTTTTGAAAATAAAATTTTAAAAAGAGCAGAGGTAACAAGCACTTCACTCTCATTTAGCGACATTTGTAAAATGAACGGACTCGAAATAGTAGAATGCAGTCCTCCTCATATTGATGCCGATGTTAAGAATAACGCAAAAGAGGTTTTGCAGCATTTTAACAGCTGTAGTGATATCTTACTTTTCATCCAGTCGGCGGTGTCTCGTTCTTGTTACGACTTGAAGTACACACTCCATCCACCATATACTTCCAGCAACTTAGACTGTGAATATGTACTTAAGAAATTAGCGAATATAAAACTGGTCGAGGATTTCTTCTATTCGTCACTTTCAAAATCCTATCGCATTATTCTTAACTCTTCGTCTGAATATAGTATTAATAGCATTCTTTGTGTCGGACTGTGTTCGCTTCTCGACGAATCAGCTAATGATATTACGTTTAACAGCTGTTTTAAATCAGAGGATGGGAAATTTTTATACGCAGACCTTGCTTGTAGATACGATGACAAAATAACTCTTTTTAGCTTTGAAATAGCTACTGGATTGGAAAAAGATGTTGCTTCCCATTCAGAGCAGTTAAGAAAATTGACAGATAAAGCACTTCAGGCTCGTGCGTTTGCAATAAACAGAAATATCGACAAATACTTTGTTGTTACACCGAATTGTAAAACCCTTCTTACTAAGCACGACAAAATAATATCCGTAAATCATTTACTTGAAATAGTAAGTTATCTTGGAAAATAAACACAGTCCATAATGATAATCACTAACATATCATTATGGGCTATTTTTATAACTTGATTCTCATACTTACGTATGGAGATTCAGTTTCTTTAAATCCAACTTTCTTATAAACATGTAATCCATCTGCACTAGCATCAAGATCAATTCTATCCATCTTATATTCTTTAGCGTATTCCACCATATCAGACATAAGCTTAGTTGCAATGCCTTTGTTTCTATAATTAGGCTCAGTATATACCCCCATCACTTCGCCGACAATACCAGTTTTTAATACGGGACTATATGGTTTTTCAATAAGAATCAATAATGCACAACTAACCATATGTTCTCCATCTTCTGCTATGAATGTAATACAATTCACTCCCAATTTTTTTCAAAATACATGGGAAACTCATTACAAAGTCTTGAATCTTCTTCTTTCGATATCCCATTAAAAGCCTCTTTCATATACTCAATTCTAAGTCTTGTTAACTCCAAAATATCGTTCTTATTTGCTATCCTATATTTTATCATATTCATTACCTCAATTTCAATTCCGATTACACCATACTTTTCCTGTTCTTCACGGGAATAATATATATCCATATGATATGGATCAGGAGTTTCATCAAATTTATAACCAAGTTTCTCTTTTGGTAGTGACGCATACAGTTCCTGGAAACTGTCAAAGTGATGCAAAGCAGTAACTCTTGTCTGTAATTTCTCTTTTGGATTGTTTATCATAGAAAACTCTATAAAATCACCAATCTGTACCTGTTGGCGTTTTTTGTCATACAACCTGAGTTCAATTTTTTTACTGCCATTCTTGATTTCCTTGAATGGCTCCTGTTTTAGTTTCATTATGTGAAGCATAACTTTTCCTCCTTATATCACATTATTATTTACTATACTTCTTAAAGTTCTCAGCCTGCTCAAGAACTTCCTTGTACACGTCATCTATCGTTACAGGAGGATAATCGAATTCATCCAGCAAGAGTATCAAATCAACCTGCAGGTTTGCCTTTATATCTTCACGAGTAGCCCAATCCGTATACTTAGCTTTGTCATCAACAATGAGCTTGATTCGTTTTGACAACTCAATCATTTTATCTTCCGGATATTCAAATTCATACTTCTTGGCAACTGAAAAAAGAATATCATAAAATGCTTTTTCTTCAAAATCAATTCCCATATCTTTAAACGAATCCTTTTCGTTCTTCAATTCGGAAAGTAGCTTTGCAAGTTGCTCGGCAACATCATCAAGAACTTCATTTGCATAGGCTTCATCACGTCTTCTGTTGTTATACTCATCAACAACGTGTCTCATTCTATCTGAAAATTCAATTCCCTTAATTCGATTTACTTTCTTGAATTCATCAATAGCCTGAGATAGCAGTCTCTGTAAAATCTTAATTTTGGTATTGGGAAGCTGTATTGCATTTATGCGATTGAGGTACTCTTCGCTGAACACATCTATTTCAATATGCTTACCTGATTCAAATAGTTCCTCAATTCCATCGGACTGAATTGCACCTTCCAGCAACTCACGAACACGAGCATTCATCTGTGAAATATCAGGAGCTTCTCCTTTTGTCAGTTTGAAAAGTACAGAACGTACAGCACAATAAAAGTGAATGTGGTCTTTTTCTTTCTCAGAGAACTTTTCACTCGAACTGCAAAGATTAAAAGCTTGTTTCATTCTTTTTGCTGCAGCCATAAATCTTGTCTCAAGTTCAGATGAAAGCTGGACATACTCAACTGCTCTGTTTATACAATCAAGCTGCTGTTTTGGAGTTCCTTCAAAGAAATCTCTGCTATTAAAATTATGGAACATCTGAGCAAGAACATCTAACTGATCTTTTACAATTTTGATTGACTGTTCTATTCCCTCAAATTCGTCACTTTCATAATTGGTGTATTTCTTCAGAGCAAGATTCATGTTTTTCTTGATTCCGATATAATCGACAATAAGCCCTTTGTCCTTTCCTTCATATACTCTGTTAACACGAGAAATAGTCTGTATCAATGTATGCTGCTGTATTGGTTTGTCTATGTAAATCGTATCAAGAGCCGGTACATCAAAGCCTGTGAGCCACATATCCACAACAATAGCAATTTTGAAATTAGAGTGAATATTTTTAAACTGTCTGTCAAGTTCTTTTCTGTCTTCTTTTGTTCCGAGCATTTCATAAAGTTCACGCTCATCATCTTTGTTTCTTGTCATTACAAGTTTTATCATCTCGACAGGTTTAAGTTCTTTTTTCTCCTTTTCAGTAAGCTCAACGCCATCCGGACATACTCTTTTTTCCGTCCATTCAGGTCTTAATTCTCTGATAATTTTATACAGACGATATGCAATATCTCTATTTGAACAAACAAACATAGCTTTTCCGGCTACTGTTGCTCCTTCGGCTACACGAGTTTCATAATGAGAAATAAAATCTTCTGCTACTGCTCTTAATCTGTCAGGATCACCAATGATAACATCAAGTTTGGCAACAGCTTTCTTGCTTTCTTCAATCTGATATTCACTGGAACCATCTTCAGCACACTGGTCGTAGTATTTCTCAATTTCCTGAATCTTGTCCTGATTCAATGTAACCTTTGCGGCTCTGCCATCATATACGAGATTTACTGTAATTCCGTCCTCAACCGCTTCCGTCATTGTGTACGCATCTACCACCGGACCAAACACTTCAATAGTCGCATCGATTGGAGTTCCTGTAAATCCTACATATGTAGCATTCGGCAAAGAATCTCGGAGATACTTTGCAAAACCATATTTTTTATAATAGCCACTTTCATCTTTCTTATCCTTACGATTAAGGTTTACCTGAGATCTGTGTGCTTCGTCAGAAATACAAATCACATTGGAACGGTCGGTCAAAAGTTTTATATCTTCTGAGAATTTTTGTATTGTAGTCAGATATACCCCTCCACTTGTTCTGCCACGGAGTTCTTCTCTGAGTTTTTCACGAGACTCAATACTGACAACTGTTTCATCACCAATATATTTTTTAGATGCCAAAAACTGCTTTGAAAGCTGGTCATCAAGGTCTGTTCTGTCAGTAATAATAAGAATTGTAGGACTTCTGAGGTCTTTTGACTTCATCAGCATTCTTGTTAAGAAAAGCATTGTATAGCTTTTGCCACAACCTGTAGCACCGAAATATGTACCGCCCTTACCATCGCCATGCGGTTTCATATGCTGCTTAATGTTTGCAAGTAATTTTGTTGCAGCGAAAAACTGAGGATAGCGACATACAATTTTCAAGTCATTATCGGAAGAATCAGGAAAATATATAAAGTCCTTTACAACGGAGAGAAGTCTGTCTTTACGAAACATACCCTTAACCATAGTAATAAGTGAGCTTATTCCATCGAAATCCTTATCTGTAGATTCAATTTTTCTCCATGAATAAAAGAAATCATACTTTGAAAAGAATGAGCCATACTTATTATTAGCTCCATCGCTGATTACAACAAAGGCATTATATTTAAAATAATTCAGGAATATCACGCTTGTAGCGAACAGTAAGCTGCTTGTATGCGTCCATAATAGTTGCATCCTCACGGACAGCACTCTTGAACTCAAACACAACTATCGGCAGTCCACTTACAAATAAAATCGCATCAGGTATTCTAAGCTGATTGTTTACACCTTCAATTTCAAACTGATTCACTATTTTGAAGATGTTGTTTTCTATATTCTCAAAATCTATAAGATTAATATAAAGGTCTTTCTGACTTCTTTCCTCACGATTAAGAATAAATCCGTCACACAGCATTTTACAGATTGACTTATTAGCTTCGTATATCGAGCCGGATATGCTTCGTAAAGACAGAATTATCCCGTCAATTTCGTTCTCAGTTAAATTTTCTGATGCATATTTATCTTTCAGATAGGATTTTATATCATTCTCAAGCAATACTTCAGTTTGTTTTCTTTGAATCATATCGCCGCTGATATATTCGTAATTTTCATTCTGAAACAGCTCCATGATAGCCATTTCAAGGGAATGTTCGTTAAAAGTGGACATGAGATCCTCCTTTCGTGAGTTGTAAGATTAATGATAATTTAGTGGTGGTTGGTACAGCTTCTATCCAAAAGAATGTCGGCAGAGGAGCATTGATAAATCTGACCGAGGCGGAAATGGATAGACTGACTTTGCCCAATGGTTTTGAAATTCAAACCGTATTTGAATTTTGTAGAGAAACAAAATCTGGCTCTACTCCATCTCGCACCAACAACGAATATTGGCAAGGTGGAACTATTTCTTGGGTTAAATCCGGCGAGGTACATAACAATATCACGCTCCAAACTGAGGAATGCATCACACCATTAGGCTTGGAGGAAAGTTCAACAAAACTGTTACCTAAGGATACTGTTTTGATGGCTATGTATGGAGTAACCGCTGGCGAAGTTGGTTATCTTGCAATCGAAGCAACGACCAATCAAGCAATTTGCGGTATGATATGCCATTCAAAAGCCGATGCAGCTTACTTGTACTTTTCGCTTATACAAAGCCAAAATGAAATAAGCAGGCTTTCTAACGGCGGAGCACAAGACAACCTCAGTAAAAACTTCATTGATGGTATAAAGATTGTCGTTCCACCTTCCGAGTTCATCAAAAAAATGAATTTGGCGGCTATCGTTGAGCAAATGACCTTAAATACTAAGGAAATCGCCTTACTTGAAAAACTGCAAAACACAGAGTTAGCACAGTTATCAAGCCGCTAAATTATCATTTAAATGGCTCTACTCCGATACTTTCATTTCTGTGATGCAGTCATTGGAAAACGTATCGGATGGAGAATACTATCTTGCTTTCAAAGGCACATCGGATAATTCACATCCGATGGTGAAGTCTATTAAATTTATGAAGGAGTGATTATATGAAAGATACCATTTGCCTGATTGCAGGCATTGTCGGCGGATTTATCGCAACGCTGCTTGGCGGCTGGGATTCTGCTCTTGTAACACTTGTAGTATTCATGGGCATTGATTTTGTAACAGGCATTGTAACTGCGGCAATGGGTAAATCCAAACACAGCGAAAGCGGCACACTCAACAGCACAGCAGGCTGGGTCGGTCTTGCAAAGAAATTCTGTATTCTGCTTATGATAGTAGTTGGTGTGAGAATCGATATTCTCATCGGCACAAATTACATCAGAGATGCAGTCTGCATCAGCTTTTGTCTGAACGAACTGCTCTCCATTATCGAAAATACGACACTTATGGGAATCCCTTTCCCGCCTGCATTCAAAAAAGCAATTGATGTTCTGCAAACGAAAGTAGGCAGAACTGAGGATGAAAAGGAGGACGAATAAATGGCTATTTTAAGACCTGATACAACAACTACTCTGAATGAAGTGAAAATCAACGAGTATTTACTCACCAAGCATAACCCCAACAGAATCAATATGCCCTCCGTTTCTATGGAGAGCAAAGTTATCGGTATTACTGTTCACAACACAGAATGGATTTCGGTAGCAAGCGGAACAACGCCTGCGGAGCAGTATACCCGTGCAACGGTCAACGGAAATATGAACGATGTCAGAGTGCATTATTATGTGGACAACACCTGTGCATGGCAGAATCTGCCCCACAGTCTGAGCGGCTGGCACGCCGCTGATGGCAGTGGTAATGGCAATCGTAGAACCATTGCGATCGAGTGTATTATGTCATCTGCGTATAATGCGACAGATAAGAAGTCGGAAGATAACTGTGCGAGATTGGCGGCAGCTTTGCTGAAGAAATACAATCTCGGCATCGACCATCTTTACACCCACACCCATTGGCTGAATGTCCGTGATGGACGAAACGGAACGATTGACCAGTTGAACACCATGTACAATCGGTACAAGATGTGTCCACTCTACATTCTGCCTCACTGGGCAGAGTTTAAGAAAAAGGTACAGGGATATATGAACGCTGGTTCTGCTGTTACTCCTGCACCTGCGGCAAAACAGCTTTACAGGGTAAGAAAGTCCTGGTCTGATGCCAAATCTCAGATCGGGGCTTTTTCTTCTCTTGAAAATGCCAAGAAATCCTGCAAGGCGGGATATGCTGTTTTTGACAGTTCTGGAAAGCAGGTGTATCCTGCAAAGAAGTCTGTTGACGAAGTTGCCCGTGAAGTCATTCAGGGTAAATGGTCAAATGGTGCGGAGCGTAAGAAACGTCTGACTGATGCAGGTTATGACTACAATGAAGTGCAGAAGCGTGTCAATGCTCTCATGAAATAGAATATCTCTTGATTCAACAAAAGCCATTGTATCCTTGACAAATTGTCCCGGATGCAATGGCTTTTTTTATTTTTTTACAAAAGGGTACGAATTTAACACATTTATTTAGACTATATGGTTGAGGTGAAATGATCATGAATATCAGACAAAAAGCTCAGATAGAAACAATGAAAAAGCAAGGCTGTACAATCCGGAAAATCAGTACTGAATTAAACGTTCCTGTCGGAACAATCAAATCGTACTTATCACGCAGGAAATCTTTTCGACAATGTGAATGCTGTGGAAAATCACTTTCCAATGCAAGTGCTCATATAAAACGTTTTTGCAGTGACAAATGCCGCATGAAATGGTGGCGTGAAAACAAAGAAGTTTCACTGAAAATGACAAAAAAAGTTTGCCCTGTTTGTAATCAGATATTTCTTTCTTATCCGAGCAAGCAACAAGTTTATTGTTCCAGACAATGTTCCGGAAAGGCAAGGTGGAAAAATGAATCGTAATATCATCATCTATCAGGTTATGGTTGAAATTATCAAAACTTGGCTTCGTTCAGGAAAGATCTCAAGAAAAGATTATGCGGAAATGAACACAAAAATGGCTGGAAAATACGGCATATCTTTGTCAGGTATATTCGTTGATAAATCTGAAAATCCATGCTAATATGGTATCTGAAAGGAGGAGGTTTACATGGAACGTTTGATACAAAAAATAGAACCTTCTGTTGATATTTCACATAAATTACGAAACGTTGCCGCTTATGCACGAGTATCAAGTGGTAAAGACGCCATGCTGCATTCCCTTTCTGCTCAGGTAGGATATTATTCCGAACTGATTCAAAGTAATCCGAAATGGAGATTCTGCGGCGTATTTGCAGATGAAGCAATTACAGGAACGAAAGAGTCAAGACCTGAATTTCAAAAAATGCTTGCTGAATGCAGAAAAGGTAAAATAGATCTTATCATTACAAAGTCTATCAGTCGATTTGCAAGAAATACCATAACCGTTCTCGAAACTGTAAGAGAATTAAAAATGTTAGGGATTGATGTTTATTTTCAGGAGCAAAATATTCACAGCATTTCAGCTGATGGCGAACTGATGCTTTCCATTTTATCTTCCTATGCACAAGAAGAAAGTTTTTCTGCTAGTGAAAATCAAAAATGGAGAATCAGAAAAGATTTTGAACAAGGCAAAATCTGCAATATACGAATGTTAGGTTATCGCAGAACGACAAATGGCAGTCTGGAAATAGTGGAATCAGAAGCTGAAATCGTCCGATTTATTTTTTTAAACTATCTAAGTGGAAACGGAAAACTATTGATTTCCAATAAGCTGAATGAAATGGGAATTGCTACGATCAACGGCTGTGAGTGGACTACTGCAGATATCCATAGGATTTTGCAGAATGAAAAATATGCCGGAAATATGCTTTTACAGAAACGCTTTCGGGAAAATCATTTGACAAAGAGAATGATAAGAAATGACGGTCAGCTGCCAAAGTATTTTGTAGAAGAAAGTCATCCAGCAATCATAGAAAAAAGTATTTTTGATGCTGTTCAAAAGAAACTGGAAGAACAGCGTCAGCAATTTTCCACTTCAAAATCTGTTGTCTCATATCCGTTTACAGGAAAAATACAATGCACCTGTTGTGGAAAAAACTATCGGCATAAAATAACCGCAACAGGTAATGTCTGGATTTGTGCAACTTACAATACAAGAGGAAAAAAATATTGTCCCACAGCAAAACAAATTCCTGAAAGTACGCTGATTTCTGTTTGCTGTGAGATACTGAGCATTACTGAATTTGATGCAAATATCTTTGAAAATCAGGTTAAAAAAATTCTTGTTCCCGCACCGAACAAATTGATTGTTCAATTAACAAACGGGAAATGCATAAATACCACATGGAAAGACCGTTCCCGTTCTGAAAGCTGGACAGAGGAAAAACGTGCTGCCGCTACTGAATCATCAAAAACAAGGAGATGGAAAAAATGCCAAAAGTAACAAAAATTCCGCCAAGATTAAATCTTGCCACTTTTGCACCTTTGGAGAGTGTTGAAAAACGAAAAGTTGCAGGATATGCAAGAGTTTCAACTGATTCAGAAGAACAAAAAACTTCCTATACTGCTCAAGTGGATTACTATACGAAATTCATTAAAGAACGGATCGATTGGGAATTTGTCGGAGTTTATACAGACGAAGGCATCAGTGCAACAAACACCAGGCACAGAGAAGGATTCAACAGAATGATTGCAGATGCTCTTAACGGCAAAATTGATCTGATCGTAACAAAAAGTGTCAGCAGATTTGCCAGAAATACTGTAGATTCTCTTACAACGATTCGCAAACTGAAAGAAAAAGGCGTTGAAGTATTTTTCCAAAAAGAAAATATTTACACGCTGGACTCCAAAGGAGAATTACTGCTTACTATTATGTCAAGTTTATCTCAGGAAGAAAGCCGGTCTATTTCAGAAAATGTTACCTGGGGTCAGCGAAAGCGTATGGCTGACGGCAAAGTATCTCTTCCTTATTCGCATTTTCTTGGCTATCGAAAAGGAAAAGACGGTATTCCTGAAATTGTTCCTGAAGAAGCTGAAATTGTGCGATATATCTACCGTTCTTTTATGGAAGGGAAAACACCAAACCATATTGCAGAATGTCTGACATTCAAACATATCCCAACTCCGGCAGGAAAAGAGATATGGTCACCATCCACTATAGAAAGTATTCTGACAAATGAAAAATATCGTGGTTCAGCATTGTTACAAAAAAGTTTTACCGTTGATTTTCTAAGTAAGAAAAAGAAAATCAACGAAGGCGAACTGACGCAATACTATATTCCTGAATCACATGAAGCAATTATTCCACCGGATGAATTTGAACTTGTTCAGGCAGAATATACACGCAGAAAAAGAATTGGAAGAGCCTACAACAGCAAAAGCATTTTCTCTGCCAAACTGGTATGTGAATGCTGTGGCGGATATTTTGGTTCAAAAATATGGCATTCGACAAGTAAATACCGCAGAACAGTATGGCAATGCAACGGAAAGTTTAAAAATGGTAAAAAGTGTATGACTCCGCATTTATATGAATCATACATCAAAGAAAAATTTTTAGCTGCAATGAATCAGGTTCTTGCAAACAAAACTGAAATCATTGAAAACTGCTTGTTGTTTAAAGAAACATTTTCCAACACAGATATGATTGAAGAGAAAATCGAAAATATTCAAAAGCAAATGGAACAGCTGACAAAACAAATCAGAATGCTGATCCAAAAGCAAAGCATAACGCCAATAAAAAGTGAAGATTACTACAGACAATATGATGGGTTTGTTATATCGTTTGAAAAACTAAAATCCAAACAAGATACTCTTATTCAAAAACAGGGTGAAATGGAAACCAAACTGAAATTCATCATGGATTATATAGAATTTCTAAAATCACAGGAAAATCTGATCACCGAATTTTCCGAAACACTTTGGTTCAGAGCAGTTGATCAGGTAACCGTCTGCACAGATGGCAAAATGATCTTTGCTTTTAAAGATGGTTCAGAAATCAAGGTTTAATGCATATAAATTTGAAAGTCTGCTGTCGGGTATATTCCGATTGGCAGACTTTTTTCTGTAAAGAAACGCTTTTTTGACCAAAGAAACGGCAAATCTAAAAAAATGCAACCATAGCAAAAAAATGCAACCTTTTGACATCCGTTTCGTTGCTCTCACTCATTCGTTTCTTTGCTTATTTTCTGCTCTCCAAAGAAACGGAAATCCATTTTTCAGATGCTTCTTTTCATAGCAAAAAGTACGTATTTTCGGCATTTTATGGGTATAAAAAAACGGAACGACTTTTGTATCAATCGTTCCGTTGAGATTTGGAAACGCACGTCACAAATGATACAATGCACACCCGAAAAGCAAAGGGAGTGCGTTCTGCACCCCACACCCCTCAAATTTTCTGCACCAACTCCGTCCCATCTTTCAAAACAAACACGATTTTTCCATCTCGATGCACCACTGCTTTTTCTACAGCAGCCAGCCACAACTGCGTGTCAAATTCCGGCAGCATCCCATTTTGTCCGTTCAATGCTCTTTGAAATCCCTGAATCTGTTCCCGTCTTGCCAACCGCTCTGCTCGCCGTTCCTGCAGGGCGGTTTCTTGTTTCTGCAGCGGTTCATACTGTCCCACCAGTGCCTGATACCGTTCCTCATACTTTTCCTGATCCTGCACAATTTCACTGTTCTCCCGAACATATCCCTGTACCTGTTCCGAAATTTGCATTTTCTGCATTTCCAGTTCCTGTAATTGATACTCCAAATCCGTACAGTCCGTGAGCAATTCCAGCATCACCTGACAGTTTTCTAGAATCGCTTTCCGCTTTTGTAGCAATTCCTGAACGGCTGCCTGAAACCGCTGCTGTATGACGCTCTCCTGCAAATGGGGTGTCTGGCATTTGCACACCCCTCGGAATTTATGATTGCACTGCCAGATCACCTGCCGATACTTGCTGTTGGAATGCCAGACCTTTGCCCCGAAGAAATTTCCGCAGTCGCCGCAGACAAGTCGGGCAGCAAATACGCTTTTCCCATTGTATTGCCGCCGTAGGTTTTGCCTCCGCAGCAATTCTGCCTGCACCAGTTCAAACTCCTCCGGCACTATGATGGCAGGGTGACTTTCCTCAATGTAGTATTGGGGTACTTCACCCTCATTCACCTTAGATTTTTTCGTGAGGAAATCCACCGTAAATCTCTTTTGTAATAGAGCAGAGCCCTTGTATTTTTCATTGGTCAGAATGCTTTTCACTGTGCTGGAATGCCATTGCTCCTTTCCGGCAGGTGTCGGAATGCCCTGTTCTGTCAATGTTCTCGCAATGCCGGTCGGCGTTTTCCCCTCCATAAACCAACGATAGATGTTCCGAACAATCTCTGCCTCCTCCGGCACAATTTCCGGCAAGCCATCTACTCCTTTTCGATAGCCCAGAAAATGCTTGTACGGCAGGCTGACCTTGCCGTCCGCCATTCGCTTTCGCTGTCCCCAAGTTACATTTTCCGAAATAGAACGGCTCTCCTCCTGTGCCAGACTGGACATGATGGTGATCAGCA
>ERZ1031347.767-NODE-767-length-13732-cov-48.471960_pt1 | contig 13732 bp, 9 predicted proteins | sample MGYA00517106_ERZ1031347 | MGnify/ENA primary metagenome ERZ1031347 (study PRJEB33719, sample SAMN04261392) | wastewater metagenome | biome: periurban shantytown; feature: human; material: feces | host: Homo sapiens | place: Peru: Lima | collected 2012-07-19 ...
AAAGCTTCCCAAGCTTTAAAGGCGGGTTCGACTCCCGTCATCCGCTCCATTCGAAACCCTTGGAATCGTTGGAATTTCAAGGGTTTTTCTATTGTCGTAAAAGACCCGTGAAGCCAACTTCGCGTCGCGCAACTGTCGGTTGCGTCGCAAAATTTGGTTGCGAATCGCAATGCAACCGCAAGATGGTGGCGTGGAACGCGACGTTTGTGACAAGCTGCTGATGCTTTGCGACATGTTCGGTGTGACGTTGGATGATTTGGTCATGGGCGACGTGTGCGCGTCGGCGGGCCGTGGAGGTGCGGGACGCGTGGGCTGTGTGGATGCGGGACGCATGGACTTGGCTGCCGATACGGCTGGTGTGGCAGCGTCGGATGGGGTGGTTGACTCTGCTGTTGGTGCGGTTCCGGGGGTAATCGGGTTCGCGGCATCGCAGGTTGCAGGAGTGTCCGATTCTGCAGAATCGGACACTCGTGGAGGGCGATGGGTAGGCTGGAGCCCGTGAACACGAACCAGAAGTCCCCCTCCGATTCCGGCGCAAACCACCCCACCGGCAACTCCTGCAATCCGCTACTCGGCCATGCCACATCACACGCGGCGACACTCATCGGCCTGTTCGCAATCGTCCTGTGGGGCTTCATGGCCGGCCTCGTGCGACTGGTCTCCGAATCGTTCGGCGCCACGCTCGGTTCGGCGCTCATCTACACCGTCGGTGGTGTCATGCTGTTCATTGTGCGCCGTCCGAAACCAATCCGCGAAGCGCCATGCAAGTACCTCATCGCAGGCGGACTCATGTTCATCGCATACGAGGCGTCAATCTCGCTGTCGATCGGCCTGGCCACAACGAACGCGCAATCCGTGGAAGTCAGCCTTGTCAACTACTTGTGGCCGACGCTGCTGGTGCTGATGACCGCAGCGGTATCGCACAAACGTGGTGCGGTCGCCAAAGCGATTCCTGGCGCGGTGATCGCAACCATCGGTGTGGCGATGGCGGTTGGCGGAGAAAGCCTTGATATGCAGGAAGCGGTCCACAATATCGCCAGTAACCCCCTACCGTATGTGCTCGCGTTTGTTGGCGCCTTTATTTGGGCGATTTATGCGACTTTTACGCCGTCGTTGTCCGGCGGTTACGACGGCACGACGATTTTCTTCTGCTGTGTGGCCGTTGTACTGTGGACCATCCATTTCGTTTCGGGAGACGGTTTGCCGGACACGGCGCCCGGCATCGGTGGATATGCTGCGCTGATTGCGTGCGCCGCTTCGATTTCGGGCGGCTACGCGTGCTGGGGATACGGCATGTTGCACGGCAGTATGGAAACGCTTGCGATTGGTTCGTACGCGACTCCGCTGTTTTCCACGGCTTCTAGCACGCTTCTGTTGGGCGTGGCGCTGGGCATGCCGTTCTGGATCGGTGTTGTGCTGGTGGTTGCCGGTTCTCTGATCAACGTGTGGTTTGCACGGTGCCCCTGAGTGTCCGTTTCTCCCGAATCGGACAACCTGGGGTGACCGGATGACGCGTGGGTGGCTGATTCGGGGGGATCGGACACTTGTTGGTGCGTGAGGAGGCGACATGTGGGGTAGTGGCGGCGCAGAGGAGCGCCGGGATGGCGCAGCGGTACGTAAGGGAAGTGACTGGGCAGGACAATGCCCTACGCCTCCACGCTAGCTTAGGTTTTTGCCGGCTGGTCGATGGTGACGAATTCGTGGCTTTGGGTTTTCAGGTCGTCGATGATGGCGGGCAGCGCGTTCACGTGTACCAGCCGAAACCGATCTAAACCGGCTCAAACCAGCCCGTTCAAATCCGCCTCGTCACATCACCTTGGTGGACTCCAGATTGCGGCTCACCCAGTTGTTCAACCGGATCACCGGCTTGCGCAACACCAATCCCAGCAGCAGCGAAGGAATCAGGAACAAGGCGAGATACACCATATCAAGCAGGTACTCATTGCCGTACGATCCGGCCATCGCGGCGTGCATGGCATCGATGGCGTGCGGGAACGGTAGGAACGGGTAGAGCATTTGGAAGAACTTCGGCAGCGTCTCGATAGGGAACGTACCGCCCGAACCGGCGACCTGCATCACCAGCAGCACCACGGCCACAGCCTTGCCGATATCGCCGAACGACACGGTCAGCGTATACACGATATTCGAGAACACGAGCGCGGCAAGCCACCCCACGGCAAGGAACTGCAGCGCATGATTCGCCTGCACGCCAAGGAAATACGTGTCACCCAGGCAAACCAGTGTGCCCTGCAGCAACGCGAGCAGTGCGAAGATCGCGTACCGTCCGAAATACTCGTGGTCGAGGCGCAGTCCCCAACGTGAGGCGTTCCCCGGGCCGGACGGGCCGGCGATGCGCGGCAGCGTGTCGCCCAAGCCCAGCACATGCGCCTTCTCGCGGTCCGAAATCGTCACTTTCAGCATGGCGCACAGGATGATCGCACCCACCCAGATTGACAGGATCGTATAGAACGGCGCCATGGCCGAACCGTAGTTCGCGATCGGGTACACCGAGACGCGATGCAGTGCGACGGGCGCGGAAATCAGCGTGGACAGTGTGGACGCGTTGGCGGTGGCCAGTGCACGTAGTTCGTCCGATTCACCCGAATCGGACGAACTGGCGTCGTTGCCACCATTGCCACCATCGCTGTTGCCGTCACCGGCGTTCCCGCCCGTCTCCAGCTTCGTGATCAGCTCCTTCACCGTCGCTGCCGACGAGTCGAGTTTCTTCGCGATCGCGCCGAGCGTGGAACGGATGGACGTCACATTCGTCCCCACATCGCCCGTCACATCGTCCAGACCGTCGGCGGTGCCGCTCAGCTGGGTGATCATGCTGTCGGTTTGGGAGATCAGCGTGCTGACTGTGGAGGCGAGCGCGTCGATTTTCGGCTTGACGTTCGTGGCGTAATCGTCGCGCACATTGCTGATCGACTGCTTCGCGGAGGTGATGCGGTTCAGGATCTCCTTGCGGGAGCTTTCCGCGGCTGCGGTATCCTGCGTGACCTGCGTGGAAGCGTCTTTCAGCTGCTGCGCGAGCTTCTGCGAATCGCCTTTGGCGGCTTCCAGCAGCGTGATCTCCCGGTCGATGGCTTCCAGCAGCGCCTGTTTCGCGGAATCACTGTCCGGTAGTTGTTCCACCGATTCGCGCATGTGGTTGAGGCTTGTGATGTACGTGTCGTACAGCGATTCGCCGCTGGAGATTTGTTCGCTCAACGTTGCCAACTGGCTGGCTGCGGTGTCTGAGTCCTTGCCGATCGCGTCGAACGCCTTGTTCACCTTGGCAGCTACTTGGTCGAACGCGCCTGACACCTGGTCGAGCGCGGTGTTCACCGAGGAGGTGACGTTCGCACCTGCAGAAGTGAGTGACGTGGCACCTGATTTGCCTTGCTTCAACGCGTTCTGGGCCTGTTTGCCCGCCTTGGTCGCCGAGGCGAGCAGTTTGCCCGTGGAATCCACGATGTCGTTCGCCGAGCCGAGCAGCTGCGAATACGACGTCACCTGCTGCGATGCGCCGCTCAGCGTATCCGCCATGGTGGTGAGATTGCCGTTGAGGTTGCGCATGTATTCGGCCATTTGCGGGCTTTGCGAATAGTGTAGGATGCTTGAGGCCAGGTCGAGTCCGACTTGCGCAATCGTTTTGGCGAAGGTTTTGTCGATCGTGTTGACCACGGTTGTCGCGCCCTGATCGGTGATATGCGGGGCGATCGGGTTGATTTTCTCGTTCAGATAGTACTTGAGCTGCGCGTGTTTGATGTCGGGGGAGAACAGCGTCATCATGTCGGCGCTGAAACCTTTCGGAATTACGATCGCCGCATAGTATTCGCCGGATTTCACCCCGTCGATTGCCTTGTCGCTTTTCACGAACTGCCAGTCCAGCTGGTCGTTGGCGTGCAGTGTGCTGATGATGGTTTCGCCCACGTTGACGCGCACCGGTATGAGATCCGACTTGTAACCCTTGTCGTTATTGGCCACGGCGACCTTCAATGCCTTGGTGTTGCCGTAGGGGTCCCAGCTGGCCGCGATGTTGAACCAGGCGTACAGCGCCGGCACCACCACCAGGCCCATCGAGACGATCACGGCGATCACGTTGCGGGTGGCATGGCACATGTCCCGCTTGAAGATGCCCCAGATCATTTTCACTGTTCGTTCCCCTCCTCACGCAGACTCCTGCCAGCATTTCCGTCCGTGTTTCCAGCCGCATACTCAGCCGCATGTTCAGTCGCATGTCCGGCCAAACCACCATGCGCAACCTCATACAGCCTCGTACGTACGGCATGCATCGGCTTGTAATGCATGCCCGGCCGGAACAGCAGGTTCTCGTGCAGGATCGCGCTGCGGAACTCTTCCGCACTCATCGCTTCCTCGCCCAGATAATTCGCATACCGTTCGCGCAGATACTCCACCACGATGAGATACGTGTCGATGGCGATGATCGAAATGATCCAACCGAGCAGCATGGCGAGCTTCATGCGCGTGATGAATAGCAATAGCAGGAACACGAACGGCAGTACCGCCAGCGCGAGGAATCCCCAACGCACCAGGCGCGGGTACAGGCGGAAGAAATGAATCGCCCGTCTGCGGGCGAGTTCGGGGAACTCCTCGGCGATCTGCTGCGCGGTCTCGGTGAGCCGCAACGGTTCCACCGTGCCTTCGTTATGTTCGGTGATCATCAGATCAGTGTCCGCCAGACGGTTGTCGAACAGGCGGTTGAGGTTCAACGCCAGCTTGCGGACTACCAAGCCGATGAACAGCGCCACAGGCAGATACCAGAACAGCGAGAGCATGTCGATCCAATAATGGTTGGCATACATGCCGCCGATCGGCCCGCGCATCGCGTTGATGCCGTAGGTGAACGGTAGGAACGGTTTCAGACGGCGGAAGAATTCCGGCATCATCTCGATGGGGTAGAGGCCTGCCGCGCCCGGAATCTGGATGATCACCAGAATCACGGCGACGGCCTTGCCGATATGCCGGAACGCCACGGCGAGCGCGTAAATGATGTTCACGTAGACGAACGAGGCGAAAATGCCGGCGAGGATGAACAGGAACGGATGCTCGCATTGGATGCCCAGCGCGAGATCGCCGATCGTGGCGATGATCGCCTGCAGGAATCCGACCGTGACGAACAGCAGCCAACGGCCCATATAGCCTTGGCGTGGCGTGTACATGCGGATCTTCTCATCGCGGTCCACTTCAAGCTTGTAGATCGCGACGAGCACGAATCCACCGACCCACAGCGCAAGATTCGTGTAGAACGGCGTGACCGCGGAACCATAGTTTTTGACCGGGTAGAGGACCTGTTCGTCCAAATGCACCGGCTCGCCCACGAACGAGCCGACCTCGCTCGCGTCAAGTCCGAGCGCTTGGGAAAGCTGCTGGAACATCGCCGAACTGCTCAACGCGGCCACATCGGTGCGCGTGGTGTTGAGCTGTTTGGCGAGATTGGCGAGCTGTGTCTGCGTGCCAGCAATGGTGGTGTTCGTTTGGGTCACGGTGCGCGACAACTGGTCGAGCAGCCCGTTGCCCTGTTCCAGCGTGCTTTGCAGCGTGGTAAGCGTGCCGGACAGCGACCCATTGGCCAGGCTGAGTGTATCGAGCCCGGTGTTGAGATTCGGCATGACCGTGCCGGTGATGGTCGTGCGTGCGCTCGCCATCGACGCCGTGCCGTTCTTCGCCAGCGTGGTGACATCGTCGTTGAACCCGTTCGCGGTGTTCTTCCCCGCGTTGATCGCAGCCGTGGTGTCCTGATCGAAGGCGTCGATGCGCTGCTGCTGGAACGTCAGCTGTTTGCGGGCTTCGGCGAGCTGCGCGGAAAGATCCTTATACGTTTGGCTGTTCGGATCCAGCTGGCTGGCCTGCAACGCCTTCTCCACGCCGTCGAGCACATTGCCGGTGGTGGCGTTGACGTGATGCATGGTGCTGGACACTTGGTCGAGCGCGTCCTGCGTGGTGTTCAGTCCGCTGAGCACGGTGCCGGTGGCATTGCTCACGTTGACCTGCAGGCCGGACAGTTGCGTGCTGCCGTTGTCGAGCGCTCCGACCAGCGTGTTCGAGAATCGTTCGGTTTGTGTGCGCGTCTCGCTCAGCAAGTCGGACGCCTTGCCGACGGTGTCAAGCGAGTTGGTGATTTCCGAGGCGAGCGCGATGTTGGACTGTTTGGCCGAATCGATGGTGGTGAGGGCCTTGTCGAGCGTGGAACGGGTGTCGCGCAGCTGCTGTTGGACGGTTTCGAGCTGGTTGATGGTGTCGGTCAGATCGTTGACGACGTCGCTTTGCGCGCTTTTCACGCTGCCGGTGGTTTCTCCCGCTGCCTCCTTCACTTCCTTTGCCACGGCGTCGGCCACGCTGGAAACGAAAGTGGTGTTGATCTGCTCGTCGATCGTGGTCGCGCCCGTATCGGTGATTTTCGGCGCGATCGCGTTCAGCTTTTCGTTGATGTAGTACGTGATCGACGGTCGGTCGCCTTTACCGGTGACGGTGCCGATTAGTCTGGAGCTGAAGTCTTCCGGCAGTACGATCGCCGCATAGTATTTGCCGGATTCCACGCCTTCGATGGCTTGCTGCTTGGGAACGAAACGCCAGCCGAGCTGATGGTTCTTCTTAAGCTGGTTGACGGTCTGCTGGCCAGCGTCGAGATGGCCGACCAGCGTGGAGGTTGTGCCCTTGTCCTCGTTCGCCACAGCGACTTGGATGTTGCCCGTGTTCGCGTACGGGTCCCAGTTGGCGAGGATATTGCACCATGCGTACAGTGATGGGATGATGGCCACACCCAGCGTGACGACGAGCGCCACGGGGTTCTTCAGAATGCGTTTCACGTCTCGAAGGAAGATGGCGAAAACCTGGTGCATCAAGCCTCCTCGCGGGTATTGGTCGCAACATCTACGTGCGGCGGCATGCCCGTGCGGGAACACCCGGTTGGGCTCTTCGTCGCGCGATCCGGTGGACATTCTATGACTTCCGATGGAACGATCGCAATGGTTTCGCCATGTTTATTGGTCGGTCCCGCAAGTGTCGGGATATGAGACGAAAACGCTCGGCATATGGCTCTAGTGGGGCGGGCGACCTGGATATGGAGCGGACGGTCGGGAAAACGGAAAGGAAAGATGGCGAATGTTGTCACATGACAAGTGGGATAGGGTTGGGCGATAATGGAGGCATGACTATTGCAACGCCGGAACGTTATGCGCAAATGCTGGACGCCGCACGCCGCGGCGGTTACGCCTATCCCGCGATCAATGTGACCAGCACGCAGACCCTGAACGCCGCACTCCAGGGTTTCGCCGAGGCGGAATCCGATGGCATCATCCAAGTCTCCGTAGGCGGCGCCGCCTACTTCTCCGGGCAACGCGTCAACGACCGCGTCACCGGCTCGCTTGCCTTCGCAGCCTTCGCGCACGAAGTCGCGGCGAAATACCCCAACATCACCATCGCCCTGCACACCGACCACTGCGCCAAACAGTATTTGGACGAATGGGTGCGCCTCTTGCTCGACCATGAAGTCGAACAGGTGAAGCACGGTCAGGAACCGACCTTCCAGTCACACATGTGGGACGGTTCCACAGTGCCGCTGGATGAAAACCTCGACATCGCAGAAGAACTGCTCGACAAATCCCAAGCCGCGCACACCGTGCTGGAAATCGAAATCGGCGCGGTCGGTGGCGAAGAAGACGGGCACAGCGCCGAAATCAATGACAAACTGTATTCCACGCCCGCGCAAGGCATCACCGTCGCGCAACGACTCGGCCTCGGCGAGCGCGGACGCTACATGGCCGCCTTCACCTTCGGCAACGTGCACGGCGCATACAAACCGGGCGTGGTGAAACTGCGCCCCGAACTGCTCGACGAAATCCAGACCACGGTCGCGCTCGCGATCAAGGCCGGCGAAATGCCCGACCCCGCGCACTCGCTGGATGTCGCTCCCGGTAAGCCGTTCGCCCTGGTGTTCCACGGCGGTTCCGGCTCCGCGCCGGAGGAGATCGCGCAGGCCGTGAGCTACGGCGTGGTGAAGATGAACATCGACACCGATACGCAGTACGCATTCAGCCGTGCGGTGGCCGGTCACATGTTCTCCAACTATGATTCGGTGCTCAAAATCGACGGTGAGGTGGGCAACAAGAAGCTGTACGATCCGCGATCCTGGGGTCGTGAAGCTGAATCCGCGATGGCCGCGCGTGTGGTCGAAGCATGCAAGCAGCTCGGCAGTGCCGGGCGCGCGCTGAACTAGCCAACGGTCTTTCGAACTGTTTTCGGGCGTTTTCTGGTCTGTTTTTCGGACCGGTTGCAATCCGATTACGGTCGGTCCGGAGCCGTGAGCATCCCTCAGACCCGGTAGAGGGTGAAGAGTAACCTTTGTAAGGCTTTAGGCGCAAGGCTTAAGGCAGAATCGCGTACGCACGGAGGTGCAACAACATGCCTGGAATTGTTTTGATCGGTGCCCAGTGGGGAGACGAGGGCAAAGGCAAGGCAACGGATCTGATCGGCACGAAGGTCGACTACGTCGCCCGTTTCAACGGCGGCAATAACGCTGGCCATACTGTGGTCGTCGGCGACGAATCGTACGCACTGCACCTGCTGCCGTCCGGCATCATCAGCCCCAACACCACCCCCGTCATCGGCAACGGCGTCGTCGTCGATCCGGAAGTGCTGTTCCAGGAGATCGACGGCCTTGAAAGCCGTGGCGTGGACTGCTCCCGACTGCTGGTGAGCGAAAGCGCGCACATCATCGCCCCGTATCACCGCGTGCTCGACAAGGTGACCGAACGCTTCCTCGGCAAGCACAAGATCGGCACCACCGGCCGTGGCATCGGCCCGGCATACGCCGACAAGATCAACCGCGTGGGCATCCGCGTGCACGACCTGTTCAACGCGGAGCACCTGCATGACAAGGTCGAGGCCAGCCTGCATCAGAAGAACCAGATGCTCGTCAAGCTGTACAACCGTCGCCCGATCGACGTGGACGAGACCACCGACGAGCTGCTCAAGCTCGGCGAACGCCTGAAGCCGTACGTGGCCAACACCTCCCTGGTGCTCAACAAGGCGCTCGACGAGGGCAAGACCGTGCTGTTCGAAGGCGGCCAGGCCACCATGCTCGACGTGGACCACGGCACCTACCCGTTCGTGACTTCCTCCAACCCGACCGCCGGCGGCGCCTGCACCGGCACCGGCGTTGGCCCGACCAAGATCACCCGCGTGATCGGCGTCTCCAAGGCGTATGTGACCCGCGTGGGCGAAGGCCCGTTCCCGACCGAACTGTTCGGCGAGGACGGCGAATGGCTGCGCGCCCAAGGCCACGAGTACGGCGTGACCACCGGTCGCCCGCGTCGCTGCGGTTGGTTCGACGCGGTCGTCAACCGTTACGCGGCCCAGGTCAACGGCCTGACCGACATCGTGCTCACCAAGCTCGACGTGCTCACCGGCCTCAAGGAAATCCCGCTGTGCGTGGCGTACGACGTCAACGGCGAGCGTCGCGACGATATGCCGACCGACCAGGCCGAGTTCGCCGCCGCGAAGCCGATTTACGAGTCCATGCCGGGTTGGGACGAGGACATTTCCCAGGTCCATGACTTCAACGATCTGCCGAAGACCTGCCAGGATTACGTCAAGCGTCTTGAGGAACTGTCCGGCTGCCGCATTTCCGTGATCGGCACCGGCCCGCAGCGCGACCACATCATCCAGATCAACTCGCTGATCGACTGAAGCTGATTCGGCTGATTCGTCGATATGAACGTCGGTAACGAACGTCAATGACAAGTGCCGGTGGGCCTGTGCCTGCCGGCACTTTGCGTATGGTGCGTGCGATGGCGTGCGCGTATGACGCACACCGCATACACACCGACGGGGTGCGCGGCGGAGGAACGGAAAAGGGGAGTGCGATGACTGCAATGCCGCCTAACGACAGGTTCGACAGGTTTGACAGGTTCAGCAAACTGGTCCCGCGATTCGACCACCTGAAATGGAAGATGGCCGCTGCCGGCATTCTCGTCGGCCTGATTTCCGGCTTCCTCGTCGTCCTCTACCGTCTCGGCATCGAATACGGCACCGACACCGCGCGCTGGATCTACGCGCGCATCCGCGAAACCCCGTGGCTGGTCGCACCGTGGGCGGTCGCCGCAATCGCAGCCGCGCTCGCCATCGCATGGATGGTCAAAAAAGAGCCGATGGCCGGCGGCAGCGGCATTCCGCAAACCAACGGCGTGGTGATCTGCGGCCTGAAAATGCGATGGCAGACGATTCTGCCGGTTCGCTTCATCGGAGGCCTGCTCGGATCGCTCTTCGGCCTCTCGCTCGGCCGCGAAGGACCGTCCATCCAAATCGGCGCATCGGGCGCGCAGTTCCTATCGCACCGGCTGCGCGGCAAGAAACGTGAGGACGTGCAGGAGCATTATCTGGTCACCGCCGGTGCCGCGGCCGGCCTGTCCGCCGCGTTCAGCGCACCGCTGTCCGGCATGATGTTCGCTTTGGAAGGGGTGCATCGCAGTTTTTCGCCCGCGATTCTGATGGGCGCCACCGCCGCGTCCCTGACCGCCGATTTCGTATCGAAATACTGTTTCGGCCTGCGTCCGGTGCTTGACTTCGGCACCATCGGCCAACTGCCGCTCGGCGAATACGGGTGGCTGATTCCGCTGGGATTGGTGGCCGGTTTGGTTGGTTCGCTGATGAACCGTTCGCTGCTCGGCTTCCAAACGCTGTACGGCAAGCTTCCCGCATGGAGCCGCCCTTTGATCGCGATCGCACTCGCGCTGCCAATCGGCATTTGGCTGCCTGACGTGCTCGGCGGCGGCTCGAACCTGATCGCCATGGCCGAGCATGCGCGCGTCGGCTTGGGCATGCTGTGCGTGCTGTTCGTGGTGAAAGTGCTGTTCACCTCCACCAGCTTCGGTTCAGGCGCTCCCGGCGGCATTTTCATGCCGATTCTCGCGGTTGGCTCACTCGCCGGCGGTATCTGCGGCGAGACGTTGCGCCAGTTCGGCAACCTGCCGTCCGATTCCGTGGCGATTTTCGCGGTATGCGTGATGACGGGCACGCTGGCCGCGTCCGTGAAAACACCGATCACGTCGATTCTGCTGGCCGTGGAAATGTCCGGCACGTTGACGCACATGCTGCCGGTCGCCGCCGTCGCGTTCATCGCGCTGCTCGTCTCCGACCTGCTGCGTACGAAACCGATCTACGGCGAGCTGCTGGAACGGTACATGCGCGCGCAAGGAGGCACGACGGCAATCGCCAATCGCATCGACAACGGCATCATGGAACTGCCTGTGGAAATGGGCGCGACCGCGGACGGCAAGCTGATGCGTGACGTGCGCTGGCCGTACGGCTGTCTGGTGATCGGCCTGCGTCGCGGAGAACGGCAGATCGTGCCGCATGGCGATACGCGGCTGCGTGCCGGCGACTATCTGGTCGTGCTGTTCAGCGGCGAGGACGAAAGCGACGCACGGCATGCGATGCGGCGGCTGTGCGACGTGTCCGTCTGACGCGGCCTTACTGTCTTCCATAACCATTCGTAGACGTCTAGGGCCACCCGAAGTTATCCACAGTTATCCACCGAATCGGACATGTTCGATGTTTGGTTGCAATGCACGTGTAGACTCGTACAAGGTTAGGAAGACGGCACCTGCGGCCAGCTCGTTGCCGTATGGCTGGGGTGGAACGACGCTGTCCGCGGAAAGCCAAGTACAAGGGGAACGTGATGGAATCGCAAGAACAACGGGCGGCAGACTCGCCAAACGCGGGTGATGAGCCGAATCCCGCCACACAGTCGATCGACGTCGCCGAAGTGGCGCGCGCGGATGTGCGCCCGTCCGGTGCCGCCGCATCCAAGCATCCGCCGCAGATTCCGCTCGCGCCGATGAAACGCATGCAGGCGCGATTCAACCCTCTTGCCGATGGTCTGATGTATCTCGTGGTGTTCGTCGGCGGCTTCGTCGGCGTCGGTTTCCGTCGCGCCACGGACCTGCTGCTGCCGTCGGTGAACGGTTCGCCGTTCGTGGTGGGCACGTTCGTGTCGAATATGCTCGCCTGCTTCCTGTTTGCGATGCTGACCGAATACATGGCGACCGCGTCGTGGCTGCGCCGCAGGGTACGGCAGGTCGTCAGCCGTGGCGTCGGGCTTGGTTTGCTTGGCGGACTGTCGACGATGTCCGGCGTGATGTTGGAAACCATGGAAGGCATGCGCGAGCAGCGTTTCGGCAGCGCGCTCGGCTATCTTGCGGGAAGTTTCGCCGGCGGTCTGATCGCGGCCGCGGTTGGCGTGGCGCTGATGCAGGCGTTGCTGGCGCGCGGCACACGCAAGCGGGTCCGTAACGCGATCGCCGATGCCTCCACGGCTTCCGTATCCTCAATGTCCGATTCGGACGCGTACGGCATCGTGCAGGACGTCCAGATGACCGACACTGCAGTATCGGCTACGCAGAGTGTTACGCAGACGGTCCCCATGGCCGATTCGGGCGAATCGGACGTGCCGGCCGCGCAAAATGTGCAGAACAACGTGCCGGACGCGCAGGGCGTGCGCCACGTGAAGGTGGCGGATGCGGCGCATTCGGCCGCGCAGGCCGCGTTGGAGGCCGCGCAGGCGGCACAGCAGGCGGCCCAGGTCGCCCAGCAGGTCGCGCAGACCGGGCAGGTGCCGAAAATCGAATCGCAGCCGCAGCCATCGCAACCCGTCGCACCTCTGCCCAGCTTCGAACCCAAGCCGGTCACCGCGGAAATCCCGCTCGTCGCCGACCCGACCACAGGGGAGGTGCGCTGATGACCTGGATGATCTGCCTGTTCGGCGGCATCGGCGCCATGGCCCGTTATGTGCTTGACGTGTCGATCCAACGCAGCTGGAACCGTGACGGCAACCACAGCTTCCCCCTGGCCACGCTCGTCATCAACGGCGTCGCCTCCCTGTGCGCCGGCATCGCCATGATGTCGTACTATGCGCAGTCGGTTGATATGGGCACGGTAATGACGTTCGTTGTGGGGTTCCTCGGCGGATTCTCAACATTCTCGTCGGCGATCAACGAGGTGCTGTCGCTGATTCGCAAACGCCGTTTCGCCATGGCCCTGGGCTATGGCGCTGCCACGGTCGCGGTGCCGCTCGCCTGCGTGGCGCTCGGATTCGGCATCGCCATGCTGGGCGGCCACGCATAGCTGTCACCGGCTCAGCCGCGCGTAATTTTCACGTTACACGGGCGGTCATCGGGTAACGTTCAGGAAATCTGAGCGCAACCGCGCGAGCTGTTTCCTCTCCTACGTTGTGAAAACAACAAGAGAGGAAAAACCTATGACAGCCGTAACGTATCTCACACGGCATCGTCGACCGGGAATCGTCATACTCTGTTCGATTGTCGCCGTTCTCTCGATGCTTTTCGTACTCCCTCCCGCCATCGCGTCCGCAGCCGATTCCGGCGCGCAGGCCGTCGATGAATGCAATCCGACCGCCAGCAACGGCTGCGTCAACGGCATCCTGCAGGACGCCGACAAGAAGCCGATCGCCGACGTCACCATCACGCTGTCCGGCAAGGCAACCGCGGAAACCAAAACCGCGGCGGACGGCAAATGGGCCTTCTCCGTTGCCGATGACGGCGATTACACCGTCACCATCGACGCGTCCGTTGCGAAAGAGCACGGCCTGAAGGCAAGCAGCGCGACGGTGACGATCAAGAAAGCCAGCTTCGACAAGCAGCGCGGCGTTGTCCGATTCGACCAGGCGGGCGATTCCGCCGGCAGCGGCACGTCCGGCACATCCGGATCG
>ERZ1031347.774-NODE-774-length-13684-cov-28.994204_pt1 | contig 13684 bp, 10 predicted proteins | sample MGYA00517106_ERZ1031347 | MGnify/ENA primary metagenome ERZ1031347 (study PRJEB33719, sample SAMN04261392) | wastewater metagenome | biome: periurban shantytown; feature: human; material: feces | host: Homo sapiens | place: Peru: Lima | collected 2012-07-19 ...
GGCCACGACGCCATCGTGCACTACGCCGCCGAGAGCCACAACGACAACTCCATCGACGACCCCACGCCGTTCCTCCGTACCAACGTGGAGGGCACGTTCGCCCTGCTGCAGGCCGCGCGCAAGTATGACGTGCGCTACCACCATGTGTCCACAGACGAGGTCTACGGCGACCTCGCGCTGGACGACCCGGCGCGCTTCACCGAGGAGACCCCGTACCGCCCCAGCTCCCCGTACAGCTCTACCAAGGCGGCCTCCGACCACCTGGTGCGCGCCTGGCACCGCACGTTCGGCGTGAGGGCGACCATCTCCAACTGTTCCAACAACTACGGCCCCTACCAGCACGTGGAGAAGTTCATCCCCAGGCAGATCACCAACATCCTGGACGGCGTGCGCCCCAAGCTCTACGGCGACGGCCGGAACGTCCGCGACTGGATCCACACCGACGACCACTCGAGCGCCGTGTGGACCATTCTCACGAAGGGCGAGATAGGCGAGACCTACCTCATCGGCGCCGACGGTGAGAAGTCCAACATCGACGTGCTGCGCGCCATCCTCGAGCGCATGGGCAAGCCCGCGGATGACTTCGACTGGGTGCGCGACCGCCCCGGCCACGACCGCCGCTACGCCATCGACAGCACCAAGCTCCGCCGCGAGCTGGGCTGGGAGCCCAGGCACACCGACTTCTCCGAGGGACTCGACCAGACCATCGCCTGGTACACCGAGAACCGCGGCTGGTGGGAGCCCGTAAAGGCCGCCACCGAGGCCCGCTACAAGGCCCAGGGCCAGTAAGTTATCACTGATCGAGGGCGCTGTCGCGGACCTATTGCGACGGCGCCCGTGCACGCGAGACGCCTTCTCGGCCCGTGCGCGGTGCGCTCCCTTGCGGACATGGGGATGATCCCGGGGGAGCGCGCCGCGCACGGGCCGGGATTTTGGAAAGGAACGGACCTCATGGCAGAATTCGACTTCGAGAAGCAGCTCACCGTAACGGAGACCGGCATCCCCGGCCTCAAGGTGGTAGAGCTCTCCGTCCACGGTGACAACCGCGGCTGGTTCAAGGAGAACTGGCAGCGCGAGAAGATGGTGGCGGCGGGCATCCCCGACCTGCGCTTCGTGCAGAACAACATTTCCTTCAACGACAACAAGGGCGTCACGCGTGGCATCCACGCCGAACCCTGGGACAAGTTCATCTCCGTGGCTACGGGCTCGGTCTTCGGCGCGTGGGTTGACCTGCGTCCCGGCGCCGGCTTCGGCAAGGTCTTCACCTGTACGCTCGACCCCTCGCGCGCCATCTTCGTGCCGCGCGGCGTGGGCAACTCCTACCAGGCTCTGGAGGACGGCACGGCCTACACCTACCTGGTGGACGCCCACTGGTCGCTCGAGCTCAAGAAGACCTATACCTTCGTGAACCTGGCCGATCCCGAGCTCGCCATCCAGTGGCCCATCCCGCTGGAGGAGTGCGAGCTCTCCGAGGCCGACAAGGCGCACCCCATGCTCGCCGACGCGCTTCCCATGGCCCCGCGCCGCACGCTCGTGACCGGCTGCAACGGCCAGCTCGGCCGTGCCGTGCGCGCCATGGCCGAGGAGCGCGGCCTCAACGACTCCTTCGACTACTGCGACATCGACACCTTCGACATGTCCGACCCGGCGGCCTACGGCAAGTACGACTGGTCGCTCTACGGCACCGTCATCAACTGCGGCGCCTACACCGCGGTGGACAGGGCCGAGACGCCCGAGGGACGCCGCGTCTGCTGGGCCGCAAACGCCACGGGCCCCGCCCTTCTCGCCCGCACCTGCGCCGAGCACGGCATCACGCTCGTGCACGTGAGCTCGGACTACGTGTTCGACGGCACGGCCGAGCTGCACACCGAGGACGAGGCGCTCTCGCCGCTCTCCGTGTACGGCCAGTCCAAGGCCGCCGGCGATCTCGCGGTGGAGGGGTGCGCCGCGCACTACATCCTGCGCTCCAGCTGGGTCATCGGCCGCGGCCACAACTTCGTGAAGACCATGCGCGCGTTGTCCGACCGCTGCGCGAACGCGGACGACGCCCTGGAGCGGGTCACCGTGGTGGATGACCAGGTGGGCCGCCTCACCTTCACCGAGACCATGGCGGGCGCCATCTTCCACCTGCTCGGCTACCGCGAGGGCGACATGGAGCCTACCGCGCCCGCGCCCTACGGCCTCTACAACTGCACCAACTCTGGCGACGCCGCCAGCTGGGCCAAGATCGCCGCGATGGTGTTCGAGCGCGCCAACGGCAACGGCGACAAAGTGGTCCCCGTCTCCACGGAGAGCTACTACGCCTACGCCGCGGGCCCCGTTGCCCCGCGTCCGGAGCACTCCGCCCTGGATCTGGGCAAACTGGAGGCCACGGGCTTCAAACCCACGGATTGGCACTCCGAGCTCGACGCGTATATGGACGAGTTACTGGCTGAATAGCCAATACCTGCCGTCAACTGAACTGGGCTCAGTTGACGTGGGCCAAGATGATCTCTTGCGTGTTGAATGGAGCCTACTTTGGTGGGCTCCATTCTTTTTATGTCTGCTATTTCCGCCAAGTCGCTCGACGAGTCCGCGGCATCGCCGTGCCGAGCATCTATCCCAAGATGCGATGCTTGATACTCGAAAGAACCCCTCGGGTGTAGATCCGTTTGGCCTCGGCGTCCTCATCGCGTTTGATATCGAGGCGCGGGTAGCCGCTCGTGTACTCTACGTTGGGATTCGCGAGCACATCTTTGCGCATGGTGGGGAACCAGCGCCAGAGCTCGGCAAGGCCCGTGGTGCTTCCGTAGATGGCGTTGAGGTTTGCGGCTGCTGCGTGGGCGCTGCCGTGGGTGGTGGCGCGCGCATGAGGGGTGCTGAGGACGAGTTTGTCTTGCTGGCGCAGGAGGAACGAGAGCTCCATGACCTCGGTTTGGAGGTTCTCGTATTCGCGGAGTCGGTCGATCACGGCTTCGAGGTCGCTGCGCCGGATCATGAAGAGGTCGGGGCTCGCGGCCGAGAAGTTGCACGTTGCCTCTGCAAGGCCGTTGTAACCGCCGCCCATGTTGTCCGTGAAGTTGCAGTTGGGGGCAACGGGGGTTCCGTTCGCGAGGAGTACGGTGCCCGCTTGTGCGATGAGGCCATCGGGATAGAAAAGCTTGGGCGAGACGATGCCTACCTCGGCTCGGCAGAAGTAGGAGGCCGTGGTTGCGATGCCGTTCTCATCGTCGAACTCAATCTTGTCGGTTGCGAAGAGAATGAGTTCCGCGTCTAGAGTCTCGAGCGCCTCTCGTGCTGCTGCCTTGAGGCTTGTAGGGTTGAGGATGATGCTCGTGCTCGAGATGCCGTGTGCGCTGCTTATAGATTCGAGCAAGCGCGCAGTGTCTTGCGTGCTGCTGCTCGTAACGGCTAAGCCGACCTTCGGAGCGGGTGAGGCATTCTTGTAGTCCACGTGATACACGCATGAGTTGGTGGTCTCCTCAACATGCGTCTCGATTCCTCGGCGCGCGAAGTGATTCTCCAGCGCCGTGGCCCCGGCGAGAACGGCGTACGGCTTGGACTCCATGACGCCGCCGTTGGTGGACCCGGCGTGTACGCGCCAGTGGTAGAGGACCTCGGGGATGTGGCAGATGTAGCGAGCGTGTTCCACGGCTTTGAGGGAAAGATCGTAGTCCTGCGCGCCGGAGACCTCGATGGGCGACAGCTCCACGTGGTCGAGAATGTAGCGGCTCACCATGAGCATGTGCACTATGTAGTTGTGCGAGTAGAGTAGGTCGCGGTTGAAGTCGGGCTTGAAACGCGGGGCGTAGCCGGCGGAGTCGTCTTCCTCGAAGTTGTCTTCGTCGCAGTAGAAGAGGTCCGCGTCGGGATGCTCGGCGGCGAATGCCATGTAGCGCTCGAGCACGTAGGGGGAAAGCGTGTCGTCGTGGTCTGCGAAGGCGATGTAGTCGCCCGTGGCCTGCTTGATGCCAATGTTGGTGTTGCCAGCAATGCCCAGGTTCTCGGGGAAGTCGATGACCTTGATGCGCTCGTCTGCGTAGGTGGTGAGCACATCTCGCATGCCCTGGTTGTCCGGGCTCGCGTTTACGAGCACGAGTTCCCAGGTGGCGTAGGTTTGCGCGAGAACGGAGTCGAGCATTTCGCGCAGGTAGGGCAGCGGCGTGTTATACAGCGGGCAGATGATGCTCACGAGCGGATGGAAGTCTGCGGGGATGGCGCCTGCGGGCAGCGGACCCGGCTTGCGGTAGCTCGCGTACGAGCCGTCAATGCTGGGATTCACCATATCGAGGTCGCGGCGGATGCGCATGCGCTCGCGCCGGCGCCCGGTCATGGTGTCGAGCGCACGGCCCTGGTGGGTGAGGGTGAAGTTGGCGGCGGATCCATCGACCTTGATGGAGAGGACGGGGTTGGCTCCTTTGGCTTGGGGTTCCAGGACGAAGAACTCCGCGTGCGCGTTAAGGGACGTACCGCTCTTGGCGGTAAGGGCAAAGTCCGCGGGATCGGGCAGCGCGTTTCCGCAGCCCTTCAGCTCTGCTCGGTAGACTACCCGGCCTCCATTTGCCTCGAATACTTGGGCGATGGTTGCGGTGATGGACGAAGCGGTCATGTGGATATCCGATCTGCAAGCGTGCTAGAAGCGCCGGAGCTACGGTGTGCGCCCGCGACGAGAGGTTTGGTGATTCGGGTCAAATGATAGCAAAGGGGAGCGCGCGCGGGGCTTCCTTGGTATCCTTATTCAGATACGAATGCGGCGGCGCTCCTTCTGTGCCTCGCCGCCACGTCCCCGAAAGGTCGTTTTGCATGAATTCCGACGCTTCCGCGCTCGTTTCCGTCATTATTCCCGTGTGCAACGTGGAGAAGTTCCTCGCTCAGTGCCTGGAGAGCATTTGCTCTCAGACTCACCGCGATCTGGAGATTATTTGCCTTAACGATGGCTCGAAGGATGGCTCCCTCGCCATTCTTCGTGAGTTTGAGGCGCGCGATTCGCGCGTTGTGGTGGTGGACAAGCCCAACGAGGGCTATGGTGCCACGTGCAACCGAGGCATCGAAATGGCGCGCGGCACGTGGATTTCCATCATCGAGCCGGATGATTGGATCGATCCCGCCATGTACGAACACATGCTTGCGCGCGCAGCCATGGTGGATGGGCCGGTGGACATCGTCAAGTGCCCGTGGATTGATGTGCACGACTGGGATGACCCTTCAACGCAGTACGAGCAGCAGTGCGTGTTGGCGCACCGCCTGCCCAACACCACGCGTCCCGTGACCCTGACTGACCTGCCCATCATGGTGGAGCAGCACCCCAGCATCTGGAGCGCCATCTACCGTCGCGACTTCTTAAACGAGTGCGATATCCGCTTCGTGCCGTACCCGGGTGCCGGCTGGGCGGACAATCCGTTCCTCATCGAGTCGTTTTGCCAGGCCAAGGCAATCATGACGTTTGACGAGCCGTTCTACCACTACCGCTGCGATCTGCCCGGCGCCACGTACAACCATAAGAAGGACAGCGCGGTCGCCCTGCCGTTCGACCGTTGGTGCGACATGACGGATATCCTCGAACGCCTGAACGTGACGGATCGCGGTATTCTCGAGGCGCACTACATGCGCGGTTTCAATTACATTCATGGCGGCATCGTGGACGACGGTTGGGAGAACCCTATCGTGCGGGACGGTACGCGCCGTGTGTTCGCGCGCATGGACACCGAGATTGTGCTGGGGCATCCCAAGCTTTCGCCTAAGCGTAAGCGCTTCTACCTGGAGCAGATGGGCATTACCGGGCGCCGCGTGCCGGTGTGGCCGCGCATGAAGTACTTTGCGAGCGAGGCGCGCTTCTTCGTGAAGAGCAATGGCGTTCACGGCCTGCTGCGCAAGGTCGGTGGTTTCGCGAACGGCAAGGCCGTCGCCGCCCGTCGAGCCAAGGAGAACGCAAAGGGGTAGCGGCCCTGCTTGTGTTCTCATGAGCGCGTACCCGACTCTCCTGATTGTATGCAGGTCGTCGAGGCGAGAAATCGTGCAAGCGCCCCTGTGTTATCATTCATTGTTCGGCAAGGGCGGTGTCGGCCGCCAACGTGCAATCAATAGGGAGGCGTCATCGGTGTCTTCGAAGACTCTCGCAACCGAAAAGGCCCCGCGTCCGTATAAGAAGGACTTGCTCATCCTCGAGCAACTCGTCACCAAGGACTTCAAGCTCAAGTACCGCCGCAGCTTCCTCGGCGTGCTGTGGAGCGTTCTCAACCCGCTGCTCATGATGATCGTCATGTCCATCGTGTTCTCCTACATGTTCGGCAGCAACGTTCCCAACTTCCCGCTCTACCTCATCGTGGGCAACGTCACGTTCTCCCTCATGAGCGACTCCACCAACGCGGCGCTCACGAGCATCATCAACGCGGCGCCGCTGCTCAAGAAGGTCAAGGTAAACCGCTATATCTTCCCGGTGCAGAAGGTCCTGTTCGCGCTCGTGAACTTCGCGTTCTCGCTCATCGCGGTTGCCATCGTCATGCTGTTCTTCCAGGTTATGCCCACGTGGCACTTCATCTGGCTACCCCTGTGCCTCGTGCTGCTCATGCTCTTCTGCATCGGCGTGGGCATGGCCATTGGCGCGCTCTCCGTCTTCTTCCGCGACATCATCCACCTGTGGAGCGTCGTCATCATTGCGTGGACCTACCTCACGCCCATCTTCTGGGACCTCTCCCTACTCATCGACAAGGGGGCCCCGCACTGGATCATTATGCTGGTGAAGATCAACCCCATGTACAACTACCTGGAGTTCATGCGCGACATCTTCCTGTGGCAGCAGAACCCCACGCCCACGGTGCTCCTCATGTGCATCGCGTGGGCCATCATCGCGCTCATTATCGGTATCTTCGTGTTCAAGAAGACCGAGCACAAGTTCATCCTCTACGTCTAAGGCGGCACCATGGCAAACGCTACCAACACCGAGTACGCCATCGAGGTCGACGACGTCACGATGGTCTTCAACATGGCCAGCGAGCAGCTTAACTCCCTCAAGGAGTACTTCATCAAGCTCGTGCGCCACGAGCTGTTCTTCAAGGAGTTCCATGCGCTGGAGCATGTGAGCTTCAAAGTGAAGAAGGGCGAGGTGATCGGTCTCGTTGGAACCAACGGCTCCGGCAAGTCCACCATGCTCAAGATTATCGCCGGCGTGCTCGAGCCCACGCATGGTTCCGTGACCGTACGCGGTAACATCGCGCCGCTCATCGAGCTGGGCGCCGGCTTCGACCTCGAGCTCACCGCGCGCGAGAACATTTTTCTCAACGGCGCCCTCCTGGGTTACTCCAAGCAGTTCATGGAGGAGCACCTCGACCAGATCGTGGACTTCGCCGAGCTGCGCGACTTCCTCGACATGCCCATGAAGAACTACTCCTCGGGTATGGTGGCGCGTATCGCGTTCGCCATCGCCACCGTGGTGGAGCCCGACATCCTCATCGTTGACGAGACGCTCTCCGTGGGCGACGTATTTTTCCAGGAGAAATGTGAGCGCCGCATCCAGAGCTTCATAGATTCCGGCAACGTGACCGTGCTGTTCGTGAGCCATTCCATCGAGCAGGTGGAGCGCATCTGCACCTCCGCCGTGTGGATCGAGAAGGGACACGAGCGCATGATCGGTCCTGTCGACGAGGTGTGCTCGGCATATAGGGCACAGTTCGACTAGCATGTCCGGTACGTGTGACAAGGCGGCGGGGCGGGGCGTCGACGTCCAGCCGTTGTTCTCGATCGTTATGCCGTGCTACCGCGTCGCGGCCTACCTGCCCTCCGCCATCGCGTGCATCCGCGCGCAGACATGTGCGGACTGGGAACTCATCTGCGTGGACGACGCTTCTCCCGATAACGTCGCGGAGCTCGTCGAGTATGCCGCTGCCGAGGATCCGCGCATTCGCCTCGTGCGTCATAAGGTTAACCAGGGTCTAGCCGATGCCCGCAACACCGGCATCTCCGCCGCCCGCGGACGCTACGTATGGATGCCCGATCCAGATGATGTATACGCTCCCGACCTGCTCGAGCGCTGTGCCGAGAAGATTCGTTCCCAGGCCGATGCGGAGACCAGGATCGACGTCGTGGTGTTCGGGCTTACCGAGGAGCTCTTCGATGCGGACGGTTCCGTATGCGGTGCGCACGACATCGTGCCGGCGCTCGACGGGGTTTTTTCGGGCTCCGATGCTCACGCGCAGGTTCTCGACCTCGAGGACCGTACGCTTCTGGGCTATGCGTGGAACAAGGTCTACCGTGCGGAGGTGCTGGACGGCATCGCGTTCGAGACCGTCCCCCTCATCGAGGACATCGTCTTCAACGTTGCGGTCTTTAATCGCGTTGAGAACCTCGCGCTCGTGGCGCGTCCCTTGTACCGCTACGAGAAGCGCGTGGCTGCTAACCTGACGGCCAAATTCGTGCCCGAGTACTACGAGGTGCATCGCCGCCGCATCGACGATGTGTACCGCCAACAGGTGTCGTGGGGCCTCGATACCGCCAATGTCCGCTCCCGCCTCGGGGCTCGCTATGCGCGCTACATCTTGTCCGCGCTCGAGCGCAACTGCGATGCGCGCGCGGGGCTGAACCATGCGGGCCGCGTGGCGTTCTGCCGCAGCGTCATAGACGACGATCTCTTTGCTGCGCTTGTCCTGAGTGCGCGTCCTCGGGGCGGGGCAGCCCGTGTGGTCGTGGGCCTCCTCAAGACGCGTAGCGCCCTGGTGTGGTGCGCCGTCGGTCGCATCATCCACCTCGTGAGATCGCGCGCCGGCCTCGCGTACCGTAAAGCCACGTTCTCCCGTTAGGAGCTCCCGTGCCCAAGAACACGTTCAACACATCTGCGCCACAGCTCACCGTTGCCGTTCCCGCATACAACGTCGAGTCCTACCTCGCGCGCGGCCTCGAGTCCTACCTCGACCCGCGCTTCGTGGGCAATCTCGAGGTTATCGTTGTGGACGATGGCTCCACCGACGGCACCCGCGCGCTCGCGGAGGACTTTGCGGCTCGCAGCAACGGCGTGATTCGCGTCGTCTCAAAAGAGAACGGCGGGCACGGTTCGGCCGTAAACGCCGGCATCGCGCATGCGCGCGGACGTTACTTCCGTGTGATCGATGGTGACGACTGGGTGAACGCCGACGGCATGGCCGAGCTGCTCGAGCGTCTTGCCGACCTCGACTGCGATCTGGTGGTGGACAAGAAGCGCGAGGTCGATATGACCACAGGCGAGGAGCGTGCATTCCCGCTGGCGAAGGGTGTCGTTTCCGGCTGCGTGCTCGACTTCTCGACCGTGCTCACCAACGGAGACACCGTCTTCCAGGTCATGATCCATACGCTCACCGCCCGCACGGACTACCTGCGCGGTATCGGTATCAAGCTGCTCGAGCACACGTTTTACGAGGACTATGAGTACGTCGTCAAGGCGAGCGTGCCGGCCTCGACCATCTGCTACCTTGATCTCGAGGTGTACCAGTACCTCGTGGGCAACGCCAACCAGTCCGTGAACCACGACAACTACGTGCGTCGCTGGGACGACCATTCCCGCGTGGTGACCGAGCTTTTGGCCTATCTCGAGCGCTGCGAGCATGATGAGGTTCGCGCGGCCACCGGTGAGAAGCTCTCGAACGAAGCTGTCTGCTACGTCCGTGAGAAGGTCCATCTCATTGTGGACACTCACTATAACATCGCGCTTCTGTTCGACGAGGACCGCGGCCGCGGCCGCGCGCGCGCAAAGGAGTTCCGTCGCGAGCTCCGCCGTGCCGACATCGACCAGTGGGCGCGCGGAGAGCAGCGCTACCGCATGGCCATGCTGCTCAACCGCCTGAACTTCTCGTACAATTCCATCAAGCGCCTGGTTGCCGGGCGCCGTCACTAACAAGCCAACAGGGGATACTCCATGAGTCGCAAACCGCGCATCGCCATATTCAGCGCCGACGCCAAGCTTGGTCACGAGGTCAAGGGCGCTACGCGCTACACGTTTCTCGCGAGCCTGCTCGTGGAGCGTGGTTTCGACGTTGATTTCATCACGAGCGGTTTCCAGCACTGGGAGAAGCGCCAGCGCGATTTGGATTCGTTCGATGCGAGCGCGCATTCGTTCAACGTCAAGTTCATTGCCGAGCCGAGCTACCCGACCAACATGTGCCCGCAGCGCATCTGGGCGCACCATGTGATGGCTAAACGCGTGAGCGCGTATTTCGACGGCGACCACGACTACGACCTCATCTACTGCCAGATCCCCCCCAACGATGTGACGCTTGCTGTGGGACGGGCGGCCAAGCGCTACGGCATCCCCTTCGTGGTGGACGTGAACGACCTGTGGCCCGAAGCATTCCGTATCGCGCTCGATGTGCCCGTTGTGTCGGACCTGCTATTTGCGCCGTTTGAGCGCCAGGCGCGCCGTGCCTACGCGCTGGCAGACGCCGTGGTGGGGACCTCCGACGAGTACGCGGCGCGACCCTTCCGAGATCGCGCGGAGGACATTCCCAAGCTCGTGGTGTACGTGGGCAACGACCTCGAGGAGTTTGACGCGGGCGCCGCTGAGAATGCCGGCTCCGTGGAAAAGCCCGAGGGCGAGGTCTGGGTTGCCTACGCGGGTAATATCTCGGCGCTCTACGACTTGGAGACGCTCGTCGAGGCTGTGGCCATCGCCGCTAAGGTGCACCCCGAGCTCAAGCTCAAGATCTTGGGCGATGGGCCGGAGCGCAAATCCGTCGAGGCTGCCGTCGCGCGCACCGGCGCCCCCGCTGAGCTTCTGGGCTATATGCCGTACCGCACCATGGCCGCCTGGCTCAAGGCGTCCGACATGGTGGTGAACTCGCTGGTGGCCAACGCGCCTCAGAGTGTGCCCACCAAGATCGGCGATTACCTGGCCTCAGGACGTCCCATGATCAACACGTCCATGAACGCCGAGTTTCGTGAGAAGGTCGTGCGCGACGGCTTTGGCGTGAACGTTGTGCCGGGTGACGCCGAGGGGCTCGCCAGGGTGATTTGCGAGCTTGTCGAGGACGAGACAGGACGCGTGCGCATGGGTCGCGTGGCGCGCGAGCTCGCGGCGGCACAGTTCGACCGCCCGCATTCCTACGAGGCGACCGTCGACCTCATTCGAGGCCTGATCTCCGAGCGCACGAAGTAGATTGCTCCCGTGAGGCGTGCTCGTCCTATACTCGGACTGATAGGAGAGTGCATGGTGTGTCGGGGTTGGGCGAGGCCGTGCTTGAGGGGGCGACCGACCGCAAGCTGTCCGATGAGCCGGCAATCGTGGAGATGGCCCGCTCTATTTCCGGGTTGCCCGACGATACCAAGATGACGCTCGTTCCAACCGGTCCCTTGACGAACATCACGCTGTTCCCATGTACACACTCGGGGCGTGCCGATCGTATCGATCGCATCGTCCTCATGGGCGGCACCACGGTTGGCGGAAACGCGACCGTGTACGCCGAGTTCAACATATGGGGCGACCCCGAGGCTGCGCAGATTGTGGTCTCGAGCGGGCTACACATCGTTATGTGCCGCCTCGATGTGACCCAGAATGGCGGTTGCGGCTTTGCCTTCCCGCCATTCTGGGTCACATCCGGAGTACTGGTTATGAGACGCGCTCGGCGAACTCCAGGTATTGCGTGCGGCGCCACTTGTCCATCGTGGCGGCTTAGAGGCTTTCGGTGTTGTCGAGCTCGTACCAAGCGCCGCCTGCGCCTACTCGTTGTAGCACGGCACGACGATGGAAATGCGCGGTATGGCGGTTTACCTTGCGTTTGGGTTGTCGTTGCGATAGTCACCGAAGGCGTATTTGCTATACACATTGACTTCCCACTGCTTTTTTTCGACCTTTGCCACGGAGTCGAGGATAAAACCAGTCGCGAGACTTAAGCCACACAGGAACATAAACGATGCGGCGAGCAAGGCGGTTGGGAAGCGCGGAACAAGACCGGTCTGGAAATACTCGACAATGATGGGAATGCCCAGGGCTAGACCGATTATCGCAAACAGAAGCGCGACGAGGCTGAAGAACTTCAAAGGGCGGTAGTCCTTGAACAGCGTGCCGATCATGGCGACGACCTTGATGCCGTCGCTCACGGTATTAAGCTTGGACTCGGAGCCTTCCGGGCGGTCGCGGTACTCGATGGGCACGTCTTTGATGCGCCAACGGTGGTCGACGGCATGGATCGAGAGTTCGGTTTCGATCTGGAATCCCTCGGAAAGCACGGGGAAGGTCTTGACGAACGGGCGGCTCATGGCACGATATCCTGTCATGACGTCATCGAAACTGTAGCCGTAGATCCACTTGATCATGGCGCGGACCAGGTTGTTGCCAAAGCCGTGGAACGCACGCTTGTTTTCCTCGGCATAGGTGCCGTTGGACAGTCGGTCGCCCACGGTCATGTCGGCCATGCCGTTGAGGATGGGCTCGCAAAGGGCTTTGGCCGCCTCGGCGGGGTAGGTATCGTCGCCATCGACCATCAGATAACAAGCGGCGTCGATATCGCGAAACATCTGACGGCAGACGTTGCCCTTTCCCTGTCGGGGCTCAAAGCGCACTGTGGCGCCGTGTTCCGTTGCGATGCGCGAGGTATCGTCTGACGAGTTGTTGTCATAGACGTAGACCGTCGCCTGTGGAAGCTCGCGGTGGAAGTCGTCAATGACTTTGCCGATCGTGAGGGCTTCGTTGTAGCAGGGGATAATGACGGCAATAGATTCAGAATTCACTCAATGCTCCTTTGATATTCAATCGTAGAAAGTATAGCCGTTTGGCCCTGGCATCCTGAGATGTAGCCGTCTTCCACAAGTCCGAGCGCAAATTCATCTTCTACATCTAAAGGAATGCTGTGATGACTGAATCTGTTGTTGATTACAACGAGCAGCCTCTGGCTGTCGAGGTCGACGCCACCACCATGATCTTTAACATGGCGTCTGACTCGCTGATCAGCCTCAAAGAATGTTTTATTAAGCTCGCTAAGCATGAGTTGTTCTTTGAGGAGTTTAGGGCGCTTAAGCACATCTCGTTTGATATTCACCGCGGTGAGGTCGTGGGCTTGGTCGGTACTAATGGTTCCGGCAAGTCCACGATGCTCAAGATTATCGCTGGTGTGCTCGAGCCTAGCGAGGGCAGCGTTAAGGTTCATGGCAACATTGCACCTCTGATTGAGCTTGGAGCTGGCTTTGATCCCGAGCTGACGGCACGCGAGAACATTTATTTGAACGTTGCACTAGTCGGCTATACCAAGGAATTTATCGATGCCGACTTTGATGGCATTATCGAGTTCGTTGAGCTGCGGAACTTTGTCGACATGCCGCTCAAGAACTTCTCTTCGGGTATGGTTGCGCGCATTGCTTTTGCAATCGCCACCATTACCGAGCTCGATATCCTGATCGTCGATGAGATGCTTTCCGTCGGCGACGTGTTCTTCCAGCAAAAGTGCGAGGCCCGTATTCAGCACTTTATCCAGAGCGGTGACGTGACGGTTTTGTTCGTGTCGCATTCTATGGAGCAGGTTGAGCGCATCTGCCAGCGTGCGTTTGGATTGAGAAGGGCAACCTTCGTATGGACGGCCCGGTCGATGAGGTATGCAAGGCATACCGCGAACAGTTCAAGTAGGTTATACTTATTTGCGCTTAGCGGGCTCGCGCTTGCTTGGCGTGCGGTTATTTGCTCCATTAGCTCAGTTGGATAGAGCAGGGGACTTCTAATCCCAAGGTCGACGGTTCGAATCCGCCATGGAGCACC
>ERZ1031347.775-NODE-775-length-13681-cov-7.956554_pt1 | contig 13681 bp, 10 predicted proteins | sample MGYA00517106_ERZ1031347 | MGnify/ENA primary metagenome ERZ1031347 (study PRJEB33719, sample SAMN04261392) | wastewater metagenome | biome: periurban shantytown; feature: human; material: feces | host: Homo sapiens | place: Peru: Lima | collected 2012-07-19 ...
AGGGGCGCAAACCTTTTGCCGGGAAGAGCCACCGGCGGCGGTGTGGGTTTGCGCCTCACACCCGGGAAAGCCTTATTCTTCCGTTGAGGGGCGCAAACCTTTTGCCGGGAAGAGCCCCCGGCGGCGGTGTGGGTTTGCGCCTCACACCCGGGAAAGCCTTATTCTTCCGTTAAGGGGCGCAAACCTTTTGCCGGGAAGAGCCACCGGCGGCGGTGTGGGTTTGCGCCTCACACCCGGGAAAGCCTTATTCCACCGTTGAGGGGCGCAAACCGGTTTCCCGGGAGCCGGCGCGGAGTTGGTGCACGGAACCCCGCAAGGCCTTGATTTTCCGTTTCCGTTGCACCAAGTCGTAGGCCTTTTTCGCCGGCTTGGGGCTCCGGAGTTGGTGCACGGAACCCCGCAAGGCCTTGATTTTCCGTTTCCGTTGCACCAAGTCGTAGGCCTTTTTCGCCGGCTTGCACCAACCTTTTGGCTCTTTACAAAAAAGTTGCGGGATAGGCTAATACCTATCCCGCAAATATTCGCGAAGAAACTATTTTTTTCTAGTTCTATTTAAACTCTATTCCGTCGGATTGTCCGGATGGATTTCCGGAATCATTTCCACATCCAAGTTCAGGTAAATCGTGGACAGAGCTTTCTTCAAGTCCATGGTGGCCTGTTTCAGCTGTGGCACCTTGATCATGTTTCCTTCCGTTGTGAAGTAGAGGGAAATCCACATTTTGCGGCCGGTGCGAACCGCATCGATAAAGTCGATTTCATACGGGTAATCCGAAAGGGTTTCGTGGCACAGGGTGCGAATCCGTTCCAGTTTTTCCTCGGAAGGGGCCATGAGCACCAGTCCTCGGATGGCTTTGATAAATGCCCGGGTCGGCTCCGGCAGCATCAGCATGGCGATGACGCAGGAAACCAGCGGGTCGATATACGGAACCAGCCATTCCAGCACGTGGAAGTGGAGGAACGGGATTTCCATGAAGAATGCCAGGAAGGCACCCAAGCTCAGAAAAACGTCAATCTTCCAGGTAATCAGTTCCACCTTGATCATCGGAGTGTTCAGCTTTCGGCCCAATCTCCGCACCACAAAGTAGCCGAAGATGCAGAACAGCGTCAGGAAGGCTTCGAAAATCAGCACCTGCTTCGTATCGATGGAGGTGCCCCCGTTCAGGATGATGACGATATCGTTATAGATAATCATGGAGGTGACGACAATCAGGACGGAGCCTTTAATCAGGATGAACAGGGTTTCCACCTGGGCAAAACCAAATGGAATGCGCTCGCTGACCGGCTTGTAAATCAGCGGAAGCAGCATCTGATAGATTACCAGAATAACCACATCCATCGCATCGTAGACGCCGTCGATGAGAATCGCCTGAGATCCGCTGACGATGAACATGGCAAGCTCGAAGACTGCCACGGTAACGCCCAGCCAGCTGGACAGGCGGATGGTTTTCTTTTCCTGGTCCAAAGGGACTCGTTTCATATAACCTCCTTGTGTTTCTAACTTGTTTACTGCTTATTATATACCCGGCAGGGGGGGAGCCGTCAATCGGAAATTCTTGAGGGCGATACCCAAAACGCCGAGAATGTGGTATCATAGACAAGCCGCTTTCCCGCGGCCCTGCCGGAAACGCCGGCGGGATGTTTTATTTTTTTAGGAGAAACGAAACGACATATGGATATCAAAAAGAAAATTACTCAGGAATTAGAGATTCGTCCGGTGCAGACCGAGGCGGTGATTAAATTAATCGATGAGGGGAACACGATTCCGTTCATTTCTCGGTATCGGAAGGACGTGACCGGCGGGATGAACGACGAGCAGCTGCGGGCGTTTGACGAGCGGCTGAAGTACCTGCGGAATTTGGAGGAGCGGAAGGCGACGGTGATTGCGTCCATTGAGGAGCAGGAGAAGATGACCCCGGCGCTGCGGAAGCAAATCGAGGCGGCGGAGACCGCGGTGGCCGTGGAGGACCTGTATCGGCCGTACAAGCCGAAGCGCCGCACCAGAGCCACCATTGCCAAGGAGAAAGGCGTCAGCAGACTGGCGGATTTTATTCGGAAGCACGGAGCGGCGGCGGACGTGGAGGCGGAAGCGCAGAAGTATCTGGACCCGGAAAAAGAAGTGAACACCGTGCCGGAGGCGATTCGGTACGCGCAGGATATCATCGCAGGGGACGTTTCCGACGACGCGGAGTATCGGACTCAGATTCGAAACCGCACCCAGAAGCAGGGCATGATGGTTTCCGTGGCCACAAAAGAAGGCGTGGATAATCCGGTCTATGCCAATTATGCGGACTACACCGAGGGGGTCGCAAAGATTCCGGGACACCGGGTGCTGGCTATGAACCGGGGAGAGAAGGAGAAGATGCTGTCCGTGCACATTCAGGCGCCGGAGGAAACCTGCGTGCAGTACCTGGAGAAGCAGGTGGGCCGAGGGGACTACCTGTCGCCGGCTTTGGCGGATTCCTACAAGCGGCTGATTGCCCCGTCCATTGAAACGGAGCTTCGGAACGAGCTCACCGAGAAAGCTCAGGAAGGGGCCATTAAGATTTTCGGAAGCAACCTGGAGCAGCTTCTGATGCAGCCGCCGCTGGCGGGCAAAACCGTACTGGGCTGGGACCCGGCGTTCCGTACCGGGTGCAAGCTGGCGGTGTGCGACCCGACGGGCAAAATCCTGGATACCACGGTGATTTTTCCAACGGCGCCCCAGAACAAGGTGCGGGAAGCCAAGGCCGTGCTGGCAAAACTGGTGAAGAAGTACGACATCGATGTGATCTCCGTGGGCAACGGAACCGCGTCCCGGGAATCCGAGCAGATCATCGTTGATTTTATCAAGGAGTACACACAGGCAGCGGGCAAAAAACTCCGGTACGTCATCGTCAACGAGGCGGGAGCTTCCGTCTACTCCGCCAGCAAACTGGCCACGGAAGAATATCCGGACCTGGATGTGGGCGAGCGCAGTTCCGCATCCATCGCCCGCCGTCTACAGGATCCGTTGGCGGAGCTGGTAAAAATAGATCCGAAATCCATCGGTGTGGGTCAGTACCAGCATGATATGAACCAGAAGAAGCTGGGGGAAGCCCTGAACGCCGTGGTGGAAGACTGCGTAAACCGGGTGGGCGTGGATTTGAACACCGCTTCCCCGTCCCTGCTGGAATACGTGTCCGGAATCAGCAGCACCGTTGCGTCCAACATCGTGAAATACCGGGAGGCCAACGGCCGGTTCCGGAGCCGGAAGGAACTCCTGAAGGTGCCGAAGCTGGGACCGAAAGCCTTCCAGCAGTGCGCCGGTTTCCTACGAATTTCCGGCGGCATGGAACCGCTGGACGCCACCGCGGTGCACCCGGAAAGCTATGAAGCGGCCCGCACCATCCTGGCGACTTTGGGATACAGCGAGGCGGACCTGGCAAACGGCGGCGTCCGAGATCTGGCAGCCAATCCGAAGCTTTCCGCAGCGGGTGTCGGAAGCGGAAAGGCCGCCGGCAAGGGGAAGAAGGAGAATTCCCGGAACGCAGCCCAGGAAGCTGCGGTGAACGAAAAAGGAAACCTCAGCAGCCTCAGCGCGCTGAAGGCGCTGAACCGCCCGAAGAAAAAGGAAAAGCCGAAACAGGCGTCGGCAGCCCCGGCGAAAATTAGTGAGGCAGCGGTGCAGCGAATGGCGGAAAACCTGGGAATCGGAGAGTACACATTGAAGGATATTCTGGAAGAGCTGGAAAAACCGGGCCGGGATCCTCGAAGCGAGGCGGCGGCGCCGATTCTCCGTTCCGATGTCATGGAGGTCAAGGATCTGAAGCCGGGCATGGAACTGAAGGGCACCGTCCGGAACATCGTGGACTTCGGTGCCTTCGTGGACATCGGCGTACACCAGGACGGCCTGGTGCACATCTCCCAGCTGGCGGACCGTTTCGTAAAACACCCGCTGGACGTGGTGAAGGTGGGCGACATCGTGGATGTGCGCGTACTGGATGTGGATGTGAAGCGGGAAAAGATTTCCCTGACCATGAGAAAAGAAAAGAAGTAATAAAAGGAAGAATGAAGAAGAAGGAGGTGTCGCATGATTGGTGCGACACCTCCTTCTTCTATGTGTAGGGGAGAGCCGCCGGCGGCTGCTGCGTGAGTTTGCGCCCCACTCCCGGGAAAGCCTTATTTCTCCGTTGAGGGGCGCAAACCGTTTGTGTGCCGGAGCGGATGACTGGCATAAATTAGATGCATTTTTATGCGAAGAATCTCATATGCCTAGATTTTCGAAGTCGATTCACGCTTTTTGACAGTAAACCGGAATTTAGCGTGAACGAAATCTGCCGAGTTTTCGGGATTCTAATTTTGCACCGGCGGATCGGTAATTTGTGTTCACGCCAAAAGGGAGATTCCCATCAAAAAAGCGTGAACTGTTTTCAAAATCTTGTTTTCGCACAGGTAATCACATGTGAAAATCTAATGGGGCCAAGTGGGGCCAGAAAATCGTTCACGCTAATTCGCCCTAATTGCAAAAATAGCGTGAACTCATGTTAAAATTCTAGGCATATTTAATTAATGCCCTGCACAGAACTCTAATTACTGAACAGGCAATCTGTGCTCCGGACGGACAGCAGATGGACAGCGAACGGCTCCGGACGGACGCTAGACGGGCTGCGCCCCCAGCTTTTCCCGGAGGGCCTCGGCGCAAACCGAGGCGGAGGAAAAGGCGAATTGCAGGTTGTAGCCGCCGGTAATTCCGTCCACGTCCAAAGCTTCCCCTACGGCGAAGAGACCGGGATGCTCCCGGAATTCCATGGTGCGCAGGTCCAGCTGGGACAGGGCGATGCCCCCGCGGGTGGCCATGGCTTTGTTCCAGTCCGGGAGGCTTTCTACCGTAAAGGTATCGTCGCAGAGAAGGGCGGCCACTTTCTTTGGGGAAAGTCCGTCCACATTCCAGCTTCCCCTAAAAACATCTTCCGCGTCGATGGGTTTTCCGAGGCTCCGCAGGAGAATGCTCTGACAGAAGCGCCGCGGCAGGTTCAGCCGGGACGCCATGGCGGAAACCGGGTTTCCCTTCTTCCCGCTGAAAATCTCGGAGAGAATTCCGGTAACTTCCTCCCGGCTCCGGGGATACACGTAGTTGATGTGGAGTGTATCCCCGGGCTCGGCCGCGCCGCAGATGTTCAGCGCGGCCGGACCGGAGAAATCCCGATGGGTAAGGAGCAGGTCTCCCACGCTCCGCTGAATTTTCTTTCCGGGTGCGGTAACGGAGAGTTCCGCGGTTTCAAAGGACAATCCGGCCACGGGACCGTAGGGATACGAGCGAACCGCTACCGGTGCCAGCACCGGCCGGGGGGAAATCACTTCCACATCCAGGTCCCGGCTCAAAACGTCCCACATGCGGCCGTTTGAGCCGGTGGCCGGGAAGGATTTCCCCCCGGTGGCGATGACCATCGCCGCGGTTCGGAAGGCGGCGCCGTTGTCGCAGGTGACCTGCCATCCGGCGTCCGGGAGCCGGGTCACTTGGGAAACTCGGAATCCTTTTTTTAGGGCGAACCCGTTCTCCGCAGAAAGATCCAGAAGAAGGTTCAGCACATCCTGCGCCTTCTCGGATTTTGGGAAAATCCGGCCTCCGTCCCGGGAGAAGGAAGGAATCCCGTGGCGGTCCAGAAAATCCACGAAAGCGTCGTTGTTGTACCGGTAAAGCACCCGACGGATGGCGCGGCCCTGTTCCCCGTAGGCCGCCACCATGTCCTTCACGGAACCGTCGTGGGTGAAATTGCAGTGTCCGGCGCCGCTCATGCGGAGTTTGGTTCCCGGGGAATCCGTCGCCTCCAGTATCAGGCCGGTCCCTTTCGGCGAAAAGGCCGTCAGATTCAGCCGGGCGGCGGTGAGAAGCCCCGCCGCCCCGCCGCCGATGATGATGCAGTCGTATTTCTTATCCATGCGTACCTCCGAAATCAATATTCTTTCAGTATAACAAAGACCGTCGGAAGTTGCCACAATACGGGGTTGAAAAGAAAAGCCTTTCACATGTATAATCGAAGTATGAACGAGAGAAATGAGACGAGAAAAGTGAATCATCCTCTGTACATGAGCCACCTGGCCCTGGCGGAATACGTGAACTGGGAGATGTCCGCGGCTCCGGTGCTTTTGGCGGAAACCTGGAAGAACAGCAAGTGGGCGGATGCCGTTGTGATTACCGGCCCGGACCGCTATGAGGGTTTCCTGCAGTGGCAGAAGTTCCACCGGGAGACCGGAAAGGACGTGGCGGCTTACGAGCATTGGGTTGCCCGAAAAACAGACCTGCATCGCCATCTCCTTCGCCAGCTGGAGGACTCCGGCTTGGGCAGCGGTTCCTATCGCGCCTGCCGCTACATGATTACCCGGCTGACCGACGAGGGCTACCTCCGGTACAACCGAAACGAGGCGGCGGAGATTTGTTATGCCAACTCCTGGGACGTGGAGCTGGCCGAGGGCATGCTCCGATCCATGGATCCCATCGGCGTGGGCACGGCAGACGGGGAGCAGTGCGTTCGGTTTCAGCTAAAATCAGGTTCGCCGGCAATTCCGAAGCCGGGCATCCGGTATCGTGACCGGGCGGCGGAGCCTTACGTGGTGCCAGATATCGTGATTCGGCGCGGCCGGGAGCAGGCGGATGCCTTCCTGGATATGACCGGCATTCCGATGCCGCTGGTGGACAACCGCTACCGGTCGGTGATTCCGGATCTGACGGATCCGACAAAAATAGATTTCCTCTCCAACTGTTTCCGAGAAGCGGAGGAGTTGATCTACAATCTGAACGTGCGAAACTACTTCCTACTCCGAGCCGCGGATGTTCTGACGGAAGCCAATCAAGATTTCTTCCTGGGACGGCAGGAACTTCCGACGGAAATTACCGCGTTGAAGCTGAGTACCGAGACCGGAATTCCTCTTCCGGAAGACGAAGGAATTCTTCGGGGAAAGTACGTCCGGTGCGGAAGAAATTTGTATTCTTTATCCTATTTTCTCGGGTAAACTTTGGTGCAGAAAATATATGGAAAACCAATATCGGGTTTTGCTTTGATTAATATTTTTGATAAAAAATGCAAAATTTTCTTGACACCACCGAGCAAACTGATAAAATAAATGAGTAAAGTTTGTTTTTTAACGGGCTTCATTAAATTTGTTATTCTACACTTGCCATTTGTATTGTGCAAAGACCACCCCCAGGATACTAGCTCGGCATCTGGCAAGTATAGAATATATATGCATAGTAATGTGTTGCATAAGGTCCCTTGGGCATACGCCCGAGGGACCTTTCCTGTTTTTGGAATGCAAAACGCGGGGTGTAAAAAAATATCGGCAGTTGTTATTTTTTTACAAATTACAAAAAATAAACACAATTTATTGAAAAATATTTCTTCATTGTGTTAAAATTACTTTGTTCGGAAATCCGAACGTCAACGTACTGAGGTAATAGTAGTAAGGAGAAAAGACATGATTGCAAAAAGCATGGAACCGTTCCTCGCCGGAAGCTCTGTCATCAGAGCGATGTTCGAGGAAGGAAAGAAGATGGCAAAAGTTTTCGGTGAAGAGAATGTATATGATTTCAGTGTAGGCAACCCGGGACTGCACCCACCGAAAGAAGTAAAGGAAGCCATCAACTATATCAACAACGAGATGGATCCACATGTGGTTCACGGCTACATGGCAAATGCCGGCTACGAAAGCACCAGACAGGCCGTAGCGGACAATCTGAACAAGCGTTACGGTTCGGATTTTGACATGAACAACATCATCATGACTGTTGGTGCGGGATCCGCCCTGAACGTTATCATGAAGACCGTATTCGATCCGGGCGACAAGCAGGTGGTATTCGCTCCGTACTTCGTAGAGTATGCCAACTGGGCACGCAACTACGGTGCAGAGACCATCGTGGTTCCGCCGAACGAAGCCAACGGATTCGAGCCGGATCCGGAAGCGCTGAAGGCTGCACTGGATCCAAAGGTAAAGATTGTTATCATCAACAACCCGAACAACCCGACCGGTGCCATCTATTCCAAGGAGACCATTCAGGCAATCGCCGATGTTCTGAAGGAAGCGGAGAAGGAATACGGACACCCGATTTACATCCTGTCCGATGAACCGTACAGAGAACTGGTATACGTGGACAGAGAAGTTCCGTACATTCCGGATTTCTACGACAACACCCTGATTGCATACTCCTGGTCCAAGTCTCTGTCCCTGCCGGGCGAGAGAATCGGATACATCGCAATTCCGAAGAAATCTGACAATTCCGAGGAGTTCTTCAATGCAGCGGTTGTTGCCAACCGTGTATGCGGAGACACCAACGCACCGTCCCTGATGCAGCTGGTGGTTGAGCGCTGCATGGACGCGCAGGTAGATATTCCGTATTACGAAAAGAACGCGAAAGACCTGTACAAAATCGTAACCGATGCCGGATTCGATGCACTGGTTCCGCAGGGTGCATTCTACCTGTGGATCAAATCTCCGGTGGCAGACGAGAAGGAGCTGGTTACGGCAGCGAAAGAGGAGAGAATCCTCATGGTTCCGGGAAGCGCATTCGCTTGCCCGGGATACGTAAGACTGTCCTTCTGCATTTCTAACGAGACCATCCAGAGATCGGCGGAATCCTTCGCAAATCTGGGAAAGAAATACTTCGGCTAGTCGGACGTGTAATTGAACAGAAACAGGGCGGCGCTCCACATTTTGTGGCGCCGCCCGCTTTTTTTTTGCAAAAAATGATGGAGCGACCGTAAGCGTAAACGTCAGAAACGTATTCTACAGCATTACCTCCCAATTGTCGGTAAGAACGATGCAATTCGTTTTTTTCAACATGGATTGAATATCTTTCGTGTTGAGATTCAAGGTATGGAGGAGGGGTTCGTTTTCCTCCAGCGGGGTTGCGGAAAAAACAATTTTTGCAACCGAAGGCATGCCCATTGTTTGAGAGTAAGACAGCATGAAACCGGTAGTAACATTTCGAATCCATTGAGGCGATTTGATGTAAAAGTACACATCGTCATGGAGTGCGAAATCATTTTTGACATGAATGGTTGCAAATGAATCATAGGTAGAGATTTGCCCGCGATAGATGAAATTTGCCAAAGTGTATTCGCCGGGATTTGGCACGTCGTAATAGAGTGTGACTTTGGCGGAGTTCTCCGATCCTTCGGAAGAGATTTCCAATACACTACGAATGATTCTCCTCATCGGTGCGAAATATTGATAGAGGTGATATGTTCTGCGAAGTGAAAAGAAACCTTTTAATGCAAGGTTGGAAGTTTTGTGGCGCGTTTCCGGTTGATAGTCCAGCAGTTGTTCTGCGTTGACATTCAGAATTTCTGCCAATTGGTATAAACTGCCAATGTCGATGGAAATGGCCCCTTTTTCGTACTTGGAAATGGTGGAAGGGGTCTTGCCCATAAGGTATGCCACTTGCTGCAAGGTTAAATTCTGTTTCTTGCGATAGAGGTGGATGCGGTTGCCTACGTGTTCTTGTACGGTCATACGGATGGACCTCCTTTATTGTGTACTGAATACACTAATTATAGCCAAGGGGAGGCTAAATACAACATGAGATGTCGTGAAAAGATAAAAAATGATGAATTTTATTAAATGATGTATGAAGGAAGCCTTGCGTATGTATAAAGTGCCAAAAAATATCATAAGGCGATAAAGCATGCTTTGAAAGTATCGTCAAAAGATAATTTCGGAAGCTTGTGTGAAAAAGATTTTTGCACTATAAAAGAGTTATCTTCAAGTAAAAGTAAAATCATGATTTTCGGGAAGCACAGAGCTATTGTTAAGGATTGTATTGGAGGAAACAAAATGATGGTGTTGAGAAACGCAAGAGTTGTTCCGGAATTAATGGAGGGTTATGAAGGGACTCATGCAGATATCGTTATAGAGGATGGGCTGATTCAAGAAATCAGGGAACCGAAAACCGTATCCGGAGGCGAGATCCTGGATATGACGGATCGAACGGTGATTCCCGGACTGATTGACGCCCACCTGCATTTGGACTTGAAAGGGACGAATGTATTTGAGGAAAATGTGCAGCCGGATGCTTATCGGGCGATGACCGCAATGAAGTTAGCGCAGGATAATCTGAAAATGGGATATACCACCATTCGGGATTTGGGAGATCGGAATAATATTATTGTTGATTTCGCTCGGGCAGTGAGAGAAGGATATGTGACAAGTCCGGATGTGCTGGCAAGCGGAAAAATTATCTCTCCGACGGAATTGGGAAACGAGTTCTTTGGGGATATGTATCTGGAAGCGGATTCACCGGATGAATTTCGAAAGGCGGTTCGAAAGCAATATCAGAAAGGTGCCGATTGGATAAAGGTGATGGGCACCGGTGCTGTCATGAATCCCGGAGCCGAACCGGGGCAAGTGATTCTGGAAGAGGAAGAGCTGAAAGCCATTTGCGATATGGCGAGATTTGTGAATCTTCCGGTTTCGGTGCATTGCCATGGGTCGGAAGGCATCAAGATGTGCATTCGAAACGGAGTGCGCACCATCGAACATTCTTCGATTATGGATGATGAGTGTCTGAGAATGTATAAAAGCACCGATCGGTCCTTTATGATTCCAACCTTAAGTGCGCCGCACGCATTCTTGGAAATGTCAGAAGGTATGCCAAAGCATTATGTGGATAAAGCTGCTCGGATTGTCAGAATTCTGGATGAAGGAATGAGAGAGGCCTATCGACAAGGCATCAAGATGGGTTGGGGTACCGACGCCGGAGTTTATGAAGGAAGTCATGGAAACGGAATATACGAGTTCCGTCTTCGCGTGAACGAGTGCGGAATGTCTCCGAAAGACACGATCATTCAGGCTACGAAGAACAATGCGGAAATACTGTACATCGATGATGTTGTGGGTACCATTCGGGAAGGTAAAAAAGCAAATTTAGCCATCTATAATGGAAATCCGGATGAAAACATTGAAATTCTGAATGATGTTGCACTGGTAATTAAAGACGGGAAAAAGGTTACGATTTAACCAAGTGGTTAGTACAACTTAGAACAATTTTTAAAGAGGAAAGAAATGGCTGCACAATCAAAATTGAAAAAGAATATCTTAAAGCTTATATTGATTTCTGTCGCGGGATCGGTTATCTACGGGCTTCCGTATTTCAGATCGTATTATTACGATGCTTACTTATCCACATATGGATTGACCAACACTCAGATGGGAATGTTCGGATCGATTTTTGGTGTGATGGGTGCGGTATCCTATCTGTTCGGCGGTGTCGTGGCAGATTTGGTGTCACCGCGGAAGCTGATGTCGATTTCATTGGTTTTAACCGGTATTGGCGGACTCCTTCATCTGATGCACCCGGGATTCGGAATGCTGATGTTCATATATCTTCTGTGGGGATTTACATCGCTGTTTGCATTTTGGCCGGCATTGCTTAAGAGCTTGCGGTCATTGGCCAATGAAAATGAACAGAGCAAGGCCTACGGGTTCATGGATGGAATTCGAGGAATTACCAATGCGGTGCATTTAGCGATTACACTTGCTATTTTCAATGCAATGACGGCAAAAGCAAATGACCTTGCCGGCTTGAACGGCGTAATTGTGTTCTATTCCGGCCTCACGATTCTGCTGGGCGTTATGGTGTTCTTCATGCTGAAAGACAACAGCAAAGACGAGAAAAAGGATGAATCTTCAAAGATCAGCCTCTCCGGTATTCTCAGCGTTGTCAAGATGCCGGTCGTATGGATTCTGTCGATGATTCTATGCTGTGCATATACGATGAATATCCTGTTCTATTATTTCACCCCATATGCGACGGCAGTTCTCGGCATGAGCGCTGCAGCAGGAGCAGTTGTGACCATGCTGGCACAGTATGTTCGACCGGTAGCGGCATTTTCGGGAGGAATTGCGGCCGATCGAATCGGAAGACCGAATTTGATGTTCGGAACATTCACGTTAATGTTAGTAGCAACACTGTATCTGTCCTTTGCGCATAAAATCAGCTCTACCGTATTTATCGGTGTATGTGTGCTGATCTACATTGGAATGTATGCCGGATACAGCATTGTATTCTCAATGTGTGAAGAATCCGGAATTCCGAAAGAGGTATCCGGCACCGCAATCGGATTGATTTGCACAATCGGATATCTTCCGGAGGTTCTGTGCAGCTTAATTGCCGGTAAACTTCTGGATGCATATGGCAATGCCGGCTACAAGATGATCTTTATTATTCTGTCGGTAATGATGGCATTGGGCATTGTGATGCTGGTAATTTATAAGAAATATACCGGAAAAATGAAAAAACAGAACTCGAGGTAGAACAATGAATCCATCGATAATCGCATTTGTAATCTTTGCATTGATGTTGGCAATCAGTGATGTGCTTGCCGTGAAGTCTAAAGCAATCCTGGATTCCATGCTGACATTTTCCGTGTTGCTTTGCGTGGCCTTTTGGTGCGGGATGCCGTATGACTACGTAACCGACTCAGGGTTCCTGCCCATTGCCTATGTCTGTCTCGCCTTGCTTTTGACGAACATGGGAAGCTGCATTTCATTTAACCAGTTTGTTCAGGAATGGAAAACTGTGGTAATCGGTTTCGTAATGGTTGCGGTAATCTGTGTGAGCGTTTACTTTACCGGTTCGATTTTCATTGACAAATTGTATGCTTACGCAGGTGCGCCGGTGGTAGCGGGAAGTTTCGTCTCCTATCTAACTATGGCGGAACCGCTTAAAGAAGCAGGGATGAATGATGTGGCTGCATTCTGCTTGCTGACCATGATTGCCCAAAGCGTCGTTGGAATTCCGGTTGCCTCCCTTCTGGTAAAAAGAGAAGCGAAGCGGTTTATCGATTCCGGAGAATACAAGTCATACGTAGGGATGAGCGATGAAACGACAGATTCGGAAACATCAAGCGGAAAAAAACGATTTCGATTCATTCCTCAATTTCCGGAGAAATACAACAAATCGTCTGTTTTGCTGGCGAAGTTGGGCCTTGTGGCAATGGCCGGATGCGGTATCTCTGCTGCTGTGAACGGAAAACTAAACTTTCTGTGTTGCTGTTTGATTGTTGGCGTTATTTTCGCTCAGATTGGATTTCTGGATCAAGATGCGTTGCACAAAGCCGGAGCCGATGGATTGGTAATGCTGATTGCCGTATTATATGCGTTTGAAAGTGTATACCAAATTACACCGGCGATGTTCATATCCCTGGTAAAACCGTTTCTGGTGGTAATGGCGATTGGAATCCTGACGATTCTCATTGCAGGCCTGATTATCGGGAAAATACTTCGAATCAGTTATCCGATGACCGCGGCACTTGGCTTGACTGCTTTGTTCGGATTCCCGGCAACCTATTACATTGCGATGGAGGTGGCGGAAGCTTGTTCCAAGAGCAGTGAAGAGAAAGAGGCTTTGGAAAAATATTTGGTACCGAAACTTATGGTTGCCGGATTTGCGACGGTTTCCATCGGTTCGGTAATTGCCGCATCGGTAATGCTGCCGGGGCTGATGGCCAGAATTTAGCTTAAACGCAGTTAATAATATCGGACGTGTAATTGAACAGAAACAGGGCGGCGCTCCACATTGTGTGGCGCCGCCCGCTTTTTTTACGAAAAATCCCGGAAGTTGGCAAAAAACCCCGGATATGCTATTATGTTAGGGATTCTTTTAGACAAAGGAGAAAAAGTTTGAAAATACACAGTAGCGACTAACAAATAAGTATGGGGCATCAAAAGA
>ERZ1031347.783-NODE-783-length-13576-cov-33.094668_pt1 | contig 13576 bp, 15 predicted proteins | sample MGYA00517106_ERZ1031347 | MGnify/ENA primary metagenome ERZ1031347 (study PRJEB33719, sample SAMN04261392) | wastewater metagenome | biome: periurban shantytown; feature: human; material: feces | host: Homo sapiens | place: Peru: Lima | collected 2012-07-19 ...
AGACCCTGGACGGCGAGTACGAGCAGTACACCAAGGGCGCGCCCGACGTGGTGATTGGCCTGTGCACCCACATCTACGAGGGCGATAAGGTCGTCCCGCTGACCGAGGACCGTCGTGCCGAGCTCGTGGCCGCCAACAAGGCCATGGCCGACGAGGCTCTGCGCGTGCTGGCGCTGGCAAGCCGCACCTACACCGAGGTCCCGGCCGACTGCAGCCCCGCCGCACTCGAGCATGACCTGGTCTTCTGCGGTCTGTCCGGCATGATCGACCCGGTCCGCCCCGAGGTGGCCGACGCCATCCGCGAGGCGCACGACGCCGGTATCCGCACCGTCATGATCACGGGCGATCACATCGACACCGCCGTGGCCATCGCCAAGCAGCTGGGTATCGTTACCGACCGCAGCCAGGCCATCACCGGTGCCGACCTCGACCGCATGAGCGACGAGGAGCTCGATGCGCACATCGAGGACTACGGCGTGTACGCCCGCGTTCAGCCCGAGCACAAGACCCGCATCGTCGAGGCTTGGAAGTCGCGCGACCAGATCGTGGCCATGACGGGCGACGGCGTCAACGACGCCCCGTCCATCAAGCGCGCCGACATTGGTGTGGGCATGGGCATCACCGGTACCGACGTTACCAAGAACGTCGCCGACATGGTGCTTGCCGACGACAACTTCGCCACCATCATCGGTGCCTGCGAAGAGGGCCGTCGCATCTACGACAATATCCGCAAGGTCATCCAGTTCCTGCTTTCGGCCAACCTTGCCGAGGTCTTCTCGGTGTTCATCGCCACGCTCATCGGCTTTACCATCTTCCAGCCGGTGCAGCTGCTGTGGGTGAACCTGGTCACCGACTGCTTCCCTGCGCTCGCGTTGGGCATGGAGGACGCCGAGGGCGACATCATGAAGCGCAAGCCGCGCAACGCCAAGGACGGCGTCTTTGCCGGACATATGGGCCTGGACTGCGTGGTCCAGGGCCTGATCATCACCGTGCTGGTGCTGGCGAGCTTCTTTGTGGGCGTGTACTTTGACATGGGCTACATCCATATCTCGGATATGATCGCCGGCAACGCCGACGAGGAAGGCGTGATGATGGCCTTCATCACGCTCAACATGGTCGAGATTTTCCACTGCTTCAATATGCGCAGCCGCCGCGCCTCGCTGTTTAGCATGAAGAAGCAGAACAAGTGGCTGTGGGCCTCTGCCGCGCTGGCGCTGGTGCTGACGGTTATCGTGACCGTGCAGCCGACGCTTGCCGAGATGTTCTTTGGCCCTGTGACGCTTGAGCTTAAGGGCGTTATCGCCGCGCTGGGCCTGGCCTTCCTGATCATTCCGCTGATGGAGATCTACAAGGCGATCATGCGCGCGGTCGAGAAGGAGTAGGTCGAAAGGCCATCCTTCCCATCGGCCCGACCGCCTGCGGGGTTTCTTCTTCGCTGGTCCTCGCGCTTCGCGCTGCGGGATCGCTCAGAAGAAACCCCTCCCGGCGTCGGGCCTTCGGATAACCTCTCGGGACCATTGGCTGAGGGAAAGTGTGTGAGTCGGTCGAGCAGTTGCTCGACCGACTCTTTTTTATGGGTAAAATACCTGCTCAGTTGTGTGGTTTTGTGCTGGGAGGCGTTTGTGGCTAAGGCTAAGGCTAAGGCGAAGAAAAAGACGACGGGGGCGCGGGCTAAGCGTGACCGTCGTCGGAAGCTCGCGACCGAAGCCCTTGCATCTGCTGAGGAGTTGCTGGCGAGTGTACCGGGGCTCGATGCGCTGCAGGATGTTCCGGCGTTCGATGACCTGCCGGTCGATGCGGCTCAGCAGGCTGCATTTGATGACTTTTGCGCACAGGCCGAGGAGCCCGAGCAGATGCAGCTCGGTGCCGTGGTGCGCCTGGACCGCGGGTTTCCGCTGGTGGCGACTGCCGATGACACGTTTCGTGCCGAGCATGCCGTAGGGTTTGCCAAGTCGCGTGGCGAGGACGAGGTCTTGCTGCCCGCTGTGGGCGACCGCGTGGCGGTTCGCCGTGCCCCCGGGCACGACATGGGCGTGATCGAGTGCGTGCTGCCGCGCCGTACGAGCTTTGAGCGTTGGCGTGGCCGTGCCCGCGGTGAGCGCCAGGTGCTCTGCTCCAACGTTGACAGCGTGCTGATCGTGCAGGCGCTCGGCGCCGGCGAGGTGCTGCTCGATCGCGTGGCGCGCTCACTGGTGTTGGCGCTCGATTGCGATGCCGAGCCGGTAGTGGTGCTCACCAAGGCCGACCGCTGCGAGGCCGATGAGCTCGAGCGCGATCTGGACCGCGTGCGCCGTCTGGTGGGTCCGGGCGTGCGCGTGATCGTGACGTCTTCTGCTGAGGGCCTCGGCCTGGACGAGGTGCGCGCCTGCGTGCCGGCTGGGAGCTGTGCCATGATCTTGGGCGAGTCGGGCGCCGGCAAGTCGACGCTGCTCAACGCGCTACTGGGCCACGATGCGCTGGCCACTGGCGGCGTGCGCGAGCGTGATGACCAGGGCCGCCACACTACGGTTGCGCGCGTGATGGTGGCACTGCCGGGCGACGCCGGCGTGATCGCCGATGCTCCGGGCCTGCGCAGCCTGCCGCTTGTGGGCCACGAACGAGGGTTGGCGCGTGCCTTCCCCGAGATCGTCGAGGCGTCGCGTGCGTGCCGGTTTGGCGATTGCACACATACCCATGAGCCGGGTTGTGCCGTTCGCGAGGCCGAGGACGCGGGACAGATCGACAGCCTGCGTCTGGAGACGTTCCAAAACCTGGCGTCATCCATGCGTGTGAGTGCCCAAATGCTCGATCCCGATGTCCATCTGTAATTGACTTTTCCTATGACGGCCGCCTCCCAACTGCTTGGGAGGCGGCTTTTTTGCTGCCAAAGCGCCTCGAAATATGCGTTTTGCCGACGTTCTGACCAAAACCTTGCCACGAGCTTGACGGGCTGGTCAGCTTTTGGTCAGCAATTGGTTTGACACGTAAAACCAAGATTGCGATTGCGCCGCTTTGCGCCCTGGTCGCCCAGACAATGGTGGTACGGGCATTTGCCCGGCACCGCCATGAGAGGAGCGGCCGTGAACAAGAGCAAGCGCATCGCCATCAGTCTGGTCGCGGGCGTGCTTGCCGCGGCGCTCTGCATGGTCTACGGTTCGTCGATCCGCTCACAAGCCGAGCGGGCCCAGGCCGAGACTTTGGCAAAATACGGCGGCGAACGCGTTGAGGTGTGCGTCGCGGCGCGCGATATCGATGCGGGCGAGACCCTCGACGAGACTAATGTCATAACTCAGGAATGGCTGGCGAGTCTGTTGCCGCGTGATGCGGCGACTGAGTTGCGTCAGGTGCGCGGCGACGTGACGACCTCGCGCATTCCCAAAAACGCCGTGATTTGCAATGTCTACACCAAGGCCGAGAGCCACAAGCTCGAGGTGCCTAAAGGCAAGGTTGCCGTTTCGGTGGCGGTCGATGCCGAGCACTCGGTCGGTGGTGCCACGGGCGTGGGCAGTTATGTGGACGTGTACGTGCAAAAAGATGGCGTGACCGATCGTTTGTGCGGCGCGTACGTGATCGATACCAGCGAAGATGCCGGCACCACGCGTGAAGGCAAGATCGAGTGGGTGACACTGGCGGCAGACCCCGAAGATGTCAAGGAATTGCTGGGAGCCTCGGGAAAGGGAACGGTCAGCTTGACGATTCCCGCCACGGCGCGCGGCAAAAAGAGCGGAGGCGACGAGTGATGAAGGCGATCTGGCTTGCGTGCTGCGCGTGCGGCGATTACGGGCTGCTACAGCAGGAAGTCGAGGGTCGCGATGTGGGCGCGCAGGTGCTTCGCGTGGGCGACCTGGACGGGCTGGTATCCATGGCGCGGGCGTTTCCGTCGCGCCGCGGTGCCGCCATCATCGCGGCGTCTCTGTTCGATACCGAAGACGTGCGGAAGACCGTTGCGCGCCTGACGGCCGAGGGCCGTGTGAGTCGTGTCGTCGTGTTGATCGAGACGCTCGACCCGTCGGATATCGAAGGGCTGTTTCGCGCAGGGGCGACCGAGGTCATCGCTGCGCACAGTTTGTGCGGCAACGGGCGCGCGGGTGAGGGAACGGTTGATTCCGATCGGCGCATGACGATTGAGCCCGATGCTTTTGCTGATAGGGAACCCGGGGCGCCTCGCGCTACAAGAGGCCCGCGTGTTGATGAATATGGAAAAGCGGAAGCCGAGCATGGTCGGCGCCCCCGGGACCCCCTTGCATACGATGACGCTGGAGGGCCGGTACCGTATGGCGATGACGTTCTGGCTGAAGATATGGGATACGTGCACGGCGTAAATCTGGCCGATGAGCTCGACGAGGTCGAGGGTTTTGCCGGGGCTGGCGAGCCGTGTGCCGCTGCGTCTTTGGCTTCGGAACCGCAGCCCGGGCAGCCTGCCATGCCGGCTTGGGCTCAGCGCGTGACCGCGGCGGGGGAGACGGGGATGTTATCGCCCGCGTCCGCGTCGCCGGTTCCTGCACCGTCAGCCCCCGCGCCGTCGGCGGACGCTTCGGTTCCGTCGCGTCGGGCACCGGTCGTCTGCGCCGTTTCGGGTTCGGGCGGTTGCGGCAAGTCGACGATCGTTGCCACCATGGCGCATGCGGCGTCGCTGTTGGGTTTGCGTGCCGCTGTGCTCGACTTGGACCTCATGTTTGGAAACCTGTACGATCTGCTGGGTGTCGATGCCCCGCACGATATGGCGACGCTTATCGAGCCGTCGGCGGCGGGCACACTTGCCGAGCCGGATATCGTGGCCGCATCGATGCGCGTCGCCCCGGGCGTCACGCTCTGGGGACCTGTCGCGGCCCCCGAGAAGGCTGAGCTCATGGCACGTCCGGTGGAGCTATTGCTCGATGTTTTGCGTCGCGAATCCGACGTGGTCTTTGTCGACACCTCGGTCTTTTGGGGTGATGCCGTGGCCGCCGCGGTGGCGGCGAGCGACCGTTGCCTGGTCGTAGGCGATGCGGCAGTATCGTCCGCGACATCCGCTTCGCGCGTCATTGAGCTGGCGAGTCGTGTGGGCGTGCCACGTACGCGCATGAGCGCCGTGTTCAACCGGTTTGGTGCGCGCGGTGCCGACGAGGACGTCGCCATGCGCTTCGAGATCGCCTGCGCACTGAGCTCCAAGATTCGCATCGCCGATGGCGGCCAGGACTTGGCTGCGCTCATGGCATTCGGTCGCGCCGACGAGGCAGTGGGTCAGACGAGCGCTTTTGCGACCAGCGTGCGCGAGGCCACGCGCGAGATGCTCGTGGAGCTGGGCTGCGCCGTCGGTCCCTGGAGCGATATGGTCGCCGACCGCGCGACCCGCACCGAGCGCCCGCGCATCCGTCTTCCCTGGTCGCGTGAGGGTGATTCGCGATGAGCCTGCAGACGAGGATTAAAGCCGCCGGCGCGGCCGCCGCGGCTGCCCCCGTTGATGCGGGACGCCGCCGTGCCGTTAAACGCCGCACCAAGCGTGCGGTGATGGACCGCATGGGCTACGACGAGGTGGCGCGCATCAGTGCCTACGTCGACCCGGCCCTTGCCCGCTCCGAGCTACGTCCGGCGGTGGAAGCGGCGCTCAACGTGGAAGAGTCGACCGACTTGGCGACGCCTGAGCGTGAGACCATCATCGACGAGATCCTAGATGACGTGGTGGGCCTGGGACCGTTGCAGCCGCTCATCGAGGACGACACCGTTACCGAAATCATGGTCAACGGCTGTCGCTCTGCCTTTTTTGAGCGCAGTGGCGTTTTGTATCCCATCGAGCACGCGTTTGAGGACGACGAGCAGATCCGTGTGCTCATCGACCGCATCATCTCGCCGCTCGGCCGTCGTATCGACGAGCGTAGCCCCATCGTCAACGCCCGCCTCAAGACGGGTTATCGCGTCAACGCAGTGATTCCACCCGTGGCGATCGACGGGCCAATCCTCACCATCCGTAAGTTCTCGGACCGCATCTGTTCGTTGGACGAGCTTGTGGGGTTGGGGTCACTGCCGCTTTGGTATGCGCAGCTGCTGTCGTGCGCGGTGTCGTTGCGGCAGGACTTGGCGGTTGCGGGAGGCACGGGGTCGGGCAAGACCACGCTGCTCAACGCGCTGTCGTGCGAGATTTCCACCGGCGAGCGCATCGTGACGATCGAGGATTCCGCCGAGCTCAAGTTTGCACATCACCCGCACGTTGTTCGTCTGGAGGCGCGTGAGGCGTCAATTGAGGGCGAGGGCGCGGTGACGATTCGCGACCTGGTGACCAATGCTCTGCGTATGCGCCCCGACCGCATCGTCGTGGGCGAGGTGCGCGGTGCCGAGTGCTGCGACATGCTGCAGGCCATGAACACGGGCCATGACGGCTCGCTCACCACGCTCCATGCGGGTACCGAGCAGGAGACCGTGGTTCGCCTGACGCTGCTTGCGCGCTACGGCATCGATTTGCCGAGTGAGCTTATCGAAGAACAGATCGCCATGGCGCTCGACGGCATCGTGATGTCCGAGCGTCATGCAGATGGCAGGCGCTTTGTGGCCTCATATTCGGGGGTTCACCGCGGCGCGTCGGGCGGCGTTGAGCTCGAACGCTACGTGACTTTCGATGCCGCCGAACGCACCTGGACGCTCGACCGCGAGCCGCCGTTTATTGCGGAGGGCTTGCGGTCGGGAACGCTCACGCAAGAGGAGGTGGACGAATGGAGATCGCTATGCCCCTCGTCGTAGGGGGTTTGGCGGGGCTTTCTGTCGCGATGGCGTGTGGGGCAGAGCCTCGTGTGCCGCGGATGCCGCCGGCGGAGCTGGCGCGCCAGACGCTCGAATCGATGGCGGAGAAGCTGCCGCGTGAGTTGGCGGAAAACGACCTGCTGTCAAAGATTGCCCGCTCGTGGGCGTCGTTAATTCCCGCAGATCGCCTTGGGCTTGCTATTGAGGATAACGCAGCTCGTCTGGCATTTCTGCTGCTGTCGAGCGGTATCTGCAGCGTTTTGCTGGCCGTTGCGTCGTTGTCGCCCATCGGCTTTGTCTTGGGGCTGGTGGCGCCGTTTGGCGTGGGTGCCGCGCGTGACACCTTCGATCGCCGACGCGAACAGCATGATGTGGAAGAGGCCATGCCCGAGGCATTCACAGCGTTATCTATGTCGCTTGCCTCGGGGTATTCGCTGGCACAGGGAATGCGCTTTGTGGGCGCCCATGCGCAAGAGCCGGTGCATACCGAGTTTTTGCGGGTGGCGGCGGCAATCGATTGCGGTATTTCGGCGACCGACGCACTCGATGACCTACTCGTTCGCATCGATGCCCCCGGCCTTTCGCTTGTCACCTTGGCGCTCAAAGTATCGCAGCGCACCGGGGCTCCGCTTGCCGGCTTGCTGTCCGAGGCGTCGAGCATGGTGGGTGAGCGCATTGAGCTCAAACGCCGTCTGGACGTTAAGACGTCACAGGCGCGTATGTCGGCACACATGGTCGCGGCGATGCCGGCGGGCATGTGCGCGGTACTGGCTTTGCTTTCGGCAGACTTTCGCCGCGGTCTTGCGACGCCGGCTGGTGTGGGCGCCGTGGCGCTGGGACTTGCCCTCAACGTCGTTGCCCTGGTAGTTATCCGGCGCATTATGCGGGTGGAGTTATGAGCGCCCTGGTCGGGGTCGCGGCTTGTCTGTGTGCCCTGAGCGTATTTGCCGCGACGGGTTTGGAGCGTGCGGATGCTCGCAAGATTGCAGAGACGTGCAAGCGTGAGGCGGTACTGGTCATTGCTGCGGGCTGCTCGGTGATTGATGCCCTGACCGCGCGAATGAAGGGCGCGATTGGGGCGGGCGGCCCGGCGCGGATGTCGCTCGGTGAGGTGTCCGAGATGATCGACGTGGTGCGCCTGGGGCTTTCTGCCGGCCTTTCGTTTGACGCGGCGCTCGAGATTTTCTGCGCCAACCGTCGGTCGGTGCTGGCCGTCCGTCTTGAGCGAGCCTGCATGGCGTGGCAGGTGGGCGTGGGGACGCGCGAGGCCGAGCTGTTGGCTGCCGCGCATGATTTGGACGTGAGGGCGCTCGAGACCTTTGCCATCACGGTGGGGCAGGCGCTCGCCCTGGGCGCTCCGCTGGCCGAGACGCTGGCTGCTCAAAGTCGCGAGATCCGTGCGGCCCATCGCGCCGCAGTCGAGCGCGAGATCGAGCGCGCACCGGTCAAGTTGCTGATTCCCACCGGCACGCTCATCTTGCCGGCGTTGCTTCTGTCCATATTGGGCCCGCTGCTGGGAGCAGGCGGGATGATGTAGGGAGGAATACATGAACACGATGACCGACATTGCGGGCAAGGCTTGGAGCTGGGCTTTTTGCCGGACAATCCGCGCTCGCCAGCGTGCCAAGGCGCTGTTGCGGGAGGAGAGCGCGCAGGGCACTACCGAATACGCCATCTTGGTCGGCGTGCTCGTAGTGATCGCGATTATCGCCATCGTCGCGTTTAAGAGCAAAGTCGAAGAACTATGGAACGCTATCAAAGACGGCATCAACAGCCTGTAGGAGGCAGGCGGCCTGTTGGTTCGCCGCTGGTGCTCGTCTGTTTGCTCGTGGCAATAGCGGTGACGCTTTGGGGATTGGGTGTTGCGCGACAGCAGCGTCCGGGCGCTACTGCCGATTTGGGATCGGGTTCGGCGGCGGTGTCACAAGCAGAAGGCGCGGGAGATATGGGCGGTCAGAATGCCGCCGTCACAGCTCAGACCTTTTTGCAGGCACTCGACGAGCAGGCGGCCAGCGCGACGGAGCCGTCTGCAGACAACGCGATCGCGGTTCGACTCGCATGGTCTGAGGACCGGCCGATGACCGAGGCGGCGGCAGACCTGTTGCGCGCCTACCGCGAGGTGCCCACGGCCCAGCTCGCCCTGAGCGGCTATCTCGATATTAAGGGCAACGTATGGGGCGCCATCGTGCGCGATGGGCGAGGCTGGGTCGACATGGTGACGGTTGCTGCGGATGCCGGCGATGCCTCGTGCCGCCTGCGTGCCGTGCGTCTGGTTCCGCAAACAACGGAGTCAAAGGAGGGGTCGTGAAATGCATGGTGTCCTGTGTGAGGAATCTGCTCAGTCGACCGTCGAATACGCCATCGTCACCGTGGCGCTGTTATCGATTGTGCTGGCGATTGCGGGGCTTTGGCGCGCTGGCACCGATGGGCGCCTGGCGGCACTGGTCGAGCGGGCAGCGTCTCATAGCGTCGCTCCGTCGTCGGTTATCGATGCCGCGACGGGTGCCAAGGACATCGCTCTGTATTGATATCGCGTGCGAGGATCGGGCGCAGTCTACGGTCGAGGCCGCCTTTTTGCTGCCGACGTTTTTGACGCTTATCTTGCTCGCGTTGCAGCCGGTGTGCCTGCTCTATACGCGCGCGGTCATGGAGTCTGCCGCCGCCGAGACCGCGCGGCTTATGACCACGACGACGGTTGAGGACGACGATAACCTTAAGGAGTTCACTCGCCGCAGACTTGCCGCGGTGCCCAACGTCTCGATTTTTCATGCCGGCGGGCCGCTGTCGTGGGATATCGAGTTGGGGCGGGCCGGTGCCGGCGGCGTTTCGTCCGTGTCTGTTGCCGGCGAGGTTAAGCCGCTGCCCGTGATCGGTGCATTTGTGCAGGCCATGGGCAGTGCGGGTGAGGGCGGCTATGTCGAGCTCAAGGTCGACGTCTCGTATCGATCGCGTCCCGAATGGCTGGAGGGAGATTATGATTCATGGATTGCTGCATGGGATTAGGCGCTGCCTGTTGCGGGCGACGCAAGGGTTTGCGGCCCGCCGTCGACCAGGCGCTCGCCGCAAGCGGGGCGGCTTTATGGGCCGTGCCGGTATCGACTTGTTTATCAAAGACGGTGCCTATACCACGCTCTCCTCTGCGGTTGTCATTCTGGTGGTGCTTACGCTGCTGTTTTCGTCGACCGCGGCGATATGGAGCATGTCGCGCGCCGGAGACACCCAGGTGGCGGCCGATAGCGGTGCACTGGCGGGCGCCAACGTGGTGTCGTCCTATCACACGGCCGCCACGGTGGTGGATGCGAGCATTTTGAGTTTGGGCCTGGCGGGGTTTGCCACGATCGGCACCGGCTTGGTTGCCATTCTCATCCCGGGCGCCGAGGTTGTCGGCAGCGATATCATCGATACGGGAACCCAGATCATTAAAACGCGTAACAAGTTTGCCAAAAGCGCGTCAAAGGGCCTGCAAAAGATTGAGACCGCCTTGCCGTACCTGGTTGCTGCGCGCGCTATGCAGGCAGTATCGGCGCAGGATACCGATAGTGTGACTTATACCGGTACGGCACTTGCCGTGCCTAGGACGTCTGAGTCGGATTTCGTTGCGCTCGAAGGGTCCGAGATCTCGACCGATGCCATTAAAGATGCGTCGGAAGATCTGGAGCGCGCGGCCGAGGAGCTGCAAAATGCATCGGAGGAGACGGCGAAGGCCAAAGAGCGCGCCTGGCTTGCGGATTGCGGTGGGTCGGATAAAGGTTCGGTCGGCAGCTGTTCGTGTATGTGGGAGCGTGCGAAAAGCCTAACGGATCTCTCCGGTGTTCAAAATCCGCATTACGCTTCGAGCGTTACGTGGGAGCCTCAAGTTGCCCTTGATCGCGCGAAGGACTACTACCATTGGCGTCTGACAAATGAGAAGCCCCAAGGCTCGAGTGTCGAGATGAAGGCGGAGTCTGCGGCGCGTAAGGCGTTTTATACCTATGCGAGCGCGGAGGTCGATCGGGCATATATAACCGAGAACGGAGGCAGGGTCTCCTCTTATATTCCGCTGCTGCCGCGCAACTCTGATGAGGTTCGGGCGACGGAACTCTATACCGATGCGGTGTGGCCGACGAGCGTGAACGATGGCAAGGCGTATCTGCATTACGGGACGACCTGCCCTAACTATAAGAAAGGAACGCCGAGCGGATTTGCTTCGGTTGCCGATTACGATGGGCAGGATAAATGCAGCAAATGCCATTTTGGCGTTTCGTCGCTTGGCGCTGTTGCGGCGCCTTCAACCTCTATCGAAAACGGCTTCGAGTATCACTTTGACAAGTTTAAAGACGCCCTGGAGGACTACGTCGACTGTCGCAACAAGGAGCTTGAGCTCGAGCGTCAGACCGAGGACGAAGCCGACCGTGCGGGCAATGCGTTCGATACCGCCATCAAAGAACTATCCGGTGAGCGCCCGCGCATCGCCCCGCCCGGTCGCAACGGCGTGGTCGCCTTTGCAGTCTCGGGCGCCATCTCGAGCCCCGATGAGCTCAGCTCTTCGTTTAACACAGCAGTTGAGCTTGGCGATCGTGGTGCAATTTCTGCTGCAGTGCTCGCGCCCGATGATGCGACGGCACAAAATAACGTTCTCTCGCGGTTTTTCTCGACGCTGGAGGAGCGTTCGGGCGGCGTTGCCGGCGTGCTCGATGGCGTTATGGATGTTTGGGGCCGCCTACTTGTGGGGTACGGAGACATCCAGGGTGCGGCCGACGAGCTTATGGGAGAGCTGATCGGTGGCTTGGGAGGGAGTAGCGGCGCGTTGGGCTCCATCGCGTCCTGGCTCGGTGACACCGTCTCGTCCTCCGTGGCGGCGCTGGGACTCGAACCGTGCGATTTGCGTCTGCGAAAACCGGTGCTGACCGATACCGCCAATGTCATCAAAAGTCCGGGGTCCGATATCGCAGGCATCTCCAAAACTCAAGATACCCTGCGAAAAATCCCCTTGGGCGTGACTGACCCCAAGGCACTTTGCGAGGCCTTGGAATATCACGTCGAGCGCACCATCAGCGGCGCGGTGTTCACCATCGCCGAGATCCCGCTGCCCGGCGGCGGCTCCATCCCGCTCACTGTCGATGTTGCCACGCTGGTGGGAGCTTTTGGCGGTGGGTCGTAATGGGCATTCGCACGGGCTTGCGCGAAGAGTGTGCCCAGGCGACGGTCGAGATGGCCGTGGTCACGCCTGTCCTGCTCGTGCTGGCTCTCATCGCGTACAACGTCATGATCTTTGCCGGCGCGGCCGCGCGCTTCGACCGCGTGGTGCCCGACATCGTGCTGGCACACGCTGTGGCGCCGGGCGGGGAGGGTGACGAGAGCTCCATTGACGCTTCCGCGACCGTTCAAGCTCAGATTCAGGATGCTATGGAGGGATATGACCTACAGGTCGAGGTCTCGAGCGAACAAGGCACGGCGTCATCGGATGGTGGTCTGCTCTCTCTTTCTGGCACGTTTAGGACCTATACCTGCACCATGCACTACGAGCCGTGGCCGAGTTCGCTGAGCATCGCCGGCGTTTCCCTGGGGGCGCCGGCCGTGCTCACGCATGAACGCGCGGTGACGGTCGATCCATGGCGTCCGGGGGTGGTCATGTGACCGCAGTCTCGTCCTATATCGCCTACGCGCGGGCGCTCAACAGGTTGGGCTGGACGCCGGCCGAGTTTGTGGTGGCGGAGTCGTTTGCCGTGCGTCTGCGCGGCATGCTGGGACGGCGGCCGATTGCCGCCAGCGGACTGCCGCTTGTCATGGCGTTTCCGCGCTGCTCCTCGGTTCACACCTGCTTTATGGCCTATCCCATCGACATTGCCTTTATCGATCGCAGTGGCAATGTCCTCGTGTGCTACGAAAACGTTCGTCCTTGGCACGCGTGCTCTCACCCAGGTGCCTGGGCAGTACTGGAACGCCCTTCAATCATTGTTTCGCCCCCTGTCTTTCAACGGGTGCCGGCTTAAGAATTGGCGACAGCGGAATTTCGTCATACGAAATTGGGTAAGATGGGGGAGGAAATGCATGGATGTCGAGATTCATCCCAACGCCAAAAAGCACCTGACGGAAAAGCAGGTGCTTAGCGCTTGGCTTGCGGTTACCGAGTGCATTCGTCGCGAGTCGGAAGACGAGCCGCCGAGATGGCTTGCGATTGGATGGCTTCCGGACGGACGGAGTGTGGAGCTCGTTGCGGTCGAACTTATTCGTGGATGGCTCATTATTCATGCCTTGTCTCCGGTTCAGAAGAAATTCTGGCAAGAGATCGAGCGAGCTCGGCAAAGGGGTCGATGATGGGCAAGACATATACGACCGCTAATGGTCAGGTTGTAACGGATGAAATGATTGACGCGTGGTGTGAGTCGTACGAGCGCGGAGAGTTTCCGGATGGAGAACACACCGTTGGCGGAATCGTGCATGGACGGCCTCCACTCTCAGGTGAGGGAACGGCAACGCTATCGGTCAAGATTCCTCTGGGAATGAAGGAGGCTATTCGTCGACGGGCGGCTGCCGAGGGGATGACGCCAAGTGAGTTTGCCCGTGCGGCCCTGAGTGAAAAACTTCTTGCGGCCGGTTGATGCTTCTGACGTGCCGTTCTATAGGAGCGAGATCGTGGCCGATGTCGCGCTCAAAAACTTTTTTAAAATTCTCGGTTGACCGGAGCGCGTCCTTGGTTATACTAATCAAGCCTTGAAACAAGGCACACCTCAAATGGCTGGGTAGCTCAGTTGGTAGAGCAGAGGACTGAAAATCCTCGTGTCAGGGGTTCGATTCCCTTCCCCGCCACCTTGACTTGATAAGGACCTCTGCAAAGGGGTCCTTTTCTAATATGAGAAAGCCATTGTCAATAGGCATGTTCGTTCGAGCCCGGTTTGAAACC
>ERZ1031347.786-NODE-786-length-13543-cov-7.698473_pt1 | contig 13543 bp, 9 predicted proteins | sample MGYA00517106_ERZ1031347 | MGnify/ENA primary metagenome ERZ1031347 (study PRJEB33719, sample SAMN04261392) | wastewater metagenome | biome: periurban shantytown; feature: human; material: feces | host: Homo sapiens | place: Peru: Lima | collected 2012-07-19 ...
GCTTGCAAAGCATTTCAACGCGATACTCACGCCAACTTCCGGAAAGGTCACGGTAGCCGGGATAGATACCTCGGACGAGGACAGGCTGTACGATATCCGTCAGACGGTGGGAATGGTGTTCCAGAACCCCGACAACCAGCATGACATCGGCGACGCGCACGAAGGCCGTGATGTTCGCGCCGGCGACGAGGTCGTCGGGGTCTGCGTACTTCTCTGCGTTCTTGCGGGCGCTCTCGTAGATGTTCTTCATGATGGCCTTGAGGCGGCCGTCGACTTCCTCGAACGTCCACTGCAGGCGCTCCGAGTTCTGCGCCATCTCGAGGGCTGAGACAGCGACACCGCCGGCATTTGCAGCCTTGGCTGGCGCGAAGAGGACCTTTTGCTGCTGGAAGTAGGCGATGGCGTCGAGCGAGGACGGCATGTTCGCGCCCTCGCCGACAGCTGTAACACCGTTGGCGACGAGCGTCTTGGCGCTTGCGAGGTCGATCTCGCCCTGCGTCGCGCACGGCAGCACGATGTCGCACTTGACCGTCCAGACACCGCGGCAGCCCTCATGGTACTCAGCCTGCGGATGCGTCTCGACGTACTCCTTGATGCGGCCGCGGCGCACCTGCTTGATCTCCTTGACAGCGGCGAGGTCGATGCCTTCCGGGTCGTAGATGTAGCCGTTCGAGTCGGAGCAAGTGACGACCTTCGCGCCGTACTCCTGCGCCTTCTCGATGGCATACGTCGCGACATTGCCCGAGCCCGAGACGACAATCGTCTTGCCCGCAAGGTCAATGCCCTTGGCGTCGAGCATATTCTTGACGAAGTACAGCAGGCCGTAGCCCGTCGCTTCCGTGCGCGCAAGAGAACCCCAGTAATCGACGCGCTTTCCCGTCAGTACGCCGGCGTCGTAGCTGTCGCGGATGCGCTTGTACTGGCCGAAGAGATAGCCAATCTCGCGGCCGCCGACGCCGATGTCCCCGGCCGGCACGTCGACATTCGGACCAATGTGGCGGCAGAGCTCCGTCATGAAACTCTGGCAGAAGTGCATGACCTCATTGTCGCTGCGCCCGTGCGGGTCAAAGTCCGAGCCACCCTTAGCGCCGCCGATCGGCAGTCCCGTCAGGGCATTCTTGTAGACCTGCTCGAAGGCCAGGAACTTCAGGACATCGAGCGTGACGCTCGGATGGAAGCGCAGGCCGCCCTTGTAGGGGCCCATCGCGCTCGACATCTGGACGCGGTAGCCGCGGTTGACCTGGACCTCACCCTTGTCGTCCTGCCAGACCACGCGGAAGGAGACGGTGCGCTCTGGCTCGACCATGCGCTCCAGGATCTTGTTCTCCCTGTACTTCGGATGCACTTCCAGGACTGGGACAATGCTCGAGAATACCTCGGATACCGTGTCGTGGAACATCTTCTGCTCTGGATCCTTCTGCTCGATGCTCGCGAGCACATCCTCAACATACTGTTTCATATCAGCCAAAACTACCCCTTCCTTTCCAAATCGAAAATCCCCATTCAGGCTTACAACGTTACAGTCATAGCCATCTAGAAAAATTATACTATACAGTCGCGGCAATGTATATAGTATTTTAAAAAGAAGTATAATTCCAACATCTCACTCATTCTGCACGAACTCGCGCGGCAGGTCGAGCAGGAAGCGGCTCATGTGCGTATAGTGGCCGTACTGCGTCTGGCACCAAGACAGGAATAGCTGGCGCTTCGGCCGCGTGATGGCGACGTAGAAGAGGCGCGCTTCCTCCTCAAGGCTGTCGTTCTTCTCTGCCTGAAGCCCCGGAAACGTCCCCTCCTGCAGGCCGGCGACGAAGACGTAGTCGAACTCTGCGCCTTTTGCCTGATGCACGGTGACGATGGGGATCTGCTGCCGCTTCGTCATGGCATCGAGGTTCGTGTTGGAGAGAGTCACGTAATTGAGGAAGCGCATCAAGGCGTCGAATGGGCGCGCCTCGCTATCGTCCATCGCGCGCGCCTGCCGGAAGAGGTCGCGAAGATTCTCGATGCGCTGTGCCTCCCCGCGCCTGCGGTAGTAAGCATCGATGCCGATATCCACGACGATCTTGGCGAGCAACTGCCAGGGGCGCATCCTCACGGCCTCGCGCCGGATGGAGCAGATGTGGTCTGCTAGCTCTTTGAAGACATCCTGCCACTTCTCCATGAATTCCCGGCGCTCTCTGGCATGCGGGCGTATATCCTTCTCGATGGCATAGACGAGGATCTCGGCCGTCGCGCAGACATCGTCCATCGCATCGTGCGTGGAGCGATGCGAGACATGGCAGAATTCGCCGAGGTACTCGAGCTTGTGGTTCGGCAGGTTCGGGTAGAAGCGGCGGAAGATGTCGAGCGTGTCGTAATAGCGCCGGTACGCGAGCGGCGGCAGGCCGAGCCGCGCGAGCTCGCTGCCGAGGATGCTGAGGTCGTACGTGACATTGTGGCCGACGATGACGCTTCCCGCGGCAAAGGCACAGAACGCACGCAGGACTTCTTCGGGCTCCTGGCCATCACGCTGCAGCAATGCGTCGCTGATCTTGTGCACCTTGTAGCTGTCTCCAACAGAGCGGCGTGCCTTCAAGAGGCGCTTGAACTCAGCCTTTGCCTTCCCGTCCCGGCCGAGGCGCAGGCCGGCAATCTGGATGATCTCATCGCGCGTCGGGTCAACGCCCGTCGCCTCGACGTCAAAGACGACGATATCCTCTGCCTCGAACGCCTCTACGAGCACCGCGAACGGGTCGCCCGTGCGCCGCGCATCCTCGTCGAGGTAATCCGTGATGCGGATGCCCGCCCGGCGGTAGGCTTCCTGCGAGATCTTGCGTATCGTGCCCGGGCCGATGCCCCTGCCGAAGCGGTTGAGGATGCGCACGAAGCTCGCGGCATCGTGCGGGTTGACGACGAGCCGCAGGAAGACCAGCGCGTCCTTGACCTCCTGCCGCCGGAAGAACTTGAGCTCGTCGAGCAGCATGAAGGGCAGCCGCTCATTCTCCGGCAGGTGACAGCCGAGATTGCGGAAGTAGAGCGACAGGTCTTTATTGTAGCGGTTGCTGCGCGTCAGGATGCAGACGCGCCCGTAATCCTCGACCGGCAGCTGTTGGATCTTGTAGTAGATCCACTGCGCTTCCTCCGCGAAGCTCATCGCCCCCTTCAGCACGATGGGCAGGCCGTGCTTAGCGCTGACCGCATGGATGCCCTCGGGGTAGAGCGCCGAGACGCGCTCGGGGAAGCGGTTCTTCAGCCATGCGAAGGACGCGCTCAAGAGAACCTGCGTCGAACGGTAGTTCTCCGTCAGCACGATGCGGCGCGGATGCCAGTCGCGCTGGTAGGCGCGCAGGACGGCCTCGGGGTGCGAGCCGCGCCACTCGTAGATGGTCTGGAAGTAATCGCCACAGAGCAGCAGGCGGCTGCTGCCGAAGATGCGCGAGAGGATGCGGTACTCGAGCTCGCTCGTGTCCTGCACCTCGTCGATGTTGATGTAGAGGAAGCGGCGCGCCCACTTGATGGCGATATCCGCCTGAGCAAAGAGCGCTTCGGCCTGCACGATGAGATCCGTGAAGTCGAGGCCGTGCACATCGTGGAGGCGCGCATCGTAACGCGCCGCGATTGTCGGGCCCCAGGCCTGCCACGCTTCGAAGAGCTGGCGGTAGAACTGGTAGTGCTCTGTGACGGCAAGCTTCCGGACAGCAGCGGGGTCTTCTGCCAATAATCTCTGCAGGACAGCCTTGTAGTCGGCCTCAGCATCGTCCGTCTGGAGGCCGTACGCCGTCCGCGCTTCCTTCAAGAGAGCAATCAGAGATTGGACGGAACGCACGGGCCAATCCTCGGACAGGAGATCTCGGATGATGGCGAGGCAGTCCGCCTCATCGAAGATCGTGAAGTCCGCGAAGAGATCGGAGTGACGCTTGGCTTCCGTCTTGATGACGTCGTAACAGAAGCCATGGAACGTCCGGACGAGCACGCGCCGCCCGGCCTCGCCGGCGCGCAGGACGATGCGCTCCTTCATCTCACGGCACGCCTTGTTCGTGAAAGTCAGGCAGAGAATCTCCTCCGGCTCGGCCCGCTCTGCCGCCAGGATGTTGGCGATGCGGCAGGCCAGCGTATTCGTCTTGCCCGTACCAGCGGGCGCGAGCAAGAGGATGTTGTCCGACAGGTTTTCCACCGCCTCGCGCTGCGCCGGATTCAGTTCTGCAAATTCCATACAATCACCTCAAGATCTGCCAATACGTCACGACTGCTCGACATGCGTCCTCACCCACATCTTCTCTCCGTCCGTCTCAAAGACGATGGCCCCTGCCTGGTCCGTGCGCAGGATCTCGATGCCCTGCTGCTCATAGCGGCGCAGGACCTCTTCCTTCGGGTGGCCAAAGGAATTCTCGAAGCCCACACAGAAGACACCGTAGCGCGGCTTGACAGTCTGAAGGAATGCCAGCGAGCTCGATGTCGCGGAGCCGTGGTGGCCGGCCTTGAGGACCGCTGCCCGCACGTCTTTGCCCGTCTCCAATAGCTTTGCCTCCTGTTCCTTGACGAGGTCGCCCGTGAAGAGAAACTGCGCCCTGCCGTAGGAAACACGGTAGACGTTCGAGACTTCATTGCCCGTGCCTCCGCCCTCCGGTGCAGGCGGGGCAAACAGCACCTCCACCTTGACTCCGTCTATGGTCAAAGCATCGCCCTCCTGCGCCCAGCTGAACTTCTGCAACAAGGGGTCCGCATCGCCTATCCCCATGCTGCGCGCATAGGCGGCCGTGCCCTCGCCCGCCGTGTAGACATGGCCAACCGGCATCTTTTTCAGGATAGCACCGCAGCCTTGTGCGTGGTCCTCGTGCGCGTGCGTCAGGAAGACAGCCTCGACCTCCCGGATGCCGTGATGCAGGAGGTACGGCACATCGACGCGCGCGCCGATGTCGAAACTGCCATCGCGCGTGCCGCCCGTGTCAAAGAGTAGCGCCCGCCCCTTCGGCGTCACGACGAGAGCCGCATCGCCCTGCCCCACATCGATGAAGTGGACTGCAAGGCGCTCCGGCGTGACTGCACGGTAGACTGCGACAGCAGCCGCCAACGCGAGGAACAGCGCGAACGCCGGCCGTCGCCAGGGCACAAGGCGGGTCCGCAGCCATTCCCGCTGCGCTTCTGTGAGCAGCAGCGTGCCCAGCGCGAAGTAGTAGAGCACGACAGCAGGCCAGCGCATCGCGGAGATGTAGAGGATGCCGCCGGGGAGACTCGCGAGTACGTGTGCGAGCTCCGCCGCCAATCCCAGCAGCAAACTCGTCGAAGCGAAGACGACATGGCCGAGAAGCGGCAGCAGGAAGGCCACGAGCCCCGCAAAGAGCCCGAGGATGATGATGAGCTCCAGGATGGGCACGACGAGCAGATTGGCGAGCAGTGCCGAAAGCGACACCTGCCCGAAGTACCAGGCGAGCACAGGAAGCGTCGCGAGCTGCGCTGAAAGGGTGATGGCGAAGCCCATCGCTAGGACATCTGGCATGCCCCTTGCGCGCAGCCATGCCCGGAAAACAGGCGCGAGGAACAAGAGCCCAGCCGTCGCCAGATACGAGAGCTCGAAACTGATGTGGAAGAGCAGCAGCGGGTTCCAGAGCAACATGAAGATGCCCGTCAGCAGCAAGATGCAACGCGACTCGCGCTCGCGCCCGAGCGCCAGGGCCAGGAAGGCCAGTCCGCCCATGATGGCCGAGCGGATGACAGGCGGCACGCAGCCCGCCAGGATGCTGTAGAACGCGATGCAGGATAGCACGAGCGCAGCAGAGACGGCGCGCGGCAGGCGCAGCGCCGCGGCCAGCCAGGCCATGACGGCTGCAATGAGGCTGATGTGCGAGCCCGACACCGAGAGGATGTGCACGATGCCCGTCGCCTGGAAGTCTGCGACGAGGTCCTCAGAGAGTCCCTGATAGCCGCCGAACAGCATGGCAAAGACGGCCGCGGCATCTTCCTTCGGCATGGCACGCTCCATGCCCGTCCTGTAATGTTCGCGGATCCCGGCAATGAAGCGCCGGAACGCATGGCCCTCGCGCGCCTCGGTCTTCGCGCCGCCCTTGCCCGCCACGACGCTCGCCGTGATGCCGTCAGAGCGCAAGAGGAGAGCTGTGTCAAGCTGGCCGGGATTCTGGTAACCGCGCGGCAGGCGCACCCTGCCCGAGGCCGTCACAGCATCGCCGATGCGAGCGACCTTATCCGGCATGACGGGCGCCCTCGCGTAGAGATAGCACTTCCCTGCGGCCTTCTGCCAGTCGCCGCCCGGGCGCCTGACCTGCTCCACCGCCACGAGGTAGCGGACCTTGTAGATGCGGCTGCCATCCGGCAGCACAGCAGGCGTCCAGCGCGGCTCATCGTCGATCGTGCCGCTGACCCTGACCTCTGTGCCCGCCCCCGCGAAATGCGAGATGTCCGCAGGCGGCAGAAAGAGCGCCGCCTGCAGCCGGACGATGCCGAGTGCGAAGAAGAGCAGCAGCACCGTGATGGCGCAGAGACGGTTCCCGCGCCATAGCAGGAGCAAGGATGCAAGCAGCAAGGCGGCCAGAGCAGTCCCTCCCCAGCGGATGGAGAACGACTGTGCAAGCGACAGCTCAATGCCAAGTGCCAGCACGAGCAGCACAGCGGCGAGGAAGAGTACGGGATACTGTCCTGTCTTCATGATACCCTCCCGATATTAAAGGCAGATCTTATCCTTCATCTTCTCGAACTTCGCCTCACCGATGCCCTTGACTTTCTTGATGTCCTCGATGGCAGTGAAGGCACCTTCTGTCTCGCGGTACTCGATGATGCGCTTGGCCATGGCGGGACCGATGCCAGGCAGCGCATCGAGCTCCTCCGCGCTGGCCGTGTTGATATTGATGGGGCCGTCCGCCTTTGTCTTGACTGCAGATGATGCCTTGCCGGTATTTGCCGGCAAAGCAGAGCTCCCCGCCTGCTTCTCCGGCACGCGGACCTGCTGTCCGTCCTTGAGCACCTGCGCCATGTTGACCTTCTCGCCGTCAGCCGTCGGCAGCAGTCCGCCGCAGGCCTTGACCGCATCCGCCGTGCGCGCGCCCTCCCTGACAGTCACGACGCCGGGCTTGTTGATGGCCCCCGTCACATACACCGTGATTTCCGCGCGGTCCTCCTGGCTGCCGCCCTGCGTGACGGTCTGCGAGGCTGCATCGAGCTGGATGCTCTCCTTCTCCTGCATGTAGCAGCCATAGTAGGTGCCCCCGGCCACTGCCAGGACGATCAGCAGCAGGATCAGTATCGATTTCCGGTACATCGGCAAGATAATCGCCTCCTTTGACTCTGGCAATTGGATTGCAGACGAGTGTATCCCTGTTAAAAACATTCGCCCTCAACGAAAAAAACTCCTGCCTCAGCAGGAGTTTTTGGAATCAAAATGATGACAGATGATAGCAGCCGCGCCATGACTCAGGCAATGGCAGCGCGCACGCGGAAATAATCTTCAAGGTAGCTCGTCCAACCGATATCGTAGATTGTCTCTTCCCCAATCTCGTTCTGGTAGAGCGCGAGGACGATCATCATGAGTGAATCGGCCACATAGCAGTCATCGGCCATGCCCATCTCCTCGTAGTTCTCGTAAATCGGAACGACGATGCGCGTCAGGCGCTCTTTCGACATGCTCGCAATTATATCGTACATCGCCTCACAGTATTCCATTGTGTCTTTTCGATACGCCATCGGATTCCGTTTTACAGAATCTTCAATATTGCGAATCTGGCTCAGTGCAATCAACTTTATTCTCATTACAAGCATATCTTTCATATACATACGTCATTCCTCCATCCGTGGATTTATTATAGTGCAGGTTTACATGTATTGCAAATTGTATGCATGTATACTTTAGATGTATTTCTTCAATAGTATGATTATTTTATATCTGTATACATGATACAGGATATTGCTGTGTACATTTTTGGGGAAATCAGAGTGGATAGAGGCAGGAAAAAACAAATTTGTCCATGCAGAATTGACATTTCTGAGAAAAGCACTTAGAATGGATGAGTCATGCCCATGGCAAACACATATACGCATCCCATCAATACGAAAGGAGTCTTTCCTATGTTCAAGCACGGCCTGCAGATCGGGCTCTTGCTCTTCGGCATGTTCTTCGGCGCTGGCAATCTGATTTTCCCGCCATCGCTCGGCTTCATGTCAGGCGGCATGTTCACACCTGCAATCCTCGGCTTCCTGCTCTCTGGCATCGGCATGCCGGTCATCGCGCTGATCATCGGCACGTTCAACCCCGGCGGCTTCCGCGCCGAGATGAACCGCAAGATCTCACCGCTGTTCTCATTGCTGCTGCTCTCCCTCATCTATCTCTCGATTGGCCCGCTCATGGCCATCCCGCGCACGGCGGCCACATCGTTCTCCATCGGCGTCCTGCCGATCACGGGTGACGGCGCCCTGCCGCTCGCCATCTTCACCATCCTCTACTTCGCCTTCGCCTGGTGGCTGGCCATCACGCCGACGAAGCTGCTCGCACGCCTCGGCAAGGTCCTGACGCCGATGTTCGCCGTGCTCATCGTCGTCCTGATGATCACAGGCCTCTTTGCCTACACCTCGACGAGCCTCCCCGCACCTCTCGGCAAGTACAGCGCCTCGGCCTTCGGCACAGGTTTCATCGAGGGATACAACACGATGGACACGCTCGCCTCGTTCGCCTTCTGCATCCTCGCGCTCAACGAGATGCGCCGCATCCACTTCCGCTCTGAGCGCGAGCACTACACGAGTGTATGGATGGCCGGCCTCGCCGTCGCCGGCCTCATGGGTTCGCTCTACCTCGGGCTGGCGCTGCTCGGCAATCACTTCCCAATCCCGCCAGAAGTCTACGGCGACTCGCACATCAACCTCGGCGCCTACGTGCTCTCCCAGTCCTCGCTCCAGCTCTTCGGACCGGCTGGCATGTACTTCCTCGCCGTCATGGTCACGCTGACCTGCTTCACGACGACAGTCGGCCTCATTGCCGCCGTCTCGACGTTCTTCTATGAGGAGTTCCCCGTCATGTCGTACCAGCGATACGCGACGCTCGTCAGCCTCGTCAGCCTGCTGCTCGCCAATCTCGGGCTCAACCAGATCATCAAAGTCTCACTGCCCATCCTGCTCTTCATCTACCCGATTGCTATCACGATCGTCCTGATAACGATCCTCAACAAATTCGCCGCACTCTCCCGCTTCGGCATGCGCCTGACGGTCGCTGTGGCCGCCCTGATCTCAGCCCTTGACATCCTGCACCAGTTCGCAGGGATTGACTGGGCCGGTGCTGTCATAAAGAGCCTTCCGCTCCACGAGAGCAGCCTCGCCTGGCTCCTGCCCGTCCTTGCTGCCCTCATCCTCTCCCTCTTCCTGCCCGGCAAGATCCGCGGCGAGACAGAGCTGGAACTCCACTGAGATAACGTAGAGACAAAAATCATCACGAAATAAAAAAGCCTGTTGCAGATGCAACAGGCTTTCCTTGTCTTCCTATATATAGGGCGCAGGCTCAGATCTCATAGAAGTTGACGAGCTTGGCATCGAAGATGCCGTCGAGCGCCTTGACCGTCTCTAAGAGAGCGGCCGGGATGTCATTGTCGACCGTCAGGACCATGAGGTTCTTGCCCTCTTCTTCCGTCGTGCCGACCTGCATGGCCGAGATGTTGACGCCATTGCCGCCGAGCAGCGTGCCAACCGTGCCGATGACGCCTGGGCGATTGATGTGCGGGCAGATCAGGATGCGCGCATGCGGATCGACATCGACGCGGAAGTCATTGATGCGGACGATGCGGCCCTGCGTGCCGAACAGCGTGCCCTGTACAGAGAGCTTCTGGCCGCCGGCGACGACGTCGACCGTGATGAGGTTGGCGAAGTCCTCAGATGCGCGGTCCTTGCGTTCCGACACCTTGATGCCGCGCTCTTTGGCGAGGCCCGGTGCATTGACGTAGTTGACCTCGTTCTCCATGACAGGATTGAGAAGGCCCTTGATGACGGCCGTCGTCAGGAGGCCCGTGTTGACCTCCGTGATCTCGCCGTTGTAGGTGACTTCAACCGACTCGATCGGACCGTCGGCGAGGCCGACGACCGTGCCGCCGAGGCGCTCGGCCAGCGTGAGGTACGGCGCGATGACGCGCATGACCTGCGGGGAGACAGGCGCCATGTTGACGGCCGTCGCGACGGGTTCACCGTGCAGCGCCGCGATGATGCCCTTGGCGACATCGACCGATACACCGATCTGCGCCTCGACCGTCGAAGCGCCGAGATGCGGCGTCAGCACGATGTTCGGTGCCTCGAGCAAAGGATTGCCCTTCTCGGCAGGCGGCTCGCTCGTGTAGACATCAATGGCAGCTGCTGCGACAATGCCCTGCTTGAGCGCCTCGGCGAGGTCTGCCTCGTCGATGATGCCGCCGCGCGCGCAGTTGACGAGGCGGACACCCGGCTTCATCTTCTTCATCTGCTCCATCGCGATCATGCCCTTCGTGTCCTTCGTCAGCGGCATGTGGACCGTGATGAAGTCGGAGTTCTCGATGACCTCATCGAACGTCGCGATCTTGACTCCGAGCGCCTTCGCGCGCTCTTCATTAATATAGGGATCGTAGGCGAGCACATTCATGTCGAAGGCCATCGCGCGCTTGGCCACGCCCGAGCCGATGCGGCCCATGCCGACGACACCGAGCGTCTTGCCGCGCAGCTCGACGCCGACGTACTTCTTGCGGTTCCACTCGCCCTTGTGCATCGTCTCGTTCGCGATCGGGATGTTGCGGGACATCGCGAGCATCATGGCCATCGTATGCTCCGTCGCCGCAATCGTGTTACCGCCCGGGGAGTTGATGACGATGATGCCCTTAGCCGTCGCAGCCGGGATGTCGATGTTGTCGACGCCGACGCCGGCGCGGCCGATGATCTTGAGCTTCTCGGCGCGCGCGATGACCTCTGCCGTGACCTTCGAGGCTGAGCGCACGATCAGCGCGTCGAAGTCGGGGATGATCTCGAGCAGTTCCTCTGCGGGGAGCTTGTCCTTGACGACGACCTCGAAGTCCTTCTGCAAGAGCTCAATGCCTTTCGGCGAAATACCATCTGCTGCTAATACCTTCATGATTCCTCTCTCCTTGTCCATCAACCAAAAAAAAGCGCCCGTCCCGATTTGGGACGAAACGCTCGATTCCGTGGTGCCACCCAAGTGAGGCAAAGCCTCCCTCTCGATGCTGTAACGGGCATACCCGTCTGACTTTCATCAGCTGCTCCGGGGCGGAACCTCGATGTTCCCTGCTGGCTCGCACCTGCCGCCAGCTCTCTATAAAGGTCTTCATCTCGGCTTCCCCATCTTCGCCTTTTCGTGTTGTGCATTTTTCGTGCATAAGTGTATTATAGGCCATCCATTTTCAGCCGTCAAGTGTCTGCTCCGAAAAAACAGTTTTTATTTTTCTGCTTGCTTTTCTGTTTTTTTCGCGCTAGAATATAAAAAACGCCGCTTGTCCACAATGAATGGACAAAACAAAGAAACAGGCGCCTCAAAAGCTGGAAAGCAGCGAATCACCCGCAAGGGATATCAAGGAACACCAGGATTCTATACGTTTTGGGAGGTTTTTTTCATGGAAGCAGGTCGCGTCTACAATTTCAATCCGGGCCCGGCAACACTGCCGCTCGAGGTACTCAAGGAAGCACAGGCAGAGTTCCTGAACTTCAACAACAGCGGGATGTCCATCCTGGAGATCAGCCACCGCGCACCGCAGTACGCCGCCGTCCACGAGAAGGCAAAGCAGGATATCAAGGAGCTCATGGGGCTCGGCGATGACTACGAAGTGCTCTTCTGCCAGGGCGGTGCCAGCCAGCAGTTCGCGATGATCCCGCTGAACTTCGCAACGAAGGAGCATCCGGGCAGCTATGTACTCTCCGGCAGCTTCGCCGAGAAGGCCTACAAGGAAGCAGAGCACCTCGGCGTCGGCGAGATTGTCGCCTCGAGCAAGGAGACGGGCTACCACCATGTGCCGCAGCAGGATGAGCTCAAGATCGACCCGAATGCCGCCTACGTCCACGTCTGCTACAACAACACGATCTACGGCACGGAGTACCACTACATCCCGGAGACGAACGGCGTGCCGCTCTTCGCCGACATGTCCTCCGACATGCTCTCGCGCCCGATGGACTTCCACAAGTTCGACTTCATCTACGCCGGTGTCCAGAAGAACCTCGGCCCGGCCGGTGTCGTGCTCGTCGTCGCCAAGAAGAGCCTGCTCGAGAACAGTCCTGAAGCCTTGCCGACGATGTTCCGCTACAACACGTTCTACAAGAAGGATTCGCTCTACAACACGCCGCCAGCTTTCTGCATCTACATGGTCGGCAAGGTCGCTGCCTGGATCAAAGCGCAGGGCGGCCTCGAGGAGATGGCACGCCGCAACGAGCGCAAGGCCAAGGTCGTCTACGACGCCATCGACAGCTCCAACGGCTTCTACCGCGGCCATGCCGATAAGGATAGCCGTTCCTTCATGAACGTCACCTTCCGCCTGCCGAGCGAGGAGCTCGAGAAGAAGTTCGTCGCCGAGGCGCTCACGCATCAGCTCAGCGGTGTCAAGGGTCACCGCAGCGTCGGCGGCATGCGCGCTTCGATCTACAACGCGATGCCGTACGAAGGCGCTGTCGCCCTCGCGGATTTCATGGAGAAATTCCGCAAAGAGAACGCCTGATTGCCTTGACTGAAAGAGCTCCCCTTGCCTGCGGCAGGGGGAGCTTTGTGTTGTTGACGAAAGGACCGGATCTGATGCACCCCCGTCATATGAAACTCCTCGACCTCCTCTGCCAGAACGGACGCCTGGCCGTCACGGAACTCTCCGCAAAGCTCGGCGTATCTGAGGTCACGATTCGCAAGGACCTCAACATGCTCGCCCATCAGGGCCTCCTGAAGCGCGAGCACGGCTTTGCCTGCATGGTGGCGAGCGACGACATCGGCCATCATCTCTCCTTCCACTACGAGAACAAGCGCCGCATCGCCGAGCGGGCAGCGCGATGCGTCCAGCCCGGCGAGACGGTCATGATCGAGTCAGGCAGCTGTTGCACGCTGCTCGCCGAGGAACTCTGTGCGCGCGACTGCCACATCACCATCATCACGAATTCCGCCTTCATCGCGAGCTTCGTGCGCAAGATGCGCTCGGCCCGCATCATCCTGCTCGGCGGCAGCTACCAGAATGAAGCGCAGGTCATGGTCGGCCCGCTCGTCGGCCTCTGCGCCCGCAACTTCAAGGTAGACAAGTTCTTCCTCGGCATCGACGGCATGGACGAGCGCGGCGTCTAGAGCAGCGACCACCTGCGCATCGAAGCGGCACAGGCCATGGCCGCCCAGGCCCGCGGCATCATCGTGCTGACGGAGTCTGTGAAATTCCACCGCGATGCGTCCGAGCTGATTTTCCCCTACGAGAACATCCGCGCCATCTACACCGACGCAGATGTCGCGGACAGCGACATCGAGCGCTGCCAGGCGCTCGGCCCCGAGATCGTCACGGCCGCAAAGCGCCGCTCTTGAGTGGCACAAAAATAAATATCCCCCGGCATAGCCGGGGGTTTTATATTTACGGCCTTATAAGGC
>ERZ1031347.795-NODE-795-length-13496-cov-5.319768_pt1 | contig 13496 bp, 6 predicted proteins | sample MGYA00517106_ERZ1031347 | MGnify/ENA primary metagenome ERZ1031347 (study PRJEB33719, sample SAMN04261392) | wastewater metagenome | biome: periurban shantytown; feature: human; material: feces | host: Homo sapiens | place: Peru: Lima | collected 2012-07-19 ...
TAGTTTCTTAACGTCATCTGGTACTGTAAAACTTAATACTACCGGCGAGTCTTCATTGGTATAAAAATCCACAACAGCGGACTTTGACCCAGCTTCAACTACCTTACGCCACACTTCAACGTTATTAAAGAGTATCTTTTTTACCTCCACGTCCTTATAGAGAACTTTCTTGGGAGTACCACCATCACCGAAAATAAACTTGCCCATATAAAGCACCTCCATCAGGTAGTTGTCGTAAGACTCAACGTCGAACCATCCCAGTTAGCAACCTTGACAATGCCAGCTGGTTTATCAGCAACATTACTCCATGCAACAGACGAAGCCGTATCAGCATTAGTAGCCGTGCCATGAAATACGCCATCCGGCGAAAAATAGCTCTTGAACGCGCCATTTGCCGCAATACGCAAGTAGCAGTTCGCATCGTCTCGTAAATTTAGGACGAGGTTGCCTTGGTCGCTTGCCGTCGTTTGATAGTAGATATCTGCGCCATCTGTTGAACCGCCCCAGCTTATTTTCCTGCTCGTGGCTACGTCGCCGATATTGGGGAAAGCCAAGTCGCCCGACAAGCCTGCCGCGTTACCGTTGATATTAATGCCCCACGTACCGCTAGCGCCGACGCCTGTTTTCGTCGGGGCGTAGTTAGTATAGTTCCTGCTGTCGAGTACAACGTCGGTTGTAGTATTATCGCTCCGCAAGTTAAGCAAGTCCTCGCCATTCGATAAGCGCTTACCGACTGCGCCGAGGAACTTCGTTTTAGACGAGAACCGGACGCCGCTCATATTGTCGTCAGATGTCTTATTGACTTCTGGAAGGTTGTTCAAGTCTGTTGACGCAAACGTAATTTTGCCTGTTGTCGTGCCTCCTGCTTTCTTGACATAAGTATTCGCGATATTCGCTCCATTGCTGTCATTTGTGGCTTTTGTCGCGCTATCCGCTGTTCCATCCAGATTCCCTGTGAATGTCGTTGCCGTAACAGTGTTGAAGCGTGCGTCCTTGCCAAGTTCAGCAAATAGAGACATATCTATAGCACCGCCAAAGTTATCCCAGTCTGTGCCGTTCCACACAAGGTTATCTCCTGCATTGACGCCATGCGTCTTATCGGCATTCTTCACGTTATATGAATAGCCTACTTGCGGATTCGTCGGCAAATCAGAGTAATTATCGACAGAGCCTTGATAAGTAATCATCTTAGCTAATGATTCTTTCACTGCTTCTACATCTGCCAGACATTTCTCTGCATTAGCCTTTGCTGTATCAACGATGGATTGAATCGCCTGTGCCGCCGCAAGAGCTTCCTGTGCTTTCTGCATGTATTCCTTTGCTGTATCCATGTATGACTTAGCGTTGGTCTCAGAGTTCTTTGCATTGGATTTCGATGTGCTTGCGTTGTCTTCCGAAGTCTTAGCACTGGATGCACTGGCAGCTGCATTGGTCTCAGATGTTTTCGATGCAATTTCAGATGCTTTTGCGTTGGATGCAGACTTAGCAGCGTTTGTCTCGCTTGCCTTAGTATTAGTTTCAGATGTCTTCGATGCGGTCTCAGATGCCTTGGCATTGGATTCAGAGCTATATGCACTGATAGCACGGTCTTTCGCATATAACGCCCATGACTTGGAAGACTGTGTTTTGCCAGTGGTACTATCTGTATCATTTACCGAATCGGGGGAATCACTGGACTCTGCCCATGCCTTGGCTAAGTCAGCGCTATTAGAAGAGTTAATGGAATATTGTTTAGCGTTCGTCTCACTGGTCTTAGCGTTAGTTTCCGACGTTTTACTTGCTGTCTGTGACGCCTCCGCATTGGTCTCACTGGCTTTAGCATGAGTTTCACTGAGTGCCGTGGCGTTCATATGAGCCTTTGCATCTGATTCGGACTGTGCGGCATTCGTCTCTGAGGTCTTCGCAGCAGTCTCAGATGCTTTGGCATTGGTCTCAGAAGCCTTTGCAGCAGACTCACTCGTAGCCGCATTAGTGGCACTATCAGACGCAACCTTTGCCTTGTTTGTCGCTACTGTTGCATAGTCGGCAATAGACTGCTCAAGTTCCTTATTGGATTTATTGAGTGCTTCCGCCTTATCAATGCAATTCTTAATCTCTGCAAGGGTATCATTGGCTTCTGTAGATTTTGCCACAACATCGTCACGGTACGTTTTTGCGTCCGTTGCAGATTCTAATGCTGCCTGTGCCTGTTTCTTTGCTTCTTCTGCCTGAGCTTTAGCCGCCGCTTCACCAAACGAGCTGTTGCTCTTCATGTCGTTGTATATGTCAGTCGCAGACTGCTTAATGGCTTCCAAATCAGACGTATCTTTTACATCATCAACATTTTCTTTTAACCACCGCAAGTCTTCTGCAATGATATCGTAGATACCGCTGTTGTCCGATGTAGCAAATGGGCTATTTTTGCCCACTACGCCGTCTTTTGTTATCGTATCATTGGCATCACGCTGTTCTAAATATTGGAATCCCGCGTTTAGCATTTATATCACATCCTTATCATTAGCTATCACTGATTGTGTATGGGCTGTTGTGCTGGTCTGTGCAGAGGAAAAATGCATTGCCAGAAGCAAGCGGTGCGTCTGCCGTGGTGTTAAAAGAGTAATTCGTAAGGGTATACGATGCACTTCCCTCGCCAAAACCCTCATAGGAGTCACTGTATTGATTGAAGTCGCCTCTCTTGACGGTCTGTACAGAGATAACACCATATATCTTTATCGTATCTCCACTATTAACAGTGATTGACTCTGAGTCATTGCCGGACTTGCTCTCTGTAAAAGGTCTGTCTGTCTTTTGTCCTAACGAGCTACCTAGTCTCTTTGTTTTTACGGTTGAGCCGTTTACGTCTATCCTTACGTCTACATAGACATCTCCGAAATAGTAATCGTAGTAATCATCTTCATCATCAGAACGCCACCTAATGTCTCCTATATTCTCTAATGTCCACGACGAATTAATAGTCACCTTCGTAGCCTTGTCAGGAACTTTTATCTCTGAAAGGTCATACGTATACGAAGTAAGTTTGTCAAACCACTTGCCTCTTAGGTCTTGAAAACTTTTACTCGCAAGTTTATTCACAGGGAAAGAACCGCCAGAACCAGCCTTGAGCACTGTTCTGCATACAGCTTGGAATCCATTCTGTGTGACATTTTGTGCTCGGCAATCTAAGTACAGGTTTGTGCTTGTATAGCCCGGGATTGCCGTCTGTAGACTAATAGGCGTAACAATGACGTTCGGTACTGTTTTCCACGGTTTTGTGAACTTAACCCATTGGCCATCTTTGACTGTTCCCATAATCGTTGCACCAACCATCGCGAATGTGTTGCCGTTACCATCGTGGAATTCCATGCCTTTAGAGCCGTGGACAACATAGGAGCCATCACTACCTCTAACGGTAAGTCCATTGACGTCAAGCGTGGCACCACCACCTTTGATACCCTGGCTCGCTGTCAGCTCAATGATGCTCGCTGCGAGCTTATCCGCCGTGATTGCCCCAGCTTTTATCATGCCGTTTGTGATGACATTGCCGTCGATGAGCGTGTCAGCAGTGATGTGTAGCAGTTCGCTCAAGATGGACACTGCCGTCGGCGTCAGATTGATGTACGACATGAGCTGGCCGCTCTGTCCCATCTCTTTGAGATTGTCAGCTGTCACGCGCATCTGGATTGCGTTGACCATCTGAGCGATGGCCGAATAAGCTGCGCTGGCTTTTTGCGTGTCGCTCAGATTTGTGACGACACTCGTGATCTTGTCTGCATTCTGTGTGATCTGCGATGATAGATTTTTCTGCACATCTTGCACGGTCCCTCTGATCTCATCATCGGTCTTTTTGAGTTCCGATACCTTTCGGTTGAGATTCGGTAGGGCATCCTGCGCATCTTTGATCGCATCTTGGATGGCTTTGTCCATTAGGGATAAGCCCAGCGACTCATCTTCGATGTACTTCGGGTCGATATGTGGATCGATGACGGCTTGGTACTCGGCAGTCTGGTAGCCTTCGCCAAATATGTCGTAGTAGCAGGCTGTGACGGTGTAGATGCCAGCTTGATTGGAGTACGTGTAGTGCGTATTCTTACCGATGTCAATCGGCCGGTGCTCGATGTAGAGGCGGACGCCGTCGGCTCCGGTGGGGATGTCCGGCACTGAGATATTGACGGCAAGGATGGCCTTCTCGATCGTCAAGCCACCCGGTGCGGCAAGCACTGGATAGTCATAGCTCAACGATGCCGGGTAGCTGTACTTTTTTGTCGCGTTGTGCGCGTAGAGATATATCGTCGCTTTGCGGGCGGGCATTGATTCGAGCGTGATGCTCGTGCCCTGCGCGCGCGCGAGCAGGTTGTAGGCCGCGCCTGGATTTTGATCGTAGCGCAGCTCGTAGTAGTCGACGTCGGAATTTGTGACATCACTCCACGCGAAAGTAAATCCCTTGCCGAGTGCAAAGTCCTTGTGGAAGCCGGTCGGCGTGTCGGGTACGGTCTGCTTAGCCTCGACAGTCAGCTCGATGTATGTCGCATCCTCATCCGGCGTAGTGAAGCCGTTGACATCCTCGGCGACGAGCTTGATGCGATACGTGTCGCCAAGTTGTGCGGCGGGGATCGTGACGCGGCTCGTGCCTTTTCCTGTATAGCGCCAGTCGGCATAGTAGCCGAGCTCGTCGGCTGGCACGCCCTCCGGCAGCGGGCTGCTCAGTTTGCTCATGTCGATGTGATTGGTCTTGTAGTAGACGGCTACGTCGGCGACAGTCGCAGTCGTGGGTAGGCCGAATCTCACGACGATGTCGTAGCCGGTCACGCCGTCCTGGTACTGCCGATAGATCGTGTAAGCCGATGCGTCTGTGACTTTTCCTGGCATCGCGACGGAGCCAATGCCGCTGAGCGTCTCGCCGAAGGTATTACCGTCTCTATCGATTGACTCGACGTAAAAGACGTACTGCCCGGCATCCTGTGTCGGTACGTAGCACGATGTCGTGGTCTGCGCCGTGCTTACTTTATCGCACTGCTGCATAGTCATACCGTACTTACCGCGGTAGACATTGTAGCCCGCGACGCCCGTGCCGGTCGCGCCGCGCCACGATAGATTAAAGCCCTTGCCGACAAGCATGACGATGAGATTGCTCGCATTATTGACAGCGTAGGCCGTGCCGTGCACGTGCAAGCTCGTCGTCTTGCTGTCTGCGGTCAGTGCATCAAAGATGCTGTAGACGGTGATGTCGTAGTCGTCGCCCTGGCGCACGCCGCGAAAGACGTGCGACGTCATCCGCGTGCTCGCCTGCTCGTCGTAGTCGCTCGTGCGTGACTTGATGCGCACGATGTAGCTGTCGGGTGCGATGCCCTGGCGCGCGAGCTGCCATGTCACGCGCACATTGGAGACGCTCGTCTTGTCGGCAGTGTACGACTCTTCCGACGCCGTCAGCGTCGTGATCTGCGCGACGCTCGGCGTATTGCTGTAGTCGATGATCGGATACTTGCTGTAATCGAGCTCATCGCTGTACATCGCCTCATCATACTCAGCGAGCTTGAGCGATACCTTGAGATCGCCGTCGCGCTCCGCATTGACGATACGGAAGGGCTTGACGGCCTTGTCGACCTCGCCGAATGCATAATTATCGAAGCGCTGCGGCAGGGCTGTACTCTCAAATGGCGTCGTGAGCTTGAGCGTGTCTGTCTCGGTCGTCTTGGCGACGACATCGCGGCGGATCAGACTGTCATTACTCAGTGAGATGTAAATCTCGTATTTTTTTGAGGCGTCGAGCTGCACCGTCTTGTCGAGCTTGACCGTTGTCGTGGTCGCCGAGACGATGCGGCCCGAGGCGATGCCGAGGCGGCTGACGGCATGATTAAAGCCGACGATATCACCATATTCGGCGACGATGGCGTCGATATCGGTCGAAAGCTCTATAAATTGCAGCTGGCGCTCATTTGTCGCGAGCGCCGTGATGGCCTCGCGGTACGCCTGCGAGCGGCGCTTGACGCCAAAGAGTGTGAGCTGGGCTGTATTGTCGCTTGAGCGGTCTGTATTGTAATTCGGCGAGCGCACGGTCATGACCGTACTTTTAAAGTCATTTTGCCCGTCATTGTACGTGACCTCAATCGCCCGCGCGCGATCTTCGGTGCTGCTAAAGGAGCCCTTGACTGACGAGACCGTCGTGCGACCCTCGCCAAAGATCTGCGTGATGTGCCCCGGTCGGTCGACGACGATGCCGATATTGCGGCCGTGCGGGATGATGACCGCATGGCCGACATTGGCCGCTTTTTGCGCGGCGTTCCAGCGCTTCTGCGCCGTGTCAAAATAGGCATCGAAGCGGTAGCGCGGCTCCTTCTCGCCGTCTTGATTCGTGATTTCCTCGTCGGCGTAGGCTGCGGCCGATTTCCACTGCTGCCAGTATGCGTCCAGGCAGCTGGCCGGGTATCCGGCAATGACATACTCATTTTCGCCGGTCTTGATATTCTTGAGGCTACGGCATCCATGCAGGATGTCGTAGCAGGCCCAGATAGGGTTGTCAGCCGCCCGCTGCTCGTAATAGCCTGTCTCGGGGTTGTGTACCCAGACGGTTTTGCGCGTCTGTCGCCAGTTGAGTGACGGCACGCCGCCCGACAGCTGATTATTTGCTTTGATGCGCAGCGCGACGAGTACTTTATTTGGTCTGCTGTAGATGCCGTCGATGTAACTCGTCATGATTGACCAACTTACCATACTCTGATAGCGTGACGATGTCGGCTTATTTACAGCCGTCACACGGACATCATACTGGCCCGCCTTGAGGCCGGTGACGGAAAAAGTGCGGCGCAGGGCGCTATTTGTCGCGGCTGTCACACTGTAGTAATAGCCCGTATCATCTTTTTTAAAATTGTGCCAGCTGTCGCCCTGTCCCCTGCGGTACTCGAGCAAAAATTTTGCGGTCGCATTGTCGTAGTCGCCTTTGTCATTGACATGATAGAGCCCGGCCGGAAATTCTAACGTGACGTCAAGCGCTGATGCCTTGGTACTGTCGCTCGTGCGTGTGACAGCCTGGCCCTGCACGAGCTCGACGCCGACGCTCTGGTCGAGCGGCGTATTTTTAAAAAATGATATCGGCTTTTGGTCATTTGTGCCGAGGCGCGTCTCGAGCTGGACGCCCGAGAAATTGCCGATGTCCGTGTAGTCGATGCGGATATTGTCGATGCTGTCGACTGGGCCGTAGCCGCCGCAGTAGAGCAGATTGAGGTACTGCTCGTTATTGACTGTCTCGACGTGCTGCTCAAGGAGCTGCGGCGCGGGGATGCACTCGCCATACGTCTCGCCGACGACTGTGCCCGCCGTCGTGGTCGGTGTCGGCAGGTCCCAGCCATAGGTTTGCGTCGTCTCGTGGTCATTCCAGTTGATATTGTCAACCGCCTGCGGAAAGACGGCGTTGATGATCTTACCGCCCAGAAACATCACAGCGCCAGACGCGAGCAACGCGCCGACGTGTCCCGCGCGAAATGCTGTGCCAAGGCCCTTCCAGAGGCCGCCCGCGATGTTGCTCGAGTAGACTGAGAGAGCAATCATCGCGACGAGGCCGAGCACGCGCATAATGCCCTTGCCCGCGATATGCGGGATGACGACGATCTGTGAGCCGTCGAGCGGCGTCGTCTCGTCTGGGTGCTCGACAAGGTTGCCGTCGATGTAGACATCGCGTCCCTCCGTCTCGACGTATGCGGTTACTTTGCCGCCCGTGTAGCAGATCTCCTCAATCTCGCGCCGCGTCGGCTCGAATGGGTTTGCAACCTTTACAATCTGTATCAATGCCATCCTCCTCCTGGGCTGTAATACCCGACGATGCGCGACTGCCAGCGCCGCAGCCGGTCAATGCAGACGCCCGTCGGCAGGTAAGCGTGTAAAAATCTGCCGTCACCGACATAGATGCCGACATGATTTGCCCAGAGCCCAGGCGTCAGCCGCAGCAGCACAAGGCAGCCTACGCGCGGCCCGTCGAGGCGAATCCAGTCATCCTCCTGGCGTTTCATCGTCCCGGCGATGTCGGCCGCCTCCACTGCTGAGATACTGTAATCTGGCACCGCATATCCTTGACGGCGGAAGGCTTCTTTGACGAGTCCCCAGCAGTCCAGGCCCTTCTTCGCATCCCGCCCGCCGTCGGCAAAAGGAATACCGATTAAGTCATCGTATGTAAAATCCATAATTTACACCCTCTTTGTGCTCCTGATGCGCTCTTTTGCTATCTCAAAATACTTCTCGTCCCGCTCAATACCGATAAAGTCGCGTCCTGTCTCGCGGCACGCGACGCCAGTCGAGCCGCTGCCCATGCAGTTGTCGAGTACGATATCGCCCGGCCTCGTGTACATCCCAATTAGCCATTTAAGCAGCTCGGTCGGCTTCTCGGTCGGATGGTACCCGTGGCGCGGGATTGGCGCGTGATACACAGTTGTATTGCAGCGCCGTCCGTCGCGGTTTTCTACCACGATACTCTTGTACCCCCCCCAATTTTCTGATTTTGTGCCGCTTTTGGCCCTATATGGCTTGCCCTGTCTGCCCTTGCGGTCGTAGTACGGTGGCCGCTTGTAAAAGACCTCGATATTTTCGTGGGCTTTGAGCGGTTTGCGGTTTGCATTGAGAAAGTCCGTTCCCTGCGGCTTGGCCCAGATGATCTCGTATCTATACATCTTGAGGTTTGACATGATGAGCCGTGTCGTAAAAGGCTGATTTGAGAAGAGCACGATGGCCGCATTATCTTTGGCGACGCGCTCGTACTGCTCCCAGAGCAGCTCCATCGGTATGACGGTATCCCATTTATTACGCGTGCATCCGTACGGCAGGTCGCAGAGTATCATATCGACGCTCTTGCTATCGAGCTGCTGCATGATTTTTAAGCAGTCACCTCTGTATAATCTCATAGTCTCACCGTCCCGTTTGGATGCCCGGCTCGCCGCCAAAGCGTTCAGGGATAAGGCACGAGGCGAGGTTATTTTTGCATGTCTTGTTGCCCGCGTAGCCGCAGCGGATGTCGCCGCAAACAAACGGACAGAAGTCCGTGAGATACTTCCAAGCTGGGAAGCGGTTGGCGAGCTCTGGCGATGCGCCGAGCGTGAAGGTAATCCACTGCTCGTCGTACGTCGTCTCGGTAATTTGGAATTCCAGCTCCATCTCGGCCTTGTCTACATCGAGGCACTTTGCGTGTACGATGTAGATTCTCACACGCGCGTCGGTCAGGCCGCCGTACTTCTGCAGGTATGTCGTGATGAGTCCCTGGCCTGCGGCGATCTTCATGTTGAGCGCTGGCAGGGATTTCCCGTCCTCGCTGTAGTCCTCGATGTCGACGGGGAAGGCTGTCCAGGTCTTGCCCGCCCATGTCACATCTTCTGTATTGCGTACGAGACGGATATTCTCGGCAAGCTGCTCATGGCTGATGTCAAATAGCAGCAAAAAAGGCGCGTCGGTCGATAATTTATTCTTCTCCAGCGTTGCGATCTTGGAAAATTGCAGCACGCTTACACCTCCTCAAATTTCAGCGTACCCTGCCAGCCGTAGGGATAATTTTCTTGCCACTCGAGCGCCTCAATAAAGCGCACGACGTGGTCTTTCTTCGTGTTCCAGTCCCGCCAGGCAAATTGCTGGAATGTGCCGACCTGCCTGAAAAATGCCTGCAGCTTGGCAAAGTCAGCATCATTGACGCCGACCCATGTATACGTCCACGTCTCGACCATGCGCGTCGTGCGTGGCCTTGTCTTTTTGTAATTCGCGTCGCTCGTGACGCTGATCGTGCTGTCCTGCAGTTTATCCTTGTACGAGTCACCCGCACCCGACGAGGATGCGATGTTGGGCTCCGGGAAATCTGTCGGAAAAGTGTATGTCTCTGCCATTACATTGTCCCCTTGAGTGCCGTCTTGAGATTGCGCCCGAAGCCGCCGCGGTCACGCTGGGCACCGTCGACGACAACATCGAGCACCCATTTCCCTAGGTCCTCATTAAAACCACTCTTCTGGACGCTGACCTCCGAGCTTGTCTTATTTGTGATATTGACGATGACGCCGCCGCCCTTGCTGCCATTGCCGCCCATCGCCCGCAGATTGCGGTCATTGAGTGGGATGACGGCCTCATGCTCTCCGCCCTCGCCAATCATCGCAAGGGTCGGCGCTGTGACGATGCCGCCTGATGCAAAGCCCGGTACCTTGAGATGACTGGCAAAATTAGCAGTATTAGAGAGGCCGCTTGTAAATTGCGTCGCCGGTGAGACGCCCGCAAAGCCGAAAGTGTTGCTGTGTTGTGTGCCGCCGAAATTGTACGCTGCCGACGTGCCGCCGCGTGAGCCGCTGAAAATGCCGAGGATGCTCGTCATCCAGCTTGCGGCGAGGCGCTGTGCAGCAATCTTGGCCATCATATTGAGCACCGAGTTGCCAAAATCCTGCAGGGCTGCTTTGGCTCCCTTTGTGCCGCGGATAAATTCGGTCATGCTGTCGGTCATCGTACTGTACAGCGTATCCGATACATCAGCAATGTAGCCGATCATACTGCCGTGCGCGTCCTGCCAGATCTTGACGTACTCCTTCGCGAGCTTGCGCTCGGCTTCGCGATCGAGCGACTCCTCGCCCGCTTTCATGCCCTTTGATTTCTCGGCGGTGCCGTCAGCCTTGATGACTGGCGTACCTATGTAGGCGACGAGCTGGGCGAGGTTGCCCTCCTCGACAAGGTACTCGACGTACTTGTCATGGGCCTCCTGCTTTGCCTTGCGCTGCTTGTCCTGTGCTTCGTCGACCTGTGCGTAGTACCAATCGCTGATTTTCCTGCGCGTCTCGTAGTCATTCTTGTCGCGCATCAGCTCTTTTTCTTTCTTCTCGCGCTCGCGGTCGAGCTTGACGATGGTCTGCTGGTACTCGATGTCGGCCGACTCCTCGTAATCGTGGCGCTCCTGCGCGAGCGCCGCACGCGATGTCAGCTCAAAATTCCGCCATGCCTCGCGCCATTTTTTTAAAAATTTCGAGGTCGCCTCCTCGGTATACTTGCCGAGCTCCTCTTTGAGCTTGGTGATGATCTCTGTCGGCGCGCCCTCTGCCTGCAGCTGGCGGATTTTTGCTGCCTTGCCAGCAATATCCTCAGTCATCTTAGTCCACTCTTGCTGGTATGCGTAGCCGCTGTCTTTGAGTACGCTCGCTCGCAGCTCAGCAAGCATCTTGTTGGCGTCATCTGTCGCTTTTTTGATGCGTTTCGCCGCCTCGTCGGCCGCTTTTTGCGATGCGTCGACGGTCGTCTTGATAGTCTGCCCGCCCGTCATCTTGTCCATGTCGATATAGCCAGCATAGCTATAGCCGCTGTAGTACGAGTCGAGTCCTGTCGAGTGCTTAACACCGTGCGTGTCGCTAGATACCCAGCCGCCAGCGCCATCCGATACACCAATATGCGCCCAGGGGTTGTCTGCCGCGCCATCGCTCCATACGACAAGTGACCCTTTTGGTGCCGTCTGGCCGCTTGATGCGTCTACCCATGCGCCATTAGCTTGCGCAGTATCGACCCAGTCTTTGACGAGGTCGCTGATGACGCCTGTGTTTGCGCCGATCCCCTGCGCGAGGTATGACACAAAGTGGGCGCACGTATTTACGCCAAGTTGCTCACCGATATTTTTTGCCGCCTCGTCATACATCGATACGCCAATCGGCACATCAATTACCGAGGTCTGTGGCTGCCCGCCGCCAGTCATTGCCACTTGCGACGTTGTCATTGAGCCGTAGTACCCCTCGACTTTTGATACGTAATCTGGATTTGCGTTCGGGTCGGCGTGGCCAAGGTTATATGCTGATATCGCATCCTTAGTGTTACCACTATATTGCGTTAGCAAATACTGCAGGTATCCAGTCATCGCCATGATGTTGTCATTTGGGTCGCTGCCCTCGCCGTAGCCGCGGCCACCGCCGAATTGGTTGGCAATGTCCTGCGATATCTGTCCGAGTCCCCAATGTGCATTGTCTGACGACCACACATCCGACTTGCCATGTGACTCAGTCTTGATGATCGCGGCAATCAGAGCCGGGTCCACTCCCCAATATGTGCCAGCATACTCAATTTCCTTCGCCCACTGTGCAAGCTCTGGATCATCCTCAAAAGAGTATTTTGTCCGCATCGGTGTCGACGTCGACGCGATGGCTCCTGCACTACCGCCGCCAGACGGCGTACTTCCACTGCCTCCCGAGATGCCTGTACCGCCAAGCGTATCTTTCAGAGAGTCCGCCAGCTTCTGTGCATTCGCCTCAGCTTCTTTTATCTTTTCGTCTGCTTCCTCTTGATTCAACTTTGCGATAAAGTCCGGGTCGTCTTTATGTCGGTTCCACCACTGGTCCTGCAGGCCGCTTATTACGTCCGGGTCTGTGACTGTGCTCCATGTCGAGCCGTGGTCTGTAAATGCATCCGATATTAGCGGGTTTACGCCAGCACCCTGTCCTTGCAATGCGTTGACCATTGCAATATTGGTGTCTACGCCAGCCGATTTCTTCTCCCAGGTGCCCTGGTCCTTATTCCAGCGGTATGTCGCGCCGTCCTGCTCAAATTCATTCGACTTCTTTTCGGCAAGGAGCCCTTGGCGGTATTGGTATAAGCAGTATGCCGCATAGGCGATGGCCGCACCGACGCCTACCCAGCCGCCCGCTAGTGCCCAGACAGCACTTGTGAGTCTCACGACACTGCTGCGCGCAACAGCCATAGCCGATACTGTTCTCGTCCCAGACTCTACCGCCTTGACGCCCGTCGTGGCCGTCGCTACTGTCAGAGCCTCCTGCTCTACTTTTGTCGACGTGACCGCTGCTTTGGATATATTCTCGGCCGTCACTTTTTTCGTCGCCGTCTCGCCCGCCGTCGTGCCTGTGACGACTTCGGACGCCGTCAGAGCATCCTGCGCCACGGTTGTCTCGGCCACAGCGGCCTCAGCGGCTACATTCGCCTCGACGATGCGGCCCGAAGCGACGGTGGCAGCATCGGCTTTGGCGACCTCGCTCTCTGCTGCGAGTGCGTTACCCTCGACGATGCGCGAGGCTGACGCTCCCGCCGCGGTGTTGGCCTCGGTGATCTGTGCGGCGGCTTTCTCGGCAGCCCCAGCTTTTGCTTGCTCGGCCTCGGCGGCAATCTCCACCTCGCGGGTCTTCTGCGTCTGGTAGCTCAAAAAGGTCTTTTCCATCGCCGCCCGCTCTTTGAGCTGGGCTTCTTCAAGGGCAATCGTGCGCTGAGTCGTAAATTCGGTGACGAGGCGCGTCTTCTCAGCCTCGGTGATCTCCATCTTCTGGACGGTCTTTTCGTATGCCTTGATTTCCTTATCCGCCGCGGTCTGCATCGCGGTCATGCGCTTATTGATGGCGCGCTGCTGTACTTTGGTAATCTCGGCCTGCGTCTTCTCGGCCTCGACCACCTCGGCATTTCCGCCGAGCGCCTTGCCGACGGTCGACTTGACGGCCGACGTCGCCTTGGTGCCAATGGCACGGACGGCCTGAATGGATTTGTAGACGGCGTAGAGCTTGACAAGGTCCGTCGTCAGCGTCTTGATCTCT
>ERZ1031347.801-NODE-801-length-13455-cov-14.434627_pt1 | contig 13455 bp, 15 predicted proteins | sample MGYA00517106_ERZ1031347 | MGnify/ENA primary metagenome ERZ1031347 (study PRJEB33719, sample SAMN04261392) | wastewater metagenome | biome: periurban shantytown; feature: human; material: feces | host: Homo sapiens | place: Peru: Lima | collected 2012-07-19 ...
CTGACGAAAAATTTGACGACGCATCTGTCGCACAATCTTTGTGCGGTATTGCCAATAAAAAATACAACTTTGAATGAAAGAGAAAAGAGATGATCGCCTTGCGTACAAAGGCAAAACAATACGAAATGGATATGTGCAGCGGTCCGATCCTGCGGAAAATGCTGATGTTTGCACTGCCGCTGATGCTGTCCAGTATTTTGCAGCTGTTGTTTAATGCAGCGGACATTGTGGTGGTGGGAAAGTTTGCCGGTGACAATTCGCTGGCGGCAGTCGGCTCAAACACTGCCCTGATCAATCTGCTGACCAACTTATTTATCGGGCTGTCCATTGGTGCGAATGTTGTGGCGGCACGTTCCTACGGGGCAAAGACGTGGGACGATCTGCGGGACACGGTGCATACATCTATGCTGTTAAGCATGATCAGCGGCGGCTTGCTGATGGTGCTGGGCGTGATCGGTGCCCGACAAATGCTGATCTGGATGCAGACACCGGAGGAGGTGCTTCCGCTGGCAACCACATACCTGCGAATCTACTTTCTGGGTATGGCTTCTACAATGGTCTATAACTTTGGCAGTGCTCTGCTGCGGGCAGTGGGGGACACCAAACGGCCGCTGTATTTCCTGCTCTGTGCCGGTGTCATCAATGTGGTGCTGAATCTGATTTTTGTAGTCGGCTTTCATCTGGACGTAATGGGTGTCGCCATTGCTACGGTGATCTCCGAAACCGTTTCCGCATTGCTGGTGCTGCGTTGTCTGATGAAAGAGACCGGCGGGATTCATCTGGAACTGCGTGCTCTGCATATTCATCGAAAGAAGATGATACAGATTTTGCGAATTGGTTTGCCGGCGGGATTTCAGGGCGTGGTATTCGCTTTGTCCAACGTGGTGATCCAGTCCTCGGTCAACATTTTCGGAAACATCGTGGTTGCCGGAAACTCTGCCGCTGCCAATCTGGAGGGGTTCGTGTACATGGCAATGAACGCCTTTTATCAGACCACCCTTTCCTTTGTCAGCCAGAACTACGGGGCAGGGGAACAGAAGCGAATCCACCGAATCGTACTTTTGGGGGAAGCCTGCGTGATCGTCACTGGTACGCTGCTGGGAAATGCGGTTGTATTTTTCGGAAACGAATTGCTTCACATCTACTCCAGCAATCCGGAAGTCATTGCCGCGGGAATCGTGCGTCTGCACTATATCTCTATGGTTTACGCTCTCTGCGGCATTATGGACGTTATGGTGGGAGCACTGCGTGGTATCGGATATTCTGTTATGCCGATGATTGTTTCCATTGTGGGCGTGTGTGTGCTGCGTCTGGTGTGGCTGGCGACGGTGTTCCAGATTCCGGAATATCACCGAATCGAAACGGTTTATCTGTCCTATCCGGTCACGTGGATACTGACCAGTCTTGTCTATATCGTGTTCTTTATCTGGGTACGCGTCCGAACGTGCCGGAAATCGGCTGCTGCCTGAGTGCGTTTGAAAAGCTGCTGTATGCTCCAAAGGCATATGGCAGTTTTTTCTATTTCTGCATAAAATTCGTACTGCAAAATGCTTGACGTGTCATAATCTCCGTGCTATAATATATTGGTAGTACCAATTAAAGAGGTGTTTGTCAAATGAAATGGATGAAACAATTTGGAATCATTCTGTTGGTTTCCTTTGTGGGAGAGGTGTTGGAAAAGTGGATCCCGCTGCCGATTCCGGCGAGTATTTACGGCATCATACTGCTGTTTCTCTGCCTGAAGCTGCGGATCATTCCCCATGAATCCGTGCATGAAACGGGAAAATTTCTGATCGAGATCATGCCGCTGATGTTTATTCCGGCGGCGGTGGGCTTGCTGGAAACATGGGATGTGATCGCACCGGCGTGGCTGGAGTATGTGGCGGTCACAGTGCTTTCCACATGGATCGTGATGATTATTTCCGGTAAGGTAACACAATCAGTCATTCGACACAGAAAAAAAGGAGTGCAGGAAAATCATGTTTGACTTTTTGGAAAATTCAGCGTTTTTTGGTGTGGTGATCAGCGTGGCATCTTATGGCTTGGGGTTGCTGCTGAAGAAAAAATTCAAGCTGGCAATTCTGAATCCGCTGCTGATCTCCATTATTATCACCATTGCATTTCTGGCGTGTACCGGAATCAGCTATGAGAAATACGATGAGGGTGCGAAGTATCTGAGCTATCTGCTGACCCCTGCAACCGTTTGCCTTGCTATTCCGCTGTACGAGCAGCTGGAATTGTTGAAGAAGAACTGGCATGCAGTCCTGATCGGCATCTTATCCGGCGTGTTGTCCAGCCTGGGGGCAATTCTGGGAATGGCAATGCTGTTCAGGTTCAGCCATGAGGAATATGTAACGTTTTTGCCGAAGTCCATTACCACTGCCATTGGCATGGGCGTTTCGGAAAAGCTGGGCGGCTATGTGTCTATCAGCGTTGCCGCAATTATCATTACCGGTGTGCTGGGGAATATTTTTGCGGAAATCGTTTTCCGGCTGTTCCGGATTCACGAGCCTGTGGCAAAAGGCATTGCATTAGGTACAGCTTCCCACGCTATCGGCACTGCAAAGGCAATGGAACTGGGAGAAGTGGAAGGTGCGATGAGCAGCCTGTCCATCGTAGTTGCCGGTTTGATTACCGTAATCGGGGCAACGATTTTTTCACATATCATGTGAGGTGGCTTATGCAGGAAGAAACCAGAGAATATCAGAAAGTGATCTCTTATTTGTCCCAGATGATCGCCAGCGGAGAACTGGCTATTGGTTCTCGGCTGCCTACAGAACGCAGCCTTGCGGAAACGCTGTCGATCGGGCGAAACTCTACCCGAGAGGCTCTGCGAATGTTGGAGCATACCGGCGTGATTGTCTGCAAGCGTGGCTCCGGCAACTATCTGACCGGAAACGTATCCCGCCCAATCACGGAAATGGTACATATGATGCTGTTGCTGGGACAGACTGACCGAAAAGAGATCTGCTCGTTTCGGCGGAATATGGAAAAAGCAGTCTGTCGGGCGATTCTAGATCAGGACACCTTTTCCCGCTGGAAGGAACAGGCAGCCGTCTTGCTGCAAAAGGCACAGGAACAACAGCCGCTGGATCGGCAGATTGAACTGGATCGGCAATTTCATTTTTTGCTGATCCATGCCACGGAAAATCAGTTCTGGATCGCATTGCTGGAACCAATTACAGAAGTTTACCGCAAGTGGATCGATACCGCATTGCAGACGGCAAGTGATACTGTCAAGCAAAAGCTACAGGAATCACATACCATGCTGTTTCAGGCGTTGTGCTGCGGAGATTATCCCGCCTGCGAAAAGGCAATCGATGCTCACTATGATTTGGTGGATAATGAACTGGAAAAAGAAATATGAGGGCAGCACCGTACAAGCTTTGTGCGATAATCCCTATAGAAAGCACTGCATCAACGAATGTCACAGTTTGTGCAGTGCTTTTTTATGCAACATTCCGATTTTGGGGTGAATTCTGCTGTGAAATGCCACAAAAATTCTTGACAGCTTCAGATTCTATGGTATAATAGAGGTATATGTCATTTGGAGGTACAAACGTATGAAATTTTGGAAAAGACTCACTGCCTGTGCATTGACAGCTGCTATGGCGGCTGGATTTGCAGGCTGCGGCAGCTCCGGCGGAGATGCTTCGAAAAAAGAAGATTCCGATAAGGAAGACGCAGTGATTCCCTACGACAGCGATTTCACCATTGGCGTGGACAAGATCGCTGAAGCTATGGGTGCCGGCTGGAATGTGGGAAATCAGCTGGAAGCCAATTCCGGCGGAAAAGTCAACGAAACCGTATGGGGCAATCCGGAGATCACACAGGAACTGATTTCCGCAGTGGCTGATGCTGGATTCACGACTGTTCGTGTGCCGGTTTCCTATCTGGATCGCATTGATGATGCGAACGGCTATCAGGTGGATTCCGCTTGGCTGGACCGTGTGGAAGAAGTGGTGCAGTATTGCTATAATGAGGGACTGTATGTGATTATCAATATGCACGGCGATGGCTATAATAGCATTGACGGCGGCTGGTTCCTGGTAAACGGCGAAGATCAGGATATGATTCGCGAAAAGTATGAAGCGGTATGGAAGCAGATCGCGGAACGCTTTGCAAAGTATGACGAACATCTGATTTTCGAATCCATGAACGAAGAATCTGACGGTACATATGATGGCGACCCGAACAAGGAGTACTATGCAAATCTGAATCAGTACAATCAGATTTTTGTAGATACGGTTCGTGGTACGGGCGAAAAGAACACGCACCGCTGGCTTTTGGTTCCGGGCTGGAACACCAACATTGAGTACACCATAGGGGACTATGGCTTTGAGATGCCTACTGATGAAAAATGTTCTGCTGGAGAAAGCCGCATGATGGTTTCGGTACACTACTATGACCCGTGGGATTACTGTGGTATAGAGGATCTGAAAACCATTCTGTGGGGCGAGTACGGCGATAATCTGATTGAAGTTAACGGCTTCCCGAAGATGAATAAGGCAAAATGGGGCGACGAATCTTATCTGGACGATCTGTTCAGTCGCATGCAGGAAAAATTCGTAAAGAATGATATTCCGGTTATCATTGGTGAGTATGGCTGTATCGACAAGTCCTCGGCTTATGCAGATTTTGCCGGACAGATTCAGGGCAACCGTGCATACTGGGACGGCTATGTTGCAGGTAAGGCTGCTTCAATGGGCATGATTCCGGTATACTGGGATAACGGCTTTAACGGCGTGTATGGCTTTGGTCTGTTCGACCGCAACACATATGAGCAGACACAGCCGGAGATCATCTCCACCATTCTGAAAGCAGTAAAGAACAAAGACCCGAAGGCTGGTCTGGATACTGTCGTAGAAAATAAGGTGGAAAAGACAGACGATGCACATGCATACATCGGCATTCAGACGGAAGTTTACACATTCCGGAACACCTGCAGCGATGCCAAGTACGGCAAGGACACGGATTACTTCAACACACTGATCAAGTGGGGCGAGGACGACCAGATCATTGACACTGGTGCGAAATTTACAGATGCGACCATTTCCGCAGACGGTACTTATACCGTTTCTGTGGACGGTTACGATTTCTCCTCTGACAGCAGCAAGCTGAACATGCTGTTTGTCAGCACAGACTTTGCCTTTAACAACACGCTGAAAGTCAGCGATGTTGTTGTAAAGTGCGACGATCAGGAGATCCCGATTGACAAACCGCTGGTAATGGCTGATGATCAGGGCAATTTCTACATGGAACTGGTGAACATTTACAACACTGATCTGGCGGCGTTGGATTATACCATGCCGAAGAACAGCTTTAGCGTTACCTTTACCATTGAGGGTATGGACAGCGTTCTGGCTGCGTAAACTGTAATAAACCTTATTAAGAAAAGATTCCTCTCAACGGGTTAGTGGTTGGGAGGAATTTTTTTGATAAAATTTTCGGAAAATATTGACATTATCGATTGAAAAGTGTATAATATAGTTATCAATTGCGAAATGAGAGAGGAGAATTATGGTATGACTTTATTGATTCTTATTATATTGGCATATGCAATAAAAGCGGTTATGGACTTTATTAATCAGAATGGTAGTGGTATTTTAATGTTGCTTTTTGAACTCGTACTGTGGTTAATAAAACTGCCGGTTAGAGTGGCAAAAACAATCCGAGTGTACTCTCGTAAAGTGAAAAGAAGAATTTCTGCAAAAGCGGGAAAGAACGCAGAAGAATCTGTGTTGGAACAAAAATACGATTTGAAGTCAAAAGAGGATAAAGAAGAAAATCGTTCTAAGTTTATGATCTTTCTTGATTTTGCAATTTTAGGATTGGTTTTATTTTTTTCAATTGGAGCAATTTATAAAACAATTCCACGTGAGTATGAAATGCATGATGTTACATATAAATTGCCACAAAAATATGAATATGATCCTTTCGAGAAGGATACTGATGTATTCGACTTAGACGATGTGGATGTGATCTGGGTGGAGTATTATGAGGACTATGCAAAAGATGAGAAAGACAAGGAATGGAAATTGTCGTTTTATTCTGGCGACATTGAAGATAACATTTGGTATAGTGACGTACTTGGGACGAAAGTAGCAAAAAACACAAGTAATCCGCAAAGGCAAATGTTTGCTTTTTTTCTTGATAATGATATGTACTGTTTTAGAACTACTTGTTATACGGATTATTATGCTGAAAAAGTAGATAAAGACGAATTTGAAAAACTAATATCTTCAATCAAGCTGCGTGAGTGATGTTTTACGTTGAAAAAGCACAGTGAATAGAAGATAGGCGTTCTAGCTGCGAAAATAGCACTCTAAAATCGTATCAAAAAGTCGGTTTCTGCAAAATTGCAGGGACCGTCTTTTTGATATGCATACGGAAATAAAAGAAAAGCCTTGTTCATTTGAACAAGGCTTTTAGTGGGGTGGGAGATGGGATTCGAACCCACGATCTTCGGGACCACAATCCGACGCTTTAACCAGCTAAGCTACACCCACCATATATGCGTCCCTCTGCGGGACTTTTGGCGCGCCTTACTGGATTCGAACCAGTGGCTTACTGCTTAGAAGGCAGTTACTCTATCCAGCTGAGTTAAAGGCGCTTTTGGAGCGGGTGATGGGAATCGAACCCACGTAACCAGCTTGGAAGGCTGGAATTCTACCATTGAACTACACCCGCATGGCGTTTATCGGTTTCGTTTATCTCGTCAACCGACTTATATATTATAGCACAGTACAACGAATTTGTCAAGCTTATTTTTCAATGTTTTTCCATCAATTTATGCGATCAAAAGTCGAATTTTGCAAAATAAACGAAAGTAAATGGAGTGAGGCACACTAAACATGCCGAAAACTGATTTTTACGCTTCTTCATTTCGATTTGCTATTCAGACGAAAATGTGCTATAATAAAAATGACAGCATTCAGGAAACACTGCATAAAGCTTGTACGTAAGATGCACGGTCAGATTTTTCGGCAGATTGCGTGCAAAGCCGTCAGGCGGACTTTATGCAGTGTTTCCGTAATATATAGAAAGAGGTATTCGCTATGGGAATAGAAAAAGTTCCTGCCAAGATCGATATGCTGCACGGGTCACTTTGGGACAAGCTGCCACGCTTTGCACTTCCGGTTGCAGCCACGGCGATTCTGGAACAGCTGTTTAATGCATCGGATATTGCCATTGTAGGCAATTTTTCAAGCGGGGATAAAACTGTTGCCGTTGCGGCGGTAGGGGCAAACAGTCCGCTGATCGGGCTGATCCTGAACTTATTTATTGGTATTGCACTGGGTGCCAACGTCGTAATTGCCAATGCTATCGGCAGAAAGGACATGCAGTCCGTCAAGAAAGCCGTACATACCGCCTTAATCGTAGCGGTGCTCAGCGGCATAGTGGTAACAGTTATCGGGGAACTGGTAGCAGGAAAAGTCATGGGACTGCTTCACGTGCCGGACGATGTTTTTCCGGAGGCATTGCTGTATCTGCGGATTTATCTGTTGGGGCTGCCGGTCATTTTTCTTTACAATTTTGAAGCGGCAGTGTTCCGGAGCATCGGCGATACGAAGATTCCATTGCAGGCTCTATTGATTTCCGGCGTTTTGAACGTGATTCTGAACCTGTTCTTTGTCATCGTGCTGCATATGACCGTCAACGGCGTGGCAATTGCCACAGTAATTGCCAACGGTGTCAGCTCTTTGATTTTGCTTTGGAAACTGCTGCATACTGACAAATGCGTTCGCGTGTCACGGAGCGACTTGTGCATTGACCGGCAGAGTTTGCTTCGCATTGTGCAAATCGGACTTCCGGCGGGAATTCAGAGTGCTGTTTTTGCAATGGCAAACATTGTGATACAATCTGCTATCAACAGTCTGGGAACTACGGTGATCGCGGCTTCCAGTGCGGCGTTCAATCTGGAGATACTGGCGTACTACGTGCTGAATTCGTTCAGTCAGGCGTGCACGACGTTTGTGGGACAAAATTACGGGGCAGGTAATATGCGGCGTTGCCGAAAGGTACTGGGGCTGTGTCTGGCGGAAGATGCCATTGCATCTGCGGCGGCAATCGGGCTGATTTTGATTTCCGGTAAATTCCTGCTGTCGATTTTCAACCACGATCCGGAAGTAATTCAGATCGGTTATGTCCGTCTGGTCACCATTTTTTCCGCCTACGTGTTCAGCATGCTGTATGAAGTGATGTCCGGCTATCTCCGCGGATTTGGCATTTCGCTGGTGCCGGCAATTTTGACAACGATCGGTGTTTGCGGAATCCGGTTCGCGTGGATCTATATCGTGTTCCAGAAAAGCCAGACATTCCAGACGATCATGCTGGTTTATCCGGTCAGCCTCGCAGCAACCGCAGTATTGATCGGCATTGCCCTGCTGGTCTATCGTCCGTCACGGCGGCTGGAAAAGAAAGCTGTATAAGGGAAACACTGAATAAAGCCCGCCTGACGGCTTTGCACGCAATCTGCTTGCAGATTTTCCGTCATATTGCCCAGAAATCCCTTGCCATACATCCAGTATGCCTGCGGAATTTCTATGCAATCTGCCGAAAAATCTGACTACGCATCTTACGCACAAGCTTTATTCAGTGTTTCCTAAGCATTCGTAAAACAGAAAAGAAACATACTTTTACCCGAAAGGAGAAACGATCATGGAAAAATTCGTACCATTTGAAAAACTAAGCAAGAAGAAACAGAAAGCACTGAACGACCAGAAACGCGGCGATTGGGGAAATGTCAACCCTGCCACACAGGTCTTGCCGGACAAGAAGAAATATTCCAGAAAACAGAAACACAAGGGGAGTGAACTCGATGATTAAAATAGAAGGCACTTATAACACAGCGATCGTCTATGCAGATACCATAGAAGCGGGTGCCGAGGGGCAGATTCAGAAGCTGGTATCACAGGAATTCACCAAGGGCAGCCGGATTCGCATTATGCCTGATGTACACGCAGGCAAGGGCTGTACCATTGGAACGACCATGACCATTACGGATAAGATCGTGCCGAATCTGGTGGGTGTAGACATTGGCTGCGGCATGGAAACGGTGGAATTGAAAGCCAAGAGAATCAACCTGCCGGAACTGGACAGTTTCATTCACAAGAATATTCCCTGCGGCTTTGAGATTCGCAGTGCCGCACACAAATATATCGCCAATACCAGACTGGAAGAACTGTACTGTAAAGAAGCAGTTTCCATGCCCCGTGCGGAATGCAGTCTGGGGACACTGGGCGGCGGCAACCACTTTATTGAAGTGGACAAGGCAGAGGACGGCAAACTGTATCTGGTAGTGCATTCCGGCAGCCGAAATGCCGGCTTACAGGTGGCAAAGTACTATCAGGACAAGGCGTATGCTCTGCTGAAAGAAAACGGGGAAATTCCCTATGAATTGGCATACTGTGAGGGAGAACTGCTGGAGCAGTATCTTCACGATATGCAGATCATGCAGGAATTTGCCGACTGGAACCGTCGGGCAATTACGGATACCATTCTGAAAGGCTGTAAGCTGAAAGAACAAGGGCGGTTCACGACGATTCACAACTATATCGATATAGAAAACCGGATTCTTCGGAAAGGGGCGGTTTCTGCACAGGTAGAGGAGTTGCTGCTGATTCCGATCAATATGCGGGACGGTTCGCTGATTTGCAGAGGAAAGGGCAATGCCGAGTGGAATTGTTCTGCTCCTCACGGAGCCGGCAGACTAATGAGCCGGAGCGATGCCAAGAATTCTTTTACCGTGCATGCCTATCGGAAGGAAATGGAGGGCATTTATTCCTCGACTGTCAGTGCAGAAACGCTGGACGAATGCCCTATGGCATACAAAAGCAAGGAAGCCATTCTGGAACAAATCACGCCGACCGCAGAAGTGGTGCGGGAAATCCAGCCGGTCTATAACTTTAAGGCGGAGTGATTGAATATGTATGGCATGGTTTTAGGTGGTGCGTGGCTGCTTTCGGTATCGGAAACGGCAATTGAAGTATTGCATCACCCCTCTGAAACTTTTGAGTTTGATTCTGTTGTGAAGCTGGTGCAGCAATACGGAAACGCCAGTCAACAGAAGCTGGCGGAACAGTATGCCTACACGCCGAACGACACGCTGAAACGGCAGCTGATTGCGGTCTACCAGGACACGTGGTGCAAAGTGCGTGCGTGGGGTGTGTTTCAGGAGACAGTGACTTTTCGAATTGCCTCTGTAACATGCCAGTGGTATCCGGCGATCACAGCATTTCTGCGTGCCAACCCGCGATTTCGGGAATCGAAAATTACGGTGGAACCGGAGCAGGCATGGGAGAAAAGAGCATATATTGATGCAGTGCCATATGATGTGATTTTGAATCCGGCGAATCGGGAGCGTTTTCAAAAAGCATTGACATCTGGAACTGACTTCAGATAGAATGTTTGCGTGAGGTGATGATTTTATGCCATTGTTCGCAGTATGGAATCGTAAAGGCAATACCGTACAAAGATTGTGCGACAGATGCGTCGTCAAATTTTTCGTCAGATGAAACAAAAAGCGGAGTGAATACTGGATGTATTCACGAGCATTTTTGTGAAATATGACGGGAAATTTGCAAGCAGATGGCGTGCAAAGTCGCCAGACGCTCTTTGTGCGGTATTGCCTAAAATTGATCTTATTGAGGGGCATCGTGTCAGCGTGATTTGCAATGACGGCAGAGTATATGAGGGGTTCGGAGCTGTTCCGTGCATAGGGGAAGATGAGAATGGTGAAGAAACTGATGCGGTGCGTTTGGATTTAGAACCCGTCTTCACAAGCGTATACACGTGCCTTTTCGGCAAATTTTGCTGCATACTGCGTGAAAAACACTTGCCGGACGACAGCTCGCCTGCGTATTTTTGCCTTGTCTGCAACAAAATTATGCTCGAAAATCCACATATATTTCTTGTGAAGACGGGTTCTTAGATAATGGGCATTTTGTCATTTTGACTGAATCGATCAAGAACTGGAGAATTATGATGTTGATAAGAAAACTTCAAAAATCAGATATTGCGAGAGTTGCTGATATATGGCTGGATACCAATTTGAAAGCACATGATTTTATTTCCGCTAAATACTGGAAAGACCATTTTGAATTCGTGAAAGGCATGCTGTCGCAGACAGAGGTTTATGTATATGAAGGCAATCGAAAAATACAAGGCTTTATCGGAATAAACGGAGAACACATCGAGGGTGTTTTTGTTTTCAGCGAAATGCAGTCGCAGGGGATAGGCAAAGCACTGTTGAAGGCTTTAAAAGATAGAAAAGCCAGATTATCTTTAAATGTATATCAGAAAAATACGCGAGCAATCTGTTTTTATCAAAGAGAAGGCTTTAAAATCTTATGCGAAGGATTAGATGAAGATACTGGGGAAAAAGATTATAAAATGATATGGAAACGAAAATGGGAGGTATCGCTATGAAACGATCGGATTTTCCTGATACCAATGATGAAGAATATAAGCGTTCTTGCTTTTTGCCCTGTGCGTTGCGGTTTCTCTATATCGATGATGACACGCTGCGTCGATTACAGTCGCTGGAGCTTACCAGTTATGAGGGATTTCCTTTGCATCTGGATCGCTATACTGTGCATGGCGATAGAGCAAAACAGGTTTATTGGATCAATGTTCGTCTGGAAGATTGGGAACAAGATCAAAAATTTCGTAATGCACTGGCAGAAGAATATGGAAGAATGGTAGTGCCGCACATTCGAAATCCTCAGATTCGGGAGTATGTGCTTGTCATGAACGAGAAACCGGTGTATATCTTTTTGCAATACAACGGCTGGGCGGACGGGTGCTCCGTGAATATCCTGAAAGTGATCTCGGATCATACTGCTAAAAATGAAATCGAGTATCTGAAGCAAGTCATTTCGAAGTGTGCAATGCTGCAATTTTCCGGCGGACCGGAGTATTGGTATCGGGATGATCATGCAGTTTTCACATCAAACCAGAAATGAATGGACTTGCAAAGATTTTTTCAAAAAAGCTTGACATATAGATAGAATTATGCTATAATGAAAACATCATCATTTGCGGAAGGAGTGTCATATCATGCAGACGAAAGGGACAAAGCAGATTTGCGAAAACCGGCAGGCACGGCATGAATATTTCATTCTGGAACGCTATGAAGCAGGAATTTCTTTGCAGGGGAACGAGGTCAAGTCTATCCGGCAGGGGCATGTGAATCTGAAAGATGCTTGGTGCGATATTTCTGACGGAGAATTGTTTATCAAGGGCATGCATATCACACCCTATGAGAAAGACGGACTGTTCCGGACAGACCCTATGCGGGTGCGGAAATTACTGATGCATCGTCAGGAAATCAACCGCATGTTCGGCAAGGTGAAGCAGGACGGTCTGACATTGGTACCGCTTTCGCTGTATTTTAAGGATTCCCGCGTGAAAGTACAGGTGGGACTCTGTAAGGGCAAAAAGCTGTATGATAAGCGGCAGACGGCTGCAAAACAAGATGCCCAGCGGCAAATTCGTCGTGCAGTAAAGGAACACAACCAGTAAAGATTGGCAGAATGGGGGCGTAACGGTTTCGACGGGGACGATGAAGCATGATAAGCGAGCAGAGATTGTCGCATCTCTTTAAACAGCGGCACGTTTAAAATTAAACGCTAAAAAGAACTTTTCTGTAAGCTTTAACAAGAGCCTGCAGGTAGCTGCCTAAGTCAGCTACTGTCGCCCGTAGGAGTACCACGGCCTACGCTGCGGCATCATTGCAGTGGTGAACGTTCCGGCGGCCTGTTCACACCGCAGGATCGGATTTGAACTACCTTTCTTAGCAGCCTGTTTACCGGCGGTTTTGAAAGGGAATCAATGTAGATAAACTACGCTCGTAGAAAGTTGTGTGGATTTGTTTTCGGACACGAGTTCAATTCTCGTCGCCTCCACCACATAAAAACACGTAATCGGAAAGGTTACGAAAACCACGTAATCACGTTATATAGCGTGGTTACGTGGTTTTTCTTTTACAAATTTTTCCTGATTTTTCGGGAGTTCAAAGCGGATTTGACCGTGACCAAGTTAAAGTGCGTAGCATTTTTGGGGTACCCCTCTCTTGCGGGAAAAATGGGAAAATGGGAAAAATGAGTGCGTTTTTTTCGAAGGATAGGCATATTGCACAGAATGTAGAGGAAGAATTTGTGCAATATGATTTGCTTTCCGAAAAAGTCGGTACAAGAATAATCAGCTCAAATACGGCGACAATCAAAAGAACTTCATAAGCAAAAGTGACAGCAGATGTCTACAGAATCAGTGTTAGGCATCTGCTGTTTTGCGATTTACATTTCTAAAAAGGACTTGAAAATATTAGTGAAATATGCTAAAATAAATATAGTTTATGCGGAAGAAAGGCACAACAATGAATATTACAGAAAAACAGCAGAAGAAAGCTGCAAAGGAATTTGCGGAGTACTGGAAAGATAAAGGTTACGAAAA